>ENA-ORBV01001866-ORBV01001866.1-microbial-mat-metagenome-genome-assembly--contig:-NODE-1866-length-45665-cov-6.012021_pt1 | contig 45665 bp, 43 predicted proteins | sample MGYA00237777_ERZ505514 | MGnify/ENA primary metagenome ERZ505514 (study PRJEB26160, sample SAMN06269048) | microbial mat metagenome | isolation source: Oligotrophic lake microbial mat | place... | reverse complement strand
ATCTCGACGATGCGTCGTGCGAGATCGACCGTCCACGTCGGTTGCCCGACCTGGTCATTGACCACGGCAAGTTGCTCGCGTTCGTTGGCAAGCCGACGCATGGTCTTCGCGAAGTTGGGGCCGTGCGCCCCATAGAGCCACGCAGTGCGCACGACGAGGGTGCCCTCGGGATGCGCGGCGAGCACGAGCTCCTCGCCTTCCGCCTTCGTGCGGCCATAGGCCGAGACCGGATGCCGCGGATCGTCTTCCGCGTATGGCGAGGTCGCAGTGCCGTCAAAGACGTAATCCGTAGAGACCTGCATCAGTCTGGCGCCGTGGCGTCGCGCCGCTGCGGCGAGCAAGCCAGCCCCTGTCGCGTTGATCGCGTGCGCCTCGGCCTCATTGCTCTCCGCGTCGTCGACGCGGGTGTAAGCCGCAGCGTTGATCACGATGTCGTGGCCCGCAACGGCCGAGTCGACTGCTGCGGCATCCGTGATATCGAGGTCTGCCCGGCCGAGTGCCGTGAGTTCGCGGTCGGCGAGGGCAAGGGTCAGGTCGGCGCCGAGCATTCCGCGTGCGCCGGTGACGAGGTAGCGAGTCACAGGGCCGCGCGTTGCTTGAGCGGTTCCCACCACGAGCGGTTGTCGCGGTACCACTGAACGACATCCGCGAGCCCCTGCTCGAACGGCACGAGCGGTTGGTAGCCGAGTTCGGTGCGAATCTTTGCGATGTCGACGCTATAGCGCAGGTCGTGGCCCAGCCGGTCCTGCACCCGGTCGACGTATGACCAGTCCTTGCCCGTGGCATCCAGCAGAAGCTGCGTGAGTTCCTTGTTCGTGAGTTCGGTTCCCCCACCGATGTTGTAGATCTCGCCAGCGCGACCGCCAACGAGCACCATGGCGATGGCGCGGGTGTGGTCGTCGACGTGCAGCCAGTCGCGGATGTTGTTGCCCTCGCCATAGAGAGGAACATGCAGGTCGTCAATCAGGTTGGTGACGAACAGCGGGATGACCTTCTCAGGAAAGTGGTACGGCCCGTAATTGTTCGAGCAGCGGGTGATCGAGAGGTTGAGGCCGTGGGTGCGGAAGTAGCTGCGAGCCAGCAGGTCGCTGCCGGCCTTCGACGCCGAGTAGGGGGAGTTCGGCTCAAGCGGCCGTCTCTCGTCCCACGAGCCCTCGGCGATAGAGCCATACACCTCGTCGGTCGAGACGTGCACGAAGCGCGTTCCGCCAGCGCGCAGGGCCGCGTCCAGGAGGCGCTGGGTACCGAGCACGTTCGTCTCGACGAAGATGCCGGAGTCGCGCACCGACCGGTCGACGTGGGATTCGGCTGCAAAGTGCACTACCGCATCGACCTCGGGGAACAGTTGGTCGAGGAGGGCCGCATCCCGAATGTCGCCGTGAACGAAGCGGTAGCGCGGGGATTCAGCGACGGGGGCGAGGTTCTCGAGGTTGCCGGAGTATGTGAGGGCGTCGAGCACGACGACTTCGGCTCCCTCAAGGCCGGGGTACGCGTCCTCCAGCGTGCGACGCACGAAGTTGGAACCGATGAAGCCGGCACCGCCGGTTACGAGGATCTTCATTGCTGCACTACCCACCTATCGCCGTCAACCTCTAACAATAGTTCTAGGCTTGCCGGGTGAATCCAACGGCGCCGGGGACAAAAGTTTCAGTTGCCCTGTGCACCCACAACGGGGAACGGTACATCCGCGAGCAACTGCGAAGCATTCTGGCCCAGTCCGTCGTCCCCTCCGAGATCGTCGTGTCTGATGACGCGTCGAAAGACCGCACGATCGAGCTAGTTCGCGCGGCTATGGCCGACCATCCGTCCGTTTCGCTGAAGGTACTGGCAAATGCGACTCCGCTTGGTGTCAGCAGAAACTTCCAACAGGCTGCACTGGCCTGTTCGGGCGACTTGATCGCGCTGAGCGACCAGGACGACAGCTGGCACCCCGAGAAGCTTGAGAGCATCGTTGGAGTCTTTGCCCTTCGCCCCGACGTTGCTTTGGTTCACACCGATGCGCGTTTGGTCACCGGTGACGGCACACCGGTCGGACTAAGCTTGCTCAGAAGTCTCGAGGTGCAGCCTCGGGAGATCCACGAGATACACCACGGGCAAGCGTTCGCTGCGTTGCTTCGGCGCAATCTCGTCACCGGGGCTACTGCGGTCTTCAGATCTTCGCTCATGATGAGTGCCGCTCCGTTCCCCGAAAGCTGGGTTCACGACGAGTGGCTCGCGATCATCGCCGCGGCCACGGCGACGACCGAGTTGCTCGAGCACCAGCTAGTGGACTATCGACAGCATGGTGCCAATCAGATTGGCGCCCGCAAGTTGACGATGCGGGATAAGGTTCGAAAGCTTCGCGAGCCACGTGGGGAGCGCAATGAGCACCTTGTTGAACGCGCCATCGCCCTGACCGAGCGACTGAGGGAACTCGAGCAGCTCGGAGTGCACGTTGACCCATCGAGAACGGAGCTCGCGCGGCGCAAGCTCGCGCACGAAAGGGCACGACTCCAACTGCCAATTGCCCGCATCCGACGGGTGCTGCCCGTGCTCGGTGCGGCCTCTCGAGGGACCTACCGAGCCTTTGGGCGGGGGGTACAGGACGTCGTCAGGGACATCGTCCAGCCAGCTGAGCCCGCGCGATATGATCGTCCCCGTGGCGATACGTGAGCTAACGATAGCTGATTGCTGGGAAGTCAGCCCGACGCAGTGGAAGGATGATCGCGGCGTATTCTTGGAGTCCTTCAGGGCAGATCTGCTCGAGGCAGCGACTGGCAGTTCGTTCACGTTGCGTCAAAGCAACATCTCGGTCTCGAACCGCGGGGTGCTTCGCGGCATCCATTTTGCGGATGTCCCTCCGGGGCAGGCGAAGTACGTCACGGTCACCAGTGGTGCTGGTCTGGACTTCGTTGTCGACATCCGCGTGGGGTCGCCAACCTTCGGACGGTGGGAATCGGTTCTGCTCGATACGGTTGAACGCAAGGCCCTGTACCTCACGGAGGGTATCGGACATGCGTTCCTTTCATTGGCTGACGGGACCACTCTCAGCTATCTTGTGAGCGAGACATACGATCCGGTAGCGGAGCATTCCATTAACCCTCGTGATCCGCAGATCGCGCTCGAGTTTCCGGCTGCATCGGGACCGATATTCCTGTCACCGAAAGACCAGGAAGCGCCACTCCTTGCCGATTTCGTGGCCGCCGGCACACTACCCCAATGGGATGCCGTCAGGGCGTTCCGCGCGACCGTGGGCCTGTGATGCGCGGAATCATCCTTGCCGGCGGCAGCGGCACCCGATTGTGGCCAATCACCAAAGCCATTTCCAAGCAGCTCATGCCGATTTACGACAAGCCGATGATCTACTACCCGCTGTCGACGCTAATGATGGCTGGAATTCGGGACATCCTGATTATCACGACGCCCGATGACCAGCCCCAATTCCAACGGTTGCTTGGAGATGGCAGAGAACTGGGCATTTCGCTCAGTTACGCCTCACAGCCTTCGCCTGACGGCCTCGCGCAAGCGTTCGTTATTGGTGAGCAATTTATCGGCAACGAAAAGGTCGCGCTTGTTCTCGGGGACAACATCTTCCATGGCACAAGCTTGGGTTCGAGCCTGAGTAGCAATACTGATCTTGACGGTGCGCTCGTCTTCGCGTACCACGTCGCCAACCCCGGCGCCTATGGAGTCGTCGAGTTCGATCGTGAGTTTCGGGCCATCTCGATCGAGGAGAAGCCAACCCGTCCAAAGAGTAATTTCGCGATCCCCGGGCTCTATTTTTATGACAACAGCGTCGTCGCCGTTGCTCAGTCGATCACGCCGAGCGCTCGCGGAGAGCTCGAGATCTCGACCGTCAATGAGCACTATCTTCACGCTGGCAATCTTCAAGTCCGCGTACTTGATCGAGGCACGGCTTGGCTTGACACCGGCACCTTTGAGTCGATGATGCAGGCGACCGAGTTCGTTCGAGTCATCGAGGCTAGGCAGGGCTACAAGATCGGCTGCGTCGAAGAGATCGCGTGGCGGTCCGGGTGGATCGGAGACGATCAGCTGGCGGCAAGCGCGGCTTCGCTTGCCAAGAGCGGATACGGAAGCTATCTCTCCGACTTGCTCGTTGGTGGTCGATGAGTGCCGTGCGCACCGCCTGGAGCGTGCTCCGGAAGAAGGGACCGATACCGTTCATGCGTGCAGCGCTTGACCGAATCGGTGGACCATATTCTGGCTCTCTCGTCGCCTACGAGGATGCACGGACTGTTGATTTTACGTCGCCGCACCCGGCTGTGCGACATCCGATCTCCCTGCCTCCCGGTCCACTGAATGTCGCATGGATCATGTCCCCCCCCGGCGACGGCAGCGGCGGTCACCAGAACATATTCCGATTCATCCGCTACCTCGAACTCGCGGGCCACACGGCGAAGATCTACCTTCACAACATGGAGGGAGTGTACTCCGCGGCAGAGGTAGCGGCCCGACTGCGGTCGGGCTCGTACGTGCGGGTCAACGCCACTGTCGAGAGCCTGACGTCGAAGGGAGTTGCGGCAGATGTCGACGTTATCGTTGCCACAGGTTGGGAGACCGCATACCACTCGTTCGTAGACCCTTCAGGTGCGAGAAGGCTCTATTTCGTGCAGGACTTCGAGCCATACTTTTACACAATTGGCACTGAGACGGTCCTAGCCGAGAACACCTATCGATTCGGATTCACCGGGATCACAGCAGGAGACTGGCTTGCGGATAAACTCTCGCGGGAGTACAGCATGCCCACCCACTCGTACCAGTTCAGTGCCGACAATTCCGACTACAACTTCATCAACGACGAGCCCCGCAACGAGGTGTTCTTCTATGCCAGACCAGGCACCCAGCGGCGGGGATTCGAATTGGGGATCATGGCCCTCGACACGTTCGCTCGGGAGCGCCCCCAATTCACCATCAACCTTGCCGGGTCAGACGTGCGTCGGTACCGCATTCCCTTTCGCTACAACAACCTGAAAAGTCTGCCGGTTGCCGATCTCAACACCCTCTACAACCGCTGTGCCGTCGGGCTTGTGCTGTCGCTGACCAACATGTCCCTTCTGCCGCTCGAGCTGATCGCAGCGGGCGTCATCCCCGTCGTCAACGACGCTCCAAACAACAGAATGGTGTCGAGCAATCCCTTCATCGAGTACGCGCCACCGACCCCGCGCGCACTCGCTAACCGGCTAATCGCGATTGTCGATCGTGACGATCTCCAGGAGCATTCGCGGGCGGCCTCGGCGAGCCTCGGATCCGAGGGTTGGGACGACTCGGGCCGGCAGTTCCTCGCAGCGTTCGAGGGCGCAATCCGTGGTTGACAGCATCGTTATTGGGGCCAACGGCTTCCTCGGGTCGAGCGTCGTCGATGAGCTTGCTGCACGGGGGCACAACGTAACCGCCTTCGATCGCTTCTCACGTCCCCCGACCTTTTCTGCCGACGTGCGTTCGATTACCGGAGATCTTCTCGATATCTCGGCGCTTGCCGCGGCGATTCGCGGCCACGACCACGTGTTCCACTTCCAGTCGACGACGACGCCAGCCTCGGCCGATGACGACCCGGTTCGGGACGTTCGCGAGAACATCCTTCCGACCATTCATTTGCTTGACGCTTGCGTGCAGGCAGGTGTCGGAACGGTCCATTTCGCCTCCACTGGTGGGGCTATCTACGGGGACCAAGGTGTCGAGCTCACGAGCGAGCACAGCCGAACTCGACCCGTGTCACCCTATGCAATCGGCAAGCTCGCGATTGAGGGCTACCTGGCCTACTTCTCTCGCAGGCACGGTCTCAATTCCATCGCGTACCGCCTATCAAACCCCTACGGACCACGGCAGCTCGCCAATCGCGGCCAAGGTGTCATCCCTACCTTCTTGCGACAGGTGCGGAGGGGTGAACCAGTGCACGTATTTGGGGACGGCACCTCCGTACGCGACTACGTGCATGTGGACGACGCGGTGCGGATGATTCTCGCAACAGTGGACCGACCCACGGAACATACGATCTACAACATCGGCAGTGGCGAAACAACCAGTCTTTTCCAGTTGCTCGACATTGTCGCCCGCGTGACGAAGACCCGTCCAGTGGTCGAGCATCTTCCGGAACCCAGCACCTTTGTTCACCGCTCAGTGCTCGACACCTCGCGCTTTGTTGGGGAGTTCGGCACGCAGCACCTTCGCACCCTCGAGGAGGGCGTATCCGAGATGTGGGAGCACATCGCGTGAAGGCAACCGTCGCAATACTCACCTTCAACGGTGATGCCTACCTTGCAGAGATACTCGGTGCCCTCGCACGCCAACAGTTCGATGGTGAGTACGAGGTGTTGGTGATTGACTCGGGTTCCACCGACCGCACGCTTGAGATCGTCGGAGAGCATCCCGAGGTGAGACTGCACCAGATCCCCAACGCGCAATTTGGCCATGGGCGCACCCGCAATCTGGCTGCCGAGTTGAGTGCTGGCGAGTTCATTGCGTACCTCACCCACGATGCGGTGCCAGCGGATGATTTCTGGCTTGCCGAACTGCTGGAGCCGTTTTCGAGGTTTCCGGGGGTGGAGGCGGTGCTGGGTCGCCAGCTACCGCGGCCCGACTGCATGCCTATTCTCAAATACGAGATCAACCGGGTCTTTGCAGCCCAAGGACCCGAGTTTGCAACGGCAATCTCGTACGACACTGCAGCGTTCGACCGCCATCCGCAGCTCGGGGGGCCAGCGCGGTTCTATTCGGACGTCAACTCAGCTGCACGCAGAAGTTTTCTGCTCGAGGAAATCGGCTATCAAGATGTCTTCTACGCAGAAGACCAACTCTTCGCGCAGGATGTACTCCGCGCCGGGCACTCCAAGGCGTACGCACCCCGCGGCGCTGTCGTGCACTCGAACGACCTCACCTACTCGGAGTATTCGAAACGCGTGTTTGACGAGATCGTTGGGCTACGAACCTCGGGGGCGGCGGTACCAGCGGCACCGAACATAGTGCGCAGCTTCGTGCGCGCGATGGTTCTCGATCCGATTGGCATTGCGCGCGACCGCGATTACTCATTCGGCCGCAAGCTGTATTGGCTCGCAGTGAATCCTTTCTTTCACCTCGCCAAGTCCCGTGCATCTCGGCGCGCACGAAACATCGATTTGACCAATCGCCCGGCTATCGAGAGTGGCTCGCTTGAGCATCAACGACGAGTCGGTTGATTTGGCACAGTCAGCTCAGGTTCTGACAGCGGCATTCGTCTAGGCCGGAGGCGCCTAGTCGACGCGCGAGAGGACCGCCGCCATCAAATCGTCCCTCGCGCGGCTGCAGGAGATTGTGCTGGACCGACGGCGGGTGAACGGAGACACGTGAGCTCGACATAGCGGCCAAGCCCACTTCGAACGTGTTGCTTCTCAGTCCCGCTGGGTTCCGCGATCGATGCGCTCCAGCCGATCACCACGCCGCGACGACAGGCCGCTCCACACCCCCAGCAGCGCGGTCGCAATCACGCCGCCCGCGAACACAGCCCACGCGACTGTCCACCCAGGAAGGCGGTACTCCAGAGTCAGCCGCCAAGACCCCTCGGGCACAGACATCGTGAGCTGACCGGATGCTCCGCGCGCCGTTTCTACCGCCGTGCACGCACCTTCCGGCGAGCACAGTTGAGCTTGCCAGCCCTCATACCACGCCTCGTTCGCCATGACATCGACGCGGGTGTCGGCGACAACGTCGTAGCTGAACTTGCCGCCGGGGTCGTAGCTGACCGGCGTGACGGCGAAGTCGGGCCCGCACCGGCCTGACTCAGCACACACGGTGATCTCGGCTGTCGCCGGCATGTTCGACGGTGCGCCGGTGATCACGATTCCAGGGGCGGCCCAGAAGGCGGCCGTGTTGCGGCCCAGATCCCCGCCTGCGAACAGCTGATTCCTGATCGTCTCCCAGGTCTCGTTGCCGCGGAGGTTGACGTACCCAAAGACACTGGCATCGCCGGTGTAGAACACCTTTCCGAAGACCCAGTAGATCTCGTTGCGGTCTGTCGGATCGACGGGGCTCGGAAGTCGGCCCGGTCGCTGCTCGGCCGTGCGGTCACCGGGTCGGGTGGCAATGAAGTCGGAAACCTGCCCGCCAAAATAGTTGTTCTCGGCAGTAACTCGCTCGGTGCGCCACACTGGCGAAACCGCAAAGACACCCACGAGACCGGAGATCACGGCGAGAAGGCCGATCCCCGCGACCACGTCGCGCGGGTTGTCCAGACCGGGCGGCCGCGACAGTAGGTAGGCGATGACGGATACCGCAGCCAGGATTACCCACTGCGGAATCGAGGCCACCGGTTCCCACCCGTAGCGAAGGCCGATCGCAGCGAACCCAAGGTTGAGCAGCACCAGGGCCGCGAGCGGAATCCAGTGCGTCCACGACCGACGCTCGCCCGGCGCGTCTGCCGCCGCGCTCGCAACAGCCGTCTCTCGACGAGCAACCACGAGCCTGTGCAGCGCGAACACGGCGAGGGTAACGATGCCGAACAAGATGATCACCTTGAAATCGGACATCCGGAAACGGCTCAGCTGCATGCCGGGCAGAAAATCTGTCACGGCGTCATGCCACGGCCAGAAGGGCAGGCCCAGAACAACAGCGGCAGCGGTAAGAACGGCGACGGCGCGCACAAGTTTCGAGCGCCAAGGCACGAACACGAGGAGCGGGAGGAATACCGCCGGCAGGAAGAACGAGCGCATGACTTCAAAGTCGGGCACGTTCGGGTTGGTGAATGGATAGAGGAAGGTGCCAATGGTTGCGATTCCGAACACGGATACGTCGGGGAACACCGCCTCGTAGGTTCCGCGGGCCAAGATCGCTGGCAGGAAACGAACGGCCGTCATCGCCCCAGCCGCGACCCCGGCGATGAAGAGCGGAACGAGGTAAACGGTGATCCTGGGGCGAAAAAGCAGTTGATTTGCGATGACCCAGATCGGAAGCAGGTACGCCAACGCCACAATGGTTCCGGGATAGATCCCGAGGAGGGCCTGCCAGAGAATCAGCACGGCGACGACCGGACCGAACCAGCGCCGCCACGGCCATTTCACCGACGCAACGAGCAGGATCCACGGGAGCCAGGCGTAGCCCCGCGCGATGTCGGGCTGTGTCGCGTTCGAGTAGATTCCTGCCGCGAAGAACCAGCCAACAAGTCCGACCAGCGACGGCACGATCCCGGCGCCCCATCGCCGCGTGAACACGTACAGTCCTGCCGCACCGAAGGCAACGTGCATGGCAGACACGACAGCGGATGCGTGGAGCGTGAACGGCACGACCGCCGCGACAACACCGAATGGCAGGTAGTACGAACTGTTCTGCAGGCTTGAAACTCCGGGGTAGCCACCCCACATGTATGACATCCATTGCGGCGGAGCGACGAAGCCGCCGTCGCGCCACCAGGCGAAGGCCTCCGTGTTGTAGCTGCCCATGAAGTCGTACTGAGGAATTGTGGCCCCGCCGAGGAACCCACCGAAGACGAGCACCTGCAGACTGATGAGCAGGCCTGCAACTACGGAAACCTCGCGAACCCGGGGATTCGAGACGAGGTCGCCTAGGGTGCGCACGGCCCGATTGTAATCGACCACACCGGATGCCACTGGCTCAGCCCCGCCGAACCAGGCGAGTCACTGAGGCCACAAGGAGTCGGCGCCGAGTCCCCGCCGGCAGCAGTGCAGAGACGGTGCGACCCATCGAGCCGACATCCTGCCCAGACCGCGATTGCCGGCGGTCGAGTCGCGCGAGGTGGCAATGGTGGATCTCGTTCCGGAGCGGACCTCAAGCTCGACGGCATCGACAAGGGTAACGGTCTCTGCCAGGTACCTCGTGAGCAGACCGGTGGATGCCCCGAGCTGAAGAACTGCATTGCCGGGCCTCACGATCAAGACTTCTCAGGAGACCCACGCGGCCCGACCCGCGGAATTGAGGGGCTCGCAGCGGCGCCGACACAACGCAATCTCATTGGAGCTGATCAAACCGGAAAATGAGGAACGCCAATAGCGCTTGTCGCAATACCTCATCCTGTGACTTCTAGTGGGGGAGCCCGGTGGATTGCATCATTCCGGTGGATATCCCGGACCGATTCGGTTGACGGTCTCTCATACATCGGGGCTTCGGCACAGGCACGTGCGCTCGATCGCACGCTGGCCCGCGATGTCGTCGGTGACATTCTCGATCGCTAGCGCTTTCTCGAGGCCATGTCGAACGCTCGAGTGCCGTCGTCATGACTGTTTCTCGGGCCCCAGCGGACCGATTGCCGGGTCATCCGAGATCACAAAAGGCGGCTTCCCCATCGCCATGTTAACGTTGGCGCCCAGGTACTCGGCGATGATCCCGAGTGTCAGAAGGAGTGAGCCAAAACCCACCAGAAGAATGACCGCTATGGACGCCCATCCCTCACTGTCAATTCCAAACGCGAGTTTCATCACGATGATCCAGATCGCCGCCACGAGTCCGCAGAACGCGAGCACGACTCCGGCGGCCGAAACGATGCGGAGCAAGCGGGTCCCGCTCGAGATCACGAGCCGCCAAAAGTGGCTGGCAAGGGATCGGTAGGAGTAGCCAGACCGCCGTTGCGCCCCGCGTAGCGTGATCCCCGATGTTGCGTAGCGTCCAGCGACCCAGCCGAGCGCCACATCCAGATACACACCGGGTCCAACATAGGTCGCGACGGTGCGGGCCACGGTGCCCAGTATCAACCGGTAACTGCTGAATGTCGCGGCGTTCTTGCTTCCGGTAAGGCCAACCGCGAGCGACTTTGCAAGGTTGGATGCCGAGTTTCGCAGCGCACCGTGCGGCGCCGGGTTGAGGGCTCGACCGTACACCACGTCGGACCTCGTGCCGAGAGCGACATCGAGCATCGCCGAAATGTCGGCCGGGTCATACTGCCCGTCTTCGTCGAGCGTCACGACCCAATCCCCGGTTGATTGCGCCATTCCTGCCAGGGTTGCTGCGTGCTGACCGAAATTCTTTGACAACCACACCGCGCGCACGATGGCTGATTCCTTGGCAAGAAGACGAATGACGGTGTCCGAGTCGTCTGGCCCGCAGTCGTGCACGAGTATCACTTCGGTGACACGGAAGAGAGCACCGCCCGAGGTTCGTGACTCAGAAGCAAGCGCAAGTATCTCGGGTACAGTGATTCCCAGTGTCAACTCACCTCGGTACACGGGAACGACGACCGAAATGGAATGCACGCGTCGAGTGTATCCGTGGTCCAGAAGATGCGTGCGCGAGCATTGCATCGAACGGCGAAGGCCCATGGTGACACCAGTCCCGGCCGTCCTTCGCGACGAACGCATCCGATTTCTCGTGGTCGGCGCGGTCAACACACTCGTGGGCTACGGTCTGTTCGTCCTCTTCGAAATCTCCTTCGGTCACCTGATCGGCTATCTCGGGAGCCTGTACGCGTCATACGCCGTCGCGACGACACTGGCCTTCGTGCTGCATAGACGCTTCACCTTCCGGGCGCGCGGCTCAATAGCCCTTGACTTCGTGAGGTTTCAGATTGTCTACGTGGTAGCCCTCGCGGTCAATACCGTCGCCCTGCCCGTGTTGGTTGAACTCGTCGGCCTCGAGCCGGTCGTGGCGCAGGCCTGCGTGGTCGTCGTGACCACGATTCTCAGCTACGTCGGGCATAAGTTTTTCTCGTTCCGGCGGCCACCCGACGGCACGCTCTCCGAATCGGCCGACCAGGATGAGCCCCGGTCGTCCTGACCCCTAGCGTCGGCGAAAGAACCGCACAAGCGGGGCAACGACGCGCACAATGCGATGTCCGATTCTGAAGCTCTCGCTGTGTCGCATTTCGTGCCATGCAAACTCGTAGTCAGCTCGATGCAGGCTGATGAGCCGCTGCATCCGCTTGATCTCGCTGTATCGGCGATTCAACCGCTCCGTGTCCAGCGGCTGATCGAGTTGCTCCAGTGCGATCTGCAACAGTCTCTCGCCGTACGGGTCGAGTCCGCGCACGCTATGCCTAAAAGAGGCCGCAGCAGCACGAAGCAGCGGATCGGTCATGGCGGTCGTCACGATTTCGGCCAACTCGTCAAACTGCGTGAAGAAGCGGACGGCTCCGTGGCCGCCGAGCTCGTCGACGACTTCGCGGGCGACTGCGGTGTCGAAGGCCACGACGGGCACCCCGAAGTCGAGCGAGTCGGCAACGGGGAGCCCGTAGCCCTCGTAGGCCGACGGGAACACGACAACGGCCGCACCCTCAAGAATTCGAGCCATCGCGGAGTCAGAGAGGATGCCGCTGGTGACGATCGCGCGAGTGGGAGTTTCAGCGAGACCGTCGACCGGGCCGAACGCGATCACCGGGCAATCGATCGACTCGAGTGCTCGGGCCGCGAGTGCGACTTGTTTGTGCGGATACGAGTTGCCGAGCACCACGAGATAGTTGTCCGCCTCAAGAATCGACTCGATCCGCTCAGGTAGCGGCTCGTCGAATGCGCCGCCGAAACGCTCGCCAGTGGTGTCTCTGGTCGAGCCCAGGTGAATACCCTCGCCTCGCGTCGCCAGTTGCTCGGCGAGGGCGGGATAGTACGCGGCGGCGTCGGCCAACGAAAAATTGGAAATCGCGACAACTCGGTCAGCATGGGCGAGACCTTGCTCGACGATGATGGGGCGCATGGGGTCCCTCAGCATGAGGTTCCACGCACGAGCGGCGATCATGTCAAAGTGACTCACCACCCACCGGGCGCAGTGGTCGTTGAGCTGGATGAGCTGATCGATGTGGTTGACCGGTGCGAGCGCGATCCCGACGTCATACACCCCCGTGACATCGCGATATGGCACGACCGTCAGTCCATACCGATCAAGGTTGAAGAACGAGATCGACGCTGCCTGAGTAGCAACTGTCACGCTAACGTTCGGTGGAAGAATGGCGTGTGACAGGGTCTTGAGAAATGACAGCGCGTATCTTGTGCTCCCGTTGTACACGTGCGAAAGATGGTGAATGTCAACGAGAATCGACATTCGCTTGGTGGAGGCGAGGATCTCGGCGAACACGTCGGCGGCAGCGTAGGTATACGTCACGAAGTTTTGCACCGCGTCGAGGTAAAACGGATACCGCGCCATCAGTTCGGCGTGATTGTCGGCGTCAATCTTCTTCCTCAGTTCAGTGTCAAAGCTCGCGCTACCGATGTGCGACACGAACGCCCAGTTGGCGATGAGCGAAGAATATCCAGCAGCGTTGATACGCATGCAAAAGTCGTTCTCTTCGTTATAGCCAAGCCCGTAGATCGGGTCGAATAGGCCGTAATTCTTGATGAGCGATCGCCGCACAAGAAGGCAGAACCCGACGGCGACCGGGCTGATGTACCAGCGGGGAAGCAGTGGCGAGACCACGTCGAAGGCGTGGCGATCGTCACCTTCCTGGGCGTTGTCGGCTTTTTCGGTCGGTCGATGGAAGAAGGGCAGGCTCGCGATATTCGCGTTGTTGCTTCGCGGACAGACCGCGCCGTGGTGCTCGACCGCATTGAGTACATCAATGAGTTCTTCCAGTGCACCCGGACTGAGAGCGGCGTCGCTGTTCAGCAACAGCACGTCATTGTCAGTCGGGTCGAGCTCGTACACGGCGCGGTTGCAGGTCTTGACGAACCCCAAGTTTTTCGGATTGCGGTGATATGCCACTCCCGGCCGGCCGGCCACTGCCTTCAGCACGTCTGCCTCAATCTGGTCGGCGTTTGGCCCGCAGTCGTTGACGAGCAACAGAGAGTGGATGTCCAGATCGACGTTCTCGAGGATCGACGCGAGACAGCGCTCAAGAGAACTCCAGTCGCCATAGATCGGTACGACGATGGTCACAGCTCGCGCGGGCATGCACACTCCTCTTTCCGCGATCGACCCTATCCGTTTCTCGTCACCCGACGGGTTCGCCGACTTCTGCGGACCCCGAAGAACACGCTGGGCCGCAATCCGGTGTGGTTACCGTTGTGGTTACGGGTGTCGCTACGGGTGTCCCCCCGGGTCGGCTATTGTCATCAGTGACTACTGGGGAGTTGATGGAACGCACCGCCGCCGCCGTCCGGCAGTTCGAGGCGCTCGCCGACCCACTCATGAGGGGTGGCCGTGGCGCGGGGATCATGGCCGAGGTGATCGTGCGCCAAGGCCACGGCCGTGCTCAACGAACAGTTCGCGGTCGCCAGGGCTACAAGGCCGATTGCATCGAGGAGATCGCGTGGCGGGCGGGCTGGATCGACGGCCGCCAGTTGCGTGCCCTTGCGCGACCTCTCACGAAGAGCGGGTATGGTCGCTACCTTGTGGAGCTACTGGAGAACCGTTGACCGTCATAGCCGCTGATTCCGCCCCAGCGAAGACTCGGGTGTTGATTCTCACAGGCGACCCGATCGGCAAGAAGATGGCCGGCCCCGCGATCAGGGCGTGGAACATCGCCCTCGTTCTCTCCGCGGAACACGATGTCACTCTGGTCACGACGACCCACCTTGATAAGGTCCCGGCACCATTCAAGTTGCGGCTGGTGCGTCCCCGCGAGCAGGGCAAGTTCGGTGAGCTTGAACAGTGGGCCGACGTCATCCTCTTTCAGGGCCACGCCATGGCGTCGTTCCCGGCCCTGCAGACCTCCGCGAAGATCATCGTCGCCGACATCTACGATCCGATGCACCTCGAACAGCTCGAGCAGGGGGAGGAATTGCCGCGCGGCACGTGGGAGCTCAACGTGCAGACCGCGACGAGGGTTCTCAATCAGCAACTGGCCATCGGGGATTTCTTTCTTTGCGCCTCTGAGCGTCAGCGGCCGTTCTACCTCGGGCAGCTCGCGGCCCTAGGACGCATCAATCCGGCTAACTACGAGCACGACCGTCACCTCGACAAGTTTCTCGCGGTCGCCCCGTTCGGACTCTCCGCAGAACCGCCCAGACACGTACGTCAGGTGCTCAAGGGGGTCCGCCCCGGAATCGGGGTCAATGACAAGGTCCTGATCTGGGGTGGCGGGCTCTACAACTGGTTCGATCCGAAGACCCTAATTCGCGCGATGGGCTTGGTCGGCGCCAAGCACGACAATGTGAGGCTCTTCTTCCTCGGAACGAAGCACCCCGGCGTCGATGAGATGGCGATCGTGCGAGAATCCCGGGAGCTTGCCGGCGAGCTTGGCCTGCTCAACACCTCGGTGTTCTTCAATCACGCCTGGGTGGACTTCAACGACCGCGCCAACTACCTGCTCGAGTCTGACGCGGGCGTCAGCACGCACAAGCTGCACATCGAGACGACGTTCTCGTTCCGCACGCGGATCCTTGACTATCTCTGGGCAGGCCTGCCGATCATCGCGACGGAGGGCGATAGCTTTGCCGACATCATCCAAGCCGAGGGGCTCGGCGTGGTCGTCGAGGCTCGCAACCCCCGCGCGGTCGCACGGGCGATCGAAAAGGTGCTGTTCGATGAGAAGTTTCTTGAGCGCACCCGCAACAACGTCGCGCGTGCGCGCGCGCGTTTCATTTGGAGCAATGCGCTTGAGCCGCTCGTGACTTTCATGAGGAGTCCTCGGCACGCCCCAGATCGAGTGGACTCTCCCGCAGGGCCGCTGATCCAGACCCCCGGACAGCCCTCGATCAGGGCCTTTCCAACCCATGGTCCGGGCCACGATCTGAGAATGATGATGCACCACCTTCAATACGGGGGAATCCGCGTCGTCGTGCCCAAACTCTGGCGTCGGCTGCGGTCCCGACTTCGCCCCTAAAGCGGCACGGGCGGGCCGGTCACCCTAGAATTGGGTGTTCTCGACGGAAAGTGAGTAGTCAGCCGTATGCCTGAATCGTCACCGAAGTGCGCATTGATCACCGGGATCACCGGGCAGGACGGGTCGTATCTCGCTGAGCTGCTTTTGACCAAGGGCTACGAGGTTCACGGTCTCATCCGGCGCGCCTCGACGTTCAACACGGTGCGCATCGATCACCTCTACCAGGACCCGCATGAATCGGGGAATCGGCTCTTCCTGCACTACTCTGACCTCGCTGACGGTTCGCGACTGTCCTCGCTGATGACGCAAATCGTTCCTGACGAGGTGTACCACCTGGGTGCGCAGTCGCATGTGCGCGTGTCGTTCGACGAGCCCGAGTACACCGGCGATGTGACGGGTCTTGGCACGATCCGCCTCCTTGAGGCGATCCGTCAGACCGAGATCCCGGCGCGCTTCTACCAAGCCTCCAGCTCCGAGATGTTCGGCGCGACGCCGCCGCCGCAGGGCGAGGACACCCCCTTCTACCCGCGATCGCCCTACGGGGTGGCGAAGGTCTACGCCTACTGGGTCGCCCGCAACTACCGGGAGGCGTATGGGCTCTTCGCGGTCAACGGTATCCTGTTCAACCACGAGAGCCCCCGTCGTGGCAAGACCTTCGTGACCCACAAGATCACCACCGCGGCCGCGCGGATCAAGGCCGGACTGCAGTCCGAGCTCTACCTCGGCAACCTCCACGCCCGCCGGGACTGGGGCTACGCTCCCGAGTATGTCGTGGCGATGTGGCAGATGCTTCAGGAGGATGTCGCGGGCGACTACGTCGTCGGCACTGGCACCGACTTCAGTGTCGAGGACTTCGTGCGTTTCTCGTTCGAGCACGTCGGCCTCAACTGGCGCGACTTCGTCAAGACCGACGACCGCTATCTGCGACCGACGGAGGTCGATTCGCTCGTCGGCGATGCGACCAAGGCCTTGACTGACTTTGGCTGGAAGGCGACCGTGCACGCCGAGCAGCTCGCTAGGATCATGGTCGATCACGACCTCGCAGAGATCGAGGCGCGGGGACACGTGGTCGATCAACCCGTGGTCGCGCCCTGGACTTCCTGAGATGACAGGACCGCGCACCGCTGTCGTCGTTCCGACACTCGGGGAGCGCCCGGAGTATCTTGAGCAAGCACTGCGGTCGATCCGGGATGCGGGAGACGCTTGGATCCTCATCGTGGCGCCGGCGCGATTCGATGCGTCCGACCTCATCGCCAGCGGACTCGCCGATGAGAAGGTCGACGAGACCGGCCGATCCCTCCCCGAGGCGATCGAGCAGGGATTTGCCGCCCTGCCCAACTCGGTTGAGTACCTATCGTGGCTGGGCGATGACGACCTCCTGCGGGGGGATTCGCTTCGGATCACGAGCGACTTTCTTGACGAGCACCCCCGTTCGTCGGCGGTCTACGGCCGCTGCGATTACATCAACGAGAACAACGACCTCGTCTGGCACAACCGCTCGGGAGCATGGGCGGCACCACTGCTGCGGGTGGGACCGGATCTCATCCCGCAGCCGGGGTCGCTTTTTCGGCGGGAGTCCTACCGCCAAACCGACGGCTTGCGCACGGACCTCGGCTGGGCCTTCGACATGGACATCTTTCTGCAGCTCGCCCGCGTCGGACGACTCTCGTACGTACCGCGAACTCTGGCGGCGTTTCGCTGGCACACCGAGTCGCTCTCTGTGGCGCAGCGCGGTCGGTCGGTGGCGGAGGCGAGCCAAGTGCGACGGGCGCACCTTCCCCGCATCGTCCGCCCCATCTCGGTGTTGTGGGAGGGTCCGGTGCGCTGGGCCACACACCGCGCAGGCAGTGTCGTGATCAAAGGAGCGAAGAAGTGAGCAAGCCACTCGTCTACGTCGCGGGACATCGCGGCCTCGTCGGATCGGCGATCGCGCGGAAGATTGACGAGAAGGGGGAGCACGAGTGGATCGGGCGCACCCGATCCGAGCTCAACCTGCTCGATCGTGGTGCCGTATTTGACTTCGTCGGGGCCACCCAGCCCGATGCGATCATCGTGGCCGCGGCGAAGGTCGGGGGCATCCACGCGAACTCGACGTATCCCGTGGAGTTTCTTACGGAGAACGTTCAACTGCAGTCCAACCTCATGGATGCCGCCCACGCCGCCGGCGTTGATCGCCTGCTGTTTCTCGGATCCTCCTGCATCTACCCGAAGTTCGCCGAGCAGCCGATCCGCGAAGACTCCCTCCTGACCGGCCCACTGGAGCCGACGAACGAGGCGTACGCGATCGCCAAGATCGCGGGCATCCGGCTGGCCGATGGCTACCGCAGTGAGTACGGTCGGGACTGGATCTCGGCGATGCCGACCAACATCTACGGTCCCGGTGACAACTTCGATCTCGAGACCTCGCACGTGCTCCCGGCGCTTATCCACCGCTTCCACTCAGCGCGGGAGCAAGGGCTTGACTCCGTCACGCTCTGGGGTAGCGGGAACGCGCTAAGAGAGTTCCTCTACTCAGAGGATCTGGCCGAGGCCAGTCTCTTCCTTCTCGACCACTATCACGAGCCTGGACCGATCAACGTTGGCTTCGGGCAAGACCTCTCTATCCGAGAACTCGCCGAGCTCGTCGCGTCGATCGTCGGCTTTGAGGGAACGATCGAATGGGACGAATCCAAGCCAAACGGAACGCCGCGCAAGATTCTCGATTCGCGCCGGATTCGGGAACTCGGGTGGTCTCCGACCGTCCAGCTCAGAGACGGAATCGGTCGCACCTACGAGTGGTTCCTCGCGCACCGCTGAGCGATCCGTCGCTCGGCGAGAGGCCTGAATCCCCTGCACTAAGCTCTAGTTCGTGTATGCCGCCGCGCGTCTTTCCCTGAGTTTCATGACCCCCGGAGAGCGCGCGAAGTACTTTGCCCTGATCGGATGCCGGGCGATCGCCGCGTTTCTTGACGTGTTCGGGATCCTTCTGATCGGATTCATCGCGAGCGTCGCCGCTCAGCAACTGCAGCCCGCCGGATCAACCGAGACGAACACATTCGTGCTGGGCATCGAGATCCCGAGGCTGGACACGCAGCAGTTGCTCTACCTCGTTCTCTTCGTTCTCGCCGTCTTCGTCGGCAAGGCAGCCCTGGCGATTTTCTTGGTGCGGGTACTGTCACGTTCGATCGCGCACGTCGAGGCGCGGAACGCACGGTCGATCGCGGAGTATCTGCTGCGCGGCTCGCTGGGCAACGCAAAGAAGTACTCGAAGGCCGAGTTCCAGTACGCGATCACGGTCTCGAGTAACTGGGCCTTCACCGGGATTCTCAACAACGTCGCCAACATCATGAGCGAGACTTTCCTGCTCCTCATCGTGGCGACGGCATTCATCGTGATCAACCCGGTCGCTGCGCTGTTCGCGTTCGTTTACTTCGCGGGAATCATGGTCATGATGCAGTTTTTCATCGGCCGCAGCCTCAAGCGGGCGGGTGAGGATGCCGCTGAGGGGAACGTCGGTGCCGCTAACGCGGTGAGCGACACCCTCGACACGTTCCGCGAGATCTCCGTACTCGCCAAGCAGGACCTCTTCATCGATCGGATCAACACGTCCCGCCTGCGCCTTGCCAACAGCGGCGCGACCGTCGCATTCCTCGGCGGGATGCCGCGGTACATCATCGAGACCGCCCTCATTCTCGGCGTCGTGATCCTTGTCGGCCAGCAGCTGCTCACCGGTCAGCTCGCGACCGGGCTCGCAACGTTAGGTGTTTTCCTCACCGGCGGCGTGCGCATCATGGCATCCCTCCTCCCCCTCCAGACGGCGATCGCCGCGCTCAAGGTCAATGCTGAGCAGTCGAAGCTCGCTCACAACCTGCTCGGGCAGGTGCGCGACTTTGTTCCGCTGACCGTTGATGCAGACGCCGTGGGATCACTCGATCGCGACAAGGGCCTCTCAGTCAACGTGAGCACCGCGCACTTCCGATTCGACGGTGACGACCACGACACAATCAAGGGCGTGAGTCTTGAGATCCCCTCCGGGCAGTACGCGGCGATCATCGGGCCGTCGGGTGCCGGAAAGACGACCCTCGTCGATCTCATTCTCGGTTTAGTGAGGCCGAGTCACGGCACCGTGCGGATCGGCACACTCGAACCCAACGTCTTGCGGGTCCTTGCCCCCGGTCTCGTCTCGTATGTTCCTCAGAAACCGGGACTCGTGTCCGGCTCGATCGCGGAGAACATTGCACTTGGGGTTCATCCCGACCACATCGACTACGACCTCGTGCGCCAAGCCGTGGAGTCCGCGTTTCTCACCGAGTTCATCGCCTCGCTGCCCGACGGCCTGGCGACCTCGGTCGGCAAGCAGGTCGATTCGCTCAGCGGAGGTCAGATCCAGCGCATCGGGCTGGCGAGGGCCCTCTATGCCCGCCCGCGCCTACTCATCCTTGATGAGGCCACGAGCGGACTCGACGCGGGATCCGAAGCGTTCATTGGCGCGAGCCTCGCGAAACTTCACGGTGAGGTGACCGTGATCGTCATTGCTCACCGCCTGTCGACCGTGCAGCACGCAGACAATGTTCACGTGATCGAGAACGGCAAGATCACCGCATCCGGTAGCTTCAAGTCCGTGCGCGCCTCGGTTCCCATGGTCGCGGAGTACGTGAAGCTCATGTCGTTTAGCGACGAGTAAGGTCGGTGCAGTGAAGACACTGATCGCGATTCCCGCGTTCAACGAGGAAGAGTCGATCGGGGCCGTCCTCGCCGATCTGGCGAGTCATCATCCCCTTGAGCACGTCATCGTGATCGACGATGGATCCCGAGACGCTACGTTCGATATCGCGCACGCGGCGGGCGTGCGCGTAATCCGTCACGCGATCAACCTCGGCGTCGGGGGTGCTATGGGCTCGGCCTTTAAGTTCGCGGCCCGAAACCAGTACGACGCCGTCGTGCAGCTCGACGCCGATGGCCAGCACCGACCGGAGTTTCTGAGCACCCTCCTTGAGGGCATCGGCCGAACCGACATCGTGATCGGCAGTCGGTTCGCCGCTGGCGGCGGGTTCCGGTCTACCTGGGCACGTCGCAACGTGCAGCGGGTCATCGCTTGGACGGTGTCGGCCTACACCCGCACTCGCCTGACCGATGTGACCTCGGGCTTTCGCGTGAGCGGTCCTGACGCGATCCGGTTGTTCTCAGAGCACTACCCCGTTGAGTACCTCGGAGACACGGTCGAGTCGCTCGTCCTCGCATCGCGCCAGGGTCTGACGATCAGCGAAGTGCCTGTGATCATGAACGAGCGCGCCGGGGGACTGCCGTCCCAGTCGATCGTGCGCGCCACGCTCTACACTGGCCGGATCCTGCTCATCCTCGTGCTCGCGGCATTCCGCAGCGCACCCCCCAACGTCACCGCCATGAAGAAGCGCGTCAAAAGGGAGAGTGCTCCGTGAATCCTCAGATCCTCGCCATCATCCTCTCCGTCATCATGCTCGTGATCGTGCTCGTGCTCCTGCGTTTCTACTTCCTTCCCGAAAAGTACGCGGTCATCTGGCTGGTCGCAGCCATCGCGGCGATCGTTCTGTCGGTGTTCCCCGGGGTGCTCGACGGAATCTCGCGGTTCTTCGGGATCTCCCAGCCCATCAACCTGCTCTTCGTCGCTGGCTTCTTCGTCGTGCTCCTGCTTCTTATGCAGTTGAGCCTAGAACTCGCGCGCACCCGCGAGCAGCTTCGCAAGGTTGTCCAGAGCATCGCGGCGGACATGGAGAGGTCGTCGAGTGGCGATGACTGATCCGGAGTCGCTGGCCCCGGCCGTCGGGGCGCGGGAGCGCATCCGCCGCACTCTGACTGGGCTGCGCCTCATCTATTTCGCCCCGATACTCGTGCTCGTCGTTCTCGGGGGATGGGCTCTGGCATCCCCAGTGGGATCGGCGCCTGACGATGACTTCCATCTCACGAGCATCTGGTGTGCAAACGGCACGCGGGCGGATCTCTGTCTCCCTGGACCGACCTCGGGCGAGCGAATCGTGCCTCCCGCGGTTCTGTACGCCCCCTGCTTTGCCCAAGATCCAGAGGTGACTCCCGACTGCCAGCTCGGCTACCTGGAGCTGGGGCCCGAGCCGACGGTGGTCACCAGTCGAGGCAGCTTCGACAACAACTATCCGCCGCTCTTCTACGCAACGATGAATCTGTTCGCCGGCCCCGATCTCATCGCCTCGGCGTTGACGATGCGACTGGTCAATATCCTTCTCTTCATCGGGATCTCCACTGCCCTGTGGATGCTGCTGCCGACGACTCGCCGCACCTCGCTCGTCTGGGGCTGGCTCATCACGAGCGTGCCGTTAGCGATGTTCCTGATCGCATCGAACAACCCCAGTTCGTGGGCGGTTATGGGCGTGGGCTTCTCGTGGCTCGCTCTGCTCGGCTACTTCGAGACCATTGGTCGACGAAGGATCACGCTCGGCGTGATCTTCACCGTGACGGCCCTCATGGCAGCGGGTGCGCGCGGGGATGCCGCGATCTATACGGTGCTCGGCAGTGCGATCGCCGGATTCCTCACATTCCGTCCCACGCGTGCGTGGCTCACCGCGGCCGTGCTGCCGGCGGCACTCACGATTGTCGCCGTGTTGTTCTTCTTCAGTTCCCAACAGTCCGGGGTTGTGACGTCGGGGCTGGGCAATGGCCAGATTCCCCCCGGTGGAATCTCAGATCCGCTCGTGCTCGCGGCCTACAACCTCCTCAGTGTGCCCTTTCTCTGGGCTGGAGTCTTCGGCGCTTGGGGCCTCGGCTGGCTCGACACCACTATGCCCGCGATCGTCGCCACCGGAGCGCTCGCCGTCTTCATCGCGGTCGCCTTCACCGGAATCGGCGCGGCATCCCGACGCAAGTCGATCGCGGTCGTCGGTCTTGCGGTGGTGCTCTGGCTGCTCCCAACCTATGTGCTCGTGCGCGGGCTCAACGTCGTGGGGCAGAACGTTCAGCCGCGCTATCTGCTGCCGCTCATTGTGATTATGGGAGGTTTGGCCGTTCTCCCCGTCGTCAACCGCGCGCTCACGCTCGGACGCCTCCAGATCGCGGCGGTCGGACTTACTCTTGCGGTCGCGCAGTCTGTCGCCCTCCACGTCAACATGAGGCGCTATGTGACTGGCACGGACAATCAAGGCTGGAACCTCAACGCTGGCATCGAATGGTGGTGGACCGGCCCGGTCGTCTCACCCATGTTGGTCTGGGCCGTGGGCTCGCTCGCGTTCGCGGCGCTGCTCACAATTCTGGTCAAGGAGGTGTCACGTCAGCATGCAGCGGTCACTTAACGCGATCCCATTCAATGATCTCTCCCGCACGCCGGTCGAACTGGCGCGCGAGATGGAGGCGGCCATAGCTCGCGTTGTCGCCAGCGGCTGGTACGTTCTCGGTCCTGAGCACGACGCCTTCGAGGGTGAGCTCGCCCAGTACTTGGGGTGCCGCCATGTCGTGCTCCTTGGCAACGGCACGGATGCCCTCGAGCTCGGTCTGGCCGCGCTCGGCGTGGGATCGGGCGACCGGGTCGTCACCGTCGCCAACGCGGGGGCGTACGCAACTATCGCGATGCGGCTCCTCGGTGCGATTCCGCTCTTTGCGGATGTCTCGCCCGCGACACACCTCATGACGCCCGAGACCTTCGAGGAGGCTTTGGCGTCCGCGGCGGAACCTCCCCGCGCGGTGGTCGTCACCCATCTCTATGGCGCGGTCGCGGATATCGCGGGCATCGTCGCAGTCGCGCGTCGACACGGCATCCCCGTTCTCGAGGACTGCGCGCAGTCGCTCGGCGCAAAACGCGGGGGCCGGATGGCGGGCACCGTTGGCGACCTCGCGACCACGAGCTTCTACCCGACCAAGAACCTGGGCGCCCTCGGCGATGGCGGCGCAGTCTTCACCGACGACCCCGCGCTTGCGGATGCGGTGCGGCGCATGCGGCAGTACGGGTGGGCGTCGAAGTATCGCATCGAGTTCGATCACGGGCGCAACAGTCGTCTCGACGAGCTTCAGGCCGCGATCCTGCGGGTCAGGCTCCCGCAGTTGGATGCGTGGAACGAGCGTCGGCGTGCCATCCACGCGCGCTATGAGGCGGCGACGCCGTCACTCGTTCACTCGTCGACTGAGCCGTTCATCGCCCATCTCGCTGTGGCGACCAGCACCGAACGCGATCGTGTTCGCCAGGAACTCAAGCAGGCTGGCGTCAGTACTGACGTGCACTATCCGGTGCCCGATCACCGCCAACCGTTCCCTGGCGGAATTGAGTCGGCGCCCCTCCCCGTCACGGAGCGCCTCGCCGAGCAGGTGTTCTCGGTGCCAGTGTTCCCCGAGCTCACCGAGTCCGAGATCGATCGCGTGAGCGATGCCCTGCGTGCCACTGGGTCACCCCGTGCCTGACATCGCCGACGTGCGCGGCGTTCGACTGATCGAGCTTGCGCTCATCACCGGCGGCAATGGTTCGCTCGTCGTCGGTGAACGTCCAGCTCAACTGCCGTTTGCGGCTCAGCGAATCTTCACGCTTTACGGGATTCCCGAGGGGGAAGTTCGGGGAATTCACGCTCACCGAGTGTGTGAGCAGTTCCTGATCTGTCTCAACGGCTCGGTGACCGCCGTAGTCGATGACGGCTCGACGCGGGCCGAAGTCCTACTCGACCGCCCGTCGCTCGGCCTCTACATGCCCGCCATGACCTGGGGGACTCAGCACCGGTATTCGTCCGACGCGATTCTGTTGGTTCTGGCGTCGCACGCGTACGATGCCGACGACTATATCCACGACTATGCCGAGTTCAGGCGCCTGACGACCGCTTCGTGACGAGGTTGAGCGGTCGCTCGAAGGGCAGTGCAGCGTTGCTCGCATAAAAATACAAGTTCGTGCGATTCGGGAACACCGTTTCGAACACCTGCACATTCGTGAAGTGGGGCGTGAGAAAGCGAGCGAGGTCTTCCTTGTCGTGGAACTCGTACTCGTGCTGATGCAGGTGACCGTGTCCGCCTTCGTGTTCAAGCACCGTATAGCCGCTCAGGATGCCGTCGGCCTTGAGGCGAGATGCGATCGTGTTCATCAGTTCCGCGGTCTCTGCTTCCGTGAAGTGCTCGATCGCCGCATCCCACACGATGTTGTCGAACTCCCCTTCCGGAATGTCCGTGCGAATGTCGCCGACGACATAGCTCATGTTCGGAGCCTTGTTCCAACGATTTGCCATCCGGATCGCGTGGGCATCGAAGTCGATGCCGATGACTCGTTCTGACAGGAGCGAATAGAAGTGATAGCCCATGAAACCATCGCCGCAGCACAGTTCGAGCACTGCCGGCTTGACTCCGTCTTTCGTTGTTGCCTGAAGGGCCAAGGAAGAATAGACGCCCCGCTCCCACGGCAGTGAATTGCGGGACTTGTGCCACGCATCGAACTGATCCAGGTAATGGTCGAAGTACTCAGGGTTGTCGACACCCCACTCCACGTTGAACTGGAATCGGTGCGCAGCGGCAGCGATGTTGCGGGTCAGCTTGCTGTTCGCGCGGGCGATCGATACCAGCGGGAAGTGGTCCTTCACGGCTCGGAGTGCCCTTTGCATGCCGGTGAGATTGCCGGGCGTTCGTTCGGTCATGGCGGTCCCGTCGTTGAGAGTCAGCAAGAAACACTAGCGCGGGTCAAACGCCCTCTGGGAAACGACCTGACGAGTTCTGCGGCGGTGGTCCATGAGCGATCGACGCTAGAGTAGGGGAACCCGAGACACACTGTCCGAGAGTTCCCGCGGGGGTCGAGCATGTCTTTGAAGTCGTCGGTGTTGGTGTTCGCCTCCCAGCGGCTCCCGGCCGTGTCGAGCCGGATTCTCGCCTCGAGTGGCTACACGCTCGATCTCGGTCGCTTCGGCCCTGATGCGTTCGGCGCGTGGGGCAATCGCGCTGCGAGCCGCCAGGACGCGGCTTGGCGGCCGATCGTCGCCGAGGCAAAGGCCGGGAGCCCGCGCGAGGACGTGTTGGCCCTGAACGCCTGCCTCGACGACCTGTCCGCTCTCGGGGCGAGCTCGTTGCTCGAGGTCGGCTGCGGTGGTGGCTACATCTCCGAACTCATCAGCTTTCACGCTCCCTCGATGGTCTACCGCGGAGTGGATCTCTCCGAGTCGATGATCCAGCTCGCCCGGTCGCACTACCCGAATCAGGACTTCGCCGTCGCCAGCGCCTACGGTCTGTCGAACGAGGATGCGAGCGTGGATGCCGTGCTCGATGGCGTCGCCCTCATCCATATGCCGCAGTGGACACTTGCGCTCGCCGAGTACCGCCGGGTCGCCCGCACTGCCGTCGTGCTGCACGGACTGACCCTGACCGAGTCCCCGACGACCACCTTCGGCAAGTATGCGTACGGCCAGCCGTCGCTGGAACTCGTCTTCAATCGCACCGAGCTTCTCGCCGAATGCAGTGCGCTCGGCCTCACGCTGAGTTCGAGTCACCCGAGCCTGGAGTACGACCTGCAGGAGTATCTTGCAATCGAGTCTGTTTCGGAGTCGTGGGTTCTGACCATCTAGGAGTCGTTGCGAGTGATGCGGATCGCGTTCCCGCTCACCACGTTCAGCACCCCGAGCACGGCACGCTGCGCCCGGAAGACCAGCCCGCGAATGCCCGTTCCCCGGCTGGTGGCTGAAGGCCGCGGGGCATGCCCGCTCGCGGCGACGACGGCGTCGAACTCCTCGAGTCGGCGCAGATACGGCGCGTAGACCGACTCCCGCAGCACTCGGGAGAGGGGCGCTCCGTATACAAGCTGGCTCGTCATCCACCAGCGCGCCGTGCGCTTGACCCCATGGAAGTGGAAAAACACCAGTGGCTCGCCCTCGATGCTGAGACCCTCCGCTGCCTCCGTCAAGCGTCGTCCCGCGGTGTTCCAGGGGGCGAGGTTGAACCCGCTGCTCGCAAGAATGCGCACGCCGTCAAACGACGGGAAGCGGTCGAGATAGCCCTGATCGGCGTACCGGCCATCGCTCGGGCGATCTCCGCACCACTCGAGAGTTTTCTCACCCCACCAGTCGAGGCAGCGGACGCCGTCCTCATCGCCGCGGAAGCCCACCCATCCGACATTGAAGCGTCCGTACTTCGCGAGGCGCCGGGCCAGGCGCGGCCGATAGCGGTGCTCGATGATGCCCACGGACCCCGCACCGAGCGCGTCGAGCACCTCGCGAGGGTCAGCGAAGAAGTAAAGATCGGCATCGAGATAGATCACGGTCGTGGCCTGCGCGTACTTCGTCATCACGTGTCGCACGAGCAGCGGCGTCATCGTGAAGTAGTACTCCATGCGCGAACGCTCGCCTCTCAGGGGCACGAGCGCCTTGACGGCTTGCTCAAGTTCCGCCACCCGGATTGACGTCACGGCGGGAAGGTCCGCCTCAGTCAGGAAGTCGTGGGCGGCATCGTCGAGAGACATCACGCACACGGGCGAGTCATCCCCGTGCTCCCGAAGGGAGGCGATGAGAGCGAGGCCCCGTGACAGGTAGCCGCTGTCGAAGTAGGTGCAGTAGGCGTGGTGCTCCGGCATCATTCAAGCCTACCGACGCCGGGCTGCCACACCCTTGCCTATTACACTCGAGGGGTCGGGAAGACTGTAAAGGAAGGTGTGGAGTGCAGCTTGGAGAGTCGCGACGGTGGGCTACCCTCGCCGAACGGTTCGACCCGCGGCACAACAGCCTCAACGTCATTCGGCTAGCGCTGGCCACCTCGGTCATCGTCTCTCACTCGTGGCCCTTGTCTGGTGGCGGGGGCGCACCCGCTGTCGGCAATCAATTCCTCGGCGACATCGCGGTGGACGGGTTCTTTGCGATCTCGGGCTTCCTTATCCTCGGGAGCCGTCTCAATTCGCACTCGCTGGTCGACTTCTTCTGGCGTCGGTTTTTGCGGATCTGGCCTGCTTTCATCGTCGTGCTGGTCTTCGTGGCCTTCGTCGTCGCCCCGGTGACGGTGTTCGCGCTCAAGAACGGCGCATATGACGCTGTGAGCGCGATCACCTACGTGCTCAAGAATCTCAGCCTGGTGATTGTTCAACCGGGCATCGAGTCGACCCCGGTCGGCATCCCCGAGGTTGGGAACTGGAACGCGCCCCTCTGGACCCTTGCCTACGAGTTCGCCTGCTACATCGGGATCGCGCTCGTTGTGACAGTCGTCGCGAAGCGTCTGCTCGGCGTCACCCTAGCCATGCTGCTTGCCGGGGCGACGGCACTCAACCTCGTGACCGCGTTGTCGATCGCCGACCTCCCCGACCCGCTTGTGGTCCTCGCGCGCCTCGGTGCGTTCTTCCTTGCGGGGTCGATGATCTACCACGTGCGAGAGCGAATTCCGCTGAGCCATGTCGGCGGAGCGTTGGCGGCAGTCGTATCAGCCGGCCTCATCCTTGGACAGGCGTTCGACGTGGTTGGAGCCATTCCCTTCGCCTATCTCATGATGTACTTCAGCGTGGTGCTCCCTTTGGCCCGGGTTGGCGCGGTCAACGACATCTCCTATGGGATGTACATCTACGCGTTCCCGCTCCAGTTGGTGCTCGCCGTGATCGTCGGAAGCGCTTTGCCCGCCTGGGCCTTCGTTCTGATCTCGATCGCGTTGACCGTGCCCTTCGCCGCCGCGAGTTGGTTCCTCGTGGAGAAACCCGCGATGCGACTCAAGCGGCTGACGCGCCAACGTCCGACCGTCAGCGTGTGATCACGGCGACTGCGGGGTCGCAACCAGACAAGCCCGGGTTGCTGCCCGAGGAGCAGGTCATCGATGGTCGTGCTGATTACGGTCGGGAGGGGCTTGAGATCTCTCGCGTCGATCCGGGGCCACGTTCGCTCGAATGCGGCCCGCCAGTGATCGGGGATCGTGAATGTCGACCCAGAGCGTGTCGCACAGCCCAAGCAAGTAGTTGGACAACGCCGAGGTCTCCACCTCCAGCGTCGAACCGATCGGAGGCCAGAGCAGACTATCCGAGGTGCTGTCGAGTCCGCTCGCGACGACATCGAGGAGGATCGCCTGGCTCGTCGGTGCGAGAGAGCGTGAACGCAGCGCCAGTCTCTCCCTGATTAACGGTCCGTACTGAAGGAAGACGTAGACGAGCTTCTTCCAAACCCAGAGGCGTAGGCCCGGTTTCTTCGGCCGAATCGCAATCGGTCGCGAGCTCACGGCGTCCGAGAAGTCAACGTCGACGCGCCCGAACAGGAACGAGTACCAACGGAATGCCCGCCGTGAGTTCTCAATCGACCACCCCTCATTCAGTGCCGCCTTGAGGTGCGAGCGATACTCGTCCGGGGTGCGCCCGATCCGATTGATCTCGCCGGGGTACGTGAAGAAATCCGAGTTCGAGGGCACCACAACAGGGATGCCAAAGGACGAGAGCTCCGCGCCCACGGAGGAGCGGAAGTTGAGCAGCACGTCGACGATCTGCATCAGGTCCCAAAGCCCAATGCCGTCCGCGGGCATGTTAAACGTCACGTTTGCCGGAGCGTCTTCGCGCAGTGCCATGATCTTGCTCACAACGGGTGAGAGCACCTGCTCGCGCTTATTGGGGAACATCCGCGGATGCAGTCGAAGGACGAGGTGAACGTCGGGGTTGTCCCTCGCGTACTCGAAGAGGAAGCGAACCCACTCAAATTGGTCGGCAAAGAGCGAGCTGTCTTCAGCGGTCTGCGGGATGGCATCGATGAGCCGGACTGCGAGGAGTTCATCTTCACTCGACATCGTTGCGAGTAGGACGCGGGCCTCCGCATCAATGTTGAGTTGCTCGCGCAGCTGGGTGGGAGTCATCCCTGTGAACTTGCTCGAATAGGCGAAGGCGCTGCTCGCATCGAGGAGTCCGACGAAGTGACCTCCGACAAGATCCACCTCCGTCTGGCCCACCGGTTCCGCGCGGTATTGAGCCCACGCGGCCGACTGGAAGATGTCCTCCATCGTGTGGTTGCTCCGGAACATCCACATCGTCTCGGCCCGCCGCAGCATATGGCTGCCACCGTGGATCGTGTACGTCGGGATGCCAGCGAGTTGCGCGGCCGAGCAAAACGCGTGGTTCACCGAGTAGTGGTCGTTGTACACCACCACGGCGTCGGGCCGTTCTCGCGCGATGATCCGTTTCGCGGTGACGTAGGTCAGAAGGGTGTTGCGCAGCTGGCCGAGGTACTCGGGCCAAATCTCTGCCGGCAGGTCGGTGCTCACGAGCTTGTGATTGAGCCACATTTCGTACGCGGCGTAGCGTCCCAAGGCGAAGCCGTCGACATCCAGCTGCGTCCAGTCGTTCGGTTGAACCCCGTCGATGAGCCGGTCGACGAGTGCACGATCGTCCGCGGCAACATGGTCATCCATGATCAGCGCGGGGATGTGCATTTTAGATGTGATGAGGTCGCGTCGCTTGGCACACGCCCTGCACACCTGCTGCCGCACCGAGAGGGGAGCATCCGGCCCGACCGCGGCGGCTGACATCGCGACGCAGTGCACCTGAAGCATGCCGTTGCAGCGGACCGCGAGAACCTCAACATCGTGCTCGGCGAAGGACTCAAGAACTAGGGCCTCCGGGAACGAGTGCTCCCAGATATTGGCGAACGGGGCAAACAGCATGACCTTCACGCGTGGACTCTATCAGCCGCCCTTCGGCGCGAATTCGAACAGTCGCTCGCGTACGGAAGTGCCGTTGGGCAGGATCCGATGGGTCGGGAACTGACCGACCACGAGCGAGTCAGAGGGGATGTCGGCATTGACGATGAATGAGTTCGCGGCAAACACGACGTTGTCGCCGATCACGCTCGCTCCGAGAATACTCGTGCGAGAGTACAGGACGGTGCCCTCTCCGAATGTCGGATAGACCCCAGAATCGGCGCCCACGGTGCAGTTCTGGTAGACCACCAGGTAGTCACCATAGGTCGCGGCACCGATCACCGTTCCGACCGGATGCACGAGGAGGAAGATGTCGGGCATCGGGACGGAGTAGTACAGGTCGACCCCGTTCATGACCTTGTTGAGGTAGAACAATCGGGTCGACGTGTCTGTGTCGCCATTCTCCCGCCAGATCGTATTTCCAAGAAAGTAGAGGTAGGCAGCCATGTGGTCGCTGTTCAGGTGATCGAAAGCGACCCGCCCGTCGACGCTGTAGTACTTACGATGGATCCGCGAGAAGCAGTATTCGAGGCGATCGAGCGCAACGCTGAGGTGCGATTGGATTCCGAGATTCACGGCCTTACCGTCTGGGAGGTGATTCTCGAGAAGTCGGGACGTGTAGCCGACGAGGTCGGCACTGGTCAGGCTCGTCGTGAAAGTGGGATACCCGGGCATCCCCCCAAAGTACCGGACGACGGGCGCCGTCGTCCGGCGGACCAGTGGCCCCGGTAAACTCGACACTCATGAAAGTCTTGCTGACCGGAGCCGACGGGTTCATCGGATCCCACCTCGCTGAACAACTCGTGAGGGAGGGCCACGAGGTCCGCGCAATCGTGATCTACAACTCACTCGACTCGTGGGGCTGGCTCGACACCATTCCGAAAGACCTGTCATCGCAGATCGAGGTGATCCCAGGCGACATCCGGGATCCCGCACTCATGATGTCGACGGTCTCCGGGCGAGATGCCGTACTGCATCTTGCCGCGCTCATCGCGATTCCGTACTCCTACGTCGCCCCAGATCTCTACGTGCAAACGAACGTGCAGGGCACGCTCAACCTTCTCAACGCGGCCCGTGCCGCTGACGTATCACGGTTCATCCACACGTCGACGAGCGAGGTGTACGGCACCGCGCGCTATGTGCCGATGGATGAGGGCCACCCGCTCCAAGGCCAGTCGCCGTACTCGGCGAGCAAGATCGGCGCCGACCAGATGGTCAATTCATTCTTCACGTCGTTCCAGCTGCCTACGGTGATCGTTCGTCCGTTCAATACATTCGGTCCGCGCCAGTCGGCTCGCGCCGTCATCCCGACGGTGATCAGTCAGATTGCCGCGGGCAAGAAGCAGATCCAGCTCGGGGCGCTCACCCCGACGCGAGACTTCACCTATGTCTCTGACACGGCCAAAGGCTTCACCGCGGCCCTGCGTAGCGACAACAGCATCGGCGAGGTCATCAACCTCGGCGCCGGGTTTGAGGTGTCGATCGGCGAGACCTTCGCCGCGATCGCGGAGGTCATGGGCAGCGACGCCGTCGCCACCGAGGATCCCCAGCGGTTGCGCCCCGAGAACTCGGAGGTCGAGCGACTGTACTCAGACAACTCGAAGGCTCGGGAGTTGCTCGACTGGTCTCCTGAGTTTGCCGGTCTCGACGGCTTCCGCGACGGTCTGCGACGCACCGCCGAGTGGTTTGTCGATCCGGTTAATCTCTCTCGCTATCGCACCGACGCGTACACAGTCTGATGGTCGACGCTCAGGAGTTTGTTCAGGCGATCCGCTCCGTCGTCGGTGACGAGCCCACGATCGGGCTCCATGTGCCAGACATCGGCGAAGCCGAACAGCGGCATGTCACGGAGTGTCTCGAGTCGACCTTCGTCTCCTCGGTCGGTCCGTTCGTCACTCGCTTCGAGCAGGAGATCGCGGGCTTCACGGGCGCGGCCCACGCGGTGGCGGTGTCGAACGGCACCGTCGCGCTGCAGGTGGCGCTCGTCCTCGCCGGAGTCGAGCCCGGAGACGAGGTCATCATCCCCGCGCTCTCGTTCATCGCCACCGCCAACGCCGTTGTGCATGCCGGCGCGCACCCGTACTTCGTCGACAGCGATGCGGCCACGCTCGGGATGAGCGCCGCCGCGCTCGAGAAAACCCTGCGCGGGATGACGCGGCGCGATGACGCCACAATCAATCCGGCCACTGGCCGGCGTATCGCAGCCATCGTTCCGATGCACACGTTCGGGCACCCCGCGCAGATCGAGCGCATCGTGGCGCTCGGCGACGCCTATGGCGTTCCCGTCGTTGAGGATGCGGCCGAATCGCTGGGGAGCTTCGTCGGCGACCGCCACACCGGAACATTCGGGCGGCTGGGGGTACTGAGCTTTAACGGCAACAAGATCCTGACCACCGGGGGTGGAGGCATGATTCTCACCAACGACCGCGAACTCAGCACCCGTGCCAAGCACCTGACCACCACCGCCAAGGTGCCCCACGAGTGGGAGTTCGAGCACGACGAGGTCGGCTGGAACTTCAGGATGCCCAACCTCAACGCCGCGCTCGGCGTCGCGCAGTTCTCCAAGCTCAAGGCGTACCTCACCGCGAAGCGACTGATCGCCGAGCGGTACGCGGCCGCCTTCGCCACCGTCGATGGAGTCTCGTTCATCCCCGAGCCAGCCGGCACGACGAGCAACTACTGGCTCTGCTCGGTGCGGGTCGAGGGCGGCCTGGCCGTGCGTGACGCCCTGCTGCGTGCGGCGAACGATGCCGGGCTGCAGTCGCGCCCGGTGTGGAACCTGCTCAGCCGCCAACGTCCATACGCCGACGCTCAGCGCGGGCCACTTACGACCGCGACGGAACTCGAGCACTCGATCATCTCGGTGCCCAGTTCCCCGCGCCTCGCAAGGATCGGAGGTCGACCCTCGTGAGAATTCCGTTGGTCATCATTGGTGCTGGAGCACTGGGTCGCGAGGTGCACGATGTCGTCGAGGCGATCAATACGACGGCTCCGAGGGATACCGGGTTCGAATTCCTCGGCTTCATCGATCACGAGCACCCCGATCCCGACCTGCTGAAGGATCGCCGCACCACCGTCCTCGGCGATGATGCCGTCCTGCAAACTCTCCCCAAGAACACACAGTACGTCGTGGCGATCAACGACGGTGCGGCTCGACGGCGCGTGGACAAGGCCGCGACCATCCTCGGGCTGGGCCCGGCGACCCTTGTGCACCCCCGCGCCTCACTTGGTGCGCACCGCATTGCAATCGGGCCAGGTTCGGTGGTGTGCGCCAACGTGGTCCTCACGACCAACATCACGCTCGGCCGCCACGTGTTCCTCAACGTCGCCTGCGTCATCGGCCACGATGGTGTGGTGGGAGACTACGTCTCCGTCAACCCTGGCGCCATGGTGTCGGGCAACGTGACTCTCGGCTCTGGGGTGCTCATCGGGGCAGGTGCTTCAGTGATTCAGGGGATCACGATCGGCGAAGGGTCCCTGGTCGGAATCGGTGCTGTCGTCACGCGAGATGTGCCGGAGCACGTGACGGTGTTCGGCGTCCCAGCCAAGATCATCGGGGCCCGCCGTTGATGCGACGGGTCACGGTGGTGACCGGCACCCGAGCCGACTACGGGCTGCTGAGGTGGACCATGGCGGGAATTCAGGCCCATCCCGAACTCGAACTCTGCCTGATTGTCACGGGCTCTCATCTTTCGACCGACTTCGGGAGTACGCACACCGCGATCAGCGCCGATGGATTCCGAATCGATGAGACCGTGCCTATTCTCTCGGACACCGACAGCCCGCTGGGGGCGGCCAGATCCACGGGTCTCGCAACGGCGGGGATCGCGGAAGCGCTTGACCGACTCCGCCCAGACATCGTGCTCGTTCTCGGCGATCGCTGCGAGATTCTTGCCGCAGCACAGGCGGCACTCCTGCTCGGCATCCCTGTCGCGCACATCGGCGGCGGCGAGGTCACCGAGGGTGCCGTCGATGATTCCCTCCGCCACGCCACCACGAAGATGTCGCATCTGCACTTCACTGCGGCCGCCGAGTACCGGGACCGCGTAATTCAACTCGGCGAGGATCCGGATCGAGTCTTCCTGGTCGGGGCGGTCGGCCTTGACAACCTCGACCTGCTCGACCTGCTCAACGAGCAGGTCCTTGCGCGCGACCTCGGCGTCGAGCTGACTCATCCTCTCGCCTTGTGCACATTCCACCCCGAGACCCTAGCGGACCAGACTCCGAGGGAGGCCCTCGCGCCGCTCTTCGAGGTGCTGCAGGCGGAGAGTGACTTGCAGGTCATCGTCACTAAGGCCAATGCCGACGCGGGCGGACGAGAGATCAACCGACTTCTTGAGGAGTTCGTGGCCCTGCACCCTCAGCGGATGGCCCTTTTCGCGAGCCTCGGCCAGTTGCGTTACCTCAGCCTACTGACCGTCGCGGATCTCGTGATCGGGAACTCGTCGAGCGGTATTTTGGAGGCGCCCTCGGCAGGCACGCCAACGGTCAACATCGGAGATCGGCAGAAGGGACGGCTGCGCGCACCCTCAGTGATCGACGTGCCCAACGAAACCCCCGCGATCCGGGCTGGTATCGCTCGGGCACTCTCTGAGCGGTTCCGGCAGCAGGCCGCCGCGCGAGTGTCGCCCTTCGGTGTTCCAGGTGCGGCTCGAGTGATTGTTGACGTGCTTGCAACCGTTGACCTCGCGACGCTGAGGACCAAGCGATTTCACACCATCACGAAAGGAGATACCCATGACTGACCACACCCGCGTCTTGATCATCGCCGAGATCGGGGTGAACCATAACGGGCAACTCGCGCTGGCTCGAGAGATGGTGGATGCCGCGGCGGTCAGTGATCTCGACTACATCAAGTTCCAGACGGCGAAGGCTGAGCTCGTACTCACCGACACCGCCCCCAAAGCCGAGTACCAGATGGACACGACGGGAGAGACGCAGTCCGCGATGGAGATGATCGCCGGTCTGCAGCTCGACTACGACGAATTTCGACTCCTGAAAGCCCATGTCGAGAGTCGGGGCAAGAAGTTCCTGTCCACAGCTTTCGACCTGCCTAGTGTGGGCTTCCTGCACTCCCTCGGGCTGCGACTCTTCAAGATTCCGTCGGGGGAGATCACCAATCTCCCGTATCTGCGCCGGGTCGCCGAGTACGCCGAAGAGATCATCCTGTCCACTGGAATGAGCTCCATGGACGAGGTGTGGGCGGCTGTCGAGGCGATCGCGGCCTCCGGCATTCCGAAAGATCGCATGACCGTCCTGCAGTGCAACACCGCCTACCCGTCCCCGATCGATGATGCCAACCTGCTCGCGATGGTGACGATGGGGCGCGAACTGGGGGTTCGCTATGGCTACAGCGACCACACCATTGGATCCAACGCCTGCCTGGCTGCAGTCGCTCTCGGGGCAACGGTGATCGAGAAGCACTTCACGACGGACTCGACGTTGCCCGGCCCCGATCAGCACGCCTCCATGGAGCCGGAGGACTTCGCGCAGCTCGTCACCGACATCCGCGATATCGAGCGCGCCTTGGGTTCGCCGGAGAAGAGAATCACTGAGAGTGAGCGCGCCAACCGCCCGGTGGCCCGCCGCGGCGTGTATGCCGCTCGAGACATCGCAGAGGGCGAAGTTCTGACACTCGATGACACTGTGTGCCTGCGGCCCGAGGCGGAACTCTCGCCGATGGCAATCGACAGTGTTTTGGGGCGACCGCTGGCTCGTCCTCTGGCGCGTCATGAGCCGATTGCCCTGAGTTCCGTCGCGCGATGAGGCGGCTGCACGGGTGTTGCGAGGCGCTGGCGCTACACTTCTAGCGCGGAGATTCCGTCCGAGAACGAGGAGGAGGGGGACAGAATTCTCAGCGACAGCGCCGATCTTCGTGTCCCGCCGACGGCCACCGTTCGCGAGACCATTGCCTCCATCAGCGCCAATCGTCGTCAGGTCGCTCTAGTTGTCGGCGAGGGCGCTCTCCTCCTCGGGCTCGTCACCGACGGGGACATCCGTCGCGGGATTCTCGCCGGAATCGACCTCGATTCGCCCGTCACCGACATCATGAACCCCAGTCCCAGACTCGTCGCGCCGGGAACCAGCGAGTCGACGATTCTTGAGCACATGGCGGAGCACGCGATCCGGCACATGCCTGTTGTGGATGCCGACGGTCGTCTCGTCGATGTCTTCACGGCCCAGGACCTGCGGCATCGCTCCCATGCCACCACTCCAGTCATTCTCATGGCCGGCGGCCGAGGCCAACGCCTGTACCCACTGACCAAGGATGTTCCCAAGCCCATGCTGCCGGTCGGCGGCGTCCCACTGCTTGAGATCATTCTGCGGAGTCTCGCCAACCAGGGCTTCGTCAACGTCTCTATCTCCGTCAACTATTTGGCCGACGTGATCATCGATCATGTCGGGGACGGTTCCTCGCTCGGTCTCTCAGTGACGTACATCCACGAGAACAAGCCGCTTGGCACGGCCGGAGCCCTTGCCGAACTACGTGACGCGGTCAACGAGACCTTTATTGTGATGAACTCGGACCTCCTCACCCACGTCAACCTTCGGGGTATGCTCTCGTTCCACGACAAGCAGGGGACGACAGCGACGGTCGGCGTGCGAGAGCACCTTTTTCAGATTCCCTATGGCGTCGTCAACTTAGCTGGCACACTCGTCGAGTCGATGGTCGAGAAGCCGACGCATCGGTCCATGGTGAATGCCGGAATCTACGCACTCGATCCCAAGGCGCTGCAACGGTTGGTGCCCGGGGAGTACGCCGACATGCCCAGTCTTCTCTCACTGCTAATGGAAGAGGGCCACAGCGTTGCGGCGTTCCCGATCCATGAGTCATGGCTCGACGTCGGTCGGCCGGAGGACTTGAGTCAGGCCCGGACCGATTCCGCCAAGTGGATCACCCCGTGACCCGCGCCCTGATCATCGGGGCGGGGTCCATTGGCGTCCGGCACGCATCAGTTCTCGAGGAGCTCGGCCTTGATGTCGCTCTGGTTACGGCTCGGACCGATCTGGCACAGCGCCTGTTCATTTCTGTAGAGCAGGCGATCCGCGCGTTCGATCCTCAGTATGTCGTCGTGTGTACTGAGACAGCCGCGCACGCGGGCACAGCGCGCCGGCTCATAGACGCAGGGTACCGTGGTCGCCTTCTGATCGAGAAGCCGCTGGCCACCGATCCAGAGGAGCTCACGGCGTTCTCCCGCGTTGGCGCGGGCTTCAACCTTCGCTTCCACCCGGTGCTCCGACGCTTGGTCGATGTCATCGCAGGGGAACGCGTACACACGGTTGAGGCGTACGTCGGGCAGCACCTTTCGTTGTGGCGTCCTGATCGGGAGGCGCGCACTCAGTACTCGGCCACACGCGCGCGCGGTGGCGGCGTCTTGCGGGACCTCGCCCACGAGTGGGACTACCTCACCATGCTCTTCGGTGCCGTCCGTGGGTTGTTCGCGCGCGGTGGCCGTGTCGCCGATGTCACCGAGGACTCGGACGATGCGTGGGGGATCGTCGCCGAGTTCGAGCGCGCGCCCGTGGCGACAGTCCAGCTCAACTACCTTGACACTCAGGTTCGTCGTCGACTGGTCGTGAACTTCTCCGGCGGCACGATCGAGGCCGATCTCGTCGCGGGGACCGTGCGGGTTAATAATGCTGTCGAGCACTTCGTCGTCGAGCGGAATGCGACATACCGCGCCATGCACGAGTCCATGCTCGGAACCGCCGAGGGTGTCGCGTCGGTCGATGAGGCATTCCGCACCGATCGAGTCATCGAGATGGCGGAGAAGAGCGCTGCCTCCCGCCGATGGGTTGAGGCACCGTGAGAATCTGCACGGTGACCGTGCGAGCCGGTTCGAAGGGGGTACCGGGAAAGAACTGGCGTCCGCTCCGCGGCATTCCGCTCTTCGCACACTCCCTGCTCCACGCCGCTGAGTCTGGGCTGTTTGAGCGAGTTGCTGTGTCAAGCGATGCCCCCGAGGTCCTCGACACCGCGGACCGCTGGGGAGCGACGGATATCATCGTTCGTCCGCCGGACCTCGCAACCGACATCGCGGGCAAGCTTCCTGCCATCGTGCACGCCCTGCTGGCGGTCGAGGCGGGCGCCGGCCGGAAATCCCTCACGGCGGTCGATCTGGATGCCACCTCCCCGTTGCGGGCGCTCTCGGACATTAGGGGCGCGGTCGAGTTGTTGGAGTCCAGTGGTGCTGACTCGGTGATCACGGGCGCTGAGGCCCATCGTTCCCCCTACTTCAACCTCGTGGAGGAAGACCCGGTCACCGGCGTGGTCGCGCTGTCCAAGGCGACTGCCACAGGAATCCTCAGACGCCAGGACGCTCCGCGGGCGTTCGACATGAATGCCTCCATCTACGTCTGGCGCCGTGACGCACTTGTTGCTGAGCCGCGCGTCTTCTACCCGACCACCCGACTGTTCGAGATGCCTGTCGAACGGTCGCACGATATCGACAGCGAACTCGACTTCGACATCGTCGAGTGGCTCATGGCAAGAAAGGCCTGATCACGATGGGGCACTACACGAGTCTGTACAACCTAGAGGACCGGGTCGGCGTCGTTACCGGAGGCGCCGGAATCCTCGGTAGCGAGACAAGCGCAGCGCTCGCCGATCACGGCGCGCGGGTCGCCGTAGTCGACATCGATCAAGCTGGCGCGATCGCGCATGCGATGCATCTCGAGAAGGAGTACGGAACGGTCGCGATCGGTGTGGCGTGCGATGTCACGGACCCAGCCTCCGTGGCGGCGATGACCCAGCGAGTTGAGGAGGAGCTCGGCCCGATCGATATCCTCCACAACAACGCCGCGACCAAGGGTCACGATATGCAGAAGCTGTTCGCGACCGTGGAGGACTACGGGATCGAGACGTGGCGAGAGATCATGGCGGTCAATCTTGACGGGATGTTCTTGGTATCGCAGGCCATCGGCACCTTGATGGCCGAGCGCGGCGCAGGGTCGATCGTGCACACCGCCTCAATCTATGGCGCCACGATGGGCCCCGATCAGCGGATCTACGAGGGGTCGAAGTACTTGGGTCGACCGATCAATACCCCGCCGGTCTACTCGGCATCCAAGGGCGGTGTCGTCGGACTCACGCTGTACTTAGCGACCTATTGGGCAGGTCGCGGGGTTCGGGTCAACGCGCTTACCCCCGGCGGGATCCGCTCGGGGCAGAACGATGAGTTCGCTCGGCGGTATAGCGCTCGCGTCCCCCTCGGCAGGCAGGCACGAGCGGACGAAGTTGCCGCGGGGTTCCTCTTTCTTGCGTCGGATGCTTCGAGCTACGTGACGGGTCAGAATCTACACGTCGATGGAGGATTGTCGGCATGGTAAAAACTGGCCTCTTGGACTTGAGCGGCCGGATCGCCCTCGTCACCGGTTCCAGCCGTGGTATCGGGTGGGCCGCAGCCCGGCTGCTCGCGGCCCACGGAGCTACGCTTGTCGTCCACGGGCACTCCGACCACGAAGTGCTTGACGCCCGCGTGACAGAACTAGTCGACCGCTTCGGCGGCGAGCACATCTCGATCAGTGCTGATGTGCGCCATGCTGAGTCCGTGCGGGGCGTCATCCGTGAGGTGTTCACGAGGTTCAAGCGGCTCGACGTTCTCGTCAACAACGCTGGGGTTCTCGATGACGCCCTGATTGGCATGGTCACCGATGAGGCCGTGGAGCGCACGTTCGAGATCAACACCTTCGCTCCGATCCACTTCGTCCAGTCGGGCGCGCGTCTCATGAAGCGCTCGGGTGGTGGGTCGATCATCAATCTCACCTCGATTGTCGGCGTCAATGGCAACGCTGGCCAGATCGTGTACTCGTCGTCGAAATCAGCCCTCCTCGGTCTCACCCGCTCGGCGGCAAAGGAACTCGCACCGGCTGGCATCCGGGTCAATGCGATCGCGCCGGGATTCATCGACACCGAGATGGCGCAACAGCTCCCGCCCGAGATCTTCGCGCAACGTGTCGACTCGGTCGCAATGGGACGCGTTGGAACTCCCGATGATGTAGCGAAGGCGATCCTGTTTCTGGCCAGCGATCTGTCGACGTATGTCACCGGCCAGGTGCTCGGCGTGGACGGCGGCATGCTCATCTAGCCGACGGCTGCGAAGGCGCGGGATTTCGCAAGCCCTATGCTTGACCAGGTGATTATCGGAGGAGCAGCGTGAGTACTGACAGACTTCGGGACGCGTTCGTGAAGTCCCTTGAATTGGACCCCTCGGTCGACGTGACCGCGCTGAACTATCGCGAGATCCCCGAGTGGGACTCGATCGGACACATGGCGCTTGTCGCCTCAATAGAAGACGCCTTTGATGTGATGCTCACGACCGATCAGGTCATCGCGCTCTCGAGTTTCCAGGCCGCGAGGGACATTCTGAAGGATCAGGGAGTTGACGACATCTAGTCAGCGGGTCGCGATTACCGGTCAGGTGATCCGCGTCGACGGAGGGTTGTCGCTGTGAGCGGGGAACGTTCTTTGGTTCCTGAGTGGGTTCGGTCCGAGGTTGTCGCTCTGCGAAGCGCCACCGGCCAATCAGCAACCTACGGGCAGCTGCGTGAGCGGGCCGCTGCCCTGCCTCTGCCCTCACCGGGCCTGGTGCTGGTGAAGACCACGAACTCGGTCGACGTGATCTCGACCTACGTCGCCTGCTTTCTGGCGGGCGTCCCGATCGCCCTCATCGACCAATCCGTCACGGACGATGTCGTCGCCTCGCTCGTCGAAACCTACCAACCGATTGCAGTGGTGAACCACTCCGCCGTGCTGCACGGGTATTCCGTTTCGTTGGAGTCCGGGGGCACGATGTGGCAGCACCGAGAGGGGCCAGCCGCACCCACGCATCCCGATCTCGCAGTCATGCTCGCGACGTCCGGATCGACGGGGAGCCCGAAGTTCGTGAAGTTGAGTCGCAGCGCGGTCGTGAGCAACGCCCGGTCGATCGCCGAGGGGCTCGGGGTGCGCGATGAACACCGCGCGATCACCTCCCTCCCGTTCTCCTACTCCTACGGTCTCTCGGTGATCAACAGCCACCTCGCCGTTGGGGCATCGACCGCGGTCACGGATGCCGCAGTCGTCACCAAGGACTTCTGGAACCTTGTTCGCAACGAGCGCGTGTCGACCATCGCCGGGGTTCCCACGACCTACAAGATGCTTCGGCAGATGCGATGGGACGCCAGCGACCTTCCCCATCTCGAATACGTCACGCAGGCGGGTGGCCGGCTGCCAGATCCCGACCGACTTCACTTCCTCGACACTCTCGCACGGGTGGGGAAGGACTTCGTGGTGATGTATGGCCAGACCGAGGCGACTGCGCGGATCACGATCGCACCGACTGAGCTTCTTCGTGAGCACCTGTCCACAGCGGGGCGCGCAATCCCCGGCGGGCAATTGACGATCTCGAGCGAGGCCGGCTCGCGAGAGGGGGCGGTCACGTACCACGGTCCCAACGTGATGATGGGGTACGCGTCCACCGCTGAGGATTTGGTTACGGGCGACGAGCTCGGCGGCATTCTCGAAACCGGCGACCTCGGCTATCTCGTTGGCGAAGCACTCTTTCTCACCGGACGAAGTAAGCGGATCGTGAAGGTGTTCGGGGTTCGCGTCTCGCTGGACGACGTCGACGGCTGGCTCCAGCAGCGCGGTGCCGCTGTTGCCGTTCAGGGCGATGACTCCATCGAGGTTTTCGTCGAGAGCCATGACTTGGAGGCTCCAGAATTGCGTCGCTCTCTTGCCGACTATCTGGGCATCCATCTGACCGGGGTGAGGGTGACAACGGTCGAGAAGCTGCCCCTGCTGAGCAGTGGCAAGGTCGATTTCATTACCCTGCAGGGCTGGGTGGGACGATGAGCTCCATTGACGACCTGATCGATGCTCCGCAGTTCAGCCTCTCTCCGGCGACTAAAGAGGCGGTCTTCCTGCCCCTGCTTCGCGATCTCGTTGACTGGCACTCAGAGCGCTGTCCGATCTACGGCGACCTGATCGCCGCAGGAGGACTCCCGAACCCCGCGAGATCGGGCGTTGCGTCTCTCCCGTACCTTCCCGTGCGGGCGTTTAAGCAACTCGACCTGATGAGCATCGACGGTAGGGACGTGGTGAAAGTACTCACGAGTAGCGGTACGACCGGGCAGAACGTCAGTCGGATCTACCTTGATGCGGAGAACGCCACGAGGCAACAGCGCGCGCTGAGTTCCGTCATGACGACGGTCCTCGGCCCCGACCGACTTCCCATGCTCATCGTTGACACCCGCTCCATCATCGCCTCCCGAACATCGTTCTCGGCCCGCGCTGCTGGTGTCATCGGGATGATGACGTTCGGGCGCGACCACACTTGGCTTCTCAATGACGACATGAGCCTGCGCGTGGACGTGCTCGAAGACTTCCTAGCAAAGCACGACGGGCGACCCATTCTCATCTTCGGATTCACTTTCATGGTGTGGCAGTACCTCCTGCAGGTGATCCCCGAGGGAAAGTACGACCTATCGAAAGCCACCCTCATCCACTCCGGGGGCTGGAAGAAGCTGGAGAGCGTCGCAGTTGACAGTGAGGCCTTCAGAGCGGGGTGGGCACGCCGGACCGCCCTGACCTCCTCTCATAACTTTTACGGGATGGTCGAGCAAATTGGGTCGGTCTTCGTCGAGGGGGTGGACGGCTGGCTGCACTGCCCCAACTTCGCCGACGTCGTCATCCGCAATCCCGAGGACTGGTCGGTGGCGCTCCCGGGTGAACCCGGCGTCATCGAGGTAGTCTCCGCTCTTCCGACCTCCTATCCGGGGCATGTTCTCCTGACCGAGGATCTTGGGGTGGCCGAACCCGACCCTGGCCCTGGCGGTTGGCGCGGTACGCGTTTCAAGGTACTTGGTCGCCTCCCCAAGGCCGAGTTGCGCGGGTGCAGTGACACCCACACCGTGAGGGCCCTAGCCAATGTCTGAGATCGAGCGGCTTTACCCACAAGCCGGACGTGTTGATGCGGATGAGGTTGCCAACGAGGCGACGAGCGCCGCCCATGGCGGCATCACCGCGTTCGACCCCCGAGTGATCGCCCTGCTCAACGACCTGTCGCAGGAGCTGGTGCGGATGAGTCGACAGGAGCCCGCTCTGGCCCCTCTTGCCTTCTTCATGCGCCGCTCAGCAACGACCCAACTGGGGGCTGCGACTGTCAAGGGCCTGCCTTCGTCCTGCCGGGCATACCCACAAGGTGTCGTCCTCCACATCCCCCCGACTAACGTCGACACGCTCTTCCTCTACACGCTTGCCATCGCACTCTTGACGGGAAACTCCAATATTGTGCGGATCTCGGAGAACGCTGGTCCGGCGACCACGGAGATTCTGGGGGTGCTGTTCGCGGCCCTTGCTCGCTACCCCGAGATTGCCAGCCTGGTCACAGTAGTGCGGTTCGCTCGTGATCAGGGCGCCTTGGATGCTCTCTCCGATGCCGCCGACGTGCGGATGATCTGGGGCGGTGACGCATCGATCACTGCGATCCGTGCGTCGCCACTGCGCCCGCACGCCAAGGACCTCACTTTTCCCGATCGTCTGAGTGTCGCGGCGATCCGTGCCTCGTCATGGGGGGATGCGTCAGGGGAGGATCGCCGGAGCCTCGCGGCGTCGCTTTACAATGACACGTACTGGTTCGACCAGATGGCCTGCTCTTCGCCACAGCAGCTGATCATGATCGGTGAGCCAGCGCAGTGCGAAGAGGTCGTTCTTGACCTGCTCGCTGTCCTTGACGGCATCGCGCGCGAACGCTACGACCTTCCCGAAGGCCAGGCCATCAACAAGATGGTCGCTGTCGTCGAGGCAATTGCCCGCGGGAGCGACTCTCTCACGTGGCGATCGAACTCGAGCGTGGCGATCGGGGGCCTCCAACTCGAGGACGCCGTCGATATTCGTCCTGGGGGCGGCTTCTTCAGCACCCAGTGCCACCGCACCCTTGCCGAGTTCGCTCCTCAGATCAGCCGCCGGGTTCAGACCTTTGCGAGTTTCGGGTTCGAGCGGGAGGAGCTCGAGGCTTTCGCGGACATCCTCAACGGTGGTGGTGTTGATCGCATGGTGCCGATTGGCCACGCTCTTGACTTCAGCGAGATCTGGGACGGGAAGAATCTCGTCCTCGAGATGCTGAGGCTCGTGTCAATCGGCTGAGCCCAATACTGCCGCCCCTTGGGGCTTCGTTCAGGATGTCTGCCTGCTCTCGTCGGCCGCTGTCGGCCTGGTGACCGGCCCTCGAACCTGATTGGTACGCCCATTTCTGGCGCGCGTCTTCCTGGTTCCGTGTTACGTGTGTGACTATTGAGACGTGGACACGGGGGGTAGTCGGCTGGGAGCCGTGCTTAAGCGGGGCGCGTCTTCAACTGCGCGAGCCCGGAAGACGACCGTTCTCGCTGTTCTTATCGCAGTGGTCGCGTCGCTATTCGTGCCCAGCACTCAGCCAGCGGTGGCCGCCACGGGTGGAGACTTCAACCCGGGCATGATCATTAGCGATGCTGCGTTCTATAACCCGAGCGCGATGTCGATCGCTCAGATCCAGGCGTTTCTCAACGGCAAGGTGACCAACTGCACCGTGGGCTTTACCTGCCTCAAGGACTACACCGAGTCGACCGCCTCTCGCACAGCGAGCGCCTACTGTAGCGCATACACCGGGGGTGCCAACCAGACCGCAGCGGCGATGATTTCGTCGGTTGCGCAAGCGTGCGGAATCAACCCGCAGGTGCTCATCGTGCTCCTTCAGAAGGAGCAGGGTCTCATCACGTCGCAGGCACCGTCAGCGGGCAAGTACCGAAGTGCCACTGGATTTGCTTGCCCAGACACTGCCCCCTGTGACGCGGAGTTCTATGGGTTCTTCAATCAGCTCTACTCCGCGGCACGGCAGTACAAGGTCTACCAGGCCTTTCCTGGCAGCTTCGGATATCGCGCTGGACGCGTCAACACCATCCTCTGGCACCCGAATGCAGCCTGTGGAACCTCGCAGGTCTTCATCGAGAATCAGGCGACGGCGGGCCTCTACATCTACACGCCGTACAGACCCAACGATGCGGCTCTGGCCAACATGGGCGGAACGGGCGACGCTTGCTCAAGCTACGGCAACCGCAACTTCTGGGCCTTCTACAGTGACTGGTTCGGGCTCGTCGCCGGCCCGCCCCCGGTACTCACGTCGAACTCGCTCCTAGGCGAGCCGCGCCAGTACTTGCTAGCGCAGGACCCAACAGGAGTTATGACGCTGCATCCTGGTGATGGGTCGGGTGGGGTGTTGGCGTCAGGTACGGTTGGGACCGGCTGGGGCTCCATGGGACAGACGTTCTCACCCGGCGACTTCGACAAGGATGGGAAGGCCGACCTCCTGTCGCGCGATGGCGCTGGCGTCCTCTGGATCTGTCTCTTATACACATCTGACGCTGCCGACGAATAGAGAGGTGTAGATCTCGGTGGTCGCCGTATCAT
>ENA-ORBV01001864-ORBV01001864.1-microbial-mat-metagenome-genome-assembly--contig:-NODE-1864-length-45725-cov-5.251972_pt1 | contig 45725 bp, 36 predicted proteins | sample MGYA00237777_ERZ505514 | MGnify/ENA primary metagenome ERZ505514 (study PRJEB26160, sample SAMN06269048) | microbial mat metagenome | isolation source: Oligotrophic lake microbial mat | place... | reverse complement strand
GTCTCGTGGGCTCGGAGATGTGTATAAGAGACAGCACTACCGGGTGCAACTGGAGCTGCCGGCGCCAGTGTCAGTGCTACTGCGGGTACGGCAACTGCCCAGCCGTACATTGAGAAGGCCATTAATCAGAGGGCAGCTAAGGGCTACAGCCTGAGCGCGCCTATCGACGGTCCTGGTCCAGCCGTAGCTGGCGGGGGTGGCTTCAGAGACATTGTACACACTTCAGGCTCGCGCACTTCAGCTCGGATAGGTGGCGATGTGGGGCGTAGCGATATACCACGGTCAGTATGATCATAATAAGTAGGCAGTATGGCGCAATATAAAGTTTTACAAGATATCGAAGCAGAGGATAAGCTCCTTGGTCCATTAAGTTTGCGGCAATTTATCTACGCGATTATTGTGATTGTGCTCGGCGCAGCGGCGTTTCAGCTCATTAAAGTTGCGTGGTATTTTGCAATTCCATTTTTGCCACCAATGGTATTTTTTGGGCTGTTGGCCGCTCCGTTTGGCCAGAACCAATCATCGGAAGTTTGGATGCTGGCTAAAATTCGCTTTTTCGTGTTCCCGCGGATACGCATCTGGAACCAATCCGGCATCGAAGAGCTGGTGCACGTTACCGTGCCCAAAAAGATTGAAAAATATCTGTCGAAAGGTTTTAGTAAGGACGAAGTCAGTTCGCGCCTGAGTGCCCTAGCCAACACGCTCGATACTCGCGGTTGGGCGATAAAAAACATTACGCCAGATGTTTTTAAACGCGCAACAGCGTTTAACTCTGCACAATCTGCTGATCGATTAATTGACATCAATAGTATTCCACAAAATGCACAGCCAAACGAAATGCCTGGCGACGATGTATTTGACGCACAAAGCAGCCCGCTGGCACGAATAACCAACCAGAATATTCAGGCGTCGGCTGAGCAGCACCGTCAGCAATTGCTTGACAACATGCAAAACCAAATTGCCCAAACGCGAACAAGCGCGCCGCTAGCGCCAACAGCTCCGCAAACTACTCCCACGGCAAGCACACCAAATCTACCAAGCCTACCCAATCCAGTTGTTGTGTCGCCACACCCCGAAACACCAACGTCAACACCAATACAACCGCAACCAATCTTGAGCAGTACCGGCCAACCCGTCCACGAAATGCCACAACCTACGCAACAACCCATACCGCTACCTCAACCGGCGCCAATGCCAGAGCCGATGCCGATTACTCCATATCAGCCGGCGCCTGCCAATATGCTGCAAAAGCCACAAGCGCCGATGACAAGCACAGCGCAAACTGTTAAACTAAATGATGTTACGAATACTGATCGCAGTTCGATGAATGTGCCGCATGCAGACAACGATGATTCGCCAGACGAAGTCGTTATCTCGCTTCACTAAGCATCTCTCGGAGCGTGTTCGGTGGGCAAAATTATATGAATCCACAGCAAAATTTACCAAACCAGACTGTTCCACAATCTGCTCCGCCAAGTGCGGCCTTCGCGCCAAACCCGGTAGTTGTGTCTGGCCAGCCACAAAACGGCAACCAAACAAATTTACAACCGCCACAACCACAAGTAAAAGTTAACCCAACCAGTACGCAAAATGTGTTGCAAGTTGCCGAGATCCGAGACGGCATTGTGATCATGAATGACGGCTCATTCCGATCTGTTATTATGGCGAAATCGATTAACTTCGACCTGATGAGCCAGATCGAACGCGAAGGTGTCGAGGGCGGCTACCAAGCGATGTTAAACTCACTGTATTTTCCAATCCAGATTTTTATGCGCAGCCAAAAAGTTGATTTGCGACCGTACATCGAAAAGCTCGACAAAATCCGCACCGAACACGACAACATGCTGTTAGCATTATTAATGGAAGATTACATAAATTATATTTCTGAGCTATCGACGCAAACCAACATCATGGACAAAAAATTCTATCTGGTGATCCCGTATTTTCCAAAGGCCGACGTGCAAAAAGCGATTACCCAAAGTAAAAACTTTTTTTCTGGACTAGGAAATATTTTTAACTCCAAGCCAACACATGTGACTATCAACGAAAAGGATTTAGAGGATGCAAAAATTGAACTCCGAAACCGCGTGCAATCAATTTTGGGCGGACTAATGCGATGTGGTGTCAAAGCCCTGCCGCTGGATACGCAAGAATTAATCGAGCTATTTTATGACAGCTACAACCCCGATACCGCCACACGCCAACAGCTCAAAAACTTTGATGATTTATCTGTGCCAATCGTAACCAAAGGCAAAGGCGCTGCGCCACAACCAAACCTCAACAAGGATCTCCAATGATGTTTGGTAAAAAAATCCCTACTAATGATCCGGTGGCGCTAGCACAAGCCCAGCGCGCCCGCGAACAGCAAGAAGTAAGCGTTGCGTTCCAAAAAGGCGTGGTGGCGCTGCGAGATTTTATTGCACCAAGTTCGATCGAACTTAAAAACGCTTACTTTCACATCGGCACACGACTAGCCCGAACCTTTTACGTCTACGCCTATCCGCGCCAGGTGTACACCGGCTGGCTCAGCGGCATGATTAATATCGACGAGATTATTGATTTATCAATGTATATCTACCCCGTAGAAAGCCAAGTCGTGCTCGAAAACTTGCGCAAAAAAGTTTCTCAGCTAGAAGCAGGGCTGCAAATTGACGCCGAAAAGGGCCGCGTGCGCGACCCGGGCAAACAAGCCGCAATTCAGGACGCCGAAGAAATGCGCGACAAATTGCAAGTTGGCGAAGAACGCTTCTTCCGCCTGGGCTTTTACTTTACGCTGTATGCCGACAGCTTGGATGAACTCGACTTTGTCACGCACAAGATTGAATCGATGCTCGGCCAACAACTGGTGTACTCCAAGGTCGCAACAAGCCAGCAAGAACAAGGGCTCAACAGTACGATTCCGCAGTTTACTGACCAGCTGCAAATTCGCCGCAACATGAGTACCGGAGCAATTAGCACGACATTCCCGTTCACTAGTGCCGACCTCAGCCAAGATTCTGGCATTTTGTACGGTATTAATATGCACAACTCTGGTCTTGTTATTTTTGATCGCTTTACGCTCGAGAACAGCAACTCGGTGGTGTTTGCAAAATCTGGTGCGGGTAAATCGTTTGCGGTCAAACTCGAAGCGCTGCGCAGCATGATGTTCGGCACCGAGGTTGTTATTATCGACCCAGAAAACGAATACCAGCGCATGTGCGAAGCAGTTGGTGGTGCGTATGTTCGGCTCAGTCTGTCGTCAGCGACTCGAATCAATCCTTTTGATTTGCCAAAAGTCATCGATACCGACGAATCCGACAACGCCCTGCACAGCAACTCGATCACACTTCTGGGCCTACTGCGCCTAATGATGGGTGGCGCGCAAACCCAAATGTTGGCTTCGGCCTCTAGTGGCGGTGGTGGCTTTGCGCCGTCGTTATCTCCGGTTGAGGAAGCCGATCTTGATGCGGCAATTATCGAAACGTACGCCAAAGCTGGCATAACCAAAGATCCGCTGACGCACAACTCGCCGCCGCCAACAATTACTGATTTATACGATACACTGCTACACATGGGCGGAACTGGGCCACAACTTGCCCAGCGACTGCGCAAATACACCACTGGTACGTTTGCGGGAATCTTTAGCCAGCAGTCCAACATCGACATCAATAACCAAATGGTGGTGTTTAACATTCGCGATTTAGAGGACGAACTTCGCCCGGTTGCTATGTACATTGTGCTCAATTACATCTGGAACAAAACCAAATCCGACCAACGAAAACGCTTGTTGATCGTCGACGAAGCCTGGCAATTAATGAAGTATGAAGATTCGGCCAACTTTATGTTTAGTCTTGCCAAACGTGCCCGAAAATACAACCTGGGTATTACGACGATTTCGCAGGATGTCGAAGATTTCATGGCTAGCAGAATGGGCCGCGCCATCGTCGCTAATGCTTCGATGCAATTATTGCTCAAGCAGGCGCCTTCGGCAATTGATGTGTTGTCAGATATCTTTAAACTCACCCAGGAAGAAAAAAGTCGCCTAACGCAGTTCCCGATTGGTCAAGGATTATTCTTTGCTGGCCAAAACCATGTGCATATTCAGATTATCGCCAGCCCAACCGAAACCGGCCTAATTACCACCAATCCCGCGCAGGTCCAACAAATGAACGAACAAGGACAACTTGAGGGCGAGCAGGGCACCATCGACCTTAAAAACCGACTCCAACCCGGCGTATAATCTTATCGTAACAAGGAAATAACGAGTGCCAACACTAAATGACCTAGATGAAAACCAAGCAAACGCCCCGATCAAAGACGGCGAAGTCAAGCCGCAAGCCGACGGCTCGCATGACGATCTTGGCGGACTTGACACTGGCGAGCAAGCAAAATTTGACCAAATAGCCGCCGGATTAAAAGATAGTTCTTCGGGTTCTGGGGGAGGCTTGTACCGTCCGTCCAGTGAGTCAGAAGAACGCGCATCGCTCGGCGCTTCCGCAGCAGGCGGGATTGCCTCAAAGTTTAACCCCAAAGCAAAAATAGCAAATACAGCACTTAACTTCATAAAGAACAATCGTGCGTCACTTGGCGGCGCTGCCGGTTTTTCAATCATTATTATTTTTCTGATTTTCTTCATGCTAGCTGGTGGCAAAGTAAAACAAGCAATCGCCGACATCGAAAGTCGCGTTGGCAAAGTTCCTGAATACGCAGTAGAGCGAAGACTCGAATACTACATGAACCAATACCTGATTATTCGAACGGTCGCAAAGCTCAATCCTAATATCTCTGAAGCACAGCTAAAAGAAAGGTATACGTATTTAGGTAAAGGCACTTTTGGGACGCTGTACAACAACTGGCAAGGCGCAAAACTTGATGTAAAAATGCAAGCAAAAGGCATACGACTCGAGCCAAAACTACCAAAAGGAGAAGTACTAGGAAGGCGCTATACAAAACCTTCGGAATGGAACCTAATTGATGCCGACGGAACGGTTACATCACTGGATTCAGTAGAGGCCAGAGCAACTATTAAAGGTTTTGCCAAAGAAGAGACTCGATGGTTTCAGGTCTTAAAGCGCTATAACATGCGTTCTGTACTCAAAAAATATAATGGCATTTCGAACTGGAAACCTTTTGAGCGAAAAGTAAATAACGCCAAAGCAGCCTACGCAGAGAAAAAAGTTGCATTCAAACGACTGGTGGTGCGAAATACCGTCGGAAAGGCTTCGAAAAGCTGGTCGGCGTACATGAGCTGCATGATTCAAGGTGGAAAGAAAGACGCTTGCAAGGATCTTAGAAAAAGCAACCCGCCTTCTGCTGACCCTGACATAGTTGACAACTTATCTGATGCAGACGTCAACGTAGATGCGGAAATCGATCTTTTGGCCAAAGAAGGAGTTGAAGAGGTTGATAAAGTTGCGAGCCGTAGCATCTCTGAAAAATTAACGAAAGTATCGACCAAAAAACTCTTGGCGTCTGCCGTGGCCGGAATCGGTATTGCAGATACTGCTTCAAAGATAGTGCTGGCAATTAATAATGGTGCGCTTAGTCAAGTTGTTTATACCAAAAACGCAACGCAATATGCCGGATTTGGCGCTGCCTTTTTAAGCGGACAGGACCAGCTGGACTCAGGGATAGACGTTGATTCCGACCATGCCAGAATTTTAGCAGAATCACTCAAAGATTTTGAAAAAAGCCGGGTCTACCAAGCGGGTAGACCGAGCGGCGTTGATACGACAAAACGCGTCGCGGCTGATTGTAACAATGATGGCGACACAACCGACACTGACGACGTTATAGAAGCTGGCAGTTTGGTCTGTGAAAATAAAAAAGTTTTGCAAACCAAAGAAACATTTACAAATAACCCATCGTGGAAATCTGTTGCTGCGGTTGCCGAAACATACGACAAAAGTATTGGTTGGGCCGTCGAAAAAGTGAATGAAGCCGTTGGTGCAGTCACAAAAGCCGCACGCATTGACGAAGCTATCGCAAAACTCATGGAGATTTCGGGGCTAGATAAAAAATTGGCCGAGGGGTTTGGAAAAGTACTGGAGATCATTGCTGGCCCGGTCGTAACGGGCGGTGAAACCGGGCCAGCAGCCTATGATGCTTTGTATGCCGCGATTTCGGTGAATAAATCGTCTCTCGGTGGGGGTGTTGGCGAAAACCGCGAAGATACCATTGGCGGCCAATATCTATCTCCGCAAAAAGTCGCACAAATAAAAGAAGACTTGCATCAGGATCGCCAAATAGAATTACGGCGCGAGGGTACATTTGCCCGTTATTTTTCGCCCGACATTCCAGAAAGTCTGACCTCGCAAGCAATGCTTGCAACACCATCTTCTGTCACGCAAGCTGCAACCAGCTTTGGATCCTTACTCAACCCAAGCAGGCTGTTTGGTTCAATCAGCTCTGGATTTACAGCTAGTGCATCAGCACAATCGACAACCGCCGACAACCCTTTTGGGGTTCTGTATTACGGCTATCCTGTCGACCATCCGTCATTTGACGAATCGCTGGAGCCCGACGCGATCGACAAACAATTCAACTGCAGTAAATCGGTTGAAGACCGAAATAAGAATTCTATGGGCAGGCCCGAAGGCATTCCATTTGATGTGCCAGTAAAAACTGATCCATGCTTGCTCGAAAAGGCGGTCGAAGACGCCGGCAGTCGATACTTTACCGGTGCGTATGACGAAGGTATCGACGAAGGGTCGAAAAGAACCTCTGGCGGCCAAACTGGCCTACTTAACCCGGGTGGCTTGGCGTGGCCAACCAAGGCCGAAGGTTCTCATATATCTAGCTGTTTTAACGAACCGCGCTCTGGCGGGCCCCACAAAGGAATGGATATTGCCATTGCAGCCGACACTCCAGCGTTTGCAGTCGCTGACGGCGAAGTCATCATAGCTGGCGGCAAGGCAGACGGCTACGGACCAAACTATGTCGCCATAAAACACACCAAAGCCGACGGCACCACCTTTGTTTCTGGTTATGGACACATGAATTCAAAAACAGTTGAGGTTGGCGACAAAGTTACACAAGCTCAGCAAGTGGGCACTATTGGTAGTCTGGGTTATTCTACAGGACCCCACATGCACGTCATCATAAATGTCGGTGGGAAAGATAATTTTAATGGCGATGTTGACCCGCTTACTAATGGGATGGAAGTTCCCCCGGGAGCACTGAACGCAAAAGGGTGCCCGAAGTACTAATATGAGGATACCTTTTACGAATCTGATGATTTGGCTACGACTACTAAAGAGACTGTCCTTGTTGATACTGGCTGTTCTGTTTTTATCGAGTCTTGCTCTGACCACCAAAGTTTCGGCACAAACACCTCAGCCGACAGAGTTAACCCGCGATCAAGCCATGAACTATCCGATGCTTGGTTTTGGTGGCTGTAGTGGCACCCCGGGAAGCTCAGCGCCCTCAGCAAAAATAAATGGCAAAAATATCTACATACTTGGTGACTCAATCACCGCCGGCGCTAAAGATGCATACAAAGATGCGTTCAAGGACAAGGACCTAACCATCAGTGCTAGAGTGGGACGTTCGTGGGGAACGGCAGGGCAAGACTCGCCAGCAAACATTGGCAGCCAAGGCACTGGTAAAGAGGCCTTCGCGGCCGACACTGAAAAAATTAAATCCGCGGACGCAATTATTATTGCGCTCGGCACCAACCAAATGGGTGGAGATGAAGCCAGCCAAAACCCGATCGGGAGCATCATTACCGCTTTCCGTGGCGTCAATGAAAAAGCCCCAATCTGGTGGGTAAATATCGCTAACAGCGGGGTCGCGGGAGTACCTAGTTTCAACGAAACACTCAAACAACAGGCAGGCGATAAGTATACCGTGATCGACTGGGCAAAAACCGTTGACCCAACTGGGGATGGCACAAATAACCCCGGCAAACTCCTGTCGACCGACGGGACACACCCAAGCTCCGAGGGTACCAAAAAATTGGTTGATTTGGTCGTTAGTGCTGTCACAAGCGGCGCTGGCGTACAAAATAATGGAGTTGCGGCTGGTGACTGTAAATGTAGTAGCGGTGGCACTACAGGCGGAGGAGACGCGATCACCAAATTCTTGCAAGCGCTGGCATTCCAAGAAAGTGGCGGACAGTTGAACTTAGTGAGTTCTGGTTCAGCGCGTGGAAAATTCCAGTATATTGACTCGACGTGGAAAGGCGTCGCCCAAAAGTACTATCCACACGCGTTGAAATACGCAAACGCAAACGGGGCGCCAGAATCAGTCCAAGACGCACTCGTCTATATCGAGTACACCGATAAATTTAACACTTTTAACGGCGATCTGTTCAAGCTGGCTGTCAGCCATTTCTATCCTTTGGCAAACCAGGAGGCTAAGTGGCTCGACATAATTCCGCCATCAAATGTCGTAACTCCAAGACAATACGCAGAGAAATTAGTTGCGGGATATAACAGTGGTGCCGGAAAAGAAATAAAATTCTACTATAACGATGCGCCGGAGTTTAAAGAATCTCTTGCTGCTGTTGGTGGCCAAACTACCGCTAGCGTAAAAAGCGGTGAGGGCAGTTGCAGCGCGCCTGGCCAAATCGGACCAGGTGAAGCCGCTGGTAAGATCGTGGAAACCGCTCTTAACCTGGCATGGGACACCAAAAAAGACGGATTAATTGAAGAGAAAGACGCAAAACCAACCTACCAAGCGGCCATGCCAAAATTTAATGGAAGCACCAACACAACCGGCGATCCAAAACTAACGCCATGGTCCGATTGTGGTGTATTTGTCGCAACGGTCATGCATATGAGCGGCGTTGATACAGCATATCCAAAACGTAACACTCTTACTCAAGAACCATATACGACAAACTCCGAAAGATACGAGCGCATCACGAACGTGACCGACTCTTCACAACTAAAGCCCGGGGACATCATTATAAACAAACACCACACAATGATTTTCGTCGGCCCACAAACAGGCCCAGCGGGTGAATACAACACCGTTGACGCATCATTTGGTGATCGCGTACCCGGAGCAAAAGTCTTTGCTCCTCATCCAGACACCCAAGACCCTGATTCGTATGATGCGTATAGGATAAAAGGATAACCCATGCAATTTGATGGAATTTCATTAATAAAACGCTATAAAAACCTTCTAATTATTGGAGCGGTCTTGATTGCAGTAGGGCTTATCGCGTCTCAAGCATACAACTATTGGCGCGCGCAAAACTACGCCGTGCTAATCGTGAACGGATCTCCGGTTGACCTCACAATGCAACTCGGAGACAAGAAGTACAAAAAACCATCCAAAATTTACGTTTCGCCAGGCGAATACACACTAGGGTTTTCACGCGATAACTTTTCGTCAACATCCAGAAAAGTAACTCTTGAAAAACAAAAAACCACCACAGTTAACGTTCCGCTATACGCCACCAACGAAGAAGGGGAGAAATATTTTAAAATCCCTGCTAACCAAACGCAAGCAGAGTTTGTTGGTGGGCTTTGGGAAGACGAAACTTCGACCAAGTTCACTAATGACTTCCCGATTGTTCGCTCACTCCCTATTACTAGGCGTGATTTTATTATCGATTATTCATCACGTGGAGAGCTCGAAAATCGTACCATTTATATTCGGATTACACATGCTGGTACGCTCGGCAAAAAAAATGCCGAAGACTGGATTCGTCAAAAAGGCTATGATCCAGCGACGTTCGATATTTCGTACATTGATATTTCAAAAATTCCAATAGGAACCGATGAGGGAAGCGGGCATTAAGCTCCAGCTACAACATAATCAGTTTGCTGGTTTGGGCGAAGTTATGGGCGATGACGTCCGCATCTGTAGTTGTGATGAACGTTTGATAATTGCGCAAAAATCTGGTTAGACTTTTTCGGCGCACGCCATCAAGCTCGCTAAACACATCGTCAAATAGCAAAAGTGGCCGCAAGCCGCGGGACTGTTCGAGCATCAGCAGTTCTTGAATCTTTAGGCTGAGCAATATTGTGCGCGTCTCGCCGCGTGAGGCTGCTTGTAGTAACGGCCGGTTGTTAATTGTAATCAATAGGTCATCTCGGTGCGGACCATTGCCCGTAAAGCCTCTCTGCAAGTCTTCGCTTATTGTGGCCTCCAATCTTTTTAGTAGTGAGCTGCCGTACTGGTCCAACTGACATTCGCTTTCGTACGCCAGAGCAATAACATCCTTGCTCCCGGCAATCTCTTGATAATTATTAGTAAACTTAGCGTTTATTGTTTCGATAATTGCCTGGCGCTTGTTGGCTATCACTGCACCAAATTCGCTGAGACGCAGATTCCAAACAAATAATTGTTGGGCAGCGTCCTGTGGTTTTTGTTTTAAAAGAGCGTTTCGCTGCGCGAGTACACGTTCGTAATTTCGTTGTTGCTTGGAATACTCCGGGTCAATTTGGCTGAGCAAATCATCGATAAACAAACGGCGCTGCGAGGGGGAAGTCGTAATTGATTGCAATTGGTTAGGCTCAAATAACACTATTGGGATTGTTTGAGCAAAGTTCAGGCGTTTTCGAGTTTGTTCATCAATTTCGAATGTTTTATCAATCTTCTCGCCTTGTTTTTGTAGCTTTACTACCCTGGTTTGATTCTGTTCGTCGGTGCTATCCAAACGTGCCCATTCTTGGTCATTTTGCACTAAATCGATGTCGCGTGCTCGATACGAACTGCCGCGGCACAACACCAAAATCGCTTCGAGCAAATTAGTTTTACCGCTGGCATTTGGGCCAACTACAATATTCACGCCAGCCTCAAACTCAAACGATTGATCGCCGTACGAACGAAAATTTTTAATTCGTAAGCTCGTAATCATATATTCATTATCTAGGTTTTGTACCTAACTTTTCAATGGCATGACTATGTGTATATATTCGTCACCGTCTTTGCTGACACTTTTTATTACCACAGGGTCGAGTTTGCCGTTAAAACAAAACGCCACCATATCGCTTTTAATCGCTTGCAGGCCTTCTAGTAAATAGCGTGAGTTTAGTGTGATGTCGCCGTTACTCGAAACAACTGCTTCGGCACTAGCGGTGTTTTCACCAACTTGTGATGCGACCGATCGAATGCTAATTGTTTTCGTTTCGTCGTCAAGATGCACTGTAATACTACCGGCACTTTCACGAGCAAAAAGACTAGAAACTTTCGTAATATTTATGAGTTCTTCGCGGGAAACCTCAGCAACACAGGTAAAGTTTGATGGAATTAATTTTTGATAATCCGGGTATTTTCCTTCGATCAAACGCGCAACTAGTTCGGTTGGTCCAACCTTAAATAACACCTGTTGTTCGTCGTGAGTTATATCTACCGTTTCAATGTCGTCAGAAATAATTCGCAGTAAATCTTGCATCGCACTATTTGGTACGAGCACATTAATTTCTTCTGAAACGCCGTCAACTATTTTTTGTGCTAATCGGTAACTGTCGGTTGCTGCAATATATAATTTCCCGTCATTTGAGTGCATAAATACTCCAGTGAGCACCGGGCGAGCTTCGTCGTTTGATGCCGCAAACACTACTTGCTGTAACGCTTTTTTAAGTTCTTGGGCGGGGACTTTCCATGATGTACCATCAGTAATAATTGGCATTACAGGGAATTCTTCGCTTGAAACTCCGTTAATTGTTGAGTCGTAATTACCAGCTTTTATATGTAATTTATGTTCCTCTTGTTTAATCGCGATTGTACCTTTTGGTAAACTCGACACAAAATCTTGCATGAGCCGGGCTGGAATCGTGAGCGTTCCTTCGCTTGCTACCTTGGCGCCAATCACTTGAGTAATCGCAATATCCAAATTTGTTGCTGAGATAGAAAGACGATTATCTTCGATCTTTAAAAGCACATTACTTAAAATTGGTAGTGTACTTCGCCCGCCAGCAACTCGTGCAACGATTGCTAATGCTTTGTTTAAATTTTCCTGAGTAACTTGTAAATCCATTACGAGAGCTCCTTATATGTATTTAATATAGTTTTAATAGTAGGCATTGTGGATAATGGGTATAACCATGAATTAACAGAGAGAATTTGAAAGAAATTGCCTGTTGATTGGTTGTGGAAACAACTCCCATAACGTTTGTATAAGTTAAATCTTGGAAGTCTAAAAATAGTAGAGTTGTGGATGGACTTGTATAACTCGACGAGTTGTACAAGACTTGTGCGCAGGTTATGCATGGCTAATCCACAACACCAATCCATAAAATCAGAAAAAACACTAGACATACAAACGTTCCTTAATATGACCTATTGCGGTTTTAATGCTTGGATCAGCAGCAGATTCGCGCTCAATTTTTTCGACAGAATGAATGGCGGTAGTGTGATCTTTGCGTCCAAGCTCACGAGCAATTTTCGGGAAACTTAAATGGAGTTCGCTCCGAAGCATATACATTGCGACTTGGCGCGGCACGACAATATCTTTGTCGCGCTTTGGACCCAAAATATCATCGGTAGAAATTTGAAAATACTTGGCGGTTCGTTCAATAACTTGGCGCGCACTGATGTGTTTTGGGCGAATACGACTGGCGCCCAGAACGCTTTTGGCCATCGCAAGATCAGGGGTTATGTTGCGCATTTCACACATTGCAATTAACTGGTTGAGCGCGCCTTCAAGCTCGCGAATGTTGGTTCGCACGTTCGTCGCAAGATGTTCTACGACGGGCGGAGTGAGTTCAAACCCGGCTGCCCCGGCTTTGGTTTGCACGATCGCACAACGCGTCTCAAAATCTGGAATCTGCATGTCTATATTCATGCCCCACGCAAACCGTGATTTTAATCGTTCCTCGAGTGTTGGAATATCTTTTGGCGGTTTATCACTACTGATAATAATTTGCTTGTTGGCTTGGTGGAGCGCGTTAAAAGTGTGAAAAAATTCTTCCTGAGTTTTTTCTTTACCGGCAATAAATTGAATGTCATCAATAATGAGCACGTCTGCAGATCTATAATATCCGGCAAAATCGGTATTTTTTTTGAATCGAATCGCATCTAAAAATTCTTGCACAAACTGCTCGGTCGAAATATACACCACGTGCGCTTTTGGATTCTGGGCAATAACTTCGTTGCCAACCGCTTGGATCAAATGCGTTTTTCCAATTCCAACGCCACCATATAAAAACAAAGGATTGTATTTTTTGCCCGGCATGGCCGCAATCGCCTGGCAAGCAGCGTAGGCAAGTTCGTTGCCTGAGCCAACAATAAAGCTTTCAAAGGTGTATTTGTCGTTTAAGCCCTTGCGGTAGCTGTGGCTGAGGCTACTTTTTGTGACCGAGCTGGCTGTTTTGGTCTGTCCTTTTGGCCTGTCAATAACAACAGCAATTTCTTCAACAATTTTTTTATGAGCGCTCCCGGAGTGGATTTTATAATCGATACGTTTTGGGGTGAACCCGTTGTGCTCCAATGCATCTGAGACTAGTTGATTAAACTTGCGCTCCAATTGCTGCTTAATAAATATATTTGGCACACCGATTGTCAAAACATTGTTTTCAAACCGAACCATACGGGTATTTTTAAACCACGTTACAAAGCTGGCCCGCGAAACCGACACTTCGATTTCTCCTAGAACTGCCTGCCATACGTGATCTTGCATAACCCCTCGTCTTATCTGTTTTCCACCCATTTCGTAGCGCTAACTATACGCGCCTCGGCTCGACTTTTCCACATGTTGGTAAAAATTACGCCAATCTATATAAAAAATCCGCGAACAGATTGAAAGTTATACACACCACACGCTAACACCTTAGGAAGTGTGGACAAAAATGCTGTTTTGGTGGATAAGTCGCTTCATGTGGTGGGGTAAATATTGTAAATACTACGTCTCAAGCAACGATACGCAAAAATTGGTTCCTAATGCTAGGACTTGCAATAACAGTGGTTTTCTGGTAGTTTTTATAGGTTAACTTAATTCTTTTATACACATATGCCTAAACGAACATACCAACCAAAGAAACGCCACCGCGCTCGACAGCACGGATTTTTTAAGCGCATGGCTACCAAAGCCGGACAACGCGTTCTGAGAGCTCGTCGACTTAAGGGTCGCAAGCAATTGACCCAATAAGACTTATTAAAGCAACATTTGTTCCATACTTTTATTTGAAAGTATCATCATATTGACGCAGATCGTACTATGCTAGAAGTATGCTAATTGCTACTCACCGATTTCACGGACTTGGCAGCCTTAATTTTGTAATGAAGTCTGGCAAAACGGTTCGCGATAAAAACCTTGCCCTCAGGTACTGCATTAATACGCGTCGTAAGACATATCGATTAGCCGTTGTGGTGAGCAAAAAAGTTCACAAATCAGCCGTGGTTCGTAACCGAATCCGTCGTCGCATGTTTGAGCATTTTCGCCAAGCAAATTTTGCGATTGCAGAGCCGTACGACTTGGTAATCACGGTATATAGCGATGAACTACTAGAAACAAACACCAAACACATAACAGAAATCTTGCAAAACTTGCTCAGCCAAACCCGAATTATATAAATGTAATCACTTAGTCGTTACGGTGCAGTCGTCAGCGTGGTATCATACATATACAATATATCCGCTTTGAATGCACGTGAGGAGTTCGCCGATGTTTACAACGTTTATCGTTCAGCCAATTTTTAACCTTTTAGTCGCGATTTATGCACTACTGCCTGGCCATGATTTTGGCCTGAGTATTATTTTATTCACGATTTTGGTTCGGTTACTGATGTGGCCGCTTATCAAAAAACAACTGCACCATGCTAAGGCAATGCGCGATTTGCAGCCAGAGCTCAAACGCATCAAACAAGCAACCAAAGGCGATCGCCAAAAAGAATCCCTCATGGTAATGGAGCTGTACAAAGAGCGACAAATCAATCCGTTTGCCTCAATTGGGTTGCTGATTGTGCAAATTCCAATTTTGATTGCACTGTATAGCGGACTGACCAAACTGATTAATGACCCGCAGTCGATTGTAAATTTTAGCTATCCATTTATTCAAAACCTCAGCTGGATTCAAAACCTTGCTGGAAACATCGGTGATTTTCACGCTTCACTGTTTGGGCTCGTCGATCTTAAAAAAGCCGCATTCCCAAGTGGCGGTCCAATCTATTGGCCGGCGATGATGCTGGTTATCGCGAGCGCTTTTTCGCAGTACTATCAAAGCAAACAGTTATTGCCGGATTCAAAAGATCAAAAAGGCCTGCGCCAAATTTTAAAAGACGCTGGTTCTGGCAAACAAGCCGATAACTCTGACGTCAACGCAGCAGTTGGCCGTAATATGCGATTTTTTGTACCAGTCATGGTATTCATTTTTACTATTGGCTTGCCTTCGGCGTTGCCATTGTACTGGCTAGTAACTGGCGTTGTTGCGATCATTCAACAAGGTCGCGTGCTTAATACAAACGAAGACGAGTTAGAAAAAATTGCCGAAGATAAAACCACTGGTAAAGTTATCGAAGGCGAAGTGATTCCTCCAAAAAACAAAAACAATAAAAAATCGAAAGGCAGTAAGTCTAGTAAAAAAAGGAGGAAGTAATGAGCGAACCACAAGCAGCCCATGATCAGAATGACAAGCAGGACATTGAACACTCCATACAATACGCCAAAAAATTTCTTGAAGATGTTTTGTCTTTTTTTGGGCTAAACAGCGACATTTACGCGACGGCGAACGAGGATAATGTGGTTGAGCTACATGTTCCATCCACGCATCTAAACGGATTTTTGATCGGCCAACACGGTGACACGATTCGATCATTGCAGTTTATGGTTAGCACGGCACTCCGCAATAATAATTACGAATACAGTCGTGTGCACGTTGACATTGCCGACTACAAAAAACAACGGGCCGAGCGTTTGGCGGAAAAAGCGCTAGAATGGGTCGCGTCAGTAAAAGAATCGAACGAGGCTCGCGAACTACGACCGATGAATTCTGCCGATCGTCGCGTTGTGCACAAAGTAGCGACCGAAAACGGGCTAGAAACCGAATCAATTGGCGAAGGCCGCGAGCGACGTGTTGTGCTTAAACCCTTAGGCGGTTCTGACTCCAAAGAATCTGCAAATACTAATGACGAAGCCACGGAGAGTGCTATAGACGAAACCAAAGAAGAAGCCAAAACAGGCGAGTCTGAAGAATAGTCTAGTTTGGCTATTCGCCCAAAGCTTTTTTATACACGGCCAATGTTTGTTCGGCCATCCGTTGCCACGAATACGTTTTGGCGAGCGCGTAGCCCCTTGCCTGCAACCGCTCTGCTAGATTTTTGTCGCTCAAAATCTCGTCAATTGCTGTAGAGATAGCTTGCGAATCATTCGGGTCAAAATAATGAACGGCATTTTTATACACCTCGGGTAAGCAAGATGCATTGCTGGAAGCGACGGCGCTTTTGCCGTTTATCATAGCTTCGAGCGCCGGCAGGCCAAACCCTTCACTCAGACTCGGAAACACGTACACGCGGGTATGCTGGTATAGCCACAGTTTTTGGCCTTCGCTAACCCATCCGGCGAAAACAATGTTTTTTATATTTGAGCGCTTTGCGTACGCTTCAAGTTTGTCGTACGCTTTGTCTTTTTTGCCAACCAAAACCAGTACGAGTTTTGGTTGTTTTTTTTGTAACAATGCGAACGCGTCAATCAGTCGTTTTAAATTCTTGTGTGGTTGCGGCCGGCCAACAAACAAAATGAAATCTTTACTCACTACTTTTTCTAACGGTTCTGGTTCGGCGGCAATTTTATCGGCAGACTCGTATGTTACGGTAATTTTGCTGCTATTTATTCGCGCAAATCGCGCCACGTCGTCTTTTACAAATTCCGTTGGTGTAATAATTGCCGCCGATTTTTTTGCAATATATTTTGCGCCCCATTTGTATAGTTGTTGTTTAATTTTAAATACCAACCAGTTTTTAGCCGGATTAGTATAACGAATTGTAATAAGATCGTGCATGGTTGTAACGACGTTGCCGCGGAACAAAATCGGTTGTTGTGTCATGCCAAAATGAACAAGATCAGGGCTGAGTTTTTGTAGTTGCCTTTTGAGGCCAAGCTGCTCACCAAGACTAAACTCTTTGAACCGTGTTGCATGAACGTCAAAATTTGGTGCAATTTCTTTCATGAACGCCACACGTTTTTTATTGGTTAGAATTGTAAAACGCACCGAGGTTGGAATCTCGTGCAGATACTTAACTAAGTTATCAACGTACGTTCCGGTACTGCTACCCGACTCTCGCGCATCAATGACGATGTGTTGTTTATTTTTCATTTTTGTTCCATGGCATTCAAAATTTCTTTGCTGGAAACAGTTCGTGTGCGCTGAATTTTCGATCGCTTTTTTAGTGTTGCAGGAACATGTATCAGTGCCCAAAAAAATGCTTTTACGAATGCGCCAAATTGGTGATCGCGCAGACTGCCAAGTTTCATGCGCACGAGCTGCCATAAAAATATTGGCTTGCGCGCCCAAAATAAATGCCCAGGCATGTTTTTGTTATACAACATAATATAGTTTTTAACGCTGTGATAGCGTGTAAAACTGCCCATTTTACTGCTGGTGTGTCCAACGCGGTGGAATGCGATTGCCGCGGGTTCGTACCAAACTTTTAGCCCCAACAGTTGTGCGCGGAAACACAAATCAACATCCTCATAGTAAGCAAAAAAATCTTCATCAAAGTAACCAATTTTTTTAAACAAACTGCTGCGATACAAACTGGCGCCACCGCTGGCCGCAAATACATAGCCAGGGGTTTCGTACTGGCCGCGGTCTAATTCGTCGCGTCCACGTGGATAAGGCATCCCAGATTTTCCTATGAATTCACCGGTGCTATCGATATGTTTGTGGTCGTCCCGAAGTAGTTTTCCACTAAACACCACACATTCAGGCTTTTTAATCGCCGCTTCGTGCAATGATTGTAGCCATTCTGGATCTGCAGCCGCGTCGTTATTAAACAGGGCAATAAATTCAAAACCATCTTTTATGGCTTTTTTGATACCTACATTAATCCCACCCGCAAACCCACGGTTAGTTTTGAGCCGAATAATTTCTACGTCCGTAAATCGCTCGGCAACCATGTCGCTTGATCCATCGTCTGATCCGTTGTCCACTACAATAATGTGAGCCGAGAGTGTTTGGTCTTGCAGCGATCGCAAGCACTGAACCAGCAAGTCCTTGCCGTTCCAATTTGGGATGATGATTGCAGTAGTATTTTTCATAAACTAACTAGTACATTTTATACCAACATGGCCAATAAACATTGTCGATGTTGGTGGCCACCCATCGGTCTGATAAACTACTACTAACTATGGCGGAATCTAATAATCGTGAAAAAGAGCTCGAATCTGCACTTCGCCGAGCAAATACAACGCTTCAGCAGCGAACCAGACTTGCAAAAAAACTCGACAAAGACATAAAAAGCATTAAGGACAACCGGCTTTTTTTCGTGTATTTAGTCATGAGAAAAAGTATTGAGGCACCCAAAAAACTTGTTCGGTACACAAAACACATCGGATATTTAACAGCGCGCCGACTTATGCGAACCGACACAACGCGCCGCGTGGCAATCAAAATCGCCAAGAAAGCGCGACGAATCATGCCCGGTAGTCGCGCCGGCAAAAATACACGGTTGTTTGTTGAAGCACTCGATGCAACACGTCGCAAGCAGTATCAACAATGGGTCAAAAATCATTATCCTAACAAAGCAGTGATTGCCGCGCAAACAGAAAAATCAAACAATTGGAGCAAACGGCCGCTCATTAGCATTCTGGTACCAACCTACAATACAGACATTTCTTTTTTGCGTGACGCGATTGACTCGGTTCAAAATCAAAGCTATCAAAATTGGGAACTGTGTATTGCTGACGATGCATCAACAGACCAAGAAGTTCGCGCAGTTATTCAAGACTACGCAAAAAAAGACGAACGCATAAAATACGTATTTCGCAAAAAGAATGGGCATATCTCTGAAGCATCGAATAGCGCGCTCGAGCTTGCTACTGGCGAATTCACCGGGCTGCTTGACCACGACGATGTACTATGGCCGAATGCATTATACGAAGTTGTAAAAGCCATACATACCGATGACGAAATTGACGTGCTGTATTCTGACGAAGAAAAAATTTCCGAAAATGGCAAGATCCACGAAGATCCATATTTTAAACCCGACTGGAGCCCCGACCAACTACGCTGCCATAATTACATGACACACTTTACTGTTATGCGAACTAAACTGGCTCGCAAAGTTGAGGGTTTTCACAAAGGATACGAGGGCGCACAAGACTGGGATTTAATTTTGCGCACAACACGCGAGGCGCGAAAAGTTTTCCATATCCCAACAATTTTGTACAGTTGGCGCAAAGCACGAAATTCAACAGCGCTTCGGGCCGACGCCAAAGGCTATGCCTGGACGGTCCAAGAACATTTGCTCGCAGACGATCTAAACGCACGCGGTTTTGAGGGCAAGGTTATGAAAACCTCGATGCTCGGTTTTTGGAAGATAAACTATAGATTAGACATGTCGCTCGTCTCGATAATTATTCCGACTAAAGACCAGTATGATCTGATAAAAAAATGCCTAGAATCGATTGCCAAGTATACAACGTACCCAAACTACGAAATTATAATTGTTGATACCGGTTCGACCGATAAGCGTGTGTGGAGTTTGTACGAGTCTTACGCAAACAAAAATCTGCGAGTAGAAACATGGGAAAAGCCATTTAACTTTTCGAGTGTTTGTAACTACGGCGCCAAAAAATCAAACGGCAAGTATTTACTATTTTTGAATAATGATACCGAAGTAAAATCAGTCGATTGGGTCGAAGGATTAATGGGTTTGGCTCAACAAAAACATGTTGGCGCGGTTGGATGTAAACTGCTGTATCCTGATGAGCGCATTCAACATGCAGGAATTATTTTGGGCGACGGTGGATTTCCGGACACGCCGGCGATAGCCGGGCATATTTTTGGCGGCTGGGACAATGGCTTGCAAGACCAATACAAAATTATGTTTACCGAAGCCGTGCGCAATAGCTCGGCCGTTACTGCAGCCTGTATTATGATTTCGCGGCAGAAATTTGACGAAGTAAACGGTTTTGACGAATCATTTAAGATTGCGTTTAACGATGTAGATTTTTGCCTAAAACTGAGAGCCAAAAATTATGCGAATGTTTATAACGCCAACGTTCGTATGTATCATCACGAGTCAGTTTCGGTTGGCCGAGCTGAGCGGGGTAGTCGCGACCTTGAACCATTCAAGCAAGAACATCGCCGCATGGCCAAAAAGTGGGGAAGTGAAACATTCGAAAACGATCCGTACTTTAACAAAAACTATACAATCGTGAACGGGCATGTAGAAATAAACCCGGACGCAGGCATAAACGATTAGCAACCGGATCCTTTTGCTCCAACATTAAAATACGCGAAGACAATCAACATGCACAACAAATGCGAAGTTATTTTATTTTGTCGAATAATTTTTTGCTAATAAAGAGCGAGCTACTAACTCCCCAACTGCGCGCTTTTGATTTACTGGTGGTACTCTCTAGATTGCCCGGAGATTTAATTCGGTAGTATTTGCTTCCGTAGCGGAAGGTTCGGCCAATTTCTCTGCTTGCAACCGGAAGTATGCTTAGGACATTTGGCGACAGCGTTGGTCCGTTTAGTACCCAATAGTTTGTGTTTCCGGCTTTTATTTTTCGTACTTTGCCGCTATCAATAACATACCACTGTGAGCCGACTTTAAACTTGTAGCTCATGCTTCGCTCGGTCGGAAGGCTGTTCATCGTTGTTTCAGAAAAAGACTTGGTAAGTGGCCTGTCGTCTCCACCACGAATGAGATCTCGCGTCGAGCCACTCGAAACACGATACTTCTTGCCATTTTCTACAAAGTAGACTGCACTGCCGCCGGTTTTTTTAATCATGTAGGAAAGCGATTTATATTTGGTTAGCGTGTCGATCGTTTCACTGTTCAGGGTTGCGGCGTCACCAGTTTGCAGATTCCAAGCAGCACTAATAGCGTTTGAATGAATATAGTGTGCTTTGCCGCTATCTATAAAATACGGCTTGCCGCTACTGTGGGATTTAGCAACTCTAGTGAGACCTTCGGCCACAGTCGGATATCCAGCTAAACTTTCACTTCCTATCACATCAATAGTATTGTCATGGAAGTCCCACGCTTTTAGCGCATCGTAGGTGAACACAGGAACTTTGCTGCCACGATCGATAAGATATATTCCGCCGTTTGCTGTTGCTCGCACTAGTTGTATTCCGCCACGTGTTGAGCCGAACCAGTTCTCGAACGACCGCACAAAATTATAACTTCCGGTGTAGTACTGGCCTTTTGTGCCGTATTTCGGCAGACCATACAGACCTTTTGGATTGTTGTAGGCGTGCGGTGTATAGCAGTAGAACGCGGCGGTTGCTGCGTTTTCCATATAGTGGGTTCGGTATGATGTTCCGTTGCCGTCCTTGAACGTAACGTTTTGCCTTGGATATAAATTAGGCGAGTAGAAATTCTTTTTGGTTCCACAGGTCCAACTGGAGCTTGGAGTCCACCAACTGTTATTCCGGTTGGCGCGCTCGTAGTGATAGCGCATTACCCAGGTACCGCTGTCGATTTGGTAGGCAAAATTTGATGATCCACTGCAATCACCCGTGGTCGGACAACCATATCCCATTGCTTGACTGAGCTGCCAGCTAGTCGGGTTTGTGGTGGTAATTAGGCTTTGTTCTTTTTGTAGCGTCGCTAAAATTACGCGTGGGTTGACGCCGTAGATCCTCGCAGCATAGTAGATGATCCTCGAGGCTAAATATTCTTCACTACAACTTGCGCCAGCAGCTTCGTAGAGTTCGCGCTCTTTGCTGTCAGACCCGTAACATTCGATACCATTTGCAGGCCGAAAATTTTTGAGTCCGCTATTTTTGGATTCCAAAAAGGTTTGTATTTGATCGGCAGACATGGTGTTTGCATCGCGAAAAACAGCATCGTCAATGATTCGACCGCCAGCATACGCAGCTGATGCAGATGGTGCAAAAAGCAGAGAGGCAAACATAAACAGCGCAGCAATAATGCTGCCAGAAATGAGCCAGCGACTACGAAGAGTTTGGAGTAGCATAACTATTTAAACCTCACAGGAATCTCAACAACATCAACTTCTGTGTCGTCGGCGAGTGTTCGGAAGACATCGACGCGACCTTCGCTGCCGTTAGAGCTGAAGCTAAATGTGCCAGAGAATTTTCCGCTAACAACTTTGAGTGTGCCGGTGCCAATGACGCCGATTTTATCGTCGATGAGCCGGTAGCTAATGGTGCCAACTTTTGACGAGCCGCTAATTGTGGCGTCATTGTCGAGTAGCGTATTTTTTGCGGGCTGGTTGACAGTAATATTGCCAGAACTAGAAGATATGCTCGAGCTTGTATCTGTTTGTGGCTTTGTTTTGTTTGGTTTGTCGGCGTCATCAATAATGCCACCATCGCGCGCGACTGATTCGGTAACGGTGCGTGGCGTGCCTTCTTTAAAATCTGAATCTGCCGCAGGGGCGTTAATTTCAGCCGTAGAATTCGCGTTGCGGCGTGTCCAAAACCACCAACCACCAAGCACGATAATCGCTATCATAAAAATCGTAAAAAACATGACAAAACGTTTGTTGTTTTTGGTTTTGCGCGGAGCTCGGTAGTTGTAGGTTTTCATGTAATTTTGATCCTTTAACCTAATTAGCTTTAGGATAATTTGTTGGCTTGCAATGATGCAAAAAGGGAATACAAGTATTATATCCCCCCAGAACTACCTTAGCATAAGCTTTTCTTGCCCGCAACCTCTGTAACTGCTCGCTTGCACGCCGACTAGTCAGTGATGTTGCTACCTGGTACACTTGCCGGTAGTGTTATGAATGATCGACCTCGGAAAATAAAAGTGTGTTACGTGCTTTCGTATCACCAGCCGAACTACGTGCGCTCCCTGGCGTTACTTGGGCTTCTGCGCGCCAATAATCAGTTTGAAGTTTTTGAAGCCAGAAATAAAACAAAAGGTTTGCTTCGGTATGCTCAAACAATACTGCAACTTATTTTGTGCCGAATAAAGTATCGCCCAGATGTATATATATTGGGTTTCCGTGGATATGAAATTTTCCTGCCCGTACGCATACTTACCATTGGCAAGCCACTTATATACGACGAGTTTATCAACTTGTACGACTGGTTTGTGTTGGAGCACAAAAAAATAAAATCAGATTCGTTCACTGCGCGTCTTATTATGTGGTACAGTCGGCTGACGCTGAAGTTGTCGGATAGTGTTGTGACCGACACAAGTTTAAATGCAGAATTTTCTAGTCGTGTGCACGGGCTCGAACGGACAAAATTCACGCACATATATGTTGGCACCGACGAAGCAACATTTACGCCCGGCAATAAAAAAACACCAACAAAAAATCTAGAGGTTTTGTTTTATGGAAACATGTTGCCGCTGCACGGTGTTGAGCATATGCTTGATGCAATGCGACAGTTACAAGATAAACCAGTTCATTTTACAATTATTGGTGGCAAAAAAACAAAATACGAAACAGTTATACATCAGTTTTTGAACGAGCATAATCTTTCAAATGTAACCTATAAAAATTGGGTTCCGTATCATGATTTGCCAACATACATTGGTGCCGCTGATTTGTGTTTGGGCGGACCATTTGGCGGAACATCACAGGCGAGCAAGGTTATAACGGGCAAGACATTCCAGTTTTTGGCGATGGCAAAACCGGTGCTGATTGGTCATATTGATGAGGAAGTTGGTTTTGTAGACGGCAAGAATTGTTTAAAAATTTCTCAGGCTAGCGAAAAACAATTACGTGAAAAAATTGTCTGGGCCATACAACACCGCGGTGAGCTTGAGCAGATTGGTCTTGGCGGTAAAAGGTTGTATGATGAAAAGTTTTCGAAACAGGCACAACACCAAAAACTCACAGATATTATTGCGAAAGTAACGAGAGTTTAAGCTACGATATTTTCGTAAATGCTTTGGTAGTCTGCTGTCATTTTTTGAAAATGTTTGTCTGTAGTCTCGGCGCGAATAGTTTGGTTTTTTAACGCGGTGGACATTATTTCTGCAAAAGCAATCCAATTTTTGCTGACATCGGCAGTGAAGATATTCGCCTCGGACAAATCGATCTGCTCGCTAATAGCAACAGTCGTACCAAGTTGCAGGCTTTCAGTAATCACTAGCGGTGGCTGAAATTTACTGTCCATTTTTTTGCTCGGAAATATCACGAGGTCGGCAGCCTCAAGTAGTGGAATTATTTCGCTGGTCTGACCAACGGAAAAAACGCGGCCAGGGAATTTTTCTGCAAGGATTTTTCCGGTTCCACGCGAATCAAATCGGCAGGCAAGCAGCACAATACTGTTCGGTGTTTTTTGCAGAAAAAGTTTGAGTGCTTCGGCAAAGCTTACGTCGACACCAAGTCTATCGAACTCGCCCGGGAACACGACAATATGCTTTGCGCCCAAAAACTGCGCCCGCGTTTTTGTTCGCCGCGCTGCATCATATGCAATTCGTTTTTTCGGCGGCCAGGGGCAAATCAAAGAAACATGATCATGGAGTTTGGAGACTTGCTGAAACGTTTTTTCTGACTGACAAACAATATGATCGCCCCACAGTAATTTTTTGAGTTCTTTCTGCGAAATATCAACTTTCGGCAATCCAGTAATTGTCTGCACGAATTTTGTGCCTTGTCTGCGGGCACGTTTTGTCGCTAACTTTATGAGTAATACATTTTGTTTGGTCGGAATATGTGCGGTCTGAACAACGTCAAACAAATGTGCCGTTTTAAAAATACCCCGCAAGAATTCGTTGCGCTGTTTGGTGTTCCAGCCGATATCACTAAAGATTTTTTTGGTTTGCAGGTTACTGTCGGTTATTGTTGCAGAAAAAAAGTAGGGCTCGATAATTGTACTGTTCGCAAACGACGTCGCGATGTCTTTTAGTAATACAAAACCGCCTTCATGCGGTGGCGATTCAATCGCGCGAGTTGCAAACAATACATTGATCGGCTTCATACTACTTTTTCGGCGATACTTTTTTGAAGTAACCGCGAACCATGCGTTTGGATTTGGCGCCATAATGTTTCAGCAACATTTTGTATCGCTTTAAATGATTGCGAAGTGGCGTGCGGCGTTTTTTGATAAATTTTGCGCCAGCAGCGACGCCGATTTTAATGTGATCTTCGTGAAAATATACCGATAGATCATCTGGTTGCGTAAAAACGTATTTGTTTTTTTTCAAAAAGCCGGCTAATAATCGAACGGCTTCACCATTGCTGAATGATTGTTCATTCAAATCTATGTCGACCGAACTCGCTAGTTTGATTAAACGAGCTTTGTAGTCCTCGCCAGTTTTTGGTTTTTGAATTACTGCGTGGTAGAGCAGGCTGTAAAAAAAGTCTTCTGGCGCCGCAACGTAAAATCCCTTTTTGTTCAAAACGCGGCGTTTAAGAATATCGATTTCCCACAACGGATCGTAGTAGTTATCGCCAACATTTCTAAAATCAAAAAATACTTTTTCGTTTTTGATTATTACTTCGTTGTATACTCGGTGATTTTGAGCAAATACGGCTTTGGCATTTGTTGTGAGCGCCGCATCTTTGTAATCAGCAACCAACATATCAATATCGCCGTGGTCTTTGGCGTAGTATTTGTCAGGTATTGCGTCAAAATTCCGAAGCACAACATAATCAATGGTGTTGTTGAGCACGTACAGCACTTGCTCTAAACTTTGCCAGTCATCTGCGCCTACGACATCTTGTTTGTAGATTTCGATATCACGACTTGGCTTCCCAAATGTCTTTACAAGGTCTTCAGTATTTTTGCCAAAAAGTAATGTTAAGTCGTGGTCAGTTTCGGTCGGGGAGTTAGTGCCGTGAATTAAATGCCCACCACCAGTCCATTCGCGGTGCGTGGTTTTGGCCAAAAATAAATTACTGTTGACCTCTTTGTCGCCCTTTGATGTTGTGTGAGTTTTGTAAGTTGGATTTTGGTCCTCAACAATAACAGCCAAAAATGGGTTTGTACCAATGTGAGCTTCTTTTTTGGCGTTTGGCGGCAGCTGCGTCCCATAAAAACGTGAAAGGTTTTGGGTGAAGTTTTTCTTGTTCCAGTGGATTTCGTAAACTTTTAAGATGTTAAATCGCACAGATATATCGTCGAGGATTTTTTGTTCGATAACGCGCGCGTTCTCCCAGATAATAAACAAGTGGATTTCTGGAGTGTTAGTATTTTTTAGCATTACTTAATTGTACTGTTTTGGTTTACGGCCGACAACCTTAAGCATCCACGAACGCAAGATACCAAACGGAAGCGACCACACGCCCAAGTATCGTCGCACTAAAATCAGCATAATGATGTTAGATAACCCGACTGTAACCGCGGTTGCAATTGCAGCGCCTACAACTCCAAAATGTGGAATGATTGTTACTCCGAGCACAATATTAATACCAAGCGATCCACAAACCGTTGCGGCCAGTGCTTTCTCGCGGCCGGTCATCGCTAGAATAAAAAGTGTCGGCCCGACAATGATATTAACGAATTGCCCAACAGCCAAGATTCGGAGTGCAGTAACGCCACCTATAAATTCTGCGCCAAACAGGCCAAGGATAAATTCCGGGAAAACCATCATGATTAAAAATAATGGCAAGCCGAGCAAAAATCCAAGCGCGCTGGTTTTGCCAAATATTTTTTCTAACTTACTTTTTTGATTACTGGCGTACAGTTCAGAAATTGTCGTGCCGGCAATCGTGTTGATTGCAGTGAGTATTAGTGTGAGCACCAACGAAACTTTCAGCGCTGCATTGTAAACACCAACATCCGTCGTGCTGGCGAGCGCGCCCAAAACTAGAACGCTGGCTTGTCCAATCATTTGCGTCCCGAAAGCCACAAACAGCAGCGGAACGCCACTGGAAAACAGCATTTTTTTGCTGTATGTTTGGTTGGTTTTTGCAGCCGGTAAGTATTTGTGTACAAAAAACATGCCCACGACGACCGAAATCGCGCAGCTGAGTACAAAGCCGACGGCCATGCCCTTGATTCCGTACAGTGCACCCAGGCTAAAAATTGCCACGATGCCAAGCGCATAGATTATAACGCGTTCAACAATTAAAGATTCGCGGGTGCGTTTTAGTGCTCGCAGGAAACCACCGTAAATAAATCTAAGCGAATAAAACGGCAAACCAAACGAGAAAATCTGAATGTATATTGTAAGCCCAGGATCATTGAATACGCGCGCCGCGAGCCATGGAGCCGCCAAAAATAGTCCAAAGGTCAAAATGGCTGTTAGCGTAATGACAATCCCAAGAGTTGTGCGTTTAATTGCCGACGCACTGTCGTAATCTTTTTTGAGCAGCAAAGGCGGCATCAGTCGGACAACCGTTCGATCAAGCCCGATGTGCCCAAGGAGCGAAAGCGTCAGAATAACTGAGAAGCATAAGTAAAAAATCCCGGTACCGCTGGCGCCGAATTGTCGTGCCATCAAAAGGTCAAACACAAACTGAATGCCAGTTGCCAGTCCAAGAATAAGCAAGCCCCAGATAGAATGCCGAATAATCTCGACAAAATCTTTATCGCCAGTTTTAAATAACAAGCTTAGCCTCGTTGCTTTCATTACTTATGCAGTATAGCAAAAGTAATGGCCGAGAGCTGTAGCTGTGCCAGGATTAGCCGTAAGTACGATATAATATGAGCAGTAAAACAGACTGGTAATGAAAAGGGAATATGGCCAAACCAAACCAAAAAACAACCAAACGCAATAATCCTGAGTCCAGGCAGCGTGGTTTTGTTGCGCGCACAGCAGAAACCATACTACGCGGTATTGGTTCTAAAAAGTTTTTGTATGCGACGCTTATTTGGTTTGTTTTTTCGGCTGGATTTATCGCAATGACGACCTCTCGGGCCGTGGCGCCAGACGAAACAGCACATCTCAGCAGAGTTAAGATATATGCAGAGGGCGGAGTCACGCCGTTTATCCACCAGACGGAAGCAACGTATTATCTCGGTGCTGTCGAACAACAGCCAAATTACTTATTCCATTATGTAATGAGTATGCCGTATCGATTCATGCCAGATGCGTGGTCGCCAAACACAAAAATCGTATTGCTTAGATTAATCAACATGGTATTTGTGCTTTGCGGGCTGGTGGTTTTTAGTCGTACAGTACGACGGTTAACAAGAAGCACTTTAGTACAAAATCTTAGCGTTTTTATGCTGAGTAACACGCTGATGTTCGTGTTTTTGGCGGGCGTGCTCAATTATGATAATCTTTTCTTTTTGACTACGTGCGTAGCATTTTACTACTTGGTAAAACTACTGCAGAAGTTTAGTTTGCAAGATTTCCTTAAGCTTGGAATCGCTGTTGCGATTGCGCTATTAACTAAATTTACCTTCGTGCCACTTGCGGTCATGTTTGCAATTGTATTGATTGTTCGATATTGTCGTGAATTACGATCAGTCTGGCAAACAAGCAAAACAGAAATCAAAGAATACAGAAAACCACTTATTATTTTGGCGATATTATTTGCGCTGGTATTTGGTTTTTTTGCCGAGCGCTACGTCGGCAACTTTATAAAGTACGGCAGCTATCGCCCTAAATGCGAGAACGTCCTTGGGCATGAAAAGTGTCTGAGCAGCGCCTTGTACCGTAGGAACCTTTCGTTTAAGGACAAAGAGGTTACTCAAAAAATTCCTAACGAACAATTCGTAGCAAAATGGATGTTGCGAACCAAAGAAACAATTTTTGGCATTATGGGCCACCATTCGCTTGCGCAGGCACCGCTGATTAAATATGGCAGCCTGGTTGTGATTGCAGTTATGCTGTTTGCATTCGTGCGCACGGTGAGCCCGCGGGATAGCACTATGTTTTATTTGATTGCCATAATTTTGATGTATGTTGGGGCGCTTATTATTCACAATCATAATTTATTTCAGCGATCACAGATTTTTGGCATGGCACTGCAAGGGCGATATATTTTCCCAGTACTAGGAATGATATATTTTGTCGGCAACTTTTTTGTAGAGCGTCTGATGCGCAAAAATCGCGTGGCGTATGCAAGTTACGCACTTTTTGTAGTTGTACTATTTTTTGCCAGTGCATTACCAGCCTATATATATGTCACGAGTTCGATTTGGTTTATGCCGTCGGCGGAGCCATTTGTGCATCAAATACAATTGGTATTGAGAGCGATTCTTCCCTAAGACTTCTTTGCGGTCAGTCGCCACATTATAATCGCCTGAGTAGTGAGGCCAGCAACAAGGCCGATTATCAGTACGGGTAGCAATAGGCCGGGTATATCATTTTTTTCGGTGATTCCTGTATAGAGTGCTTGTATCGGGTTTGTCATCACAACTTTAAACTGCCGCACTAGGATGCTGGTTGCACTGGTCATAATTGATAGCCAGCCAAGAACCACGATTAGTAAAACGCCCTGGCCGCGCAACTTTTTAAAATACAATGCGCCGACGGCCATGAACCCAGCAAATGATAGCCAAGCTGGCAGTAGGTAGCGCCGATTCACTCCGCCATAGCCAACCGAGTAGGCAATTTGTTGGCCATACGTAATAATAAATTGCAGCAACAATAAACCGATAATCGCCCACATAATTACTGTTAGTTTTTTGCGTGATTTCCATATTTGCGCGACCGCGCCATACGTAACAGTTAAGATAATTAGTAGCGACGGCCAAAAGTTAATCGCTTGATTACCAACTCTTGGCAGAATTTTCCAGGATCTTCCGTACAAACCGGTTGTAAGCATCTTCCAGGTTTCCGGGGAAGTTAAAACTTCTGGCAGCGTTTCGTATTTACCTGGCAAGATATTTTGCGCCGAACCTGGCGGGCGATTCCTAAAAGGCGAACCACTTAATTGATAATTGTGAACATAAAACCAACCAATACCAATCGCAATAACGATCGTAATGATCGCCGAAGCCTTAATCGCTGGTAGCAGTTTTTGTAGCCATGTTCCTTTGGTATGTAACCAAGCAGCAATAAAAAGTGTGACGAACACAACCAGTACGGTTCCGAAAAACGAAGCTTTGGTTGCCATACCGCCTAGGCACACAACTGCCAGCCACGCTGTATAAGAGGTTTTAATGCCACTTTGAACCGTGCGAATTGATAGCACTAGTGCCAGTGTTGCAAATAGCATCATGAGTCCGTCGTTCATGATTTCGGCCGCAACATAAAATGCTAAAAGCGATGATCCAATCGCCGGTACAGCAACCGCAAATAGGGCGCGCCGTTTACCGCCAATAACCCAGCCACCCCACGCCATGGCTAGGACACACAGCACGCCTATAATAATGCTTATCACCCGCGCAATTGCGGTGGCTCTAACCCAGTGGCCATCGTCTAAAAGCGGCGTTACGAATGGCGCCAGGATTGCATAGTAAAGCGGCGGATGATGTGACACAAATTGAATTTTCGATTTCGGTCGCCCAAGCGGTGCTTGCGTGCCTTGCCAAAAATCTGGCAAATTGCCATGTCCAAGTTGCCAGGCGTAATCAAGATGTTGCGGCGCGTCAGTGGTTCCGCGCCACGGAACGGCCGAAGCAAAAATTGCCATGCCGCAGATCATCGCTAGAATGACTCCCAGCACCCCAATGCTTGCCCGTTTTCGTTCCGCAGTTGAAAGAAAGCTTTTTATAATCCAAAGCCGCAAACTTTTGTAGAACCCCCGCAACGTTTCCATTAGCTTAAGTCTACCAGGCTCTTGCCGGTTTTGGGTTATTTTTTGGTCGAGTTTTTGTCGTACTGAATTTGACGAAGTTTATGTAAGTTTTCTTCCAACAAGCGGCGATTAATTGCAATAAGATCCGCAATGATTCCAAGCACAATTGTCAAAAATCCAACAATAATTAAAACTGCTCCCGCAACAAGCGATTGTAAATGCCCGCCAATTGGGTCGCCATGAGTAATGACTAAGAATAAGTATCGGAACATCGGCAGCGTACCAACCCCGAAAATAAATATACCTACACTAAAGAAAATTTTAAACGGTTCGTGCATAGCGTAGCTTTGAAAAATCGTCGAGGTTGATTTCCATATGTGCTGGAACATGTTTTTAAACAATCGAGACTCGCGAGTTTTTGGGTTTGTTTTAATCGCCACAAACGTAATCGGCACGCGCTTTTTGCCAGCATGAATAATTGTTTCGGTGCAATAACTAAACGTTGTAACGACATTTAAATCGAGCGCCGCTTTTCTGGAATATGCGCGGAAGCCACTGACGGCATCTGGGATACTCGTGCCTGCCGCTGCGTTGACCAAACCGCTACCAAGCTTTTGCAGTATTTTTTTGAGCGGACTAAAATGTGCAATCGTGCGAGTTTGACGATCGCCGACCACCATATCGAATTCGCCGCTCAAAATCGGTGCAATGAGTTTTGGAATGTCTTCTTGCGGGTATTGGTTGTCGCCGTCGGTGTTTACGATAACGTCGGCACCAAGCCGCAAGCATTCTTGGACTCCGTCGTAAAATGTTGCCGCTAAACCTTTGTTTTTCTTGTGTCGCACAATGTGGTCGACGCCAAGTTTTTTGGCAACTTGAATCGTTTTGTCTTTTGATCCGTCGTCGATAATCATGACTTCGACAGAATCAATGCCGGCGATCTTGCGCGGAATACTGTTTACTACCAAATGCAGCGTTTCTTCTTCGTTATAGCAGGGAATTTGTACAATTAGTTTCACGGGGTGTCCTTACTTTTTAGGGTCTACTCAAATCGTGTTTTTATTATAAACGATTTATTCAACCTTGTTGCTACAAACTTGCCCTCAAACCAACAGAATGCATTATAATGAGTGGCTGATGCTGCGACATATACTATCAAAAAAGAATAAAGTTCTGCTTAACGAACTCGTGCGTACAGACTTTAAGCTACGCTATCAGGGTTCAGCACTTGGTTACGCCTGGTCATTGTTGCGTCCACTGATGCTATTTTTGATTCTCTATCTTGTATTTGCGCGCTTTATTCGTGTCGGCGACAGCGTGCCGCACTTTCCGGTTTATTTGCTGCTCGGTATTGTGCTTTGGAATTTCTTTGCCGAGATGACTTCTATGAGCCTTGGCTCGATTGTTGGCCGCGGTGATTTAATACGAAAAATCAGAATTCCCCGCTGGATTATTGTGTCATCAAGTAGTCTGTCGGCGGTTATTAACCTCGGGCTAAACATGCTAATTGTGTTGGTGTTTGTCATTGTTAACCGAGTTGATTTATTGCAAACGAGTTTGTGGTTGCCACTTATTATTATAGAAATGTATCTGTTTGCGCTCGGCATCTCGCTTATTTTGGCTGCTGCTTTTGTGAAGTATCGAGATGTTAGTTATGTATGGGAAGTTACAACGCAAGGTTTGTTTTATTTAACACCGGTCTTGTATCCGCTGGCGCTTATTAAAAACGAGTTTTATCAAAAAATACTACTGATGAGTCCCATGGGTCAAACGATTCAAGATGCACGCTACGCATTAATTACTCATGAAACGCTTACCACGACACAAGTGTACGGCTCACCGTGGTGGCGCATTGTTCCGGTTGGTATTTCTTTGCTCGTTTTGTTTTTGGGCATTTGGTATTTTAGATCGCAATCTAAATATTTCGCGGAGAATATTTAAATGGATAATGAAGTTAGCGATCAAAATGCAATAACCGTTACTAGTCTGAGTAAGTCGTTTAAGTTACCACACGAAAAACTAAGCTCAATCAAAAGCACCGTGCTCAATTTTTACAAACGGCGGAGTTACGAACAGCAACGCGTGCTTCACGATATTTCCTTTGAAGTTAAAAAGGGTGAATTCTTTGGAATCGTCGGACGGAACGGAAGCGGAAAGAGTACACTATTAAAAATTCTGGCCGGAATATATTCTGCCGATAAAGGTGACGTCATTGTGAATGGTTTGCTGACGCCTTTTATTGAGCTAGGCGTTGGGTTCAACCCGGAACTTACTGGCCGTGAGAATGTTTATTTGAACGGTGCTCTGCTTGGTTTTGATCGCAGGGAAATGAGCAAGATGTACGACGGCATTGTGGAGTTTGCCGAACTAGAGCGGTTCATGGATCAGAAGCTCAAAAATTATTCTTCTGGCATGCAAGTTCGGCTAGCTTTTTCGATTGCGATTCGTGCAAAGTCAGACATTTTACTTATCGATGAAGTTCTGGCTGTTGGCGACGCAGCATTTCAACAAAAATGCTTTGACGTGTTCGCAAAACTCAAAAAAGACGGAACGACAATTATTCTTGTTACGCACGATATGGGTTCGGTTTTGCGTTTTTGTGATCGCGCAATGCTGATTGATAAAGGTGACGTAATCAAAATCGGTAATCCTCACCAGGTTGCAGATACGTACTTAGAGCTAAACTATAATCCAGCCAAAAAAGACAAAGAAATGCAAAAGAGTATCGACAAAAAAAAGAAAGAGCCGGCAATTAAAAACGTTTCAATTAGTGGACTCGAAAAAGAAGAAAAGCATCGTTTTTTACCCGGTGAAAAAGCACGCGTATGCATCAAGTTTAAAAATAACTCACAAAAAAAACCGCTTCATTTCGGATTACAGATTTTTAGCGAGAATGGTACGTACTGCTTTGGTACAAATTCTAATATTTCCGGCCTTGGCGCGTACAAATCACAAAAAGAGAATGATGAAGTATTTGTCGACCTTGGTCTTGATCTAGTTCCTGGAACGTACTCTGTGACGGCCGCGCTCATGAACGAGTCGGCAACAACTGTGTATAGCTACCGCGATCAAGCCTGCAAATTTAGGATTATAAAAAATACTCAGAACGACGGTATAGCACTGCTAAGTGTAGATTGGCAACTTGATAAATTAAACAAAAAGTGAAATCCTAGTTCTTTTTTCCTTTTTCAGCTAGCCAGGTATTTATTATTGGATTACGCACGCTACGAAGTTCTGACTCCTTTTGTTGCATGGCTTCGATAGTAACTTCAAGCGACTTAATCTTGAGCGGATTTTCAACTATGAATTCTTTTAATATGACTTCGATGGGTTCAATTTTTGCTAGGTGAGAAAAATCTATTTTTTTATTTAACTCTAGTGTCATACGTTTGTACAAAAAAATTTCGTGGTGCCTTAATATGAGTTCAGTACGAAGGGTGTAGTATTGTCTTTTTAGCCTTTGCCAAGTATCGTGCTTTTCGGAGTCACCGGTAATACGACTCTTCAGTTTTTCATAATTACTAGGTTTTTGAGCGATTACTACATGCGTAGCTGCCATTGCACGAGCTTCGTACATAGAATAGTTATTCATAAAACTATTTTTACTCGTCGTATCTTTTTCGATATGTGACAAAAACTTACCAACAGGCATGGAGAGGAATTTTTGCTTTTGTGCCTCACTGAGGTTTGCCATGAAGCGATTAATCGTCATATTAACCGACATTAACGCGGTGCCACTTTCAGGAATGTAACTTTCTAATATCTTAAAATCATCTACAAGATATGTTTCATTCGCTTGAGGCGTCAAGGCAAAATAATGCCCTGGAAAACCATGGTACGGTTGGTAAAATGAATTATTAATTCTAAACACACCCTTCGGTTTTAGAACTCGCTTCACTTCATTTATTGCAGCGATTGGATCATAGACGTGCTCAAACACGGCAGTTGAATCAACAAAATCGAAGGAGTTGTCCAGAAAAGGCAAGTGCTCGGCTTCGCCTACGACATCAACCTGCGAGCAAGGTAAAATACCGAGCGAAATAACCCGCGAATCTGATGTTGGAACATTTCCAGAGCCGAGGTGAAGCACTCGTTTTGCACGCTTGTGCTGTTCTGGCACGACGTACTCAGCATGTGTTTTGGATATTTTACCTTCTTCCGGAGGCGTAACATGCATCGGTTCAGCTTTGAGAACAAGCACAGGCACACCACCAACAAGCCTATATGATCTCCCCGAGCTTGATATTAATTTATCGCCACGAAGTTTTAACGGCTCGCCTGTATGTGGTGAAGCGAGTATGCTCACAAAGTTAGCTATTTTTTTTACGTTCGATTGTTTATTTATTTTGAAGTCGCTACGAAAATTCAACATTACTTAACCCCTTCGCTCAATTTGTTCGAGATAACTATGTTTTGCGTATGGCGAAATCATTTCTTGAGATTTTTTACCCATTGCTAGCAATGCTTTATTGGCTGTTTTATCTTTATTGAGTACTTGTTCAATTACGCGTGCAATTTGGTCAGTATCGAACAGGCTCAGCTTGTAGCCGTTGCGGCCAGCCAGTAATTGTTCGTCGACGCCAGCACTATTATTTCTAAGTACGAAACTGCCCATGTACATTGCCTCGGCAACATAGAGCGCAAATGTTTCGCTTAGCGAAGTGCACAACACAGCGTTACACTGGGAGTAGATGCCGAGTACTCTATTTTTTGGCATTGATGGATACAGTCGCAAACGCTCACCAAGAATTGTTCCCCCGATCGCTTCGATTTGCCGTGACATATAATCATCGCCAATTGATACAAACGTTAGTGAAAAATCTCGATATTTCTTTGGGTTCTTTGCATAATATTTTTTTAGAAAAGTATCAAATGCAATTAGGGCGGTAAAGTGACCTTTGCGGCCATCTTGCGGCGTGCCTTGCAATAAGAAATTAATACTATTAAAGTCTTGGACTTTACGTTTGAGGTGATAGCGTTTGCCAACACCAATATTTAAGAGAATAGTTCGAACGCGGTCAGTATTAAAAAGCGCATTGTACTGTTTCATAACGCTATGAGACGGTACGAGCATAGAAAGCTTTTTCTTTCGCACTAACGCGCCTAACATTTTCGGGTCAAGTTTGTCGTGGAATGATTTATTGATGCTATTGTACTGCGTTACGTCTTCGTGAATAAACCAGTAGGCATGATGCAAGCCATTATGTTCGAGTAAGTCCAGTACGTAGCGTCGATAGTTTTCAAACACGGCAACAGTATTCATCATCACAAAATCATGTGGTTGCAAGTTGAGCTGAAATGCAATTTCGTGTTGTGGGTGAGTCGCGCTTGCCAAGTAAATTTTTACTCCCGCCTCGCGGAGTTCGCGCACCAGATTTTGTTCGACATATGGCGATACGATGCAGACTCGGGAAGCACCGTATTTTTTGCAGTATTCGCGAATGACTTGCAGCATCACAAGTGGCGCGCCGGTATGGTCAATGGCGTGAGCGATAAATACATATCGCCGTGGTGTTGCTTGGGTTTTTCGCGTCACGTTTTGGCTGGCAACAAAATAGAGTCGTTTCCAGCCATTTGTCTTACCGTAACGAACAACGCGTGGCAAAAATAACGCCGCACTTTTAGTAGTTTGCATGGCTTTCCGCGTCAGTCTTGTTGCGAATCGCTGCGGCGCACTATCTGCTCCATGAACGACGACCGTACTGCGAAACCGGCTTTCGTCGGCAAATGGTAGTGGGTGAGCCGAAAGACGTAGCAGGGGACGAACAACATCGTGCCAAAAATATTTTTGTTTAATTTCTTTCACTTGTTCTTTGACGTGCACTAATTGTTCGGGATGTGCCGCGACATCAGCAATGGTTTGGTGAATATCATCGGCAGAAAGTTTTTTAATTCTAATTGCCGCATTATTGTCGAGTAGTTCTTCACTGAGCGGATCGCCGCCATTTGTGATGATCGCAAGTTCTCCCCAAACAAAATCCATCACGCGTGTACGCCACGAAAACTGATTTTCTTCGCCTGGTTTGTTCAGGCTGATTACCGTATTGCAATGAGCAAACCAATTAATGCGATCTTCAAAATCTACCCACTCAACAAAAAACATAGTCTTGTTTAAAAGTTTATGCTTCTTAGCAAAATCAACCGCTTCGTCGTGCTGACGAGAAAAATCAGGATTTGGATTAAACGGATTTTTACTGCCGACAAAAACCAGTTTTATTTTTTTATCGCCAGAAAGTTTGAGGGCAGCCTCCAGAAGATCAGCGACTTTAAACCACGGATACAAACCACCAAACCACATGACTACAAAATCATCATCTTTTATGCCAAGCTTATGATAAGGATTTTCTTTTGGCTGAATTGGCTCGTCGTGTAATCCAAAAGGAACAACATGCAAGCGATCTTTGCGGTAGCTATACGGATTGATGATTCCAAGCGCTGAGAATACACCCATGTAATACGTTTTTTGAAACTTATTCGCACACATAAAGTAATCACCGCGCTTGAGCACTTCGTTGTAACCTTCGATATCGCGCATGTAGTATCCGTATTCGTGTTGCAGGTTTTTAGAATCACGAGCAGATACTTCGACATAAATTGGTACATACAAATCGAGCACTAAGCAAATTTGTGGGCTAATGTGCCGAGCAACAAATACCGAAGGATCGCCCATGCAATAACTCATGATTACCATGTCGTACGAGTTAATAAGATCGATAAAATTACTATCAAGCGTCCAGTTTGTGAGCAGTACTCCCTCGCAAGAATCAGCATCTTGCGGGAACGATTCGTTTACTGCGACTGTAACGCGCGTACCATTTGCACTGAGTCCTTTTGCCAGCCCCCACGCCCGCATGCCGCCACCTTCAACGCGGGTGCACTGCTCTGTCGGAACCGGGCCATATGTAATTATTAAGCATGTTTTTTTTGCCATTTTTAGAACTCCATTTTACGGTAACTATAGCACATAAGCCCGATATTATTTTAGCCACCGCGACATCCAGAAGTGTCGCTTGCCCATAATGTTGTATATAGTATATGCGCTAAAAATCATCAAGCCGGCTATAGCACTTAATATAAGAGCATTGCGAGGCTCAAATATCCAGCTGACTTTTCGTAGCTCATAGCTATAAAATATAGTGAACAATAAGTGAATACACTGCAACATAAAGGCAAACAGGACCCAGTATGGTTTACGCAGGCGCACCAATAATGCTACTGCCAACCCAGCTAAGAGCACAATAATTGCCTGGGCAAAATGCAATGAAGCGATGGCTCGTGATCCGCGCCAGCCAACAATTGCCGTTGCACAAAGAATCGGCACGGTAACCAATATCCAATAATCCATTTTCTTGATGCGCAGAAATACAGCAATGATTGCAGGAATAATAAGTCCCAAACCAAGCGACCCTGGTATCGAAAATAACCCGACTGCCCATAGTCGCCTAAACCAGCTTTGGCCACCGCCGGAATAAATAAGATCATACGGAGTCAGTAAGTAAAAAAGCGTATCGAAACGAATCGAAATAATTTCTTGAATAGGTGTTTTTAAAAAAGTGGCAATGATTTCTTTTTCTTTTCCAGGTGGCGGCAATCCTTGGGTTGAAAGTGGATAGAGTGCAAATGTACTTGGTTTGTCATACACAACAGATGATATAAACATCCACGGAAGTATAAAAATCGAGGCCACGCCAACCAGTACCACGGCGTCACGGAAGCGTTTTTTGAAACACAGGAGTAGTACTAATGCTGCTATATAAAATACCGCCAAATCATGCGTCAAGTATGCGAGCCCGCCGATAGCACCGGCTAGTATTATGTAGCGCAACTGTTTTTCGTAACTCAGCAAAAACATTGTCAGTACAAAAAATGCTACGAGTGATTTTGGCCAGCTGAATACAGCATTGTATAAAAAGAACGGGCTGCTTATTAGGAATAAGTTGGTAATCGCAGCAACTTTTGGATTGAACATTCGTCGCAGCAAAAACCAAGCAGATAGCAAAAAAAGCGCGTTAAGAACGTTGGCAATTATTTGGAATTTTTCATACGTGTGATCCGGATCTCCGGTTGTATCTGCCCACAAATAATGAACGGGCGGAGCGTCAGTAAGTACCGTAAAATATCCAGCTGTCACCGCACCAAGTAGCGGGGTTCGTTGAAAAAAGTGTACGCCCCAACTACAAATAAAACAGTCGGTTCCGAGATTCGATCGGTTTACAATAAACTGCGCCTGACGATACGGCACATAATTATCGTTTGCCTGTGTTTTAACGATGTTGAGCACTTTAACATTTGCAACATTATAGTTATGGACTGCTACTGGCTTGGGATCAGGAACGTATGTATACGGCGCATCAAATCGCATCGTTAAAAATGCACAACTTAAAGCTGATGCGAGTACTAAGCACAGCAACGGGAAGCCATATTGTCGAAAGTCTTTGTATAATTTTTGTTGTACAAACACGACGCCAGAACCAATGAGTGCAATCCATCCGCAGAGAGAAATAAAATAAACTGGCAAACTGGTCATGTACCAAACCAGCGCAATGAGCGCGAAAAACACAATACTAAAAACGTAACCAACAACCAAACGCAGCTCGGGTTTTAGGCGCAAAAATGGTATTTGCATAGCAATCACGTAGCCTGGCATAAAAAGAGACACATGAACAAACACAAAGAAGAATGTAAATAGAAGCAGCGTAGCCATTACTTTAATTATAGCAAGAATATTTGGTAGCATTTTGAAAAGTTTGTTGGTGTTATTATATATAGAGTGAAAAATGTGATACGGAATTTTAGGACGCAAACATTGCTGCATATTGTCGGGCTTTTTTTTGTGGGCGTCGTTGTAGCTCTTGCGCTATGGCAACATATTGCGCCGGACTATCACGGCGAATATGGCATTATTGGCACACTCAGCAAAACTGGTTATCATCCGCTCACCAATATGCTCAGGTTTTTGCTATTTATATTACTACCAGCGTTATTAATTGGGATGTATTGGTTTTTCGCCAAACCTAAAAATGTGATATATCCAGAGCCAAAACGTGAGAAGGTTGCCCTTTCATGGCCAGTAATTCTGATCTCTACCGTCACATGTTTGATAATGATCGTCGTTGCATTGAATGCTCCAACCTATCATTCGTGGGGGAGTTTTGATAGTTTTCACGAAGGCGAGGCTCTCGGTTCGTCCGAAGCTTATGGAGCTGGTTTAGCGCCGTACAAAGACTACGTTATTTACCACGGAGTTTTTCAGGATCCACTGCGCGTAATCGTGGCATTTAATATTTTTGGTGAATCAATCGGCTCCGTGCGAACACTGGAGTCAATTATAAAAATAGTAACCTATGTTTTATTCGCGGGGCTAATTTTGCTGCTATTTAGATTTAGGTTTGTTCCAACAATGATCGCGGTCGCTGTGTTCACTACACTTCATTTTATTCGAACTATTGGCCCGATAGGCTACGACATTATTATTATGAATCGCGAAATTCCAATATTGTTGTTTTTAATTGCGAGCATTATTTTTTATGATTACTTAAGAAATGTTCGAGCCAAGCACGCGTTATGGAACGTTTTTAGTCTAGCGGCAATTCAAGGAGTTTTAGTTTGGGTAGCTTTTGCTTACTCGATTGACCGTGGAGCTTACTTGCTTGCACTCTACCCGTTTGCCATAGCAGGGCTTGTCGTGATCGCAAAGCCAAAGTATCGCAAAGTATTGCTAGCTGGAAATGCAGTAGGGCTTATTCTCGGCACGATTATTTTCGGAATTCTTATTAAAGGTGCATGGTTTGAGTTTGTTAATTTTATTATGGTTGATGTGTCTAAATATGTTGAACCAATGTTCGGCTTGCCATATCCGGTTGATAAAAAAATATTCCTGAGTGCGCTTATAATATTTGCCGCTAATGTCTTGTGGTTGTTGTGGCGGTTCTTGCAAGCACAACACCCAAAGATTCACAGAAAATTCCTGCCATTTATACAAGACTATTTCATCGAACTCATGTTACTGGGGCTGAGTTTGTTCGTGTTCCGCGGCGCGCTTGGACGAAGTGACCCAGAGCATTTGGCATATAGTACATGGCCAATGATATTGCTGAGCCTATATATATGTATCAAATATTATGTCTTGCCGTTTCTTGAGCGAAACATGTATGCCGCAAAGTTTGTAAAAAACGGATCAGTTATTTTTGTGATACTTGCGCTTGGCGCAGGGTCGATGCGAATTGCCGAGCGTGATCTTTGGGTGCAGAATTTCCCTTTACGCGTTCCAGACAGTTTATTTATTCCGTCCAACTATACTGAGGCTACGACGTTTTTTAAACATGAAATATCGCAAGGTAAATCATTCGCGACGTATACATCAGAAGCCGGGTGGTACTATATGACAGACCAGACGCCACCAACACGCTTTGGCATAATTTGGTTTGCAGCAGCTAATGTTCATCAACAAACTGCGATAAACGAGCTTCAAAATAACGATGTTGATTTCATTCTTTATAGTAATGATTTTTGGGCAAATAAAATCGATGGAATTTCTAACCAAGAACGTTTACCATTGCTATACCAATATGTAAATGATGAGTATCAGCCACATGTCAACTTACAAGGAAACCAAATTTGGATAAAAAAATAGGGTAGGGCAGAAAGAATACATATGATATTGGACCAAGTATATAAACGAAGATTCGAAAACACCGAAATGCGAAATCAGCTTTGGGGCATTTTAGTCCGCAGTTTTTTTCAGAAGTATGTCGACCCAAATGATATCGTGCTCGACGTGCCGTCTGGTTACGGCGAATTTATAAATCAGGTGAACTGCAAGAAAAAGTATGCGCTGGATATAAATCCTGATGCAAAAAAGCATGTAAAAAAAGGGGTTAGTTTTTTATTGGCGAGTTCAACCAAAATTCCATTACCAAAAAACTCAGTAGATAAAATTTTTGTCTCAAACTTTTTTGAACATTTAACACACCAAGACATAGAAAAAACAATTCGTGAATTTAAACGGATTCTAAAAACCGGTGGACGTGTGATGGTCTTGCAGCCAAACATTCGATTTGCCTATAAAAATTATTGGATGTTTTTCGATCACATAACTCCGGTTGACGATCGAGCGCTCGAAGAAATTTTTAGTATTATTGGGTTTACTCCAAAAGAAAAAATTCTTCGTTTCCTGCCATTTACAACAAAAAGCAAACTGCCAGTTAAAGCGGTATTTGTACGCTTGTACCTTCACATTCCGTTTTTGTGGCGTGTATTTGGCAAGCAAAGTTTTTTGATTTTCGAAAATGAAAAATAATTAGGAGTACTAAAAATATCAGTTGGATTTTTTATAGTCACCGCGCGACAGCCATTTTTCGATTAAGCAATACAAGATAATATAAAAGTAGCGACTACCCATTTCTTTTATTTTTAGCTTGGATTCGCCAGCAGTACGATTAGTCCAATAGTTTGGCACTACTGTATATGAATAACCGCGAACGATGGTCTTTAGTGGAAGTTCTACAGTGAGGTTAAAATGATTGCTCAAAAATGGCTCAAGTCCTTCGATAGTCTCTCTTTTATAGAGCTTAAAAGCATTAGTAACGTCGTTATAACGAATTCCAAATAGTAGTTGTATGAGTCCGTTGGTGAAACGATTAAATATAAGCTTAACTTTCGGATAATCAATCACCTTGCCGCCTTTTTTAAAACGTGAGCCAAAAACCGCATCGTAGTTTCCTTCGACCATAGTTTTATAATAGGCGATTAGATCCACGGGTCGATCAGATAAATCGGCCATAACGATCGCCACACAATCACCAGTAAAGTTTTTGAGCCCAGTCCGTACGCCAAAACCAAAACCATTTGGTGGCTGGTTGTTAATGTATCGAATTTCGCGAACATCTTTCGATAACTTCTTGAGTATAGATTCGGTACGATCCTTACTATTATCATTTACGACTAAAATTTCATGCTTAATTTTTTCAGCTTTTAAGGCTTTATGAAATGCCAGTGCGGTTTTTTTAATCGAACCCTCTTCGTTGTAGGCTGGTATGACAATTGATAGTTTCATGGTTATGACAAAATTGATTTTAGGCTATCTTCGTTTTCGTGAATCCAATTATAAATATCAACCACTGTTGCTCGTGCATCTTTTTGCCAACTTAGTTTGGATTGTTTTAAAAACTTAGTAGAATCAGCAATGAAAAATCGCAAGTCTGCGGGTCTATTCTCTTTTATGGATTCGATTGAAATTGTATTACCGGTGATTTCTTGGCAAAGCTTTGTAAGCTCTTTGAGTGAAATGCTATTTTCAAGGCCCCCACCAATATTGTATGTTTTGCCCTGGTAATCACCGAAGTTCTGTAGTTGTGTTTCAATAGCTTTGTACAAATCGTCTATGTGAATAAAATCACGTACTTGTTTGCCCTCGCCACCGTAGCCAATGTACGAAAGTTTTTGTTTAAAATAATGTTTTGCGACCCATAAAACAAATACACCTTGGTCAACTTTACCCATTTGCCACGGTCCTGTTATGACGCCGCAACGATTGTTGATGCCTTTTATACCGTAATTATCCATATATTCTGTTAGAAATAGTTCCGATGCTAGCTTTGTAGCGCCGTATAGTGATCTTGGGGCATCAAGCGGGAAGTCCTCGGCAATACCACGACTACTCGCACCGCTAATTTTTTGTGTATCTTTTATTTCAAAACGAGTTGGAGTTTCGGTAAAAGCGAGATCATTTATATAGCTCATTGGGTAAATGCGACTGGTTGAAAGAAATAACACATGCGAGTTGTGCTGCCGGGCCAGTTCAAGGCAATTGAGTGTACCAATAAGATTTGTGTTAATTAAATAATCGGGTGACGAATTAATTCCGGCAAGTACGGACGGCTCGGCCGAGCATTCAATTAGTAAATCGATATTCTCAAAAACTAGATCTTCTTGATTTCTGATGTCGCCGTGCACAAACTCGATGCCAGTATCTTTAAGTCGTTTAATTGAGAGTTCTGAGCCCCGACGCTTGAGATTATCAAGACAAGTGATAGTCAACTTTGGAAAATTTGTTTTGAGTTTGATAGCTAGATTTGATCCGACAAACCCCGCCCCGCCAGTTATGAGTACGTGCTTGTAGTCCATTTAACGCTGTACCGCTGCACACATTTCATCAAGAATCATATTGATGTCGTACTTAAAATCCCATTTTGGGTAGTGTTTTTTAAATTTAGAAACATCAGAGATGTACCAAATGTGATCACCAATACGGTTTTTTGTAGACAGTTTATAGTTGGCTTTCTTGCCAAGGCGTTTTTCGATTGCCTCAATTGCTTCAAGCATGGAGATGTTTGAGTTTCGTGCGCCACCCATATTGTAGACTTCGCCAGAACGAGGTTTTTTATAGAAATGCCAGAACGCATTTACTAAATCGTGCGAGTGAATATTATCGCGCACTTGTTTACCTTTGTACCCAAAAATCGTGTATTGCTTGCCCGAATAGATGCACTTAATCAAGTACGCCAAAAAGCCATGTAGTTCTGCACCAGAGTGAGACGGCCCAGTTAAGCATCCACCACGGAAAACTGCAGTCTTAAAACCAAAGTACTTACCGTATTCTTGAACCATAACATCAGCAGCAACTTTTGATGCTCCAAAAATTGAATGTTTTGTATTATCAATACTCATTGACTCGTCGATGCCTTTATAAAACTTATGGTTTTTTGGTAGCTCCCAGCGAGTCTTTCGTTCAACCAGCGGGAGGTTGTTAGGAGTATCGCCATATACTTTGTTGGTCGATGTAAAAATGAACACAGCTTTAGGACAAAACTTGCGCATGTTTTCGAGCATGACAAGTGTTCCATTCGCATTGACGGTAAAATCTGTGATTGGTTCTTTTGCCGCCCAATCGTGGGATGGTTGTGCAGCAGTGTGAATTACGACGTCAAATGCATGCGCTTTAAAAACGCGAGCAACTGCTTTGTCGTCACGAATATCAATATTATAATGTTTGTATAAACTGCCAAGATCCTTTTTTATTTTTTTACGGTTCCAGTCGGTACTTGCTTCTTCACCAAAAAAATAACTGCGCATATTGTTATCAATACCAACAACTTCAAATCCTTTTTTGGCAAAAAACTTTGCTGCTTCAGATCCGATTAAACCCGCGGATCCCGTGATAAGTACTTTTTTCCCCATGAGTTCCTCTTCTGGTAAGTATTAGTACTAGTATATTTGCATCTGTCCACATCGTCAATTTAATGGAGATGTAGTATATAAAACACTTACAAGTAAAAAGTTTGAATCTACCTACGTGGTTCTATGATTGCGCACATTTGGTGTTTACCTTCACCAACTCGATAAAACTCAACGAGTCGGAATCCAACGTATTCTAAAAGTTCGATAAATTCTGCAGGAGAGTATTGTTTGCAATGATACATTGGCAGCGGATTATGTTCTGCGCCTGGCGCCGCTGCGGGAATATTTTTAAAGTGTTGGTAACGAGTCCACGGGTGGTTTTCCATCGCCGGCCATTCCATATCATCCGGAGTTGATATTACAGCAAGTTTACAATGGGTCTTAATCCACATTAAAAGCGGTAGTGGGGACCACAGTAAATGTTCAAGTGTTTCTACAAAATAACAAACATCGAATTGTTCGTCTGGAAGTTGCCATTCAGCCGTGTCGATATTTGCTTGGTGAAACACGACATTCTTTGGTTTCCATCGCGGCAAATAAGATTTGTGATCAACACAGGTCACCTTATTAAAGAAATGTGACAGTGACATTTCTACTGCACCTTGAAATGTTCCAATGCCAATTGCTTTGCCGTGTTCGATTCCAATATGTTTGACGCTTCTTGCTAGAATGTCATTGTTCCATGTGTATTGCAGCTCCGAATAGTCAGCATCAGAAAGTTTATTTTCTTTCGTAATGCGTGTTGTGTATTCGCGTAATAATTCAGCGGCTCGTTTTTCGCTTAACGGTTCTATGGTTGATGCCGGTGCCGCGACTTTATTCGCAACTCTTTTTGTTTGTGCTTTTGCAACACGCTTGGCTTTTGCAGCAACAGACTTTGCTTTTTTAATCATGATTCCTCCTCATTTAGTTCTGATAATATACCAATAGTAATTTTA
>ENA-ORBV01001860-ORBV01001860.1-microbial-mat-metagenome-genome-assembly--contig:-NODE-1860-length-45810-cov-12.277764_pt1 | contig 45810 bp, 36 predicted proteins | sample MGYA00237777_ERZ505514 | MGnify/ENA primary metagenome ERZ505514 (study PRJEB26160, sample SAMN06269048) | microbial mat metagenome | isolation source: Oligotrophic lake microbial mat | place... | reverse complement strand
GCCGCCCGCCCAGTGCATGGTGATCAGTTCACCGCCCACTTGAGAATTCTCGCCGCCGTCCCTTTGCTCGCAGGATCGTGATCCGCGCTCAAACGAAACGACACCTCATGTTTGCCCGGCTTCAAATCGGACGCAAGCATCACCGTGCGCGGATAGTGCAGCCCTTTGCTGAAGCGATGAAACAGATCGACCTTCTTCCATTCACCCCCATCCACACTGACTTCGAGCATCCCCGCATCAGGCCCAGCCAGTACATAAACGCCCACCGCCTGGCCTTCAAAACTCAGCGATGCGACAGCGCCGGGCGTTGCACCTTGCAGCACAGGCTTGCCGCCGAAGCGATCGCGGAAACTGCCGGGGATTTTCTTCCAGTCCGGCACGCTCACAGACCAGCCATCGCTCAGTTTCGTTTTGGACACATCAATGAAATGGCCGTTGCCGTAGTTGCCTTCATCAATCGGTTTCGCAGGCATCGCATAATCGCTCGCCTTCTCTTGAGGCTTGCTCCACGAGCCTTCGAGGATTTGCGTACACATCTGCGCCGCCAGCGCGTTGCCCACCGGCCCGGGATGCGTGCCGCCGAAAACTTTCCATGTCAGCTTCTCCTCATTGATGAGCTGCGTCACTTCCTTGGCGAGGTTCACGCTGCTGATGCCGTAGTGTTTGCAGACTTCCTCGTGCGCTTCGATGGGAACATTCGGCACGTTCTTGTTGAACCGGTCGATCATCCCTTCGTTGACGAAGTAAGTAACGATGATGTCCATCTGCGGATTGTTAGCCCGGCACTGGCGAATGATTCCCTCCATGCCGCGAATCGAATCACGCTTGGCGTGCATCGCATCCTGATCATCATTCACTGCAAACTCGATGAAGAATAGATCGACCTTGCCTTTGCTGAGCACATCCTCTTGCAGACGATGAGCGCCCGTCATTGAGCAAGTTGAAGCAATGCCTGCATCGGTAAAAGTGAACTCGGTCTGCGGAAATTTCTTCTTGAGCATCGCCTGGAGGATCGGGCGGTAGCCGTTCATCTCGGTGATGGAGCCGCCGATGAAAGCGACGTGGCCCTTGCCGGTGTTCGTGAAGACGGCGTGGCTGTTGTGTGTGGAGTCACGCAGATTCAGATTGCGCTCGGTCGTCACCGGCGGCGTGTTCTGTGCCATCACAGACACGTGCAGCATCGACAACACGAGCAAAGCCAGAGTGAAGAAACGCTGATTGAACTGATTCATAAAGAAACCTCCTGCCCACATCATAGTTAGCCGTTCGCCTTGTCGAACGGAGTCACCGCCAAAATTGCATGACACACGAAACGCCTACATATTCGCTATCCTGTTCGCCATGATCGAACGCATCGAACAACTGGATCAGCAGGCACAAGCTTCGCTCGCAGCCGTGAAAAACGCAGCGGAGCTGGAAGCCTTCCGCATCGCCTACCTGGGCACCAAGGGCGCACTCAAGGAACTGATGACGCTCCTCAAGGATGTCCCGCGCGAACAGAAACCCGCGTTCGGCCAAAAGGCCAACGACCTGCGGCAGAAAGTCGAAGCCGCCTTCGAAGCTTGCAAGACGCAACTTGACGGCGGCAGCGCAGGCGCGAAGAAAAAGGCATCAACGCTTGATGTCACCGAGCCCGGCCTCGCGCCTCGCCTCGGGCGCGCGCACGTCATCACGCAATCAATCGATGAACTCCTCGAAGTCTTCGGCCGCATGGGTTTCGATGTCGCCACCGGCCCGGAGATCGAAGACGACTACCACAACTTCGTCGCTCTCAACATTCCGCAGCAGCATCCTGCGCGCGATCCACTCGACAATTTTTACGTCAGCGAACAAGAGCTGATGCGCTCGCAGACCAGTACGGTTCAGATTCGCGTGATGGAAAAAACGCAGCCGCCGATCCGCATCGTGGCGACCGGCCGCGTCTATCGCCCTGATGAACATGATGCCACGCACTTTTCCATGTTCCATCAGATCGAAGGACTCTACGTTGACAAGAACGTGAGCATGGTCGATCTCAAATCCACACTTCTGCAATTCGCCAAAGCGTTCTTTGGCGAAGATGCTGAAGTCAAACTCTTCCCCAGCTACTTCCCCTTCACCGAACCCTCCGCCGAGATGTACGTGAAAATGAAAGTGCGCGGCGAAGATAAATGGATCGAAATCGGCGGCTGCGGCATGGTCGATCCCAACGTTTTCAAAGCTGTCGGCTACGACCCCGAAGTCTGGACCGGCTTCGCCTTCGGCCTAGGCATCGAACGACTCGCCATGCGAAAGTACGGCATCGAAGACATCCGCTGGCTCTTCGAGAATGATGTGCGATTCCTCCGGCAGTTCTGACGTAGGGTGGTCGCCGCCCACCACAATTCACATTCCACTCTTCCATCAGGTGGGCATTGCCCACCCTACAAAAACCATGACTACATCCTCCACCCCCGGCGTAATGCAAACCAATCTTCCTCTGCCTGGCCGTCGTCAAGGCAAGGTGCGCGATCTATATGAGACGCGTCTCGCTGATGGTCGTGAGGCGCTCATCCTCATCGCCAGCGATCGCATCAGCGCGTTTGATGTGGTGATGTCGAATCCTGTTCCAAACAAAGGTGTGGTGCTCACGCAGATCAGTAAATTCTGGTTCAGCATGGTCGCTTCCAAACTCGGCGATCGACTCAAGCATCATCTGCTCTCGACGGACCCGGCGGATATTCCAGGCCTCAGCGACAAAGACCGCGCGATGCTCAAAGGCCGCGTGATGGTCGGCCGCATGACGAAGGTCATCAAGGTCGAGTGCGTCGTGCGCGGCTACCTCGCAGGTTCAGGCTGGAAGGAATATCAGAAGTCGCAGACCGTGTGCGGCATCAAGCTGCCGCCTGGACTCAAGCAATGCGACAAGCTGCCCGAGCCGATTTATACGCCTTCGACCAAGGCTGATGTCGGCCACGATGAGAACATCAACTTCGAACAGTCGTGCGAAATTGCCGGCGTGGAGCTTGGCACAAAACTGCGCGATTTGAGCTTGGAAATCTACAAAATGGCCCGCGATTACGCCGCCCAGCGCGGCATCATCATCGCGGACACCAAGTTCGAATTCGGCTTACCCGTTTCTGAAACCGATGGCGATCCGACCATTCCGATTCTGATTGATGAAGTGCTCACGCCTGACAGCTCGCGCTTCTGGCCGATGGATCAGTACGAGCCGGGCCGCGATCAGCCGAGCTTTGATAAGCAGTACGTGCGCAACTATCTCGAAGAACTCGTCAAGGCTGGCAAGTGGGACAAGACGCCGCCGGGTCCGGTGCTGCCTGATGAAGTATGCAAAGGCACGATCGACAAATACCTCGAAGCGTATCGCTTGCTTACGGGCAAGGAACTGGTGCTGTGAGAAGTGATGATGGCAACGAAGAATCGATCAAGATTTTTCGCGCATCGTGTCGATGGATGAAGCCAAGGGATTGAAATGCGAAATCGTTCGCTATAATCGAATGCGTGTGAAGAGCGATTCACACAACAACTCAAGTCACTGGAACAGGGCCCGCGCAGCGCCACACCGCGGGCTCTGTCTTTTTTTGAGATGTGCTGTTTAGCGAGCCGCGACTCGTTGAGTCGCGGAGATCTACGAAGACGAGTTGGCTACGAAACACGTTGCGACATAATCATCGACGTCACCTCAAAACGTGCGCGGCAACGATGTCGTAGGCGTCCGCGACTCGTTGAGTCGCGGCTCTGCGCATAGACTCATTTCACATCAATCACTTTTTGCCTGCTTTTCAGATCGTATTCATCCCCCGCCTTCAGCTTCGTGTAGGCCGCTTCGCCTTCAGCGGGTTGGCTCTTGTCATAGACATAGACGTTGTTCTTGCCCACGACTTTCATTTCGTAGCCACTGACGATCACGGCTGTCGTTTCGTCGATGCCCAGGCCCAGTAGTTGCGGAAGACGGTTCTTCACTGCTTCCATGTCTTTGAAGCGATTGCGCTGCGCGAAGTGCTGATCGATGGCGGTGGAGCGCATGAAGGCGAGGCCGCGCTCGTAGCCCAGGGCCATCATGTCGGTGTTGCCAAGCGGGCTGCCGCGCACGAGGTAGTCGCCTTGAATGGTTGCGCCTGCGGAGGAGCCGCCGATGACGCCGCCGGATTTGAGGACGTTGTGAAATGCTTTTTCAGCTGGTGTGTCGAGGTACTTATCAACGAAGCGCCATTGTCTGCCGCCGCTGAACCAGATGCCTTTGCACTGGGCGATGGCGGCGAGGAATTTTGCATCACCGGCTGCTTCGATGGTGGGTGCATGGAGCACGCGAATGTTCTTCGCGCCAGCGCGGGTGAGCATGATGACTTCGCCTGGTTTCTCAGGTGGGGTTTCATCGAGTGCGGTGGAGATGATGGCGATGGGGGCATCTGGGCCGCCTGATTTTTCGATGAAGATGTCCAGTGCTTCTTTGGGTGTACCGCCGCCGCCGACGATGACGAGTGTGCCTGCGACGCCTTTGGCGGGCAAGATTTTTTCAGCAGGAAATGGGGGTTTTGTACGTTCGATCGCTGCACGGCTCATCGCCACGAGGTCAGCGACCTCTCCTTCCTTAAGCTCGATGATTTTCGCTTCTTCCGTCTTGCTTGCAGGCAGACAGATGGAAACAGTTGACGATCCAAGCACGCGAATGGTGCGACTCCTAACGACCATCACCGTGCCTTCATCGATGCCAAAGCCGACGTAGCCGGGGTGCGCAGTCAGTGCGGCAAGGAGTCTTGCTTTGCGATTGCGCGCAATAAAATGCTGATCGAGAATGGCTGAAGGAAGCAGATCAAAACCAGTGCCCATCTGCGGCTGATCATCCTTGCCACCAGTAATCATGGTGCGCGACATGATGGCAGCGCCAGCGGAAGAACCCGCGATGACGCCGTCACGTGCGAGGAGTTTCAGCAGTTCCTTTTCGACGGGTGTACCGCTGTAGGATTTTTCGAGGCGCGATTGCAGACCGCCATCGATCCAGACTGCGGTGGCCTGGGTGAGTGGCGTGGCGAATGATTCTTCGTTGGCTTTGTCGCGCGACGTGGTGTGCACGATGGTGACGTTTTTGAATCCGCGCGATTGCCAGGACTTGGTGATGGCATCGACATTCGCTTCTTCATCGGTGACGTTGGCGGTGGGAATGACGACGAGTTTGGCGCTATCACCGCCAGCGAGTTTGAAGAATGCGGGGAGGAAGGAAGCGGGCAGGTTGCCGCCGCCGTGGATGAGGAGCGTGCCTGGGACGGGCAGCGCGACAGGTGGTGGTTTGATGGCGGATGCTGCAAGCAGCGATGAACTGAGGAGTAGAACGAGAAGTGAAAAGTGCGCGGTAAATGGGGTTCGCTTCATCGCAGCAGTTTATGCGAAGGAATAAAACCATGAACTATTCGCAACGAGCCGCGCCCGTTAGGAAGCGGGGCTTCGCTTTGATTCCCCCAACTCCCTTACGGTCGTAGCTCGTCAAACAAAAAACCCGCACGGCGAGCGCGCGGGTTTGAAGATTGATGATTCGATTGTGCAAACCTCTGTTCGCCAAGGCGAACGGCTAATTACGAAGTTCACGCGTTGTAGCTCACACGCCAGCCGTTGCGGGCTCAGCGGTTTTCTTTCCCTTTGCGGGTGCTGATGTTGCTTCGTTGTTTTCAACGAGTGAACCCAGCCCGCGGCGCTTGTCACGCAGACGACGGCTCTTGCCCACGCGTTCACGCAGGTAATAGAGCTTGCTGCGGCGGGTGTGGCCGTGGCGCTGGACTTCGATCTTGGCGATGCGGGGGCTGTGCACCGGGAAGGTTCGCTCGACGCCTTCGTTGGAAACGATGCGGCGGACGAGGACCATCTTGGTCAGGCCGCGACCGGAGAAGGAAATCACAACGCCGCTGAACACCTGGATGCGCTCCTTGGTGCCTTCGACGATGCGGACGTGCACATCAATGGTGTCGCCGACGCTGATCTTGGGCAGATCGCTTTTGAGCTGGGCTTGTTCTACGCCGCGAATGATCGTGTCCGACATGGCTTTTCTCGTATGCTTGGACCTTGCACCGGTTGCACATGCAGCGGGGCAGGTCAGTTACTTGCCGTATTAGGGCGGTTCCAAATTCCCTGTCGCTGCCGCACTGGCCGCGTATTTGGGGGAAGACCAGTCAGTGTAACAAACTCCGTTTCGGCTGTCGAATGGCGACAAGCGGAAGTTCATCGCAGGTACACTGGCCCCTAACCATGCCCCTGCTTTGGCCAATGCTTTATTGAGCGATCGTCTGGCCCTGTCTGGCGACCACCGGTTTCTGGCATTCTGTTTCAAGCAATCTATATAAAGGGTTTTTCCATGTCCAAGCGTTTTTCTCGCCGCACCTTTATTCAGGCAGCTTCCACCGCCATCGCTGCTCCAATGATCATTCCCGCTTCGGCGCTGGGTCTGGAACCGGGCAAACCTGCTCCGAGCAATCGCATCGGCGTGGGATTCATCGGCATGGGCAAGCAGATGGGCGGCCACCTGAACCACGTCGCCGGCAAGCCGGACTATGTTGTGCAGGCGGTGTGCGATGTCGATACCACTCGCCGCGAGCATGCAAAGAAAACCGTCGAAGCCAAGTACGCCAAGTTGGAGCGCAAGGACTGGAAAGGTTGTGCTGACACGGAAGATTTCCGCGAGGTGATTGCCCGCAAGGATATTGATGTGGTCTTCATCGCCACCCCCGACCACTGGCACACCATCCCGCTCGTAGAAGCTGCCAAGGCCAAGAAAGATATTTACTGCGAGAAACCTTTGACCTTGACCATTGCCGAGGCCAAGCTCTGCGTCGATGCAGTTCGCAAGAATAATGTCGTCATGCAGACCGGCAGCCAGCAGCGCTCAAGCAAAGAGTTTCTCAAGGCGTGCGAATATGTCCGCAACGGTCGCCTGGGCAAAATCACCGAAGTCATCGTCGATGTCGGCGGCCCCGGTCGCCCCTGTGATCTTCCCGAAGAATCCATGGAGCCCGGCCTGAACTGGGACATGTGGCAGGGACAGGCGCCGGCTCGGCCTTACCACTCGGCCCTGAGCCCGCGCGGTGTGCACAATCACTATCCCGCATTCCGCACCTACATCGAATATGCAGGCGGCGGCATGACGGACTTCGGGGCCCACCACTTCGACATCATGCAATGGGGACTGGGAATGGATGACTCAGGCCCAGATGAAATCCTTCCACCGGAAACCGAGCCGAACAAGGTCAAACAGTTTGGCGATCCGCTATGGACCAAGGGCGTCCGCTACATCTATAAGAAGACCCCGGTGGGCGACAACATCGTCGTTACCCACGGCTCCTCGGGCGGCATCCTCTTCAAAGGCGAGAAAGGTCAGATTCTGGTCAACCGCGGCAAACTCACCGCTACACCTGAGTCCATCTTCGATGAGCCGATCACGGATAAGGACATTCGCCTGATCCAGTCTTCGAATCACCACGAAAACTTTTTCCAGGCAGTTCGCAGTCGCCAGCGTCCCATTTGCGATGTCGAAATCGGAGCCCGCAGTGCAGTGGTCTGCCATCTGGGCAATCTCGTCTATGCCCACGGCAAAAAGATGAAGTGGGATCCGAAAAACTGGAAGTTTGCTGACGATACGAATCCCAAGTGGCTCGATCGTGAACGCCGTGAAAAATGGCAATTGCCCACGATCTGATTTTTCAATGATGGCGATGATGACACAGATATAGATATGGGTGGCAGATGGCTGTCGCTGAGTTTTCACTACGCCTGTGCGGTGTAATTGCCCTGTCCAACTGCCCCGACCGTCATAAAGCGACAAAAAGATAAGTTTCGCAGAGTCAACAACCAATCCTACCCCATCAAGCCGACTTGGATGATTGCGGAGATCGTCTTAGCCCAAGCAAGGCCAAATAAGCGTCGGTATTATTGGCCTCTCTCATGATCGCGAGGAAATTGCCGGAGGCTTTGGGGCCGATTGACGGGGAGTGAACAAAATCGGCGATTCTTGCGTATAAATTTCACGAGGGGTCACGAGGCGGTATTGTTTCGTCCGTTGCTTAGTGTTGACAAGGGTTTACAATCGAGAAGGCCGTAAGAGGCTCAATGCGGCTCGGAAGCTCGGAAGATGACGAGCCAGTTCTTGAGAAATTCATTAAGAACGCCGAGAATCCCTTGACACCAGCAGTGATCTTGTGGTACCTTATGAGATGTATTAGATAAAGAGAACACCTCATACCCTGTTTGCGGTGAGGAGTTGAAAGAAACAAGAGAACATCCTCTACCCATGAGGATGGGACGAAAGACAGGCAGATCGTTGATCGTTGTTAGATCAGTGCCTGTGATTGTCCCGGAGATTTCGGAGATTAATCATGCTGGAGAATCAAAACCAAAATTCAGAAGTGGCCAAGAGCGATACCGCCAAGAGCAAAGCGCGATTTGAAAACCGCCGCCGATTGCTCAAGGCGCTCGCCGTTGCTGCGCCGCTGATCATCACCCTTCGCGGCAAGCCTGCGCACGCGCAGCTTTCCTCGCTCGGGTCAGCGGGCATCCTGTACGGCCCGGGCGCTTATGTCACGCCTGCCGACGTCGGCACGGACGGCATCACTGACGCGGATCTCTGGAAGCCTCTCAAACTCGATAAGACCGATGGCGAATACAAGGTGCTGACCGATCCGACCCGTCGTGACCAAGATACCATTGAGTCTGGCAAAAAAGTCACTCGCTAAGCTCGCGCTGCTCGACACCGTTCGATAAGCCAAGTCGATCAACCGCAATCTCAATTTTCGTCACTACAGACCTCTGCCGCTCATAGGCAGGGGTTTTTCATTGGGGCATCTCTGATTGGCGTGCGCCACATCTTCTGCCATCATCGCTTTGATTCTCATCCGTCGATTGAGCCGATGAACATAATCTGATGTCGTGGACACTTGCCCCCAATGCTCAATTGCAGTGGCGATCCTGGGAGGGTGAAACGGTTGTTTATCACCCTCCTTCCGGCGATACTCACATCCTCCACCCGCTCGCCGCCGAGATTCTGCGACATCTCGATGGTCATACGATCGACATTGCTCAACTCGCCGCTCACGTCGCCCAGACCTTCGATCTGCAGCCTGACGAGGAACTGCATCGGCAGATCGAATACTGCATCAACCAGTTCACCAACCTCGGCCTCATCGTTCACGTACCAGATTGAACCGCACTCTTACGCATGTACATTCACGAACTCTCCAACACCGATGTCGCTCGCCTGCTGCGCGGGCCAGGGGTACGTGCGCGGATGGGGCCGTTTGTCTTTGGCATGAAGACATCGTTATCGCAGCTCGTGGATCCGATTCATTTGCTCTATGCGAATTATCCGCTGGAGCCTGAAGAGGATTTCATCGACTTCGAAGTCGCCGTGTCGCCGCGCTCTTGGCGTGAGCGCTGGCTTAGTCGCAATGCGAGTTTCATCATTGATGGCGAGGTGCCTTCGTTTCCTTCCTTCGAGCGATCGCTTGCACTGCCGATGTTTGAGTGGGCGGTGAACTGGTGCGTCTTCACCCGGCCGCACCAGTATCTGATCCTCCACTCCGCCGTCGTCGAGCGCAACGGCCACGCCGTCATCCTGCCCGGTCAACCTGGCGCAGGCAAAAGCACGCTCTGCGCCGGCCTAAGTCTGCGCGGCTGGCGCCTTCTCTCCGATGAAGTCTGCGTCATGCGCCCCCCTTGCATCGACTTGATCCCCGTGCCTCGCCCCATCGGCCTCAAAGAAGAATCGATTAACGTCATTCGCGCTTTCGAGCCTGGCGTTGTCATGGGACCTGCTACGCCTGGCACGCGCAAAGGCACCGTCGCTCACATTCAAGTCGATGCGAAATCTGTCGCGGCTGGTCAAGTGAGCGCCAAGCCACGCCTGATCGTTTTCCCCTCCTACCGCGCAGGTGTTGGCCTATCTCTTGAGCCCATCAGCAAAGCGCAGACGCTACTTCGCATCGCTCAGGATGCTTTCAATTTTTCGGTGCTTGGTGCGCAAGGCTTCGACAATCTCGCAGCCCTTGTTGATGCCAGCGATTGTTTCGCGCTCACCTACAGCTCGATGGATCAGGCCATCGAAAAACTCAACGAGCTGATCGAGCTTGAACCGACGCAGCCCAAGAATGAAATGACGCATCACAACAACAGTGGGCCTCGCGCCAATGCGGAGGTGATGGCGTGACAACACCTTTGAAAACATCACAGCCTGTTCATCTTCTGGATGCGCTCAATGATCCATCGTCGCTGCCTTCGCTGAGCGGGCCGCAGTGGAATCAGCTCATTCGGCTGACTCGCCGTACCAAGTCGATGGCGAAACTGGCGCATCGCGTCAGTGCTGCGGGCCTAGATGATCAGCTCGATCCTCGTGTGCTCGATCATCTGCTGGCCTCGCGCGCTGTCGCTAATCAGCACCGCAGAGTTGTGAGCTGGGAAGCGGATCGCGTGATCGCAGCGCTGGGCGATGCGGGGTATGACCTAATTTTTCTCAAGGGTGCTGCTTACGTACTTTCGGATATGTCCGCAGGTCATGGCCGCCTCATCAGCGATGTGGACATCATGGTGCCCAAGGTCAACATCGATGATGCCGAGCTGCGACTGCACGCGGCGGGCTGGGTGCCGATGAAACTCGATGCTTACGATCAGCGTTACTATCGCCAGTGGATGCACGAGCTTCCGCCCCTTCGCCACAAGGCCCGCAAAGGCGTGCTCGATGTGCATCACACGATTCTGCCCGAGAGCGGCAGGCTGCGTCCCGATCCCGCAAAATTATTTGCCGCCGCTATACCGATCCCTGGCATCCATCATCCGCGTGTGAAAATGCTTGCGCCCGCTGACATGATTCTGCACTCGGCAGCACATCTTTTTCAAGATGGCGATCTGGCAGGTGGCCTGCGCGATCTGCTTGATCTGGATGATCTGCTGCGCGCAGCAGGTGCTGGCGACGATGAAAAGAGCGGTGCGTTTTGGCGATCGCTGGTGAGCCGTGGCAAGGAGCTCGATCTGCATCGGCCTCTTTATTACGCCTTGCGTTTCACTTCAAGGCTCTTGCGCACGCCGGTGCCACAAGCGGTGCTGGATGAATCTTCGCGAACTGGCAAGCCGATGGCACCGGTGCCGATGATCATGGATTTGCTCGCTGATCGCGCCTTCGTGCCTGATGCGGGGCAAGGCAAGCGCTGGGGCGCGAGTCTGGCGCGGTGGATGCTTTATGTTCGCTCGCACTGGCTTCGCATGCCGCCGCTGCTACTAGCGCAGCATCTTGGAAAGAAGGCGATGCGCCGATTCCAAAAGGTGGAAGATGAAACTGCAGTCAAGACGAAAGAAGAAAAAAACGTCGATGCAAAACGACTGGCGTGATGAGGCCAACCCATCTGACTGTTTCCGTGTCAATGTAATGCGCAAAGCACCAGTGATATTCATTTTTACCACGAAGGCACGAAGCCACGAAGAAAGACCAGAAGAATGACATTCATCGCTTCATGGATTTAGAACTTCGTGTCTTCGTGTCTTCGTGTCTTCGTGTCTTCGTGGTAAAACCGAATTAGCAAATGGCGTCATTCCCTTCGCATGCGCTGGGTCTGCGGTACAATTCCCGCATGGCACACCTCTACGAACAAGCGATCAAGGCAGGCACGATTGAAGCGGGCATGAACTTCAATGAAAAGATCTGGGCACTGACCGCTCGCATCCCGCGCGGCAAGGTCACGACGTATGCCGCGCTGGCCAAGAAGCTCAAGAGCAAGGCTTACCGCGCCGTGGGCAACGCCATGAATCGCAATCCATTTGCACCGGTCGTTCCCTGTCATCGCGTGGTGGGCAGCAATGGCAAACTCACCGGCTTCGCAGGCGGCCTCACGAAGAAAGCCGCCATGCTGCGCGAAGAAGGCGTTGAGGTCGTCGGCGAACGCGTCAAGCTCGAGGAGTGTGAACTGAAGTGGTGATCTCTTTGTTTTCGTTTAGCCGCTGGCCAAAGGCTTTGCGACGGCCAGCGCGGAGCGTCGGCGGACCTTTGCTCTGCGGCTAAACGAAGAAGCTGCACTTTGATTTTCGGTTGATGTTGCATATTCCATTTGTTCCCGTCTTCCCCTCATGAACTGGTTTCTTTTCCATCAATTCGCGGAATGGATCATTCGACTGGCGATGGTGCCGGTGATTCTTCACAGGCGGCTTCGGCCTACGACTTCGCTGGCCTGGCTTGCGGTGATCTTTCTGGTGCCGGAGGTTGGGCTGATTCTGTATGCGCTGTTCGGCGATGCGCGCTTGGGTCGAAAGCGAATTCGACTCCATCAGAAATTCATCAAGAGCTCACGCCACGAAGGTCGCATGGAGAGGCAGCGGCCCCACGTCACACGGCCGCGCATTCAAGCTGAACTGGATCCGATCATTCTTCAGGCTGAAATCATCGGCGGCATGCCGATCCTGGGCGGCAACCATGTTGAGATGTATGGTGACACCAATGAACTCTTCCGCAGAATCGCTGCCGACATCGATCAGGCCAAGGATCATGTTCATCTGCTTTACTACATCTATGCAGATGACGAAGCGGGTCGGCTGGTCAGTCAGGCGATGATGCGGGCGGCAGCGCGAGGCGTGCTCTGCCGCCTGCTGGTGGATTCGGTGGGCTCGCGCGCTTTTGCACGCAGTGCCTGGCGCAAGCAAATGCAGGCGGCGGGCGTGCAAGTCTGCGAAGCGCTACCCGTGAGTTTCTGGCGGGCTCGCTTTGCCCGCATCGATCTGCGCAATCACCGCAAACTCGCCATCATCGATGGCCAAGTTGGATACACCGGCAGCCACAACATCATCAACGCAGACTACGGCCACGGCAAAGGCGGCAAAAAATTGCAATGGGTCGATCTGAGCGGCCGCTACACCGGCCCGATCGTGCACCAATTGCAAATGGTCTTCCTGGAAGACTGGGCCTACGAAACCAACGAATCGATGGAGGAAAACATCGAGCGGTGGCTGCCCAACGTAGAATCGGCTGGCAAGATGGCGGCACAATCAGTGCCCACCGGCCCCAGCGAGAATGATGATTGGCTCCCCAATGTGCTGCTGGCCGCCATCAATGCCGCAAGAAAAAAAGTGGTCATCACCACGCCCTACTTCGTGCCCGATGAACCGATGCTCGTTGCGATCCTGATGGCTGCCAGTCGCGGTGTGGATGTGGAACTCATCGTCCCGCGCAAGAGCGATACGAGGCTCGTCAGCACTGCGGGCAAGTTCTACTACGAGCCGCTGCTGGCTGCGGGTGTTCGTGTCTATCAGCATCATGCAGGCCTGCTGCACAGCAAAACCGTGACTATCGACGATGCCTTCGCCTTGATCGGCTCCACCAACATGGACATCCGCAGCTTCAATCTCAATTTCGAATTCAACGTGCTCATGTACGGCTCAGAAATCACCCAGGAACTTCGCTACGCACAGAAATCCTACCTCAACGACTCCGTCGAAATCGATCTGACCCAGTGGCGCAATCGCTCTGTCTGGAAACGGTTTGCCTCCAGTGCGGCATCGCTGCTGTCGCCTCTGCTTTAATGGCTTCTTGTTCATGGTGACGTCGGGGAGTTTGTGTGCTTTTTTGAAAGCTACCCCGACGGTTCGCATAGCCTCACCAACGGGCTTGGCGGTTATCGTCTGGTTTTCTACGGAGGACAACCTACCCATTCCGCTAGGTCTTCACCTCGTTCCTTTCTCGGTAATTTGCCTAAAGGGTTAACCCTTGCTATTGTTCGTAGTAACCATGAAAATGCGATTCTTGAGTGAAGCAATTCATACGAAGAAACGCGGTTAGAGGGATGATGAGAGAATTACTTTGCCCCCCGGAAGGGCGGTGGATCGCTTCGGTGGTCCGCCGCCTTTTTCATTTCTCAAAGCTGCTGGGCAAGGCGTAAAGCAGAAGCACGATCACAGAAATAAGCGTTTGACTTTTTCCGCTTTTCGAGACGGGCAGTTGTTACGGTGTTATCATGCCCTGATTCGAGGCCTGATCGCACGGGAACAACGCTTTTTCGCGTTTAGCTACAGGGGTCCCGCCGATCTTGCCGATGGGTTTTTGACCTTGTCCACTTTTTCCAGGAGAGTTTCATGGCAACCGACGAACCGCATCCCCTTGACGAACAAGCCCGCCAGCAGGCGGGTGGCCAGCAGGTCCGCCTTCGCATTGACCAGCGCAACATGTCCACCACTTACGCCAACGCTTTTCGCACCAACGCGACGGCTGACGAAGTGATCCTCGACCTCGGGTTGAATCAAGTCATCCCCGCAGCCCCGGGCCCTGATGGCAAGCCCCCTGCCGACGTCGCAGCCGAGATGCTGTTCGACATCAACAACCGCGTCATCCTCAACTATTTCACCGCCAAGCGGCTCGCCATCACGCTAGGCCAGATCGTGCGTAAACACGAAGAGCGCTTTGGCGAACTGAAGCTCAACGTACAGGACCGCACCAAAGGCAAATGAGCGGCGCAACATCGCCCAGGCAACATCGCATTGCTGCCAGCGAATCGTACGAGAAAGCCGCGACGATGGTGTCGCGGCTTTCAGCATTGAGATTGCACGTCCTACTAGAATGCTGGCTCATACAATGCATATTGCCGATAGTGATGGGGTTATCGCACTGCAAGGCGGCACGACTCGTACCATTAAAAATGCCCGCCGCTGACTAGCATTTTTTTGCCGCTTCAGATTCATCCGCTCCAGGCGATCTCGAATAATTATGGCCAGTACCTCCACCACCATTTCGACCCAGCCGCCCCCGCAGCAGCAAAACCGATCCGCCACGCTCGCCGAGGTGCTTGAACAGCTCGCCAAGTTCGATGGCCCGCCCGAACAGTTTCTCGCCGCGATGCTTCAGGTGCAGTGCAAGATCGCCCCTTCCGAAGGCGGCACCATTTTGCGTCACACAGGCGAAGGCAAAGTCGATGTGCTGGGCGTCTATCCGCCGCTGGCCCCTAATGCTCAAGCACCAGCCTGGCTCTCGCGCGCTGTTGAAGTTTCGCTGACAGCCCAAGGCAAAGACACGATCGTCAAGCCTCTGCCCGACATCGGCAGCGGCCTCTACGAAACCACGCCTTCCAACCACCTGATCCTCATCCCCCTTCGCTCCGGCGGCATCACCGGCTTCGAAGCTTTCCTCGTCAATTCCAACAACCCCGCCATCGTGGCCCGTGCCCGTGAACGCCTCGAACTCACCACGAGCCTCCTGAGCCTTTACGAAATGAGGCAGACGCTCGCCCGGCGAAATGTCGATCTCGAACGACTGCGCGAATCGATGGAAGTGGTCGCCTGTCTCAACGAACACAGCCGCATGAAGGCGGCAACCATGGCCCTGTGCAACGAAGTCGCCAGTCGCTGGTTGTGCGAACGCGTGGCCCTGGGTTTCCTCCACGGTCGCTACGTGAAGGTGGCGGCGATGAGCCACACCGAAAAATTCACTCGAAAAATGAAGCTGGTGCAGGACATCGAATCCGCGATGGAGGAATGCCTGGATCAGGATATTGAAGTGATTCATCCCGCACTGCAAGGCGCTGCTTATGTTTGCCGCGCTGCTAGTGATCTTGCCAATCGTCATGGCCCGACGACGGTGCTGAGCATTCCGCTGCGGCGTGAGGACAAGGTCATCGGCGTGCTCACCATCGAGCGCGCGGTGAACAAGCCTTACACCATCGACGAAGTCGAAACGCTTCGCCTGATGTGCGATCTCTGTGCCGCCAGGCTCAGCGAACTGCACGAACACGATCGCTGGATCGGCGCCAAGGCGTTGCAATCTTCGCGCAAGGCTGCGTCATGGTTCGTCGGCGCTGAACACACCTGGGTCAAGCTCATCGGCCTGGCCATCATCGGCTTCCTCGCCTTCGCCATTTTCGTCAAAGGCCCCGACCGCATCGACGCCACCTTCATCATCGAAGCGACGCAAAGGCAAGTCGTCACCGCCCCTTACTCGGGCTACCTCACCGAAGTACTCGTCGAGCCCAACAGCGTCGTCAAGAAAGGCGACATCATCGCCCGGCTCGACACCGCTGAACTGACCTTGCAGATCGCTGCCGCTAAAGCAGAAAAAGCCAGCTACGAGACGGAAGCGAATCAAGCCGAGGCCGAAGGCAAAACCGCACAGAAACAGATCGCACTGGCCAAGGCTGCGAAGGTCGATGCACAGATCGATCTGCTCCAGCACCAGCGCAGTCAGGCCGCCATCGTCGCGAAGATCGATGGCGTGGTCATTGCTGGTGATCTCAAGCAACAGATCGGCATCCTCGTTGAACCCAAGACGATCCTCTTCGAAATCGCCCCGCTTCAGCACGTGCGCGCTGAACTGGCCATCCCCGAAGCACGCATCGCCGACGTGAGCCTTCAAAGCAAAGGCGACATGGCGTCGGCCTCAGCGCCGGGCACTTACCTGCCCTTCGCCATCGAGCGCATCAATCCTGTCGCCGAAGTCGTCGAACAGAAAAACGTTTTCAAAGCCCGCGCCAAACTCGATACCACCCAACAGCTGCAAGCTATGATTCAAAATGGTGAAATCAAGATCGGAAGCAAAGGCGTGGCAAAAATCAATGTCGGCGAAAAATCCTATGGCTACTTATGGACCCGTGATCTGGTGAACTGGATGCGCATGAAACTGTGGCTATAAACGCATTAATGATTGTCAACTGTTGACCTATGCGTCTTCTATCGAGCAGAGCCATGAATTACGATCCTATCAAAAGCATTCAAGCCTCAGCCGTCATCCTGAAAGGGCATGCAGGTCGGATATCGAAGCTTCGCCTGCTCAAGCTTCTTTATATTGCCGATCGTGAGTCGATCGCTGAAACGCTGTCGCCCCTTATTGCGGATCGAGTGGTGGCGATGGACAACGGCCCTGTGTTGTCGCGCACTTACGACATTCTTAAGGGAGAGGATTTTGAATCGCCGCTGTGGGATCGCTTCATTGCGAAAGAAGGCCCGCGCGACCTTTCGCTTTTAGAAGATCCGGGCGTTGGCAGGCTCTCCAAGTATGAAATTCAAAAGCTGAATCAGGTTTCGGAGCGGCATTGGTTTGACGACGATTTTGAGATCGTCGAATTGACTCATCTGTTCGACGAGTGGAAGCGAAACAAGCCCTCGCCGCGTAGTTCCAACCCGATTCCGATGGAGCACATTCTCCAGGCACTGGGCATTTCCGATCAAGCTGATCGTCTTAAAGCCGAAGCTCAGCAGGAAGCAGAACTGGATCAATTATTCAAGCGATGAAAAGCGGGGACACCTTCCAACTTGTCGGCGTCGCCGATCAGCACTTGTGGGTTGTTATCTCCGACCCACAACGATTTCCCGAAGTTGTGCTGTTCGTCAATTTCACGTCGCTTGACAAGTATGCCGATCAGACAGTCATCCTTGATCCTGGTGATCATTCGTTCGTCAAGCACCGAACATGTGTGAACTATCCACGAGCACGAGTCGCCACATTAGACCAGTTGAAAGAATTGGAGCAGGCCAACCGGTTGCGGAAAACGTCACCAGTCACGCCTGAACTTCTGGCAAAAATTCGAGACGGGGCCAGCCGTTCGATTCGCCTTCGCACTGAGCATTTGCAGATTCTGGCCGATCAGGAATTGATAGAACTTTGATGCCGCCGAGTGTAGTCCATGCCCGTTGATCGCCCTACTTTCTCCGAATCCTGGTACCGCGTCGCCACGCTCAAGCCTGCGCTGCGATCTGTCGTGCAGACCTATCGTCAGCACTACCGCGCTCGCATGTGGCATGTGCTGCGCGATCCTTCCGACAATCAGTTCTTTCGCCTCGATGATGCGGGCTATCACTTCGTGGGCATGCTCGATGGCAAGCGCACTGTGGCCCAAGTCTGGGATGCCTGCTGCGAACAGCTTGGCGATCGCGCTCCAACGCAAGGCGAAGCGATTCAGCTTCTGGGCCAACTCTTCACTAGCAACCTGCTTTCCGCAGAGCTTCCGCCTGATGCTGCGGGCATGTTTGAGCGGTATCGCAAACGCGTTCGCCGTGAGATTTCCAGTTATCTGAAGAATCTGCTTTTCATGCGGATTCCGCTATTCGATCCTGAACCGATCCTCGAAAAATGGGCCGGTGCTGTCGATTGGATCTTCGGCAAGATCGGTTTCATTCTCTGGGCTGCGCTCCTGATCTTCGGCTTTAGTCAACTCACCGGCCGCTGGGACGAACTGCTCGCCGCCGCAGATCCGCAGCTCATGCTGCAATCGGAAAATGTCGCCCTGCTCTATCTCTGCTTCGCAGGCATCAAAGCGATTCACGAATTCGGTCACGGCTTCGCCTGTAAAGTTTTCGGCAAACGCAACGGCTCAGGCGGCGAAGTGCACACCATGGGCATCATGTTTCTCGTCCTCATGCCCGTGCCTTATGTCGATGCTTCCAGCGCCTGGGCCTTCCGCAGCAAATGGCAACGCATCATGGTCGGCGCTGCGGGCATGTACATCGAGCTGATCGTCGCCGCCGTCGCCGCCATCGTCTGGGCCAATACGCAAGCTGGCACGCTCATCCATGACATTTGCTACAACCTGATCTTCGTCGCAGGCGTCTCCACCATTCTTTTTAACGCCAACCCTCTGCTTCGATACGACGGCTACTACATGCTGTCGGACATGCTCGAGATGCCCAATCTCGCGCAGCGCGGCAAGGAATATGTTCAGTACCTCGTCCGCCGCTATGTCTATCGCGTACGCAAGCCGCGCAATCCCGCACACACCAGTGGCGAGAGATTCTGGCTCTTCATTTACGCAGTCCTCAGCGGCATCTACCGCGTGTTCATCTCCGTGGGCATCATGCTCTATCTCATGGATGTCCTGCAAGGCGTCCTCTTCTTCCTCGCGCTGGCCCTGGCAGCCTCGGCCATCATCGGCCTCGTCGTCGTGCCGATCTTCAAGTGGATCAAGTACCTGTTCACCAGTGAAGAACTCAATCGCACACGGCCCCTCGCACTGGTCACCACCGGCGGATTCTTCGCGCTCGTCATCACACTCATTGGCATCATTCACTTCCCCGATCGCTCGCGCACTGAAGCAGTCGTCGAGCCTAAAGAATTCGTCTTCATCCACACCCGCACCGATGGCCAGGTTGTTGAAGTGGAAGAGACCGGCGCAAAAGTAACAGCCGATGGCCCGGTGCTCATGCGACTGGAAAACCGCGAATTGCAGACGCGCCTTCGCGTGGCACAGGCTGAGATGCTGGAAGTGCAAGCACAGACCAGGCAAGCCCGCGCTGACAACGAACTGGGTATGGCCTTGAGCCTTGCCGAAAAGCAGTACGCGTTGGAGCAGCAGATCAAGCGACTCGAAGGCGATGTCGCCGCACTGGAAATTCGCAGCACGATTGAAGGGCAATGGATCTCTCCGCAGATCACGCGCACCATCGGCACCTTCATGAGCCGAGGCGACAACATCGGCATGGTCGCCAGCACCGATCAGTTCATCATCCGCGCCATCGTCGATCAGACTCTGGCCGGCCGCATTTTGCCCGAAGTCGTCGCCATCGCCATCAAGGAAGGCCGAGAAGCGAAGGTGGAAATTCGCGTCAAAGGCCGACCCGATGAATGGTTCGAAGGCGTCATCGCCAGTCCACGCGATGTCCTCCCCGCCGGCCAGGATGAATTGCCCTCGGCAGCACTGGGCTATCTCGCCGGTGGCACTGTCGCGGTGAAGATGGACGATGAGCGCGGCACAAAAACAGCCGAGCCAGTGTTTGAAGTTCGCATCACCCCGCGCGTCCAAGAACGCAATCAGCAGATCATCAAAGAATGGGAAGAAGCCGCCGCCAAAGCGAAACAGCTTGGCAAATCCGCACCTGAAAAACCTCAGCTCATCGAACTCAAAAGCGGCCAGCGCCTAGTGATTCGTTTCGAAATGCCCGCGAAACCGCTCGTTCAGCAATGGTGGCTATCCGTGAAACAGCTTTTGCAACAGCGATTCAAAATGTAGGAGTACGTTCTGAGTTCTGAGTTCAAAGTTCTGAGTTGAAAGGCACCATCAATCGGGGGTACTGAACATGGCGCGAATCGAAAGGTTTGAAGACATTGATGCATGGAAAGCTGCGCGAGTGTTGACCGCCAAAGTTTATGAACTCACTGGAACAGGAAACTTTGCTCGTGACTTTGGACTTAAAGATCAGATTCGTCGCGCATCAGCATCAATCATGCTCAACATAGCGGAAGGGTTTGAACGTGGTGGGAATCGTGAATTTCGACATTTTTTAGCCATCGCCAAAGGTTCGGTCGGCGAAGTACGCGCCGCACTCTACATTGCATTGGACGCAGCTCTCATCGATCAGGAGCAGTTCCTATCGCTACGAAGTTTGACTGATGATGTCGGCCGACTAATCGGAGGATTTATACGCTACCTGACTTCCACCGACTTTCGTGGACATAAGTATCGGCCCAATGAAGAGGGTCCGGAAGAATCGCAATAACTCGATTGCCTTTCAACTCAGAACTCGGAACTTTGAACTTTGAACTAATAATGACCCAGGCTTCGATCCATCCTTCCTCGCTGATGCAGCAGCAGACCACCCCGGAGATTCCCAGCAGTCTCTGGCGGATGCTCTCGGTGCGCGGCATCAAGAAGCGCAAGCTACCTCAAGGCGTTGATGCGGTTTGGGATCGGGCGATGAGTGCGTTTGTGCCGCTGGTGCCCCGTCAAAGAATTTATCTTCGCAGGGCTGCGCGGGTGCTGGCGATGGAGCCGCAGTTTTTGAACATGAGTGATGCGGTACTTCGCCATGAATGCGATGACATGCATGCGATCTTTCGCAGAGGTCGTCATAAGAAAACGCACGTCGAACGCGCCTTCGCATTGGTGCGCGAAATCACTTGGCGACAGAAAGGCATGAAGCATTATCTCGTGCAGGTCGCCGCTGGCCTGGCCATGGAAGCGGGCTGTATTGCGGAGATGGCCACGGGTGAAGGCAAGACGCTTTCGGCGGTGATGCCTGCGGTGATTGCGGGTTGGCAAGGCCGAGGTTGCCATGTCATCACCGTCAACGACTATCTCGCGCATCGCGATGCCGAGGAACTTCGCTGCATCTACCAAGCATGTGGCCTCACCTGCGCATCAGTCACTGGCGAGATGCAACCTTTCGAGCGGCGCGAAGGGTACAACGCTGGCGTCACCTACACGACCAACAAAGATGTGGCTGCCGACTTTCTGCGCGATCGTCTTTCGCTTGGAAAATTGCATGGCCTCCCTGCCGCCCTGCTCAGCAAGATCGCCTACGGCATGGGCCAAGGCACCGATCGTCTGGTCATGCGCGGCCTCGAAACCGCAATCATCGATGAAGTCGATTCCGTCCTCATCGATGAAGCCGCCACGCCGCTGATCATCTCCGGTGACTCGCCCAACGCTCAGCAGACCGATGCCTTCATCCAGGCTGCCGCCATCGCTAAAGCAATGATTCCCGGCACCGATTACAGAGTCGATCAGCGCTACCGCGAAGTGCATCTCTCAAAAATCGGCAGCAACAAAGCGAATGAAATGTCGCTCGATTTCGGCGGCCTCTGGGCAGGCACACGAAGGCGCGAAGAGCTGGTCATTCAAGCGATCACTGCGCGCGAACTGTTCATCAAGGATGGGCACTATGTCGTCCACCGCGGCAAAGAAGACGAAGAAGAAAAAATCGTCATCGTCGATGAATCCACCGGCCGACTGATGCCCGACCGCACCTGGCGCGATGGTCTGCACCAAGCAGTGGAAGCGAAGGAAGGCCTGAAGGTCAATCCGCCCAAGGCGACTTACGCGCGCATCAGTTTTCAGCGGTTTTTCCGCATGTATCGCAAGCTCGCAGGCATGACCGGCACGGCTGCTGAAGGTGCTGGTGAGTTTTATCAGATCTATCGCAGGCCGACGGTGCTCATCCCGACCAACAAGCCGCGCATTCGCAAGCATGCGAAAGATCGCGTCTTTGCCACGAAGGAAGCCAAGTGGAATGCGATCGTTGCAGAGATCGCAAAGCAGCACGAGGCCGGCAGACCCATTCTCATCGGCACGCGCAGTGTCGATGCGAGTGAACTGCTCAGCAAAAGGCTCACCGAACTGAAACTCGAACATCAGGTGCTCAACGCGGTACGCCATGCGGAGGAAGCACAAATCGTGGCGCAGGCGGGACAGCGAAGCAAGATCACGGTTGCCACCAACATGGCTGGCCGCGGCACGGACATCAAGCTGGGCAAGGGCGTCGCAGACATCGGCGGCTTGTGCGTGATCGCTGCGGATCGCAATGATTCACTGCGCGTCGATCGCCAGCTTTTTGGCCGCGCAGGCCGGCAAGGTGATCCCGGCAGCGCTGCGGTCTTCTGTTCGCTCGAAGATGAACTGCTCAAGCGATACGCCCCGCGCTGGGTGCACGCACTCATTCGCAAAATGCGCGGCAAGACCGGCGAAGTCAGCAGCGCGATGACGCGCAGACTCTTCACCGTTTCGCAGAAGCGCGCCTTGCGCATGGCGCTGCGTCAGCGCAAAGGCGTGCTTAAATCCGATGACTGGCTCGATGAGTTTCTGGGCTTTGCCGGCCGAGAGGATTGAGGTCAATTCATTCCATCAAGGCAGGAGCGAAGCCGCAAGCGGCTTGGGCGGCCAGACGAGATCGACCGAAAAGCCGGCGGGCATTTTCAGTTCAGGATTCTCGATGGTGAATTCGCAAAGAAAAGTCGCGCTGGCGGAATCGATCATGTCGCGAACATTCTTGAGCCTGCCGGTGATCTCTCGATTCACCGGATGCCCCGCGACAATCTGAAACGGCTGCCCCACCTTGCCCTTCATCTGCTCGAAATAGCCCTGTACATTGGGCAGATTAATGCGTGCTTCCAGTTGCCCCAGTGCGTAGAGCGCGATCATCTTGTCATTGCGAGCCATCGATGCGCCTTCTTCGGTGGCCAGATCCATGACCGTGCCATCAAAGGGCGCAAGCACGCTGTGCTTGCGCAGCTTGACTTCTTCAAGCTTGAAACTGGCAACTGCGAGTGCGGCCTGTTCCTTGGCTGCTTCGAGTTCTGCTTCCCTCTGCTTGCCGGTGACGCGGCGCTGACGCAGTTCGCGATCGGTGATGGCCTTCTGCTTGAAGAGGTCCTCAGCGCGTTCGATTTCGATGTTCGCTTCTTCCAGCGCGAGCGTTGCGACGTTGATCGCCGCCACACTGTCCGCCTTGAGTTTGGCAGCTTCCACCGCCAGCACCTGAAGCTCATCATCCATCACCGCCAGCGTGTCGCCCGCTTTGACGACATCGCCCTTCTTCACTTTGATCTTCGCCACAATGCCATCGAGCGGCGCCACCAGCATCACCTGCTTGCTGGGCACCACGAGTCCGCGGTACCGGACATCCAGCGTCTGTGGCGGTTTGGCCCCGGGATCACCACCCGTCGCTGGCTCTGTCAAGAGGCAAGCAAGCGCGAGAAACGCAACAACCGGGATCAGTGCAACAGTGCAATATTTCAGATTCATGAAAACGCCTCGCATTCAACAAGCAGCAGCATCGCAGCACACTTCAAACATTTCGCCGTCAAAGTTAGATCGGCTCAATCCTTCCCCCGACTAACGAATTCCCATCAACCCAACAGCCTATATCGGACGCAATGGCCGCTAATTGTAAGGCATACGCTCTAGAGCACCCACAGGTACCATAGAACTATGAAAGCAACATTTCCCCGCACCCTCTTCGTGGGCGTCGCAATCTTCTGCTCGCTCACCTTGCACAACCAAGCGATGGGCATGGTCGCCAGGCCCAAGCAGCCGCACATCGTGATGATTGCGTGCGAAGATGAATACGATGCGAAAAGCACCCTGCCCGCGTTCGCCAAGACTCTCAATGCAGACAACGCGTACCGCATCACACAACTTCAAGGCAACGAAAAAAAGACCGATATCCCCGGCCTAAATGCTCTTGATTCTGCTGATCTTCTCGTGCTCTACTTTCGCAGGACGACGTTGCCTGATGATCAACTGAAAAAATTCAAAGCATGGTTCGAAGCCGGCAAACCCATCGTCGCCATTCGCACCACCAGCCACGGCTTTCAGAACTGGCTCGAATTTGATCGCATCGTTCTGGGCGCGATCTACGGCAATCACTACGGCGGCAAAAGCAAAGGCACGCAAATCAGCTTCGTCGAAAAGCAGGCTGATCATCCGATTCTCAAAGGCGTGGATCAGAAAACATTCCACAGCCCGATGTGGGTTTACAAATACACAAACCTTGCCGACTCTGTGACGGTGCTGATGACTGGTAAGTTTGAAGACCACGTGGAACCGGTGACGTGGACGAATGTCTATAAGGGTGGCCGGGTGTTTTATACTTCACTGGGCCACGCGGACGATTTCAAGAATGAGGTGTTTGTGAAGCTGCTCAGCAATGGGGTGACATGGTGCCTGGCACAAGATTGATCATCACCTTGAATCAACTGCGACTGTCCAACTATAATTTAAGTACTCGTGAGAACCATTATGAAATTACTTGTCACACTCGAGCGCGACGAAACCGGCATGGTTGTCGCAGAATGTCCTTCGATACCCGGTTGCATTTCGCAAGGCGAGACGGAATCCGATGCCATGGAAAACATACGTGAAGCGATTGCTGCCTGCCTTGAAGCCCGAGCGGCGCATGGCATGAGTGTGGACGATTTTGTTCGACTTCTCTAATGACATTTCCAGGACCATCCCATGCGTTTACCAAACATCGTACCCTGTCTAATCGTCGCCCTGTTGTCGGCGACAACCTACACATCCCTCGCCGATGCGGCAGCGGACAATGCCAATGCCCGCTTCGATGTGACCAAACAATTTCGCAAGGATTCCCAAGCGAAGCCGGGCCAGTATGAACTGGTCACTGCCAAGGAAGCGTGGAAAACTTCCGAGACGGCCATCATCGTCTGCGACATGTGGGATCTGCATCACTGCTTCAACGCAGTGCAGCGCGTCGGCGAGTTGGTGCCGCGTATGAATAAGGTTCTTGAACATGCCCGCACCCAAGGCGTGCTGATCATTCACGCGCCCAGTGACTGCATGGATTTCTACAAGGATCATCCAGGCCGCGCCCTCGCACAGGCTGCGCCCAAGGCGGCGAATCTGCCCAAGGACATTGGCGCATGGTGCTACAAGATTCCCGAAGAAGAGAAAGGCAAATACCCGATCGATCAGTCCGATGGTGGTGAGGATGATGATCCCAAAGAACATGCCCAGTGGGCTGAGAAACTCAAAGAAATGGGCCGCAATCCGCGAGCACCTTGGAAGCGGCAGCACGAAGGTCTCGTCATCCGCGATGGTGATCCGATCAGCGCGAGCGGTGTTGAAATCTGGAACATGTTCGAAGCCCGCGGCATCAAGAACGTGATCCTCCTGGGCGTGCACACCAACATGTGCATCCTTGGCCGACCTTTCGGTTTGCGCCGCATGGCGAGCAACGGCAAGAACGTCGTGCTCATGCGCGACATGACTGACACGATGTACAACCCGAAGATGGAGCCTTATGTCTCACACTTCAAAGGCACCGAATTGATCATCGAGTACATCGAGAAATATGTCTGCCCGACGATCACCAGCGATCAGGTCATCGGCGGCAACGTGTTTCGTTTCAAGGGTGATGAGGAGAAATGAATTCGGTGATGACCGATCTCCTCCGCAATTTGAATCTCGTTTGCCAGGCAATTGCGAAAGCAGAAACTACAAACATCTAAGAACTCTATTGGGCGACCATCCGCGGGGACCATTCATATGCTTGAGCTCGCACTGCTCCTCGTTGCGTCGATTGCCATGGCGAAAGTTGCCGACAGCGATGGCATGTCGCCTTACCTTTGGGGCCTTCTTACGCTGGGCATCGGTTTCATTGCAGTGATTCTCATACCGCTACCTTTTCTGTCTGTTCTCATTGGTCCCATATCAACATTCATTTTGATGATCTTCTGCAAACCCAGTGCACCGTAATATTTTTTTCTGACATCACAACCTGCCACCGAGTTCATCTGGAATGATCTCACCCTGGCCAACCTTCAAACACAAACTTGCCATCGCGTGAAAACACTTCGCCATCGATGCTGACGGTACCGCCGGTGCGCAGGTCGCAGACCATATCCCAGTGCAATCCTGATTCGTTGTTGTTGCCGCTCTCGGGGTAGCCAGCGCCGACGGCTGCGTGGAAGGTGCCGCCGATTTTTTCGTCGAAGAGCGTGTTCTTGGAATACTCGGTGATGTTGTAGTTGGTGCCGATGGCGATTTCGCCCAGGTTACTCGCGCCTTCATCCATCGCCAGCATTTCCTTGAGGAAGTCTTCATTCTTTGAAGCCTTCGCATTAACCACACGGCCTTTCTCAAAGGTCAGTTCAATGTCATGCACTTCGCGTCCGTTGTGCACCGCAGGAAACGAATAGCGCACGATGCCGTTGACGCCGCCGTCTTTGGCCTTGAGGTTGGGACCGGTGAAGACTTCGCCATCAGGAAAGTTTTCGTGGCCGGCGCAGTTGATCCAGGTGGAGCCTTCGACATTCACATGCAGATCGGTGCCGTTGTTTGTCTTGAAATGCAGCGCCTTCTTGCCTTGCAGGTAATCGACGACTTTCTGCTGTCTGGCTTCGATCTCGCGCCAGATGGCGACGGGGTCTTCCTTATCAAGATGGCCTGCGCTGAAAACGAAATCTTCATATTGCCGCAGCGACATTTCTGCATCCTGCGCAGAGGCGAGCGTCGGGTAGAGCGTGCCGCACCAGTTGAGTTTTTCGGGATCGCCCTTCGCTTTGGCGGCGCGCTCCATGAACACTTTGAAGATCGGCTTGCGCGCTGCCGATGCCTTGCCTTGCCGCTTGGGATCGACACGCGTGAGTGACTTCGTATTGGTCTCCGCCCAGAGCGAAATGGAGACATCGATATTTTCGATTTCGTAGAGAGCCACGGGATTCACAAATTTGAGCTGGTCATCGCTGGCATGTTCGTAGAACATTTCCGCGAGTGTGTCAGGTGAGCATTTGAGAAAAGCATTGGCACCAGCTTTGAGACAGGCTTCATAGATCGCTTCGAGCAGCGGCAGAGCGACGGGGTCGCCGGTGATGCGAACGAGCTGGCCGGGCTTGATGCCGGTGGAATATTCAACGATGACTTTGGCCAGCTTGTCGAGTCTTGAATCGCGCACTTGGTAGCTCCGGAGTCGAGGAGGACAATCGCATGATAGCGGACGATTTTATTGGTGATGGCGGGGCGCTGTCTATGAAGAAAGCCACGCCTTGGGCGGGGCGCTAAACGGGCAAGCTAAACGGGGACTTGGTGGTGTGAATATCTACTTTTTCGACGGATTTTCCTTGTTTACGGCCTAACGGTTCGATATGGTGGAAGTATCGCCGCGACCTGATGACAACACTTCACATGGGCGGAGGTCCGGGCTTTGGATGACTCGCAGACGGCACGAACCGAATCAACAGCGCCTGCCAATGTGCGGGCAGTGGTGACATCGCCTCCCAAGCGTTCGCTGTCTCCGCCGCAGGACATTTCAAATTCCCCTTTTGGTGCGGATCTGGAACCCGTGGTGCGCCAGCATTGCCAGGGGCGACTGGCGAAGATCAATTGGTTTCGCACGGACTGGCAACGCGGCGGTGCGCTGACGGGTTACTCGACCTATCGTGATGATGACGATGTTGAACAGCCGGTGGTGGTGAAGCTGCCGGTGCCGCCGCGCGAGCAGCGGTGGATCGTGCAGCTTCAAGGCAATGAAGTGGTGCCGCGTTTGTATGCTCATGGTCAGGAGCTTGGCGGCTATGACATGTGCTGGGTCATCATGGAACGGCTGCCTCACGGGCCAGTGGGCCTGGCATGGGGAGAGCAGAGCATCGATCTACTTATTGATGCGATGGTGCGATTCAGCAAAGCAGCGATCGATGTGCCTTGCACCGGTGAAGTGCGGGTGCGCGACTACGAAGCTGTTCGTGAAGAGGCGAGAGCGAACATTCATCGCCACACCGTGGCTCACGAGCAGCGCTGGAACCGGGCGCTCAAGTATGCGCATAAGCAGATGCGCCACTGGCTGGCGTTGTGGGAAGAGCGCGATGTGAATCACTGGTGTCATGGTGACATTCATCTGGGCAATGCGATGACGCGATGTGCGCCGCCTCATGGCCCGGTGGTGCTCATTGATCTGGCGCAGGTGCATCAGGGCCACTGGATCGAAGACGCGGTTTACTTGGAGCATCTTTATTGGTCAAGACGTGACAAGCTCGATGGCCGAAAGATATGCAAACTGGTGGCGAGGCAGCGCAAGCAACACGGCTTGAAAGTCGAGAGCAACTGGCCTCAGATTGCAGCGATTCGGCGGGCCATGATTGCCATGTGTACACCTGCAGCGCTCGAACACATGGGCAATCCTCATCATGTCGAGGCAGCACTGGAAGTGCTTGAGGCGCAGGTGGGCAGATGAGATTTTGATTGTGCGCGGCGCGGAGCATTTGCGTAGGGTGTGTCAAGGCTTGGCGCAGACACACCCCATTGGATATGCGATCTCCGCACAATTGGCGGTCAAACTGATTGTGTTGATCCAACGTGGTGCGTCAGCGCCGAGCCTTGACGCACCCTACTCGGGATTGCGTTGTATGTTCAGGCGTGCCGCATCGTCGTCATGGTCGGTGCTACACTTCACTTCATGCCTTCTGATGATGATGCACTCAATCCGCGATGGTTTGACTGGCTGGCGCGAACGATGGCGTGGTCCACCATGAAGCTGCCGCGCATTGCGCCTTCGCGCTGGTCGCAGGAGAATGCTCGCCTCTTGGCGGGTGATCTCGAAAGCCACACCTTTGAAATCACCGCGAAGGATGGTGCGAAGCTTGATGGCTGGTATTTCCCGGGGAGCCAGAGGTCAGAGGAGCAAAACCAGAGGGCAGAGGTCGGAGGTCAGAGGTCAGGGAATGCAAAGGCAAATGCGGCGGCGGTGCCGATTGTTTTTTCGCATGGGTGGACGGAGACCAAAGAGTTTCATTTGCGACTCGTGCGCGTGCTCACTGCGGCGGGGCATCCGGTGATTATTTACGATCAGCGTGGTCACGGCCGATCGCAAGGCACCTGTTCGCTGGGCGTTCTCGAACCATCTGACCTTCGCTGCGCCCTCGACCACGCCTCTGAGCGCGGCTGGATTTGCGACCGCGTCATCAACATGGGCGTCAGCATGGGCGGCGCGAGTGTGCTGATCCATGCTGCTACTGATCCTCGTGTGATCGGCGTCGTCTCCTATGCCCCCTTCACAAGTTTTCTGGATGCGATTCGCTCCTATGGCCGACGGTACTTCCCGTTTCTCAGCGCAAGCTGGGGCGTGCGCGGGTTCATTCAATCCTGCCATAAGCAAGGCTTCGACATCGCCCAGGCGAGCGCCCTTGAAGCGGTCAAAAAGATCACGGTGCCGATGCTGCTGATCGTCGGTCAGCGCGATATCAATCTGCCCGCCACGGATCATTCGCGTGTGCTGCTCGAGCATGCTGCGCCCGGTCTGGCATCACTGATCGAGGTGCCCGATGCGACACATTTCAACATCTGCATGAAGCGCTGGCCGGGCGTGGATGAGCAGGTGCTCAGCTTCATTGAATCATGCGAGTGCCCGTCGATTCGTTAATCGAGCGGGTTCGCCACCGAGGCAACGACACCCACATTGTCCAGGGGCAGTGCATTTCGCTCGCGACATGTTTATTTGCAAGTTGCCTATTGAAAAGCTGTTCAACATATGCTAAACTATACCTGAGATGACAGCGTTGACGGGTTTTTTGAGGTTCGATCATTTCTCCAGCATCAAGGGTAAACGGGTAGATGTCTACTCGTTTACCCCTAGACAGCATCTAATCTCATTAAACAACGACATTTACAATGAGAGATGCAATTGAAAAACCCGAAAGTAGACAAAACTCGGCTACCTAAACGCTTTGATGCACCAGATCGCAGGCTTAGCCTGGCGGCTCGAACAAGCCAACTTGCCTAGCAAACGCGCACATCGATTTCACTCTGCACAGGGTTCCATCAATCTCCTCACACTCGCCTAATCCGGAAGGCAGATAATCACCATTTCAGCAGCGAAAAACAGCCGTTTTTATGGCACGAACAGCGATTGGGCAGCAAAGAGGTCTATCCAATCACATCTGGCATCACCTTTGCGATTAACCCGATGTCGACATGCTGGAGTTGAATGAGAAAGTCAGCCTTCTGTTTCGAGTGTGTTTGAAAGGTGAAACATGATGAATCACAAGATAAACGCACCGACGACGGCTGCCACGAACGGGCGGAAGTGTTGCCCTTGCGGGTGACGCTCCCTGCCTCGAGCCACCCGAACGGCGAGCCGGGTGGCTTTTTAAGAACCCATGAGACGCGCGGCGTCTCTGAACCAACCCACGGATTCCAAAAGCGGAGTCCAGCGAAAGCAAAAGCTACGAAAGGTCAATCATGATTCTGAACACGAAATCGCGAACGGCCAGCCGCATCGAAGACGAAGAAACTCCCAAGCGCAAGGGCAAAAGCCGTCCCAACCGCGTGGGCATTCCCATCGACCCCGAAGAGTACGAAGCTCGCCGAGTCAACGCTCAGCGAGCGGTTGATCGTTACCACGGCCCCGGTCGCTACCGCGTGGTCGGTGAGCCTGGCGAGATGCTTCGCTTGGTCAACTGGGTTGAATATCCGTTGATCATGGCTGTTGAAGCAGCTGCTGCTCACAGTCCACTCAAGAAGATTGCGCAGAACAGCGCGACTTCGCACGCAGCCTGATTCATCGAAGCACTGACTTCACAGTACACCCGCTGATTCGATGAGTTCATCGGTGTTTTGGCTTCTCACCGCAGTGCGGTAGCCGTCGCGCAGAGAAGCATGAGCCCATGAACCATCGGGACGCAAGGCGATCATGCCGATCTGGTGTGCTTCGTTGAGATCGAAACTTTCGATGTAGCGCTGCATGCACTCATGCAGCGCCGCAGTAGGCGTCGCACCCTGTCGCATCAGTTCCACTGCAAGGAACGAGCCGCAGGTACCCATGACCAGTTCACCGTTGCCTGTAGCGACTGCTCCGCCAAATTTCGGATGCACGTAAAGCCCGTGCCCGATGATCGGCGAGTCGCCCACACGGCCAGGTAACTTCAGCGGCAACCCACTCGTCGAACAAGCGCCCGCCATTTTTCCCGATGAGTCAATGGCCAGCACACCCACCGTGTCGTGCGAGGGCTCGGGGAGGTGGGATGAGGGTTGAGACGTGGGACATGGAAGAGCGTCACGCTTATCGCCTTGTCTTGCTTCTTCTCGGTTCGCTGGGCCAATCACACGGCGATACTCCATCGAAGGATCTTCGCGAAGCTGCACCATCTTTTCTTCATACGCCTGCCTTGCACCGGGCGAGAGTAATTCCTCCACTTCAAAACCTTCTGCCAGCGCGAACGCTTCCGCGCCTTCACCAGCGAGCATGACGTGCGGAGTTTTCTCCATGACTCGCCGTGCAATCGAAACTGGGTGCATGAACTTGCGAACAAAACAAACCGAGCCGCACTGCGAAGGCGAAAGCATCACGCAGCCATCAAGGCTCACGCGACCGCTGCGATCAGGCAAGCCGCCAAAGCCGACGGAATCAACCATCGGATCGCGCTCCACCACGCGGCAAGCTGCCTCAACGGCATCAAGCGCGCCGCCCCCTGCCGCCAGCACCGGCCAGCCTGCTGCGTTCGCTTTTTTTCCAAAGGACCACGTCGAAAGAATAATGGGGTACGACATGCGAGACATTATGCCACGCATTGGAAGGTGTGCGAGAGAGATGCGAAATAGAGCCGCGACTCAACGAGTCGCGGACGTGAGAAGCCTGAAGGAGTGTAAATCGCGCTCTGTGTCGCTAGGCCACAAATTGACCGCGACGCTGTTGCACGAGATTTCTGAATGATTAGAACTCTAGCAGGCCGTGGGCGTCCGCGACTCGTTGAGTCGCGGCTCTGGATTTCATCTACATCCCCTGCCACTCGCTTCATCTCACCCATTCTTGCCGCCGCTGTCACCGGCGATGCTGTCGCGCATGTGCGTGTCAGCCTGCACGTTTCGCATCTTGTAGTAATCCATGATGCCCAGATTGCCGCTGCGGAAAGCCTCAGCCATCGCTTTGGGAATCTCGGCCTCGGCGAGTACGACCTGTGCGCGGTTCTTTTGGATTTCAGCCTTGAACTCCTGCTCCAGCGCGATGGCGGCTGCGCGGCGCTTTTCAGCCTCGGCCTGGAAGCGGCGCTTGTCAGCCTCGGCCTGATCTGCTTGAAGCTTCGCACCGATGTTTTCACCGACGTCGATGTCAGCGATGTCGATGGAAAGAATCTCGAACGCAGTGCCTGCATCCAGGCCCTTTTCTAGCACCGTCTTGCTGATGCGATCAGGATTTTCCAAGACCGCTTTGTGACTGGCAGCGGAGCCGATGGTGGTCACGATGCCTTCGCCGACACGGGCGATGATGGTTTCTTCAGTCGCACCACCGATGAGCTTGGAGAGATTGGCACGCACCGTGACACGGGCCTTGGCCTTGAGCTGAATACCATCCTGCGCCACCGCATCGATGGTCATTCTTCCTTGCGTGGGGCTGGGGCAATCGATCACGCGCGGATTCACGGACGTCTGCACGGCTTCAAAAATATCTCGGCCGGCCAGGTCAATCGCACAGGCACGATCCCAAGGCAGCTCCAGCGATGCGCGATCCGCAGCGATGAGCGCGTTGATGACCTGACGAATGCGACCACCTGCTAAGTAGTGCGATTCAAGCTGATCGGTGCTGATGTTGAGCCCGGCCTTCAATGCCTGAATGCGGGCGAAGACGATCATGCGCGGATCGACTTTGCGAAACTTCATACCGATGAGATCCATGAACCCTACCGGCGCATTACTCAGACGCGCCTGAAGCCAGAGGCTCAGGAACTGGCCCATGAGCACAAAGACGAAAAGCACGACCAAGCCGACGGCAATGAGCACGATCAAGAGGAACGTCGGCACTTCACCGAGCGTGGGCACAATCAGAGTATTCAACATGGTAAGACTCCCTGGATACGTTGAAAGTTAAAACGCAACCTCGGGCATTATAGGGATTGCCGCATTCCCTGTGACAAAGGCAAGTGAACGCTTACGGCCATGGCAGGTGCGACTGGTTTCGTCGGGTGTGTCTAGGCTTTGCGCTGACACACCACAATCGATATCCATTTTCAGATGACTCATCGCCATCAGATGACTCATCGCCAAACGAATACGTCAGTCCAACATGGTGCGTCAGCGCCGATCCATGACGCACCCTACCTTTTATATCACCTGCCTCGTTTCTCATCTTCGCTATAATCCGCCGTCAGTTTTTGCCTACTTCTCCCGGAGTTTCGTCATGCGCGCCATCGTCACCGGTCAGGTTGGAATGGATAAAAAAAGCTACCTCGAAGCGGTGCAGCATTTCGCTGGCGAGCGCGGCGACAACATCGATCTCTATCACGTGGGCGATCTGATGTACAGCGAGGCCAAGGATGTCAAGCCCGGCCGCATTCTCGATCTGCCTCTGTCGCGGTTGCAGGCCCTTCGCCGAAGTGCGTTCAAGGACATCATCGCACAGGTCGGCGATGCGCCCAATTTCATGGTCAACACGCACGCCACCTTCCGCTGGCGGCATGGCCTATTTAGTGCTTTCGATTTTGATCAGATCAAGCTGCTCAATCCCGACACGCTCATCGTCCTCGTGGACAACATCGAAGTCGTGCACGATCGCCTCCATCGCGATCACATACTCGATGCCACGCTCAAAGATCTGATGGTCTGGCGCGAAGAAGAAATCATGGCGACGGAACTGCTCGCTCAAGCTCTAGGCTGCGGCAATCGTTTTTTTGTGGTCTCGCGCGGCAGACACGCACAGACGACAGAGACAATGTACCGCCTGATCTGCCGATCGCAGATGCGCACGGTCTATCCATCGTTCCCGATGACGCACGTGGAAAATCTGCCCGATGTGAAGACCGAGATCAACGCCTTCCGCGCTGAGATCGCCAAACATTTCATCACCTTCGATCCGGGCGATGTCGATGAAAAGCTGCTGCTCGACTGGGCCATCGATGCGGCCAAGAGCGGTAATGATTTTGTGGAAGTCGATGCTGGTGCTGAAGGCGGCGACAAGAAGCTTCAGGTCTCAGTGAAACAGGTCTTGGACATCGCTGGCGATATTGATGGCCAGATTTACATGCGCGATTTCAAGCTGATCGATCAGAGCGACATGATCGTCAGTTATGTACCCGAACTGCCAGGCCAGGCGGGGCCGATTCCAGGGCTCTCATCGGGAGTTGAGCGCGAGTTGCAACACGCCTTCGAACATGGCAAAGAAGTTTACGTGGTGTGGAAACCACGCAAGAATCCCAGCCCGTTCATCACCGAAACGGCAACGAAGGTTTTCACCTCGACAGCGGAAGCGATGGCCTACTTCGACAAGAAGGGCATGATGCACGCGGCCAATCTGTTTGGCCACTAAAGCGGCCATCTTTTAATAGGCCTGCCGCATCCGCATCCGGACTCGTTCAATTCCCATTACATCGGCGCCTCCGTCTCGCCGATGATCACCTATGGAGACCGGGGGTCCCCTGCGCGTCCGTCGCGTTGTTGGACGACTTATCGGGTCTGGTCTATACGAACTTGGCGAGGCTCTGCCGCGTAGGATTCATTGTCTGCGGGCGGCCTTGGGGAGGCGAGATTGCTGTGACGAACATTGAAGAAGGTGCATTGGAAGAAGATCTTTCTGCCATGCTCCTAGCCACCGGTCGTAAAGCAACATTCAACATGAATAACGCAGGCATCCAGAAACCGACTTCCGCGCCCGCCTCCAGCTACGACCATCTACTGGCCGCTGCTCAATGGGCGCAGGCCGGTGCTGATCGTGCCGTGGCTGATCTGGCTGCGGTGAAGCGCACCATGACCGAAGCGCCGCGCGTGCTGGAGCTTCGCCGAAATGAACTGGCCAAGGCTCAGTCCGCGCTTTCCGCTGCTGAAAATGACTATGTGAAAGCCCGCGAGCAGGTCGCCGCCCGTCAGAATGAAGCGGCCAGACTCATCGAAGCCGCCGCTGATGCACAGCGTGCCCTGGCGCAGGCGCTGATCACGCAGGATATTCCCGTCGCCCCCGCAGCGATGGAAGCACTTTCCACCCGCCTGGCTCAGGCTAATGCGCAGACGCGAACCTTCTCGCCGCCGCCTTCACCAGCCACGCTGGGCCGCAATCGCTACACGCCCACCCCGCCGATGCACCCAGCGGACCTTCACTACGAAGTCGTCGAATACCTGAGCCAGCGCGATGCCCTGTGCCCTTCCTGTGGCCACAGCCTTCGCGCCGTTCAGGCCGCCCACTGCCCCGGCTGCAAACTTCAACTCTCCCTCAAAGTGCTCTACTCCGTGCGAGCGCACATTTCCTCCGCACCCAGAGCCATCTGGTTTGTGCGTGCCCTGTGCGCCTTCGCATTTATTTTGTCCGCCTACCTCGCCTACGTAACCATCTCCGGGGGCAGACCCATCGGTTGCGGCGGCGGCAGCGGCTGCGACATCATCATGCGATCCGCCTGGTCCAAACTCATGGGCCTGCCTGTCGCGCTCTATGCCTTGCCTCTTTTTGCCGCCATTTTCCTCACCACCTTCTTCCAGCGCGTGGGCCTCACCGACACCTTCCGCCAGCGAAGTTGGTCGCTGCTCACCGCCTTGGCCATGATCGCGGGCATCACCAGCCTTTGGTTCATTGCAGCGCAGATCATCGTCTTCAAATCGCTCTGCCCCCACTGCCTTCTCGTGCAACTGGCCAGCCTGACCATCGCCGCCATCTTGCTGCTTAAAGCACCCCTGCGCCGTCCGGAGAAACTGCCTGAGCCGGCCATCGGGCGCATTCGTGTTCCCCGCCGCGCTCTGATCATCGCCACCACGATTGCACTGCTTGTCTCACTAGGCTTTGGCACTCTTCATGCAACCCTCAGCAGCAGGCAAGGCCCCATCGATCGCAACAGAATTCTGGGCATTCCCGATAAACCCGAGAACCACGGCGGCGGCCTTCTCATGAAAGGTCTCGAAGGACTCGATACCCCACAGCCACCCATCAAAAGCGACGCGCCAGCCCCTTCCAACATTACGCCCGGCAGCGACGATTCTCCGAGCCACAACAACAACACGAAAGCGCCTCAGTTCCCTCAGTTTGACTCCACGCCCGAGAGCAAACTCAAATCCAATCCAGCCAAATATGATGAATCTGCCGAAGCGCCACCCCAGGGCCTGCTCCTGAAAGGCCTCGAACTGCCACCCGAAAAGCCCAACGAGAAGAAGTAAGACTGAGCAGAATTGCATTGCCCTGGGCAGGCGGCCCGTTCAATCGCCACGTGGCTCGAACCAAAGAAGGCCACGCCTTCGACGGGGCGCTAAACATTGGCGCTAAACATGGGCGCTAAACATGGGCGATGAACGCCGTTTCTGAATCTGAACCGAAAACTTCGACACTCCTACGCGTGCATCGCCCGCGTGAAGGCACCGTTCTTCCAAGCCGCTCGCGGCTTCGCTCCCCCGCCGCTTGCGGCGTAGCGTCGTCAGCGCTGTGACCACCAAACAACAACTGCCTCATGCCACGCGGCAACTGAGCGGGCCGCCCGCCCAAGGCATCGCTTCGTCTATTTAGCTCATCTAGTTAGCCGTTCGCCTTCGCGAACGAAGTATGAAGAAAAAATCAGCCCACGACTTCCTGCGACACCGGCGGACTAAATCGCGAGCCTTCCAATCCGATTCGGCGATTGACCGCAGGCCCCTTGGGCAGCATCGGCCCCACCACCAAAATCAGAACCACCGTCAACGCATTAGCTCCGAGCATCGTCCAGTTCCAAGTCTGCGGTGCCACATGCTCAGGCTTCAAAGCGGTGAGCAGGCCGGTGAGCAGCAGCAGCGTCAGCGTGATGGGGATGAGTGAGCGCCACGCCAGTTGCATGAGCTGATCAAATCGAAAGCGTGGCAGCGTCCAGCGCACCCACATGGCGATGCAGACGAGCACGAAAATCTTAAAGCCAAAAATCGCACACTTGAGCAGCACCAGACCCAGGCCGCCCGCCAAAGGCAGTTCATCGACAAAGGGCAGAAGGTCCCACCCGCCCAGAAACAGGAGCGCGAAGAAGGCGCTGCCGGTCATCAGGTGGAGATATTCGCCAAGCAGCAGCAGGCCCAGTTTCATGGAGGAATATTCGGTGTGAAATCCGCCGACGAGTTCCTGTTCTGCTTCGGCAAGATCGAACGGGGCACGGTTGCACTCCGCGAGAATGCATGTGTAGAAAATAATGGCGAGTAGCGGCTGCTGGAAAATAAACCAGGTGTTCTGAGCCTGCACGTTGGCGATCATGTCAGCGCGAAGCGAACCGACCATGAGCAGGATGGTGAGCACAGTCAGGCCCATGGGAATTTCGTAGCTGAGCATCTGGGCGGTGGCGCGAAGGCCGCCTAGAAAAGAGTATTTGTTGTTGGAGGCATAACCGGCCACGACCACGCCATAGACCGCGACGGAGCCGATGGCGAGGATATAGACGATGCCCACGCTGATCGGCGCTGCCGCGACGAGCGCGGTAAACGGCTGCACATCTTGGCCGCCAATAAACGGAAGCCACGACCAGAACGTAAATCCTTCGCAGGCCAGATACCCGCCCCAGGGAATCACCGCCCAGCCGATGAGCGCGGGCACAGCGGTGAGAATCGGTGCGAGCATGAAGAGATTTTTGTTGACGTACGGAGGATTGTAATCCTCCTTAAGCATCATCTTGGCCCCGTCCGCCAGTGCCTGCCCCATGCCCCACTGAAAACTTTTGAAGGGCAAAATGCCAAAAGAAAGGTTGGTGCGGTTGGGCCCGATGCGATCCTGAATCCACGCAGAAATCTTGCGCTCCGCCATGACCGCATACGCGGCACAGAGCAGCATGACATGGAGAACGATGAGAATCGTGACGATGCTGACAACAATCTGGGGCATGGTGTTCGCAGGGGTCAGGGGTGGGAAATCAAGACTGCCCAGATGGTAGCATTTTTTAAGACGTGGATTAAACCACAAGCGCTCCATGCGCTCATTCCATTAGCCCCGGGCTTAGCCCGGGGCTAATGGAATGAGCGCCGCGAATCATTCATTCACCCAAACAACTCCGCCACCGGTTTGCCGCCATCGGTGATGGGCACCGGGCGTTCACCTGCGAAAAGGTTTCTGTTGGTGTCGATGCCTACCGCTGCGAAAATCGTGGCGAAGAAATCGGGCACTGAAATCGGCCTGCTGACGATTGTCTTGCAAAGTTCATCCGTCTCGCCGATGGCGCAGCCGGTCTTGAGTCCGCCGCCTGCGAGGACGCATGAAAATGCTGCGCCTTGATGCCCGCGCCCGCCGCCGCCATCGAACGCGCTGGGGCGGCCGAACTCACCGGCAATCGCGATGACGGTTTTATCGAGCAGCTTGTTCGTCTTGAGATCGGTGATAAGCGTGGCCAGGGCCTGATCGAGATCTTGAATCAGCAGGTGCTGCTTGAGTTGACCATCGTTGTGCGTGTCCCAGCCGGTGCCGTTAATGAAGTTGAGATTTTGAGCGACTTCGATGAACCTGACGCCGCGCTGAATCAGGCGACGGGCGAGCAGGCAGCGCTGTCCGAACTCGCCGCCGTAGGCTTCGCGAAGCGATTTGGATTCTTCATTAAGATTGAAACAGGACATGAAATCAGGGCCGGTGAGTTTGAGCGCATCGGCAGCAATGCCCGCGTAATCCTCGACCTTTTCATCGCCCTTGTGCTGGGCCATGTATCCCTCGCGCAGCTTCGCCAGGAGCGCATTGCGGCGCGACTGACGATCGCTGCCGATACCAGGCGGCGGCGTCAGGCCGGCTGGACCGACATCGGTTTCCGTCAGATAAATGTAGCCATGCTTGGCACCGAGAAAGCCCGGGCCACGCGTGAGATTGGGATACCCCATGACGACATAAGTGGGCACTCCTTCGCCGCCGGGGCCGCGCTCATGTGCCACGATGGAACCGACGGAAGGATACACGACGGTCTCACTGGTAGCGCGCCCGGTGTGCATGCGATTGATGGCGGCTGCGTGTTCATCGATGACGCTGTGATTCACCGTGCGCAGCAGCGCGACGTGTTCCATCAGCTTCGCCGTGCGCGTCAGATGCTCGCAAAGCTGCACACCTTTGACGGAGGTATCGATGGCGTCGTAGTAGGACCCGGGGATTCGCTTCTTGGCATCGCCGCGCACTTTGGGATCGAAGGTATCCACTTGTGCAGGCCCGCCACCAAGCCAGAGGAAGACGACATGCTCGGCCTTGCCGATCGGCGGCGGCGCGTGCTTCTCCGCAGCAAGCAGCGACGAAGAAACCGGCAAGCCCGCAGCAGCCGCGGTGGCCATGCTGGTCTTGAGAAGATCGCGACGGGATAGGTTTAAGTTTTTATTCATGGGCGGTCCGATTCATTTGTTGAATGAAGCGTGACAGGAGACTCATCGGGCCGGCACGGCCCGGCTCGCTATGGCACAAACACAAACTCCGGCGAGTTCATCATCGCCCAGATCATGTCCTCCATGCGCTGTCGCCAATCTTCCGTCAGTCGCTGCGTCGGCGGATCGCCTGCACGAGCAGCCGCTTCCATATCCAGCTTCACGCGCGTCGCTTCATCGTTGAGATGATTCGCCCACGACACCATCGATCGATACGTCGTCGGCAGAACAATCTTGGCACCCTCGATGCGCCGCTGATCAAAGCCATCACTCAGGAGATTGTCGAACATGGCTAGTTCATCAGCCGTGGGCTGGCGCGTGAGGAGTCTTTCATAAGTCTGCTTGATGAGATCATCGAGCGCGATTTCTTTCATCGCCAGCGCAGTGAGCGCACCATCATCAGATAAACGAGCGATGCGATTGCTGGCGACGAGTCCGTTGGCGAGCATGAGCGGTTGAATCACCGTCGGCGCTTCTTCGCGCACCGAGATGGAATCAGGCCGTGTCTCGCGCCAGCCGAAGGAAACAAGCACATCGACTATCGACTGCGCCATCGGCAGCGCCAGCGCGGGCCGATCTCGCTCGTTGGACATACTCGTGAATTCCCAAGCACGGCGAGGCACACCAAAATTGATCATCTCCTGTGCAGGGCGACGACCATCCTGATCAAACGAAAGCATCTCGCTGCGCAGCGGCTTGCCCGCAGCGACAAACAGCGAATCGACAATCTGCTCGGCGCTCATGCGACGACGAGTCTGCGATGCGAACAAGCGATCCGCTGGCTTGGGCGTGATCGTCTGCGACTGCCCCACTTCGCGCTGATAAGCGTAGGATGAAAGAATCAGCCGGGCCACGTGCTTCATGTCGTAATCATGCATCACCAGTTCATGCCCCAGCCAAGCGAGCAATTGCGGATGCGAAGGCTTGCTCTGATCCCAATCATCGACCGGATCGACAATGCCAAAACCCATCAGCCGTTTCCAGATGCGATTGGAAAGCACTTGCGTAAAGCGTTTGCTGTGCGGCGATGTGAGCGTGGCAGCAAAGACCTCGCGGGTGTCTTTGGAATCGCGCACGACACCGTCCGCAATCTTACCCGGTGCCAGATCATCAAACGGCCAGGCGGGATTGATCGTTTCACCCGCGCGCAGCGAAATCGTGATGAGCATGCGCTTGGCTTCTTCAGGCGTGACCTGCACCGTCGAAGACCTAGGCACCTTGATCGCTTTACGCTCGAGCATCGCGGCCAGATTGAAAAGATCCTTCTGATCAAACGGATGCTGCGGGGCATCGTGGCAGCGAGCGCATTTCATTTCGATACCGAGAAACGCTTTGCCGATAACGTGCGCTTTCGCTGCCATTGGCAGGTCGTTTTGTGATGCCATCGCGAAGCCGCCGGGCGTTCCGGTGTAGACACTGCCTTCCATCATGATCAGCTCGGTGGCGAAGCGATCCATCGGCTTGTTGTCGAGGAGCGATTCATAAATCCACCAGCGGAACGGGCCGGTGTTGTTGAGCGTGGGCTTGAGCATGCTCGGATTTTCCGCGAGCACATCCTGCCAGTAACTCACCCAGTGATCAGCCCAGCGCGGATCAGCGAGCAACTTGTCGATGAGTTGTGCACGCTTGTCTTCGCGCTTGTCTGCGAGAAACGCGGCTGACTCTTGAGGTGTGGGAATCACGCCGACGGTGTCGAGATAAACGCGCCGAAGGAAAGTGCGATCATTCGCGAGTTTGCCGGCTTGGGTGCTCGTCTCCGCCAGTCGTGCATTGATGAAGTGATCAATCGCATTGGCTGCGCTATAGCCCGCTTGCGACTTAGTGATTTCTACTTTGACATCCTTGAGCTGCTCGCGTGCCTGTGCATGGCGCTTGGCCCAGTAAGCGGCTTCCTTTTCGCCCGCTTTGAAGCGTCGCTGGGTATCCATTTGCGTGAGCAGAATTTCAGCCTGCTTCTTATAAGCCTGCCACTGAGCTTCCTTAAGAAGATCGCTGTCCGCATGATTCGCAGACTGTGCGCGGCTGGGAGCAAGCACACGCATCGGCTGCCCCTTGGCACCGAAGGCGACGATGAGTTCGCCGACCTCTTGGCGCACACGCTTGCCGCCGACCATCGCTTCGAGCACGATGACATGCTCGCCCTTCTCCATCGCCACCATCGCCACCTTCTCCTGATGCCCCGGCTTGATCGGCAGAATATGCGCAATCGATGACTCAGGCAGCGCAGGCACACGCTCATGGCCACTGGCATTGGGATTCACAAATCGCGTCTGCGCGATTTCCTTGCCATCCACAAAAAGCCTGGCCGCATTGAGCGAGCGAAGTACAAACTGATATTCACCCGCATCGAGCGTCACCCGGCTGCCCAGCCTCATCATGAACGGATTGGTCCGCTCGGTGATGATGGCCTTGCTGTTGTATTTGCTGGGGTAGCCGGTCAGGGCGAACGAATCGACTATGAAACTGTCATTGGGAGGATCAGGTGTGAAGGCCCAGGTCTGGCGATCGGGCACGCCTTCGACAAACTCGACGAGTACTTTGTCCGTCGGCAGATTTTTCTCATCAACCGCTACACGCTCGATCGCGCTGCGATCGGTGCCTGCATAGGTGTAGCGCTGACTGATTTGCGCAGCAGTGAGTGCGGTGCGGTAGATGGCGATTTCATCGAGCAGACCGTTGAATGTGCTGCTGGCGTTGCCGCCCATGGAAGTGCCGATGACGATGTCATCATCATCGACGACCGGGCCATCATCGGTTTGGCCGCCCATGTCCCAGGTGCCGATGACCGGTGCCCCATCGATGTAGCCGCGAATCGAATCGCCCTTGCCGTAGGTGTAGGTGATGGCGACATGGTGCCAGCCGGTGCCTGGCGAGAGGAGGCCTTCGCTGGTCCAGCGGTGCCAGTCGCGGAAGGAATCGGAATCTTTTTCGCTGCGATTTTTCTCATTGCGAAAAAGGAAACTGACACCAGCTCCGCCTTCGACCCCGCGCAGACGAAGCGACCAGTTTTGATTCTGCTTGTTCCCGTGACGCCCTTTGCCGATGACGTAAATCTGTTCCTGATCGCGCACGCTGTCGGGATTGACCCAGGCTTCCAGCGTGATCGAATCGCCCTTGCCAAACTTCATCGGGCTGTCTTTGCTTTGCTTATCCGCAATGCGGATTTCGCTGCCCTTGGCACCGAAGCGCGCTGCGAGATTGTTCTTGCGAAAATCAGGAAATTCACCTGGGCGCGGGCCTGCTTGATTGCGCTTGACTGTTTCGCTGACGATGCCGGTGAAGATCGACTTCTCACTAGCGTGATCAGCGAGTGCCCCTTCAATTTCTTCAAACCGCCAGAACACCACCGGCTTATCAGCGAGCACTGTCTCATCAAAGGCGAGCGAACTGTCGTTACCGCCAGCCGGCGTCGGCGTCGCAGCCGGGGCCTGCGCGGAGAGCGTTGACACGATGAGGCAGAAATGCGCCACGGCGAAGGACACAGCCGCAAGGACTCGCAACATTGAGGTCCGTAAAGCAAATGGCATCATGGCAATGGCGCCTGAGAAGTACAGCAAATGACAAGGCAGCTGCGCAGTGATCGCAGCTTGGAACCGCCCTAGGAATTATATCGGAAGGATGGATGATTGCCGAGAAAACAGTGCAATAATTCGAGGCATTATCCCTTGAGCTTGAGCTTGGCATACTCTGCCGCCAGGCCTTCGTGCTTCTGTTTGAGCGGCGCGACTTCGGCGGCGGCTTTGGCGGCGGCCTGATTGGCAGATTCGGCGTCAGCGGCGATCTGTTTCATGGCGGGTTCGAGGGCGGCCAGCCGCTTGGGCAAATCATCGCTCGCAGCTTTGGCCTTGTTCATCGCATCGGCGGTGGCGTTCATTGCAGCCTGAGCCTGCGCGATGATTGCTGGCTGTGCATCGTGTGCTGTTTGGGCTGCGGTGACAGCGGCCATCGATTGGTCCATCGCGGCCTTGGCCTGCGCCATTGCGTCGGCAGCGGCTTTCACTTTTGCTTCCACTGATGCGGCGCCCTTGGTCGCAGCTTCGACAGAAGCTTGTCCATTCTCGACTGACTTTTGAGCCTTGACGACCGCGTCGGCAAGCTCCGGCGAGTCCTTCATCGTCTGAGCAGCAGCGTTCGCCTTGGCGACCGAATCCACGGCACCTTTGAGATTGGCCTGTGCAGCAACGACGGCTTCCAGCGTGGCCTTGTGAACATTCATCACATCGGCGTGCATCTTGGCAGCTTGGTCGAATGCGCCCTTCTTGGCAGCAGCATCGCCTTGCTTGGCGGCGAGGTCCGCTTTCATGGCATTGAGTGCGGCAGCCGCGCCATCGAGTGCGACTTTGGCCTTGTTCATCTCATCTGTTTTCGCGGCTAGCAGCGCGGGGGCCTCGGCGATGGCTTTACGAACGCCCTCGAGTTCACCTTGCGTTTTGGCTGTAATACTCTTGAGTTCATCAGCGCGGGCCTTTTGCGCATCAGCCTCGGCCTGCTTGCGATCGAGTTCCCCAGCAGCAGCGAGCACCTGCACATTGAACTGACCGGCACGCCACTTGGCCAGTGCACGATCAATCGAGGCGAGCTGTGCCTGTGATCCATCGGTCTGCGCCTTCGCAGCGGCGGCCGCTTCACCGGCAGCCTTGGCGGCTAGCTCAACTCCGGGTACCGCTTTGGCTGCGCCATCAGCAGCAGCGAGCGACTGGCCATGAGCCGCGGCTGCAGTTTTCATCGCGGTGTCAGCGGCAACGAGTGCAGCATTCGCTTCGCCTTGTGCTTTCTGCACGGCAGCAAGCGCCGCATTCATTTGATCTTGTTTTGTCTTGGCGCCTTGTTGTGCAGCTGTTGCGGTGTTCACATTCGCGGCCAGTGCCGCGACTTCTTTCTTCACATTTTCCAAAGCGGCCGCAGCTTCAGCGAGCTTCGCATCGGCAGCTTTCTTTGCCTCGATAGCAGCGGGCAGCTCCGGCTTATCCTTCGCGGCAGCTTCAGCAGCGGCAGCGGCTTTAACCGCATCATCGGCAGCCTTGTGCTCTGCTTCCTTGGCAGGCTGTTCTTTCTGCTTGTTCTCTAGCGCTGTCGTCGCTGCCGCGAGCGCTTCGTTGGATTTCTTAAGTTCCTCGCCAGCCTGCTCCGCAGCTTTCTGCTGAGTGCCTACGTCACCATTGAGCTTGTCGCGCAGTGCCATCGCAGTGGCATGCGACTGCTTGGCCTGATTGAGCGCTGCTTCCGCAGTCTTCGCCGCGGCGGCGGTATCGTTCATCGCCTTGCGTGCAGCTTCGAGCGCAGCGTTCATCTTGCCGGCGTTTTCCATTGCGCCGTTCTGCGCTGCGACGAACTGATCCAACTGTGTCTTGGTCTGTGCGTGACGCTGCGTGTCTCCTTCGATGCGCTGAGCAAGGGTGGGCGGATTGGCAGCAAGGGTGCCTTGAAGTTTTCCATCAGCAGCAAGCCAGATGCGAACTTCACCAGTCCAGTCCGCACCGATGACGCGGGTTTGATCGTGAGAAATCGCAGCCAGAAGTGCGATGTCGGAGAACGCATCGAAAGCGCGCTGCTGGCCGCCGTTGGGATCCCATAGCTTGACGAGTTTATCGCGACCAGCGGAGACGAGGCGGGCATCGTGAGCGTAACGAACGGATTGAACGCCGCCGCCGTGCGCGCCCCAATTGCGAACGCGGTTGCCGCTACTCATTTCCCAGAGCATGATTTGAGCATCTTCACCAGCGGTGGCGACGACATTGGAATCATCGCGCCAGGCGATGTCGTTGACGGCAGCGGTGTGCGATTTGAGATCGTAAAACGCGTTGCCGGACTGTGCTTCCCAGATGTGAGCGCCGCCGTTGCGGTCACCGGAAGCGAGCAGCACGCTGTCGGGGCTGAAGGCGAGGGCGGTGACCCAGTCAGTGTGTTTCTTGATGGTGTGAATCAGTTCGCCGTTGGACGTGGCATAGACGCGAATGAGTTTGTTGGTGCCGCCCAGTGCGATGAGGGATTGATCGCTGGAGATATCGGCTGCGAGGACGGCGTCATATTCATCGCCGACTTCGGTGATGCGCTTGCCGGTGGTGATGTCGAAGAGCACCGCTTTGCCGAGTTTGGCACCGATGCCGCCAGCGACCAGCAGCAACTTGCCGCTGCGGGAAAACTTGATCACATACGGAAAGCCTTCGGGGAAAGGCAAGATGCCTTCGATATTGAGCGTGTCAGTGTTGTAGAGAATGACCTGCTTCTGACCGGCGACAGCTAGAAGCGGAGCCCAGGGACTGGCCGCCATCGCGGTGATGGCGCCGGGCTTGGCGGTGGTGACGATCGGCTCGAGCAGCAGATCGCCGTTGGGCATCGGGGGCGGGCCTTCGGGGCGACCGGGGCCAGCTTTGAC
>ENA-ORBV01001859-ORBV01001859.1-microbial-mat-metagenome-genome-assembly--contig:-NODE-1859-length-45834-cov-11.203903_pt1 | contig 45834 bp, 34 predicted proteins | sample MGYA00237777_ERZ505514 | MGnify/ENA primary metagenome ERZ505514 (study PRJEB26160, sample SAMN06269048) | microbial mat metagenome | isolation source: Oligotrophic lake microbial mat | place... | reverse complement strand
TAAGAGACAGGGGGAGTGGGGGCAATTTCCACAACAGGTTCGGCTGTCGGCGGACGATGGGGGAGGCGAACAGGTGCTGGCTCAGCTTTGGGCGGGTCGTAAACGTTTGATTGCGAAAGAATTGCATCGTATAGTTCACGGACGTATGAGGCCATGATGTCTACGTCAAGCCGGATGGTATTTTCCGGATCTTTGCTCATACGTGCGAACTCGCGATTGAGTTTGTCGAGATAAAATTTTGCTTTTTGAAAATCCATTAGCGGGAGGGTTTGGTAACTGTACCTACTTTCACCGGCGAATTTCTGAAAGTTTTTGAATGTCTAGGTAAATGCTTTGCAAGGGAGGGTGATTTTAGCCACGAATAACACTTTTCACACCAATCACCAACCAGTTACCAATCACTTATCACCTTTCACCAATCACCATATCGTGTTTCTAGAACCACATTTCAAAGGACAACGCAGGGGCTGGATAGAGGTCGTCTGCGGCTGCATGTTTTCTGGCAAAACAGAAGAGCTCATCCGAAGGCTTCGACGGGCAAAAATTGCCGAGATGAAAGTCGAGGTCTACAAGCCGAAGATTGATACCCGTTACGACGAAACGGCCATCGTGTCGCACGATACCACTTCGTTGCTGGCGCAGCCTGTCGGAGACTCTTCCAAACTCTTGGAAATAAGCCCTGACACGACCGTAGTGGGTGTGGACGAAGCGCAGTTTTTTGACATGGAATTGCCCAGTGTCTGTCAGGAGCTTGCCCTGCGCGGCATCCGTGTCATCGTAGCGGGCCTGGACATGGATTTTCGCGGCGTACCTTTCGGGCCTATGCCCGCGCTTTTGGCGGTGGCCGAATACGTCACCAAAGTCCACGCCATCTGTGTGCATTGCGGTAACCTTGCTACGCATTCTTACCGTTTGGCGGAGGAAGACTCGGTGGTGCTGCTTGGTGAAAAGGGGCAATATGAACCCCGTTGCCGCTCTTGTTATCAAATGGGGAATATTTTGCGACTTAAATAACCCTCCTTCGCTAAAGCTTCGGCGGGTAAAATGGAGAATATTTTGAGGCTGAAGTGATTTGCGCTGGTGGCTTCCGCATCTCTAAATTGTTAAAATCTAATACCATGAAAGCAATCTTTTCCTTGCTCGTTGCGACCCATTGTGTCCTTTCTCCGCTCAAGGCCCTGCTATTCAATGGCAGCACACCATCGGCGGTTCAGGCTACGAATCTAACCTTTCCCTTCAACAGACTGACGATGGAGGCTATATCCTCGGTGGAAGTTCCGAGTCCAATGTTTCGGGAGACAAAACCGAAAACAGTTTGGGAGGACTAGACTTCTGGGTAATAAAACTCGCGCCCGAAACCGTGCCAACTGAAGAAGCACCAACCGCACTGGATGGGCTAACGCTGTACCCTAATCCCGCCACCGATGCCCTCTTCGTACAAATTGACACTAAAACAATCTTGTGCCTGCGCAATGCTTTCGGTCAGATACTTTTGACTCAAACCATTCAAAACCAACTTGCGCCTCGACTTTTTACCTTTACCGCATGGAACTTGTCAACAACAAATATGAATTCTCTGGCGGAATAGACCCGCTTGATCTCTGTAAGGAATTCGGTACCCCTCTCTATGTTTACGATGCGGCCGTCATCGAGCGTCAATATCGTCGCATTACATCGGCATACACGTATCCAAAATTTCGGGTCCACTATGCTTGCAAGGCATTGAACAACCTCACGGTGCTCCGCCTTTTGCGGCAAATGGGTTCTGCTTTGGACTGTGTTTCCATCGGTGAAGTCCGGCTGGGGATTCGGGCGGGCTATCCTCCGCAAGACATCCTTTTTACGCCCAATTTTGCGGGCGTTGACGAATATGAAGAAGCCGTAAGCCTTGGCATCAAAATCAACATTGATGCCATCCCCATGCTCGAAAACTGGGGACTTCACCATCCCGACGTGCCATTTTGCATCCGCATCAACCCGCATTTGATGGCTGGTGGCAATGAAAAAATCAGCGTTGGACATATTGATTCCAAATTCGGCATCAGTATCCACCAGCTTCCACATGTGATGCGAATCGTTGAGAATCAAAGACTTAAAGTGGAAGGTTTGCACATGCACACAGGGTCTGATATTTTGGATGTGGACGTGTTCTTGCGCGGCGCAGAGATCCTTTTTGAAGCGGCCAAAAAATTCCCCGACCTGAAATACATTGACCTCGGCAGCGGCTTCAAGGTGCCGTATAAACCCGACGACATCGAAACAGATGTAGAAGAAGTGGGCGAAAAACTCAGCGAGCGATTTGTCAATTTCTGTGAAGAATATGGCCGAGAATTGACTTTGATGATTGAGCCAGGCAAATTTCTCGTGAGTGAGGCGGGCTATTTTTTTGCCAAATGCACCTTGGTGAAACAGACCACGTCGACCGCTTTTGTCGGCCTCGACACAGGTTTCAATCACCTCATTCGTCCCATGTTCTACGGTTCGTACCATAAAATTGTGAACGTGTCGGAACCAACGTTCAAGCCTCGTATCTACAATGTTGTGGGAAATATCTGCGAGACCGACACCTTCGCTGCAGATCGCCGCATAGCCGAAGTGGTGGAAGGCGACATTCTCTGCTTTTATAATGCCGGTGCATACGGCTACACGATGTCCTCTAATTTCAACTCCCGCTTGCGACCAGCTGAAGTGTTGATTTACAAGGGGAAAGCCCATTTAATCCGTCAGCGCGACACCTTTGAGGACTTGGTGCGCGGGCAGATAGAGGTAGCGTTGTAGACAATGAGTTCACGCTTGCTCCCGCTTGTTCATTCAAATGACTTTCAAAATTTTCCTTTCACCTTTCCAAATCACTTTTTCTTATGAAAAACATCTTTTTACTTGCGTGCGTGCTCGTTGCTTGCTTTTTGTGCGGCTGTGATACATGCAAAGTCGCTCGAGTTGAACACGGGAGAATCCATTTTACAGATCACACAACAAATGGCATTGCACATTGGAACGAGGAGGGTTGGACCCACTTTTTCTTTGTGCGACACGCTGAAAGATTGGATGAACCAGCTGACGGCCTCACAGATGCAGGCAAGGCTCGCGCGAAGCGACTGGGCGAGATGATGAAAGATGCCGATCTTAATCTTGTGTTTACGACCCGTACCATACGCACACGGTCTACCGCTGATTCCGTGCGGGTACGCTACAACAACATTCCAGCACCAACCCCCGAATATCCAAATGAGGATCTTGCCGAAACTGCTTGGTTGCAACAGCAATTGCATGACAACAGGGGCAAACACATCTTCGTGGTGGGACACTCTGATACGGTGCTACGGATGATCCGCAAATTGGTACGAGCAGACAATCCGCTTCGACCAACAGAAGGCCAGCAGCTAGAGGGCTTTGGGAATTTTCTCGTTGTCGCTTCCCCTACCGAAACATTGGGCAGCTCGGAATTTCGATGGCTGAAATATTAGCATGCTCGGAAGTTTTCATTTTTGCAAAATATAATTTTTAAAAGTATTTGTAAATCGTCTTTTTTAAAATAATATTTTCCGAAAACGCATAATCAAAAATTGCTTGGAAATGATTGAGCCAACAACCTACATTAGCGCGGTTAATCACTTTTTCTTTTCATCAAATCCAAACTGTTCTTTCACATGAAAAAACGTTTCCTGACCCTCGCCGCCCTTGCACTTCTATTTGCCGGGCTTAACTCCTGCTCCAAAAACGATCCAACTAGCACCATTGATGTAGGCCTTTCTGTTGACATTAAAGCCCAAATCACTGCACTCGGCTTCGGTGCAGACGATGCTTTCGCTGTAGAAGGTGGCTACATTGTTGAAAATGACATCTTTATCGCCACAGAAGACCTCAACAAGCCCATGGATCTGGCTCATTCGTTGGTTATTGGCAATGAAGAGCAATACCGCACGACCAACCTCGTGACTGGTTTGCCGCGGACTATTACGGTCAGTTATGCTAGTAATTTCAGCACCAATGCGAAGGCTGGTATCGTTGCTGCTATTGCGCGTTACAATGCTGAAAATCTACAACTAACTTTTCAGGAAGTGTCCAGTGGCGGCAATATCCATATAAAACGTGTCAACGGAGGAAATTACATCGCTTCGGCGGGCTTTCCAAGTGGCGGGAATCCTTACAATGAGGTAAAGTTCAACAAAACATACGAAAACTATTCCCTTGGCTTCGTGACCACCGTGATAGCACACGAAATAGGGCACTGTATAGGTTTCCGCCACACCGATTATGCGAACCGTGCTTACAGCTGCGGCTCAGGCGGCAACGAAGGTGATGGTGGCGTAGGCGCTATCCACATACCCGGTACGCCTACTACTTGGGCGGACCCAAATTCTTGGATGCTGGCTTGCCTCAGTGCTACCACCAACCGTCCTTTCCAAGCCAATGACAAAATAGCGCTGGATTACCTGTATTAATCGTTGCTACTTTTCGCAAGAAAAACTGGCCGCTCGAATAAAATCGAGTGGCCAGTTTTGTTTTTGGCACCTGCTACTCCACTACCAATTTCCCCCCACCCACAAACAATTCCCCATTATGGACTTTATAAAAATAAATACCTTTGGCAAGTCCTCTCAATGGGATTTCAAGCAGCAATTCTTCTGCTGTTTTTTCTAAAACAAGCTTGCCCAAGACATCATACAAGTAAAATTCAGCCTGCTCTTCCGAGGAAGCAACGATGTTCAAAACGCCTTGTGATGAAACCGGGTTCGGAAAGACCCACCAGTTGTTTTCGCCACCAAAGTAAACCTCCACCGTATCGCTCACGAGCATTGAGCCGTTCTGTAGCTGCAATCTGGCTCGATAGGCGTTGATGCCTTTTTGCGGGTGCTCATCCTCAAAAGAATAGCCCAAATGCTGGGCTGGCTGTTCATTCAACACCTCAAAACCGCTTCCGGATTGCTTTTCAAAAAAGATTTTCGAAAGGCCGTAGTCAGTGCCAACGCTTAAATTCAGGTCCACCCCGTTGTCAGGGTTTAGGTTTGCCAGCAATCCATAAAAATAGCATTTCACGCCTTGCTTCGAAATATCAGGCGCAGGGCTGCGCGGGCCTAGGGCATTTTTCTCTGGGGCCAAGGGTGCCACGGCAAATCGAGGCTGTGGAAAAGCAGATTTTTGAAGCACAACAAAAGTATCGGCGACAATGGCAATCGGTTCCAGGTATTTAGCCCCCAATCCATACAACTGGTATTGAGCACCAGGGTGTGGAGCATTCCAAAAAAGCAGGACGGAGTCGGGACAGTTGAAGCCGATTTTCATGCGCAGTTCTTTGGAAATCAAAAAGATAGGGGAGATAAATTCATGGCCACCGACCATCATCCGCACTTGAGATTCTGCGAAAGTATCCGGCAAAACCCATCGTTGCCATCCACGGCGAAGGTTGACAGAATCTTTGGCCAATCGCCAATCAGAGCTTGGCCAGGGCCGCCATTCTATGCGAGCGAAGGAGTCGGGAAGATTGTTTTCCCAGCGAAGAATTACCTCAGTATTAGCAGGGACTGGGTCGTTGGCGAATGGATACGTCCATTCAAAATGTTGAAGTGTGTCCCAGCTCCATGTTAGTGCAAAATGCTGATTCCCGCTTAGATTTGTTGGTGCAGACACCCGGATTTCCCAAAGGCCATCACCGGGAAAATCAATCGTAATTTGTTCTACATTGTTCAGGCTGTCCGTACCGCGATGGGCAGCTTGGCGCAGCGAATCCAGTTGTGGAGAGGTGTTTAAAACCCAAGGATAATGCTCATTCCCGAAGGGGTCAAGCAGGGTAAAATCAAGGTTGTGGAGCAAGGCTTTGGGCGCTAGCGGGGCCGATGGTGGGTCGTTCCAAGCGAGCGTGATCTTGAGTTGACGGAGATTGCCGGGCAGGCTGAGCGGGATCGCCAGCGTTTGTCCTGCGACAATTGAGTCGGTAGTAAACCATTGATTTAAAACGGCTTCTACAGCTTTTTTCAAATCTAGATTTCCGAACCCGCTTTCAAAATCGGGTCCTTGTGTAACAATATCGTCTGCCGAGTTGATCAAGATCGCCCGCACCAAATCTGATCCAGGAAAATCATTGGTCGCTAGGCGCAGGCATTGTTGGACGACGGCTGCTGCTCCACTTACGAGTGCCGCTGCGCCAGAAGTCCCATCATGTCCGAAAGCCACCAAATCTGGCTTTGTTCGGCCATCATAAGCAGGGCCGCGCGAACTGAGCGGTCCTACCTGAACCAGCGAATCCACGGCACCCACGAGCAACACATTTTTTGCCATCTTGAAATTGCCCGTGAGGTTGGCGAAATTTGGAATGCCAGCGTAAATGCCTGATTTTGAAAGACTGTCGCCCTTGTTGCCCGCAGAAAAAACATGGAGCAATGTTGGGTTTTCAGCGGTAGTTTGGTCATATGCGACAGCACCGGTGCCATACCAGTTCTGGATGTCTACCCCATAAGCATGATTTTGAACCGTGATGTTTTGCGTCCGATAGCTGGTATCTGGCATAAGCCCCACGAAACTGGATGACACCAATTGGCAGCCAGGGGCAGCACCACGTCCGCGCAAGTCTGCGTTGCCCGCACCACCTACGAGCGATGCCATGATGTTGGCATGGATTGTTTGATTTGTTGCCGCATTGGTGGAGGGTAGCACGCGACCACGGAAATCTATATCGGTCGTATCGAACCCAAATTCTTTGATTGAAACGGTGATTCCAGCACCATTCAACCAAGGCGACAATGATTGTGCCACATTGATTTTATTGACAAAAAGGTTTTGTCCGGGTACAGAAAGTTCTGCTCGCTGAGCATGAGCCAAGAGCGGCAAAAACAGGAAAAACAAGAGCGTTCGTAGTTTCATTTATTAAAAAGTAAAAAGCCGGGCCCCTCCTACGCACTTCGTGCTACGGCGGGTAAAAATGACACAATGACCAATTTTAATCAACCACAAAAAAAGACAATTTCCTTTATGCGCACTTGTTTTTTACTTTTTGCCGCACCTTTGCTTGCCCTTTCAACAAGTTGTCAAAATATGGACCCACTGAATTACCTCAAATCTGTAAAAGATGGCCAGCTGCACTTTGCAGACGGTTCCACAACTGCCATCCCACATTGGGACGACCCTGCATGGACGCATTTTTTCTGCGTTCGCCACGCCGAAAAAGACGACAATGACCCTTATGACCCCGAGCTCTCTACAGCGGGTGAGGCCCGTGCTGAACACTTGGGCCGGATTATGGCTGAGTCAGGGTTGGATTTGGTCTTTGCCTCGGCTGCTCGCCGCGTTCAACTGACCGCCGAACCCGTGCAGCGCCGCGCAAAAACCCCACCCGTTCAGATGTATGAACCCGGAAATCAGGAGGAATGGCTGTTGGAATTGCTTTCAGAAAGCCGGGGCAAAAAAATAATGGTCGTCGGTCATCAGAACACCATTCCGTACTTGCTCAATCAATTGAACGGAGGCGGCTTTGATTTTGACAATATCCCCAATTACGATTTTGGAAAAATTTTTGTGGTAGCAACAAAAGGAATTGGAGCAACAGAAGTGGTCGAAGTACACTACTGAAAATTTAGACCTCGTAGGCTTTCAAGACCGAATCACCAAATCACCATATCAACAACTCAACAACTCAACAACTCAACATATCCATGTTCACCAACATAAAACCCGCCCTCCAAGCCGAAATTCAGGGCATCCGCGATGCCGGTCTGTACAAACAAGAGCGCGTCATCACCACGCCTCAAGGCCCTGTCATTGACACAACTGCGCAGCACGATTTGCTCAATTTCTGCGCCAACAACTACCTCGGACTCAGCAGTCATCCCGAAGTAATCGAAGCCGCCATTGAGGCCATTCGCACACACGGGTATGGACTTTCAAGTGTCCGTTTCATTTGTGGTACGCAGGACATCCACAAAGTACTCGAACACAGCATTGCGAAATTTTTGGGTATGGAAGACACCATTCTGTACGCTGCGGCTTTCGATGCTAATGGCGGACTGTTCGAGGTGCTACTCGGCGAGGAAGATGCCATTATCAGTGACGAACTGAACCATGCGAGCATTATTGACGGTATCCGCTTGTGCAAAGCCAAACGCTTTCGATACAAGCACAACGACATGAACTCGCTGGAAGATTGCCTCAAAGAAGCAGCAGGATCACGGCGCAAACTTATTTTTACCGATGGTGCCTTCTCGATGGACGGCACCATTGCTCAACTTGACAAAATCTGCGACCTCGCCGAGCGCTATGAGGCCATGGTTGGCATTGACGAGTGCCATGCTTCTGGCTTTTTGGGCAAAACCGGTAGAGGTACCCACGAGTATCGGGGTGTGATGGATCGCATTGACATCGTGACCGGCACACTCGGCAAAGCCCTCGGAGGCGCGAGCGGCGGCTTCACTTCTGCCAAAAAAGAAATCGTGGAAATGCTGCGCCAGCGCTCGCGGCCGTACCTGTTTTCCAATACCGTCGCCCCAAGCATCGTGGGTGCCAGCATAAAAGTCCTCGAACTGCTCAGCGGAAGCACCGCCCTGCGTGACAAACTCGAAAGCAACACGAAATATTTCCGAACGGCTATCACTGCCGCAGGGTTCGACATCATCCCAGGGGAGCACCCCATCGTTCCGATTATGCTGTACGAAGCACCTTTGGCACAAAAATTTGCTGCCCGCTTGCTCAACGAGGGCATTTATGTGATCGGTTTCTTTTTCCCTGTCGTGGCACAAGGCAAAGCGCGCATTCGGGTACAAATTTCTGCTGCGCACGAAATGGAGCATTTGGAGCGTGCAGTAGCAGCGTTCACCAAGGTTGGAAAGGAGCTGGGGGTCATCAAGTGACGATTGTCTTATTTTGGAATTTCGATTGTATGTGCGCTTTTGACACTCATTCGGTGATAGAAAGTTCCCTGTTGTGTTTCAAAATTATTGGATGTTTGGGCTGGTATATTTACCTTTGAAACCAACAAGCCGATTTTCTCACCATTTTTAATTTTCTGCCATGAAACAATCTCAACCCAGACTCCAGCCAATTCTTTGCCTCCTATTTTTCGCGTTCCTTTCACCCAAAGCAATCGCCCAGACCGATTGTTGCAATTTGTTATGCTACAACAGCCTTGAGCACATTTTATACTGCGGAGCATATGAAGAAAGTGCGGGGCCATACTTTGTCAAAGTGTATTTAAGGTTTGTTGCTCAACCCCGCTGAGCAAAACCCAAGGGCCTGCCCATGAGATAGGGCATTGCCTTGGGCTGCTACATACCGACTATGAGGCCGGGTGTGTGGACACAGGAGGGCCAAATTGTGGCGAATTAGGCGACTTCGTATGTGACACTCTCCCCGACGACGGCCAGTATGGGAACCCGACCGAATGTTCGGAAACCGTGGAGGTGTTCAACAATATCATGTCTTCCTTCCCAATCTATACCTGTGCCGACCATTTTACCCCCGGCCAGGGAGCGCGGATGCGCCATTACCTGAAAAACGAGATAGGTGTGCTGGAGGACGTAAGAATGCAAGACATTGTCATCACAAGTTACACTACCTGGAATAGCCCGATGGATGTTGAGGCAAATGTGTTTATTGAGCCAGGTGGCATTTTGAACGTCAACGCAGCGGTGACCATGCGGGAAAACGCATTCATCTATGCATGAGATTAACAACAACACTTCGGGCGGACAATTGAGGGTTGACAACCTCATCACGACAGCCTGCCCAAATAAATTTTGGCAAGGGGTTATTGTGGATGGAGATATCAATCAAGAACAATCTTCCCTTAAACAGGGAAAGCTGGTAATACTTGATGATGGCATCATCGAGCATGCCCGGATCGGGGCAAGGGTTCAAGGCCATAATCTGGACAATGGCAATCTACAGGATTTCGCCGCCGGGGGCATTGCGCAGTCCTCCTTTGGAACGTTCAGGAACAACCTGGTAGATGTGCAATTTGCACCATACGACAAGAAGAACACGAGTTTTTTCAACCACACCCAATTTGTGACCAATAACGACTACCGAGGAGGCACGGCGCAGCCTCCCCTGCACGTTTTCCTCGACGGCGTGCCAAACGTACGGCTCATGAACAGTGTGTACCGGGATTTGCGCACTGATATTTATTCGGCACCGGACACAAGGGGAGTAGGCATTGTTGCCGACAATTCTAATTTCAGCATAACTGGCACATCGGCGTTCCTCAATCTCTTTGAGGGAGTGCGCATTGGAAAAACAAGCGCTTTGATTGGAAATTCTGTGGTAGGGGCAACGTTTGGGGCTTGCTTTACCGGAATTTACTCCTCCGACAACCACAACTACCTTTTCACCGACAACGACTTTAACCTTCAGCACCCAAGCAATTACAATGGGCCTTCTGGGACAGTATTAAAGGCAATTTATATGGAGGGCTTAACGGGAGCGCTCACGGTAAGCGGGAACAACTTTGTTGCAACGGACAATAACTTGACTGATTACTATATCGGCACGGACGCGCTTGCCGTCACCAAGAAAAACAACAACATCTCTGACAACTATTACGAATATCTGAACATCGGAAACCGCGCCAACGGTTTGAACGCGATGGGCAGCGCACAGATTTTTAGCGGCTTGATGTACGAGTGCAACACCTACGAAGGCGACCTGGAGCACGATCACCTGATAGCGAGCGGGGCATTTAATCAGTATAACGGAAGCTGGCAAAGTAGTGGCGAGGAAGAAGTTGGTAATAATGAGGTGATATTTATATTTTCAAGCGGTGTGGTCTTGTAACTGTCCTATCGAGTAAATTTCCAAAGGCTTCGTAAACTGCTGATCAGTCATTGATTTCGCCTGTAAACGCGGTATTTGCTACCCTTTCTGTCCTCTTTGGTCGAAACCAATAGGGTCGGTTTTATTGGTTTTTGCTATTTTTCGGCCGTTAAAAACGAGAAAATTGATTTGACTATGTCTATGCCGCAACCCAATATACAGTTCCCAAGCCCTCAATTGCCCCATCCGCTCAAGTGCATCATCGTGGAAGATGAGCCTTTGGCCGCCGAAATATTGGCCGAATATGTAAACCAAACCCCCTTCCTCGAACTCACGCACGTGTGCTATGATGCCATCAAGGCATTGGATGTGGTGCGCCAAAATCCGGTGGACGTGATGTTCCTCGACATCAACCTGCCCAAACTTAACGGTTTAGAGTTCTTAAAAACCCTGTTGCACCAACCAAGAGTCATCATTACCACTGCATATCACCATTATGCAGTGGAGGGTTTTGAGTTGCAAGTCACGGACTATCTGCTAAAGCCCATTGAATTTGCCCGTTACACCAAGGCGGTGAACAAACTCTTGCAGCCACAGCGCCATGCTGACTCGGTGGTGCACAAGCCTGCAGAGCACCTCGTTCGACCTTATTATTTTTTCACCGTCAGCAAGCGTTCGGTCAAAATTCACCTCGATGAAATCCTGTTCATCGAGAGCCTAAAAGATTCGGTCTCTATTGTTACCAAATCAAAAGCGTACAACACACATTACCAATTGGGCGAGTTGGAAGACTTGATGCGATCCGACAATTTTTTGCGCATCCACCGCTCGTTTATGGTGGCGATTGACAAGATAGAATCCTTCTCCGCGGCTGAGGTGGAGATCATGGGGCGCATTTTGCCCATCGGGCGCAGCCACAAATTGTATGTCATGGAGAAATTGGGCAGGGGGCAAGGGCAATAGTTCACCCGCCATAGTCTTGGCGAAGGAGGGTGCAGATTTACCCACCGTAGCATAGTAGAACACGGATGACACGGATTAGACACAGATTTTCACAGATCAAAAAAATCCGTGTCTAATCCGTGTCATCCGTGTTCCATTATGCTTAAATCGAAGGAGGGGGCAATTTTCAGATTTGCTGCTAACTTTGCATCCACATGCAAGGCATCTCCACCCAAACAAAATCTTCAGCAGCGGACGATGGCACACTACTGCGCCGCTTGAGCGACAACCTTTCACGTTGGGCTTTCACGGATTTTGAACAGGCTAAATACGCCCTCGCCGAGTTGGGCCGCTTGCTCACACCGCGAAGCCCGTTCGATGTTCGTCTTTCCTATCACCGCAGTGCGGCTTTTTTGGAAAACCAGTGGTATCGCTACGAACAATCACTCCTCCATGCCCGGCTCGCAGTGAGCATTCTCGAAAGCCTTGCCGACGGTTGGGCTTTGGCGGAAACTTGGGCCGATATAGCTGCCACACACCTCAACCAGCGAGATTGGACTGCCGCCGAAGACGCCCTGCAACGTGCTAAACGTTTTTTGGGAGATGATGCACCTCCTCGACTTCGTGCGCACGTCACTTGCCGCGAAGGTTTTTTCTATCTCTTGCTGCGCAACCACCGTAAAGCGCTCGATTGCCTGATGGAGGCCGAAAAAGACTTCATCGAGTTGGAATCAAAGACCGCCACGCTCAAGGATTGGTATATTAAAACCCTGATCCTCAGTGGTTTGGGAGAAATTTATGAATATTTAGGAGAAGAAGAAAAAAGCCAGGATGCTTATCGCAGCGTATTGCCAATCGTAGAAAAACACCAGCTCCGCCCGCGATTGGCCTGGCATTATCTGAATGCCGGACGCGCTGCCCTCGCCCGCAACGACGCTGAGCATGCACAAGGGCATTTTGAAAAGGCGCTAAAGGTAGCAGGAGCTGAGGAGTCTGAGGCTAAAACTCTGGCACTCAGCAACTTGGGTATCCTTGCCTCGTTGTCGGGCAATGCGCCCAAGGCATTCAATCTGTTCGGCCAAGCGGCTGCCGACTACGACCCGCCTGCCAAACCTTCTGATTTTACCAACCTTTCAAAAATTGAAAGTTGGAGCGCTGGGCTTTATTTCCACCTGGAAAATGCTTCCGAAGCAGAGCGGCATTTTCTGCGAGCCTGGGAAATAGGGCAGCAAGGGAACGACCTATACCACCTTGCACAAGTCAGCCAACGCCTTGCCTCGCTATACGAAAGCACGGGCCAATACGAACTGGCTTTTGAGTGGCAGCTCCGCGTGACAGAACTCAACCAAACCCATTTCAGCAACCTGCGCGACAACGAACGGCAGGAGATAGAAGCAAGGCATCAACTTGAGCGCAATAAGCAGGAAGCCCAAATGGCGCGGCTTCGTGTGGCTAGCCTTCAACTTCGAGCCTTGCGGGCACAGATGAATCCGCATTTTATGTTCAACTCGTTGAACGCGATACAGGGATTGGTCACCTCTGGACGGAACAGAGATGCGGAATCTTACCTCGCCAAATTTGCCAAAATGATGCGGCACACGTTGGAATATTCAGAGTTGGAAGAGGTATCCTTGGAGCAAGAAATCGAATTTCTAGACCGCTATTTGGACATTAACCGAAAATTGCGCTTCCGGGATCGCCTTGATTTTCAAATCATTGCACCTAAAAACGAAGAGCTCGACGAACTGTTCGTGCCCACCATGATCGTGCAGCCCTTTGTAGAAAATGCCATCGAACATGGACTCCGTCCTCGTCAAGAAGGCCGGCTGACCATCAGGTTTGAAGTGATGCCTGACGACGAATACCTGCTTCGCTGCACCATCGAAGACGACGGGGTAGGCTTCAACAAAGGCCAAGAAAAAGCAGCAGCACAAGCCGGAGCAGGATTCCAAAAACACCGCTCACGAGGTATGGAAATTACGCACGAACGATTGTTGTTGCTCCACCAAATTCAGAAGCGCCCGGGCGACAGTTTTATTCAAATCCAAGACTTGTCTGACATTACCAATGGCCAACGCTCCGGCACGCGGGTGGAGGTATTGTTGCCTATCCTCAATGGAGAATGAAGTGATGAAGTGATGAAGTGATAGCGTGATGAAGTGATTTGATACGGGCAATCACTTCATCACGCTATCACTTCATCACTTCATATAAACTTAACCCTAACTTAATATTGGCTCAGCATTTCGGCTTAGAGGCCGCTCTACTTTTGCAGCGAGTTTCCTAACCAATCAGTTGATAGACAGTTTGCTTTTAGACTTATCTCAATCGTGTAAACTCAAAATCCAGCTGTCCAAACTCAAAATATTACGAACTACTAAACTTCCCATCTTATGATGTTGGGTTTCATCGCGGATCTTTCTACGAACGCATCTATCCTTCTAATTGTTTGCTTGCTCGCGGTTTGTGTTTTTGAGGCCATTAATGGCTTCCACGATACCGCTAACGCCGTTGCGACGGTTATTTACACCAAAACTTTGCCGCCTGTTTTTGCCGTCATCTGGTCGGGTATTTGGAACTTTCTGGGTGCTATGTTCGGTGGTATTGCAGTGGCGATGGGCATGATGAAACTCATGCCGCTCAACGACATGATGACCATCCCACTCAATGAGAATATTGCCATGGTACTCGCTATTTTGGTTACAGCCATAGCTTGGAATTTGGGCACTTGGTATTTTGGCATCCCTTGTTCCAGTTCGCATACCATGATAGGTGCATTGCTGGGCGGCGGATTTGCTTATTTCACGGTACACGGCGGTGCAGGGCCTAACTGGGACAAAGCCAAAGATGTTGGCATGTCATTGCTCGTATCACCGCTCTTTGGCTTTGCACTTGCCATCGGCCTGATGTTCCTCTTGCGGTCAATAATCAAGAAAAAAACCATTTTTAAGTCACCTGATGAGACCAAAAAAGCCCCGCCTACTTGGATTCGGGCCATCCTTGTGATCACCTGTACCTTAGTGAGCTATTTCCATGGCAACAACGATGGACAAAAAGGTGTAGGCCTGCTTTTGGTGGTGCTCATTGCGTTTATGCCCATGCAGTTTGCACTGGCACCCAATTTTAATGTGGCTGATGCAAAAGCCCATGTGCAAAAAATTGAGGCTTCGATAGTACAGGCGATTCCATCCGACAGTACGCACCTCGCTCCATTGGCTGTGTATTGCAGACAGATGATAGCTCAACTAGACACATTTGATTCAAAAGATAAATCAGGGGTGTTCGCTCTGCGCAAATCCATTCAGAATTTCAACCGGAGAATTGAATCTGCTGATAAAGGTGAAATTCTTCAGGGCGGTGTTGCCAAAGTGGCAAGGGCAGAGATAAAAAGCCTCAAAGGCGCCTATGAATTTCGGGTAGTTTGGGCTGTGGTGCTTATTTCCGTGTGCCTCGGTTTCGGTACAATGGTGGGCTGGAAACGCATCGTTGTTACAATTGGTGAAAAAATTGGCAAGAGCCACTTGACTTATGCCCAAGGCGCGAGCGCGGAACTTTGCGCTGCTGCCACCATTGGTGTGAGCAGTTATTACGGACTTCCGGTGAGTACGACGCATGTGCTTTCGTCTGGCGTAGCTGGTACAATGGTAGCCGAAGGTGGAGTTAAAAACCTCCGACGCAAAACGATCACGAGTATTGCATTGGCTTGGCTGTTGACACTACCGGTTACGTTTGCCATGGCCGCATTGTTGTTTTTCCTTTTCAGGATGTTTGCATAAAAAAGGTTGATGAGGGTTTATAAGGGTTTATAATCGTTAATATCAACCCTTATAAACCTCCATCACCTCTTTAAGACAGCATCCACTGTATCCATTTCTTAACAAAAGTCTGTTCCTAACCTGACTATGTTGCTACGTCTCCTCACGGTTGCGTTTGCGCTGACGTGTGTATATACGCGCTCTTCCAGCCAAACCATCACACCCGACACAATCTCCCAAAAAACCAATTCCGTTTCAACTTCTTCTCCAAAATCTTCCAAGTGGTATGACAAGCTCAGTCTGCGCGGCTATGCACAGTTTCGATACAACCGCCTGCTGGAAACCAACCCGAAACTGAAATGCGAACAATGTGACAAGGGTATTGGAGAAAACCAAACTTTTGAATTTAGGCGGGCCAGGCTGATTTTCAGCGGCGATGTACACGAGCGGCTTTTTACCTACATCCAACTTGATTACTCCTCGGATGCAAGCGCTAACAGCAAACATTTCCTGCAAGTCCGCGATGCCTATTTCGACCTGGCTTTTGACAAAAAAAAGGAATACCGAGTGCGGTTTGGTCAGAGCAAAGTGCCTTTTGGATTTGAGAACATGCAGTCAAGTTCCAACCGACTGCCCTTCGACCGCTCCGACCCATTGAATTCTGCTGCACCCAATGAACGCGATTTTGGTGCGTTTTTCTACTATGCACCAGCCAAAACCCGCGAATTTTTTAAGAATTCCTCCAACGATGCCATGAAAGGAACAGGTGATTACGGGGTATTTGCATTTGGTCTTTACAATGGCCAGACGACCAACAAGCCCGAACTGAACAACAACCTTCATGCTGTGGCACGCCTTTCTTACCCTTTTAAAATTGGGAAACAAATCATCGAACCTGGTATACAGGCATTTGCTGGAAAATTCACCATTGACCAACGCTCTAGTGAGGTGAAAGCAGTGAAAGACTTGACCTACACAGACCGTCGTGTGGCTGCTACAATTGTTTTGTACCAACAACCTTTTGGGATTTTGGCCGAGTATAATGTGGGCGAAAGCCCTTCATTTGATACTGCTACAGACTCCATAATGGTAAAGAAATTGAGCGGAGGATTCATCACCGCCTCTTACCGAACCAACATCGGGAAAGGGTTTTTAACCCCTTATGCTCGCTATCAAGTGTATGAGGGTGGGAAAAAGCAAGAACTTGATGCCCGACGTTACAACTTGAACGAACTTGAACTGGGAGTGGAATGGCAACCATTCAAAAACCTTGAGGTCACGCTTGCCTACGTAATTAGCGATCGCAAGTATTCAGATTTCAAAACTGATTATAATGAAAAGGGAAATTTCTTGCGCTTGCAGTTGCAGACGAATTATTAGGTAGGGGTTGTTTCAAAAGCCCAGATTGAAGATTTGTCGCGGAATTGTTTTTAGAATTTCTCGAAATCCTATAAGGTTTTTAAAACCTTATAGGATTCAATTGTCTGAAACGCGATTTATTATTTCTCGAAAAATTTTGCGAAATACATTTTTGACTCAACCCCTTCTTCACTCAAAATTATAGCACTTAATCTTCTTTCGATTCGGCCCGTTACTGCGATTGCCGCGTTCTCGGTTGAGTCGGTAACCTTTATCCCGCTTTTTAAAACTGAAAGCGTTGACTTTGAAGCCGATGTACACATCCGCGCCGCTCAGTTTTTCTTTTTTTGTAAAACTGCCGAGATTATCCGTTCCGAGGTAGAGCCAGGCCAGACGAACTGCCAAGCCCGCCCTAAACGACCGCCAATCGTCCACCACCAAAGGCAGTGAAACCGAAAACCAGCGATGCTCAAAACGAGGCACTACTGCCAAAGTACTGGGTCGTTTCACGCTTAATTTAGAAAGCGGCACGCGCTGGACCAGCAATCCACTTACATAAAACATGGGGGCAACCCGCGCATCAAATTGTGCAGAAAGCGCAGTAGGCAAGCCCATGCTGAAAGCATTTTTTTGCAAAGACGCCGCATTGTCGCCCAAGAATGCGCGGCTTACGTCGCGCAGCACATCTTCGGCATTGTTGCGTTGTGGGAATTCTGAACCACTGATTGTCACCAAGGTATCGAACTCTATGTGGTGGCGTTGGGCTGTGTTTTTGAAGCGGATGAAACCCAGGTCAATAAGCGAAACACCCGCACGCCAGGCATAGCCGTCTTCATCATCGTCTGATGGCATAGCCCATGAAATACCCAGGTCAAGGCCAAATCCCGAACCTTGTTTTTTAAGGCTCACTTCGTCTGCATTATCTGTAAGATTTTCGGTTGTGAGGGCGTAGTCCCACTTCGCGCTGCCAAAGGAGGTTGTATCGCCGTTTCGTTGGGTGTAGTCAAAATTTGACTGAGCCCGGGTGAAAAACCCTTCGTATCCCAGCAACAATTTTGGGGAAACGCCCCAGGCCATTTGCAGATCGCCCATCGTTTCCAATCGGCTGTAATGAAGCCCGATTTCGCCCCAAACCAGCCCGGCTATCCCGGCGGGCGGGATGTTAATTGCCTGATTGCGAGGGAGGTCAGAAACGGTAGGGTAGGCGAGTATCTCCGGAATTTTATAGGCTGATATATTGGTCCGAAATGCCGTGGTAAGCCCCACAACATTTTTTTCACCAAAACGGAAACTGAAGGAAGGGCCGGCTATTCGGGCTTGCGTTACGAAGTGCATTTTGCGGCTGCCATCTGCAAAGTCCTGCAAAATAGCGTCGCGAGCCAGCGGGTTTTCAGAAGATGTATCGGCGAGCGAAACGATTTTGTCGGTGTTGCGCAGGGCATTTTGGAGGCTTGTATTGCGCAAGAAGGCATAACTATTTTCAAAAAAAAGGTCGGCATTGAACAGACTTACCTCCCAGTTGTGCGGTGCGAAGGCTGTGTTGGCGGGGTTGATACCCGCACCATAAATTCCGGCGTAGCGCTCGATACGCATACCGAGTTGTTCTTGGGAAAAAATGGTTAGGGGAAGGGATAAGAGTGCAAAAAGCAGCGGAATCGGAGAGCGGGCAAGAATGGTGCGCATATAAAGGAGTAGATTCAAAATTTGCGCTGGAACGATGATGCAGGCTGGAGAATTGTCTTCAAATAAAGAATCCAAAGTTATACTGGGTCGTTACACGCTCATCGGTTCCAACTTCTCACTTTCTACCCCATACTTCTTCATAAACTCCTTCACCGCTTTTTCTGTGATTTTGCCTTGCTTGTGGAGCAAGCGCACTGCCGCAAATGCGATGTATTTTGGAGAAATCTCAAAGTAATCGCGCAGATTTTCGCGGCTTTCCGAGAGACCAAAACCATCGGTGCCGAGTGGGGTAAAATCTTTGGGCATCCAGGGCGCGAGTTGACCTGCCGTGAGTTTTACCCAGTCGTTGGCACTTACGAACACGCCCTCCTCTCCTTTCAATTGTTGCTGCACGTAAGGTACACGCTCCGGCTCTCCGGGGTGCAACATGTTCCAGCGGTCGCAAGAAACCGCATCGCGGTACAGTTCCGGCCAGGAGGTCGCGCTCCAGACATCTGTGCTAACCCCTTCTTTCTCAAGGATTTCAGCGGCTTCCAGCACTTGTTTCATAATTACACCTGAACCCAAAAGATGGGCTTTTGCGCCCCCCTTCGAGCTGGATTTTTGGAATCGGTAAAGTCCTCGTTTAATGCCTTCTTCTACCCCTTTGGGCATCTCTGGCATCCAATAATTCTCGTTGTAAAGGGTGATGTAATAGATTTTGGGTTCGTTTTTTTCATACATCCGGAGCAAGCCGTCTTGCACAATCACGGCAAGTTCGTAGGCAAATGCAGGGTCGTAGGTGATAACTGAGGGTACCGTCTGGGCAATGAGGATTGAGTGGCCGTCCTGGTGTTGCAGCCCTTCGCCGTTGAGCGTCGTGCGACCCGCCGTTGCGCCGAGCAGAAAACCTTTGCACATCATATCGGCAGCCGCCCACACCATGTCGCCAACGCGCTGGAAGCCAAACATGGAGTAGTAAATATAGAATGGTACGGTCGGGATTCCGTGCAGTGCGTAGGCTGTTCCGGCGGCGGTGAAGGAAGCCGTTGCGCCGTCCTCATTGATGCCTTCTTGTAGCACCTGACCCGTTTTCGATTCCTTGTATTTGATGACCGAGATACCGATTTCGAGCGCGGTGTAGAGTTGGCCTTTTTGATTCCAAATTTGGGCCGAATTGAAGAGCGACTCCATGCCGAAAGTCTGGGCCTCGTCTGGTACAATCGGAACAATATATTTTCCTAGTTCCTGGTCCCGAATTAGGGTGGTCATAATGTCTACCATAGCCCGGGTTGTAGAAGGAAGTTTTTCTGCGTCCAGTTTTTTTTCTTCTGGGGCATTCCCTTTCAATTGTTTGTCAAAAAGGGAAAGATTGGGGGTCTTGAATTTTTCAAACTTGTCTGAACGCTCTGGCAAGTAACCCCCAAGCGCCTTGCGCCGTTCGTGGAGGTATTTTGTTTCTGGTGCATCGGGGCCAGGAAACCAGAATTTCCCTTTTTTCGCCTCTTCGTCGGAGATTCCGATACCGTAACGGTTCTTTGTTTCCACTCGCCCGTCCACATTGAGGTCTTTGGTCTGGTGCGCTTTGTTTTTGCCTTCGGCCCATTTGCCCATACCATATCCCTTCACCGTTTTAATTATGATAGCCACGGGTTTGTTTGATTTTACAGCGCGGTCGTAGGCTGCAAAAACCTTCTCTGGATCGTGGCCACCGCGTCGCATTTCGGCGAGTTGTTTATCGGTAATATCGGCCAGCAAAGCCGTGATTTGTTCACTATAGGCGTCATTCCCGATGAGCATTTTACGGGTAAAAGCTCCGTCGTTGACAGATGCCATTTCCTGAAATTGGCCATCTACCAGGCCCTCCAAACGTGCCAGTAAAACGCCTTCCTCGTCTTTGGCCAACAACGCGTCCCAATCGCTGCTCCACACGACTTTGATAACTTCCCAGCTTGCACCAAAGAAATGCCGCTCTACTTCTTGAATAATTTTGCCATTGCCGCGTACTGGGCCGTCAAGGCGCTGTAAGTTGCAATGAATTACGAACACCACATTGTCCAGATTCTCTCGGCTGGCGAGACCGATGGTTCCGTAAATTTCTGGTTCGTCTATTTCTCCATCGCCGATAAAATGCCAGACTTTTCCACCGTTTTGCGGTTTTAAGCCTCTGTTTTCCAAATACTTGGCGAACCGCGCTTGGTACAAGGCAGTCATAGGCCCCAAACCCATACTCACGGTGGGGGCCTGCCAGAATTTAGGCATTCGGCGGGGGTGTGGGTAGCTGGAAACACCGCCCAAAGTCTCTTGTCGGAAATCGGCAATTTGTTGTTCTTTCAGCCGTCCTTCCCAAACTGCGCGAGCATAGATACCCGGGGAGGCATGGCCTTGGAACATGAAAAGGTCTCCGCCATAGTCTGCCGAACGTTTGCGCAGAAAATGGTTAAACAGCACCTCTGTCATAGTCGCAGAGGCTGCATAAGTAGCAATGTGGCCACCAAGCGAGAATTTTTTATCCTGCGCTTGCAACACCATCGCCTGCGCATTCCAGCGAATGATATTTTCGATACGCTTTTCGAGTTCCAGATCACCTGGATAGGCGGGCTGGTCTTCTGGCGCAATCGTGTTTTTGTAAGGCGTGTTGAGCGCGGCGCCGCCAGTGGCCGCCCCGTGGCGGGCGAGTAGGGTGCGGAGGGCCAGAAAGAGTTCTTCAGAGCGGACTTTGCCCTGACTATCAATGACTTCCTCGAGGGCTTCGAGCCACTCTTGCTGTTCTTGTTTCCAATCGTCTTGTGTATGTATGTCGCCCATGATGTGAGAGGGAAGTTGTGAGTTGCCAAAAAGGTACCACAATTGAGATAGTCTTGGCAATGGAAAGCGCGAAGGTAGTTAGTTCTGATTTTTCGACGGTAAAATTGGTTTGGATGCCATTCATTGTTCTACATAAAAGCGGTCTGCCATTTTTAACAGATGGCAGACCGCTTACTCTAATATCAGTTCAGAAATCAGGCAAATGCAAACCCTACTTCTTCATGCAATGGTTCAGAGGCGCAGTGAAGCATATCTTGATTATCAAGAATATAGAGTGCAAAAATATGACGACGTGTTTGTTCATCGACAGTATCCCATAATATATCAATTAGTATATCCAATGCCTGACTGCATGATCCTAACCCATCTACCCATTCTGCTACCACCTCGACAATAAAAGAGGTAGAAGAGACACCAGGATATGCCTCTTCTAAACATAAGTCACGAATTGGGTATCCCTTCGATGTACATGCATTCAAAAATGGTTGCAGCTTTTTTATCAATTCTGTTCTATCCATGGTAAAAGGCCGTTTGAATCTTCAAGCCTTTCGTATGCTAGTTCCTTGATTTCCGTTGGGTCATTCATGCTTCAAAGTTATGCAAATTTTATTTTTTTTGCAAAATCAGTGAACGGTTTTTTGAGAAATCATCTGGCTTTCTCTTGGCTTTGAGATATCGTTTTCATCTATCCTACCACCTCGCACTCAAAAACCTCCCCAAAATGCCGTTTCAGTTTCAGCTTCACCGCTTCCATATCCACTTCATGTCCAAGCAATTGCGCCAAGGAAGTCACGGTCTTATCTTTGTCTGCTATGCCGCAGGGAACGATGTTGTCGAAATATTCAAGCGGGGTGTTGACGTTGAATGCCCAGCCGTGCAAAGTCGTCCAGCGAGAAAGGTGGACGCCGATGGCGCAGATTTTGGACATTGGACGTTGGACGTTGGACATTGGATATTGGACATTGGACATTGGACATTGGACATTGGCCAAGGTCCAAACGCCCGTATAGTCCTTGATCCTAAACCCCTCAACTCCATATTCCGCAATCGTTCGGATAATTACTTCTTCAATGTTTCGGACGTAGCGGTGAACATCCGTGAAAAAACATTCGAGGTCGAGGATGGGGTAGCCTACTATTTGTCCTGGGCCATGGAACGTGATGTCGCCACCCCGGTTGATGGCAAAAAATTCGATGCCGCGCTCGGCCAGTTCGACTTCTGAAAGCAAGAGGTTTTCCATCGAGCCGCTTTTGCCAAGGGTATAGACTGGGGGGTGTTCAACAAATAAAAGATGATGTTCTTGTGGATATGATTTTGGAGTCAAATGCTTGTTTTTCAGTTTATTTTCAACCAAATGGCGGTGCAGCGCTGTCTGGTTGTCCCAGGCCAGCTGGTAGCGCATCTTGCCGAGGTCATGGAATCGAACGGTTTGCATGGTGCAAAGGTTGGAAAGTACTGTCGGCATCTTCATACCTTTCGCTCAAAATCTGTTTCCATGATACTATTTCGCCTTCGATTTGCTGCCATTCTATTCATTCTTCCCAGCTTCTTTTTTGCCCAAACCTTCACGGGTGTCGGTGGCAGTATCCCGGATGACGGCAATTCCGTCACGTTTGATATTCCCGCGAGTGCCTTGCCTAATGTTTTGAACACCTCGAATTTTGGGGTCGAGCGAGTGTGCATCAATGTGGTCCATCAATGGATAGCCGATCTTTCCATCAGCCTCCGCGCACCTGATGGCACACTGATCCCGCTCGTCTCGGGCGTGGGTGGTGACACCGATGGTTTCGTCAACACCTGTCTTAGCGGCAACGCAACCACGACCATTTTTGAGGTCTGGTATCCATTCACGGGCGAGTTTCGACCTTTTGGTGACATGGGCCAACTAAACAACGGCCAAGACCCCAACGGTACCTGGCAACTGAAAATCCTCGACACCTATGCCTTTGCCGATGCAGGTGATTTGTTGGATTGGAGCATCACATTTGGCCCTAATCCCTGCAAACCCTTCCCCTTTGAGTCGAGCGATTTGCCGATTCTGAAAATTGCCACCGGGGGACAAGCCATTATGAATGAACCCAAAATAGATGCCCAGTTGACAGTTATTGACAACGGTATCGGTCAACGCAACTATCTCAACCAAACCGATTTTGCTTATTCGGGACCTATCGGGATTGAATTGCGTGGCAACAGCTCGCAATGGATGCCCAAAAAGTCGTATAATTTTGAAACCCGCGACGATGTGGGTGAAGACAAAGAAGAAGCGTTGCTTCGCTTGCCAGCAGGAAGCGACTTCGCGTTGTCTGCCAATTTTTCGGACAAAACATTGATGCGCAATGCATTGGCCTACGAAACTTTCCGACAGCTGGGTCATTATGCCAGCCGAACCCGATTCTGTGAAGTAGTTTTGGACAATACATATCAAGGGGTGTACATCCTGACGGAGGATATCCGACGTGACAAAGACAGGGTGGACATTGCCAGACTTAAACCGGAGGATACTACTGGGGTTGATCTCACCGGAGGATATATCTGTCGTATAGACTGGAACCGCAGTCCAGGCTGGAACTCGCAGTTTTCGCAGCCGAACAGCCCTAATATTTTCACTTATTTCCAGCATACTTACCCGCGTTGGAATGAACTTCATCACACGCAGCAAAATTATATTCGCAGTTATGTAGACAGTTTTGAAGTAGCGCTGCATGGCCCTGATTTTCAAGACACTGAAGCAGGTTGGCGTAAGTTTGGAGCAGAAAATACTTTTGTTGACTATCTCATTCTCAACGAGATAAGTAAGAATGTGGACGGATATCGCCTAAGCACTTTCTTTCACAAAGACCGAGACGACAAGGGCGGAAAACTCCGTATGGGGCCACCTTGGGATTATGACCTGGCTTGGTACAATGCCGACTATTGCGAAGGTTTCAGCACCTCGGGTTTTGCTTTTGACATCAATTATGTTTGTGGAGATGCCGGGGTACCATTCTGGTGGGAAAAACTGATGGCGGATACACTTTTTGCCCAAAACCTCGCTTGTCGCTGGCAATCGCTGAGAGCAGAGAATTTGGAAAACAACCACTTTTTTAGTGTAATTGACTCCATGGCAGCGGTAGTCGAGGAGGCGCAAGGACGAAATTTCGAGTTTTGGCCTATACTCGGAAAATACGTTTGGCCCAACCCAGGTTTCCTTCCTCCTACATACGCAGGTGAGGTGGCGAAGATGAAGGGGTGGATATACCAACGCTTTGCCTGGCTCGATTTTGCGCTTGGGCAAAACCTTCCGAATCTCGATGCCAATTTTACGGCAAGTCCGCTCAATGCGCTCTATTGGCAATTCTCGGCGATACAAACCCCCGGTTATATTTATGCTTGGGATTTTGGCGACGGCACTTTTGCCGATCAACCCAACGAGGAACACGAATTTTCTGGAACGGGTACCTACTCAGTAAAACTAACAGTATCAACGCCTTATGGGTGTAGCAACACGACTGAGCAGATTATTCATATCATTGATGTAGGTGCCAACGATGTGCTTGCGACAGAGGGTTTTCGCTTTTTCCCCAACCCTGCGCAAGAGTTTTTGAATGTGCATTTACCCGAAAATTTTTCCGATAAATTCTGTGCCCGGATAGTAAACGTGTTGGGAGAAACTGTTTTAGAAAAATCTTTTTTTCAAAATGAAAAACAATTGGCAATAAGCGTAAAAGATTTGCCAGCCGGAGCTTATTGCCTAGAACTTCAAGGCCAATCGAGGCAGGTGTCGTCCCGGATTTTAATCAAACTCTAATCTTTTTGCTGAGCATTCCGGCTGTTCTTTGTCCCAGTGCTTGTAATACAAATCGGTTTTATGAAAAAAATTATCCACTTCGCTCTGCTCCCATTTCTACTTTTTCTTTTGAATACCAATGACTTGGAGGCGCAACAGAAATCTGTCGCACGTCGCTGGAACGAAGTAATGCTCCAAGCCATCCGGGAGGATTTGGCCCGCCCACCCGTCCAAGCCCGCAACCTTTTTCACGTCTCCACGGCCTTATGGGACGCTTGGGCAGTGTACGATACCCTGAGTGCTGACACCTATATACTCGGAAAAACTGTAGGCGCGTTCACTTGCCCGTTCGATGGCGTGCCAACGCCTACCGATATAAAGGCTGCCCGTGAAAAAGCAATCAGTTTCGCGGCCTACCGAATGCTAACGCGCCGCTTTCAAAACTCCCCAAATGCAGCTGTAAGCCTTGCCAGGTTTCGAAATTTGATGACAGAACTAGGCTATGATTGGACCTACAACTCCAATTTTTACCAATCAGGCGACCCCGCAGCACTGGGGAATTACATCGGCGACTGTGTGGGCTTTTATGGCCTTACCGACGGTGCAAACGAATCGGGCAATTATGCCTACATTGATTACGCACCGGTGAACCCGCCAATGAAGCCCGACAGTGCGGGAAACCCAACGATGCTCGATCCCAATCGCTGGCAACCCCTCATCCTGACCAATGCTGTTGACCAAAATGGCAACCCAATCCCCTCGCTGCAAAAGTTCCAAAGCCCGGAATGGGGAAGGGTAGTGCCATTTGCAATCCCGGATTCACAAAAGACCGTCTATCACAGAAATGGGAAGGACTGGCCAGTGTATCACGACCCCGGTCCGAATGCGTTTTTGGATACCATTGACGGTGGCGGCACCTCTGAGGATTACAAATGGAACTTCAACTTGGTGTCAATTTGGTCTTCCCACCTTACGACCGAGGATAGTGTAATGTGGGATATCTCACCCGCTTCCATTGGAGACACGCCTTATCTGCCTACAACTTTCCAGGAGTACAAGGATTTTTATAAAATAGAAGGCGGAGGCCCCAGCAATGGCCGTCCGATCAATCCTAAAACAAGTCAGCCTTATCAGCCGCAGATTGTACCTCGTGGCGATTATACGCGTGTGCTGGCGCAATTTTGGGCCGATGGACCCACCTCTGAAACTCCGCCGGGTCACTGGTTTTCTATCTTGAACAAGGTAATGGATCACCCCGAATTCGTACGCAAATACAATGGAACAGGCGCAGTGTTAGATTCGCTCGAATATGACTTAAAAGCCTATTTTACGCTTGGCGGCGCACTACACGACGCAGCCATAACTGCGTGGGGCATGAAAGGTTGGTACGACGGCACCCGCCCCATCACAGCCCTTCGTTGGATGGCCGACCGGGGGCAAAGCAGTGACCCAGCACGGCCAAATTACGATGTGGCTGGAATACAACTGGTGCCGGGGTACATTGAACAAGTAGAAATGGGCGATCCCTTGGCGGGTGCGAACAATCGGAATGTCGGCAAAATAAAATTATACACCTGGCAGGGTTTTGATTCGATCAGCAACCCAGTTATTGACATTGCAGATGTTGGCTGGATTTTGGCTGAAAAATATTGGACTTTTCAACGGAAAACCTTTGTGACTCCACCGTTTGCCGGTTATATCTCTGGCCACTCTACTTACTCTCGTTCGGCAGCAGAAGCCATTACCTTGCTCACCGGCGATGAGTATTTTCCTGGAGGAATGGGCGAATATCATATCGCTGCCAACAGCGGTTTCCTTGGGGTGGAAAAAGGCCCAAGCGTGGACGTGACCCTCCAATGGGCGACTTACCGCGACGCTTCTGACCAAACAAGCTTATCGCGTATTTGGGGAGGGATTCACCCGCCAGAAGACGACATCCCGGGTCGAAAGATCGGAGCGAAGGTGGGCACGGCTGTGTTTTATAAGGCCAAAACCTATTTTTATAACAATGACCAGGATGCAGACGGATATGACATAACACAAGACTGCGATGACAACAATTCCAGTGTTTATCCGGGTGCAGCCGAGATCTGTGATGGAATTGACAACAACTGCAACCAACAAACAGATGAAGGCTTGGCATTCAGCATCTATTATCCTGATGTTGACAATGACGGTTTTGGGGATATAAACGCCCCGCTCAATTCCTGTCTGGCATCAGCTCCTGCGGGTTTTGTGACAAACAGCATGGATTGCCTGGATAATAATGCCACGGTCTATCTTGGTGCTCCAGAGTTGTGTGATGGCCTTGACAATGACTGCAATGGAATCGCGGACGACGGGTTAATATTCACGCTTTATTACGAAGATGCCGATAGCGACGGATTTGGTACAGCGGCCAGTAAATTTCCTTCTTGTGAGCCAAATCCTCCAGGCGGATTTGTGGCCAATAGTTTGGATTGCAATGACAATAACGCAGACATCCATCCCAATGCGACCGAAATCTGCGATGATATTGACAATGACTGCAATGGTCTGACAGATGACGAACTCCTAACTTTTACTTTTTTTGTGGACGCAGATTCAGATGGTGATGGCGATCCATCGGTTTCCATTACCACCTGCGTTACGGTCGCCCCCTCGGGATATGTCGCCAATGCAAACGATTGCGACGATAACAATGCTGCCATTAACCCGGATGCTATTGAGGTAATTGACGGCCTTGACAATGATTGCAACGGGATGATAGATGATGTTTCTCCCACCCGCGAAGTGTATTTGCAGGTAAAAACCTACCCCAATCCCGTGCATGAAGTGCTCACTATTGTTTTGGAGGGCATCATTGGTGAAGCTGATGTTCAAATTTCGAACATGGAAGGCAAGGTGTTGATCTCCAAGCGTTTGGACTTCAGTGTCGAGCGAGCTTCAATGAGTTTTGTCGGGCTGCTGCAAGGGGTATATTTGCTGCGTATTGCAGATGGTACTGGGGACAGGTATTGGGTGCAGCGGGTGGTAAAGATGTAACTATGAAATACCTATTGACCTTTTTGTGTATCGGCCTGTATGCTAATGCCTTATCTCAAAATTTAGTACCCAATCCGGGGTTTGAGAAGAATAAAAATTTCCCCGAAGGGTTTAGCCAATCGGCGGAGGACTTTACGAAATGTGTTAAATATTGGGCCGTGCCAAACACTACAACACCAGATTATGTAGCACCGTTTTTTTACAAGGGCAGTAAATTGTTTGGAGATAATCATTCCGGTTTAAGTATGGTAGGTCTTGCCATAGCTTCCAACTGGGCAGAATGTATTTATGCTAAATTGGAGCCGGAAATGGAGGCGAATACTACTTATCTGCTTGAATTTTGGATCAAACGATCTGAAGTTGATTTTATGGACTCGTTCCAAGGTATCCCATCAGGATGCCCGCCTGGATACGTCAACCCTGAATTCGGTATTCTTTTAAGTGATACAATACAGATAGCCAAAAACAAAGATTTCATTGTGGGTACCCCACAACTCCGATGTGGGGATAAGTTCTGGTTGGACAAAAAATGGATAAAAGTCTCTGGGTATTATACCACCGATAAGCCTTATAGGTACGTTTATGTAGGTCAATTTAGGCCTGTGGGGCAATCAGGTCTGCTGGCCTCCAGTGGTTATGTATTGGTGGACGACATTCAAATTAGGAAGATTGATATTTCTGATGGGTTAATCAACGATGCTATAAAAACACCTGGGGCGATTATTCCATTGGATCAGGTATATTTTGAAACAGATAAATCGGTGTTAACGGAAAGCTCTTTTGCCTCCTTAGATACCCTAGTGGCATTATTAAGTGGAAAAGACATTCACATCAAAATCAATGGACATACAGACAATCAAGGTGGCGTCGAGTACAATCAGAAGCTGTCAAAAGAAAGGGCAAAAGCTGTTCGCAGCTACTTGATTTCAAAAGGTTTGGATAAAAAACGGATTTTCTGGGAGGGTTTTGGCGCATCTAAACCCAAAGGGGACAATACTTCGGAAGCAGGAAGGCAAAAAAATCGCCGTGTGGAGTTCGAAATTATGAAGCAGTAGTGTGCTGTTGATTTTCAGCGTTTTATCTCTTCCATATTTTACGGTTTCACATTTTCCAGTTTTACATTTTGCGGTTTATTACGCTCACAAATAGACATTCAATATCCCGCCGCCGCATCATCCCCCCGTCCATCCGCCACGCCTTGCCATTTCCCATTGGGCAAGCGTATAATGGCTTCCACCCGGCCAATAGGCTCGCGATAGTTGATATGATGCCCTAAACGCCTCAATTTGGCTTCTACCTCTTCTGAAAAGCAGCCTTCCTCTACCGAGATATGGTTGGGCTTCCATTGGTGATGGAAGCGTTTGGCCTGCACCGCCTCAGGTAGGGTTTGGCCAAATTCCGCAATATTCACAATCACTTGGAATATGCTGGTTGGGATCGTCGTGCCACCCGGTGTGCCCAATATGAGCCAGTTTTTCCCGCTTTTGGTCACAATGGTTGGAGTCATGCTGCTAAGTGGGCGTTTGTTGGGCGCGATGGCGTTGGCTTTGCCGCCTACGGCGCCGTAAAGGTTTGGTGCGCCTGGTTTTGCGCTAAAGTCGTCCATCTCATTATTGAGGATAAATCCCGCACCTGCTACCACCGTGCGAGATCCGTAACTATCGTTCAAGGTCGTCGTTACGGACACTGCGTTGCCCTCTCTGTCCACCACAGAAAAGTGCGTTGTTTCTTCACTTTCTTTGATTCTTCCGGCCCAGGTTTCCCAGTTGCTTGAGGCGGTATCCGCTTTAAAAGTAGCGATTCGCGATTTGATATAGGCAGTGTCGGTGAGTGTTTTAAGGGGCACTTTCCAAAAATCGGGGTCGCCCATGTGTTGGGCACGGTCGGCAAAGGCGCGGCGTTCGGCTTCGACCATCAGGTGTACGGCGCTGGCGGAATGGAGGCCATAATTTTTCAGTGGGAAACCATCCACCATGCCCAAGAGTTGGCGTAGAATGATACCTCCACTGCTCGGCGGAGGCATAGTAATGATATGCAGCTCTTTCCAATCGAATTCAAGCGGTGTTCGCCACACACTTTTATAGGCTTTGAGATCCTCCAAGCTGATAAGCCCCCCTTTTTTCTCCATTTCTCTGATGATGAGTGCAGCTGTGGCGCCGGAGTAAAATCCATCGCGTCCATCACCTGCAATGCGACGGAGCGTCTGGGCAAGTTCTTTTTGGATGAGCCACTCGCCTGCTTTCCAACCTTCATATTTTACAAATGCAGGGCTGAGGCTGCTGTGGCGTGCGAACGCGAGTTTCTCCTCGTTCAACTGTTTGGCTTCTTGTTCTGTGATTTGATATCCCTTTTCGGCAAGGTCAATGGAAGGCATGATTACCTCGCCCCAATTGAGTCGGCCATGGTAAAATTGAGCCTGCCACATCCCGTCCACCGTACCCGGAACCCCACAAGCCAAGCCACCGAAGCGACTTTTGTTGGCGATAACATTGCCCGCTGAATCGAGGTACATAGTTTCAGCAGCAGCAGCAGGGGCTTTTTCGCGGTAATCGAGCGCGAGGGTTTTTTTGCCTTTGGCATCTCGATAAATTAAAAAACCGCCGCCGCCGATATTGCCCGCTTGAGGGTACACCACCGCGAGTGCAAACTGTATTGCCACAGCAGCATCAATCGCGTTGCCACCTTTCTTCAAGATGTCCAGTCCAACTTTCGTCGCTATTGGATGGGCCGATACGACCATTGCGGTATCGCCCAACGCTTCCTTTTGAATGTCGTAGGGGAAGGGAAGCAATTGTGCTGAGCTGAAAAAAGGAGCGACAAGAAATGCCAGGAAAAGCGGTAGGATGATTTTTTTCATAATTTCGGTAATGCGAGATTTCAATTCGCGGCGGCAAATGTAAAATGAAAAAGCCCGAATTTGGCGACTGCCAAGATCGGGCATAGTAGTGGCTGATAATTTAAACAACCTCTACAAAAGGCAAAAAAAAACAGGGCACTAACTGAAGAATCAGCAGCACCCTGTATAACCCCAAAAAACCAAATGAAAACTTCTTAAAAAAACACCTTAGTGGTGAAAATTTGCTTACTTAATGTCAGATTGCATTTCATTTAACACAACTAACAGTGCAAAGATACGGTATGTTTTATTTTTTACAAGCTCTGGAACAAAAAAAATCAATTTTCTTGCTGCGTAAATTCGCGGTTAAAAAATAATTGACAAAGTTGCCTAAAATTCTACTGTTGGAGATAAGAGTTTCCTACATTTTGCGACATTCACCTGTAAGCCGATTCAGATTTTTTTTTTGGATTATTTGCCTTTGGAACGGTGTCAAAATAACTTTCCAATTTCAGGCCCATTATTTTGGCGTTAGCCAACTATCTTTTGAGGCGAATAGTGGGGCTATTTAACGAAAAAGATAGGATGGATGGCGGCAAAAGAATGGCATCAAATTGGGAAGTTATTTTGACACCGTTCCTTTGGCGGTTTTTCCAGTAAAAATCCAAACATTTGTCCCCAGATGGTTACAGTAAAATATTTTCTCCGAATTTTTAAAGGGTCTATAGGTTGCCTTTGCTTTCTGCTCTTAGCTTCTTGCGGTGACGACAAAGAAACAATCGTGCAAGAAAAGGTGGCAGAACGTGTCACGGCTTTCAAGGTAAAGAAAAGTGCCGAATGCCTTGAATCCTTGCTGCAAACAGCAGAACGGAGGGTGGATTCCCTTCTATTGACCGAGGCGCAAGACGCACTAAACGATTCCTTGGCCCGCCTCCGTCCATGGCGGCCGTTTCAGCCTGCGCCCATTCAACCCATTGATTCACTTACAGTTAAGCCAATATTTGATGGGATTAAGCCATCTTCAAAGAAGGGAGGATGAATGGTGATTTGGTTATTCGAGTACCAAGGCTGGGCACTCGAATAACCAAATCACCATTCATTTTGCTATTGGTAGATTCCCAGCATTCACCAGCCTCGCCACCGGATACATCCTATGTGTTGGCTCATACCAAGGTGAATGGCGGTATACCCAGTCGAGTTGTGCTGCACTGTCGCCAGCAAATTCTGGTTCAGCATTGCGTTTGGCTTCTAATTCGGTTTTGACTGATGGGTTTTCTTTCAAAAACTGGGCAGCCAAATCCTCAAAAACATACGCCGAGAAATATTCTTTCTGCATCAGCACTGGTTCAAAGAAATTCCAGGCAAACCAAGAGTCGGGAGCATTTGGCTCCAAAGTCTCCAATAAATAGCGGTTGGCGTTTTGATTGGTAAAAATCACGTAATCGCCTTGGTCGAACTTCCGTTTGAGTGTTTTTTTCTCCATGGTCACCCCGCTGTGGTAATAATGGCCTTCCCAGGCATTGCGGGTTTTGAAGTCTTTGATGAAATAGGTTTCGGTTTCTATCTCTAGGGCCTCCTTGAGTCGTTTCATCTCCACGCCATTCATTTCTAAGCGCTCAATTACATGCTCCCAAGCCTGGGGGATAATGTAAGCAGCAGGTTTTGTCGCCGTCAGAGATGGATTGAAATAATTATAGTAAGGGATCTGCTTCTGGTACGGCTCATTTCGGTCGTACCACAGGCGTGGAAGCCCACTTACCTCTGAGGGTTTGTATTTTGCCTCGTAGCCTTTGAATGTGATGGAGTCGTGTTTCTTTTGATCCATCGCGTAGTCGAGCGCGAAAACTTGCTTGCTACGGGTTGTTTCCCAGGCTTTGGCACGAACATCCCGGATTTCAGGAATGTGGCGTGACATGAACTGCACCATTGCATCCATGAAATGATAGGTACTCCACAAGCGGTCTTTAAAAGGCTTGAGCATGTGGGTTTCGGGCATGAAGCCAATGGTGTTCCACAGTGCAGCATAGCCGGTAGAGTACCGGCCATAATCGCAAAAACCAACGATTCCGGAGTCAGGTATTTCTTTGGGCGAGTCTACATAAGGGATCATTTCCCATTTTCTGCCTTTCATGTCGGCGTAGAGTTCGGGCAGCATGGTTTCTTGTAAAAATTGACCAAGTGGAGCCTCCAACTTGTTGTGTTGGGTAGCAATGAGCGTCATTGTATATTGATAATCAGCGCCATTGCTGGTGTGGTTGTCCACAAAAATATCGGGTAGCCAAGTGGTAAAAATCTGGTTGAACGTGCGGGCGTTGCGCGAATCACATTTAATAAAATCGCGGTTAAGGTCGTAGTTGCGGGCATTCCCCCGAAAACCGTATGATTCAGGGCCTTCTTGGTTGGCACGGGAATAGGCGCCACGGTTCAAACAACCGTCCACATTGTACACGGGTATGACGACGAGCACCAAATGCTCAAGGGCTTTTTGCATGGCCGGTTTTTCCAGATAATCGCGGAGCAACAAAATTGTCGCGTCAATCCCTTCTGGTTCGCCGGGGTGAATCCCGTTGTTGATAAACAAAATACGTTTGCCCGACAGACGGATTTTTTCGGGATCAAATACCCCGCTCGTATTCAACACCGCGACGTGTAGCGGCTCGCCGCTGTCGGTGCTGCCTACGGTGGAAAATTGAAATATTGTGGGGTGGGCTGCAGCCATTTTTTCGTAACAAGCAATGGCTTCGTGGTAAGAAAGCGTCTGGTTGTCATTCGTCTCGAAGGGTATGGTAAAATGCGCCATTTTAGGTGGGTGGTTGATGTGTCGGTTGCAGGCGGCCACGCAAAGCGTAACGAGCAACAGCGATATTTTTTTCATAGTAAAAATTCGGCGCGAAGGTAGGAAAGGGGAAGCAAACCTTGGGCCTCAGCTTGCTCAAAGATCCTGCGGATGCACGCCTCCCAATACCATCAAACGGCGGATATTAACAAGCCCTTCATTTCTGTTCCCGCACCTCCACAATTTCCACCCTCCTTTCTCGTGCAGCATCGGGGTGATAAATGGAATTGCGCTCATCAGCAAGTTTGTCGCTAATGCCTGCACGGGCTGTAGTTTCTCCAAAACTTGTTTCCGTGATTTTCAATTTTCCAGAACGGAGATAGGGTTGTAACATTCCCTCCGACCAGGTTTCAAAATGGTTGCGCACACTGCTCACGCGGCGTTTGCCGAGATTGAGGTTGTAGTCGCTTTCAGCACGAGGGCTGGTATAGCCTTTGATAAGCACTTCGATGGCTTCACCACGTTCCAGGTGGCTTACGAGCAGGTCTGAAAGTTGCCCTAAAAGGTCGTAGCCCCGGCGGACATCGTTTTCAAAAAAATTATCTATTCGCTGTTCTGCTTCCTCGAGCAAAACACCGTCAATATTGCCCGCAAATCGCTCCCGGTATTCACCCTGGCGGTAAAGATAGGCTTGTGCGGTTTCTTCATAACTCCTCCTGGTGGAGGTGCGACGGGTGCGTTTGTCTGGCTCATCGTTGTCAAAATAGAGCGGTAAACCATTGAAATATACCAACTTAGGCGGTTGAACGGGAGGAAGTTTGAGCGGGGTAGGACTGAGACCAGGTTCTTTCTCGACGAATATTGGGACTGTATCGGCTGGTGGAGGAGCAGGATTTTCCGGGACCGGAATTTTGAAAGAAAAAATGTCATGGCAAGCCGCTTTTGCTTTTTCATCGAGGTAAAAAGCCCCTTTGCGATTACTACTCAAATAACCATTTTGGCCGTCAGGTTTCAGATAAAAATACAAGTCGTTGAAACTGGTGTTGAGGCCCGTGCCAACATTTTGCGGAGCGGAGAAATTGCCTTCTGCAATTTCAGAAACATAAATGTCGTAGCCGCCTAAACCTGGCAAGCCTTCCGAACTGTAATACAGTTTTTGTGTGGCTGAATGTAAAAAAGGTGTGCAGTCGTTTTCGGCAGTATTCAACGCTTCAGCATTTTTAGGTTGTTGAAATTCAGGCAGATGTGTAATTTTTTTGCCTGGCAGCGGAAGGTTGCATTCACAGAAAAAATTGGTGTCGAGCGGGAGCTGCCAAAGGTCAAGCTTGCCCTTGCCCCCTGGTCGGTCACTGGCAAACCACAAAACGGGGCCTTGGGTGGCCTCGTCAAAGCCAACACTCGGTTGGGTACTGGTGTGGCCGGGCAGGTTAATGGGTTCAGGGAGGCGAATGGCGGGCAACCAACGATTCCTGCGGTCAATGACGGTTAGCCAGAGTTCACAGCGTTTGTCATAAGCGTTCAGGTCTTTGCAAACGGTGAAAAACATATAGTGCCCATCAGGCGAAAAGGCTGTGTGAGCGATATGTGCCGTGTCAGTGGCTGGGAATCCACGTCCTGGTTCGCGCCCACGACCGTTTTTGGACGCGAGCATCACCTTGTGCAGTTTGGTTTTTTGCTTGCCCTTGTCGCTTTTTTTGTCGAAGCGGTTGGAGGTATAAAACAGGGAATCGCCGACTATTGTGGGAGCAAACTCATTCCAAGGGCTGTTGATTTCTTTGCCCAAATGTTTGATTTCCACGCTTGTTGGGGTAGCAGCGAGGGCTATGGCTGTGTGACAAAGATCAATTTCGGCCTGTGCTTTTTGAAAAAACAAAGACTCCGCCTTTTTGGGTTTTTCTGTCAAAAATTTCTCAAAATAGGAAATTGCGGCTTCGTAATCACCTTGGTATTTCTTTACCTCAGCCATGCGGAAGTCTACGAGCGGGTGTTTCTCCTTGTGTTTGGGCGAAGTTGCTATTTTCTGGTACGAGCGCTCGGCTTCGGGGAAGGATTGGTACATCCGGGCGCTCTCGCCGTATTTCCACCAAAGGGAAAAATCGTTGTGGTTGCGCTTCAGCACGTCGCCGTAATACTGGACGGCTGCACCATAATTTTTATTTTTAAAAGCCTCATCGCCAGCGCGTTCGTAAGAACGGAGCGATTGGGCGACTACATTGGAGTAAACGAAAAGTGTTGCTAAGATTAAAAAGACTTTTTTCATAGTAGTTCATTTATTACAACCGGTGGGGAAAGAAATGTAAGGTCGAAGGGTGTTGCCTAACGCACCGATTGTTTTTTTTGGTTTGTCCCGGAGTATTCAAAAGTTGCTCGATATGAAACGTTTTAGCCGTCGTGTATTATGAAAATCAACAAGTTAGAATTAAATAAATTACCCGATATTAGTTAAAAAACGGGGCAACATTTAACAACTTTTGTAATCGGAACTGGAACTACTCGCCATGCTACTGCAATTTCTATGCCGCCACGCCCATTAGTTGCTTCGTTGAATTTTGAGGTGTTCCAGTCATAACTAATCCCGACCAGCCAATTGTTGCGTTCCAGTTGGACCGCAGGTATCAAGGCATCGCCCAACCTGGTGGCCAAAGTAGCCCTTACTGAGGTAACGTTGGCAAGGCCAGTGCTCAATATTTGGCGCATTCCTGCCCCTATAACAATTTCTTTTGCGCTTTTCATACTTTGTGCCGCAACAAATGCTACGATGTCCGCTTGTTCCCGAATTTGATAAATGCCCTCAGAAAAAATGCTCAAACGCAGCGGCAGTTTTGCCTCGTCAATACCCCCCAAACTTACTATGGGCCTGTTGAGGTGGAACGCTCCGATGCCTATAGTGGCGCGATTTCGGGATTCTGCAGCTTGGTAATGCCATAAAAGTCCTCCAGAAAGGGTAGGCGAGGCCCCGGAACTGCGGCCAAAAGGCTCTTTTGAGGGCAAGCTGGGGTCAAAAAAATCGTTGGCCCACTGATTTTTGAATGTCAGATTGCTGATGTCAACCGTTCGCTGTGCTGCTGCTATTCCAAAGCCAATTGACACCGCACTTGTCTTGTCAATGGCGTGTGCAGCGCTAAGGTTCAACCCAGCCTGGGCCCAAGAAATGTTCGCATCGCCCGCTTGGTCTTTTTGTAGTAAAATGCCGAACGAAACAAGACTCTTCCCTCGCTGAATTGCCTTCCAATCTGCTGACAATGAATAGGTTTCGTAGGCGACAGGAACTGTTCGCCATTGGGAACGGTAGATGCCGGCCACACGACATTCGCCTTGAAATACCCCGGTGGAAGCAGGGCTTAAGTGCAAAGGATTTAGGTAAAATTGAGAAAAATGCAAGTCTTGCGCTGCCGCCGGCGCAAAAAAATAGAATAGCCCAAGAAGGGTGAGGAGGACGGGGGGATACATAGCGACGATCGGTTTGGCCGGATGTGCGAAGGTAACAAAGGAAGCTTCGCCGAAGATAGTATTTTCGCCCCATGAATTTTGAAGTCTGTGCCGCCAACATCCAATCTGCTCTTGCTGCGCAACGCGCCGGAGCACATCGTATCGAACTTTGCTCGGCATTGGATGTGGGTGGTTTGACACCTTCACGTGGGCTGATTCGCGCGACAGTTAAGGCTTTGGAAATCCCGGTTCATGTGCTAATTCGTCCCAGGGAAGGCGATTTTTGCTATTCTGATCTGGAATTGGAAATCATGCTGGACGATATTGGGCTTTGTGTTGAGGCCGGTGCAGCAGGCGTGGTAGTAGGTGCGCTGACCGAGGATGGGCGACTCGATTTGCCCAAGCTGCGGACAATGGAAGCGGCGGCGATGGGCCTGGAAATGACTTACCATCGGGCTTTTGATTTTACGCTCGACTCGGCAGAGGCTTTGGAACAACTGGTTGAGTCGGGTTTTGGGCGGGTACTGAGCTCAGGGCAATCAGACTGCGCATTTAATGGCCGGTTTTTATTGCAAAAATTGTTGGAGCAGGCCAATGGGCGTATCACTGTGATGCCGGGAGCAGGTATAAATGCTCAAAACATTCGTGCCATTGCGGAGTTTACTGGTGCAAAAAATTTTCATTTCACCGGAAAAATGAAGGTGTTGGCTAGTGGTGGAAGGAATATTCCGGGATTGGAATCGTGGCATTGGGAGAGTGAGGAGGAGGCTATAAGAGAAATTATTGAGGCCTGTTTGCCGCCGCCATAGCGTAAGCGGGTATAGTTCATCGTTCATAGTTAATGTTTACGTCAAATCATTTTCCGCTTTGATCTGGGGAACAACTCCGCCAATTCCCCGGGGAGGCTGATCCGTTCCGGGAAATGTATGGTGAGCTCGCGGATGATTTGCATCACCATTTCCTCTTCTCCTCTTTGCAGCAATTCTGACAATCGAAGTCGGACGTGTTGCGCCGCTGGCGCGCCAAAATGTTCTGCTAAATATTGGTTTAAAAATGTGGTGTATTGCCGTTTTACGAAATCCTTTTTTTCTTCTAAAAAAGCAGACTCATAGCGCTGCATCAGCGCTAAATCTCCTTGATTTTCAATCAGTTCGGCTAAATTCGCTAAATCACCTTCAGATGCCAGCAGGGCAGCGGTTTTGGCTACATCATCTTTTTCGCGGAGTTCGGCGAGCAATTGATCCCTTTCGGCTGGCCATCGTTCGGCAGCAGCGATTTTAAGCTTTTCAAACACATCTGAACTGCCTGAAAGCAGGAAGCGTTGACGGAGCAGCGTAGTTTGGCGCAAGCGGTCGCCAGTTTGTTCGGCAATGAAAAGCAGCACGTTTTCCAATTCACGGCTCTGCCCAACAGGAAAGATATTTTTGCTTAAAAAATATTCTCCTACCAGCGTAGATGCTTCCCAATGATGGAGGTAATATAATTGCAGAAAAGCCCCCTTTACCATGTCCGGTTTTTCCAAATAATCTTCAAGCACCCGAACGGCGGCCTGTGGCATATTTCGAACTGCCAGCGCAGAGAGGAAAAGTTGCAGCATAAATGGCGAGGCAGGGTAGGGAGTGTGATCGAACATAGCCCTCAACTTGCCAAATTTGGTCTCGTCCTTTGCAGATTCACCAAGAAAACGAAGTGCGTCGCGCTCCAATTCAGGCGGAAAAACACTTTTGTTGCCAAAAGTGAAAAGTGTTTCCCATACCGATTCACGGAGCTCCGGGGAGGGGGCTGAATTGTTGATGGTAATCAGCGCTTCAAACGATTTTTGACAAAAATGCAACAGCACAGCCCGCCGATTGCCTTCTGCTTTTGCGTGCAAAGGGTTGATTTTCAAAAAAATAGCCGATGCTATTTGGAACATGGCACGAAAATCCAAAGTGGCTTGTGCCAAGCCAAGTTGTTCTTCCAGCCCGTCCAAAGCCTTGCGCAGTCGGCGGAAATCAGGTTCGGTGATCTTGGCTTTGGCGCTGGGCTTAGGCAGCACGGAATCGAGTACGAGGGCATAAGGGTTTTCAGCGTCCGTCACATGGGCTGCGAAACGGGTTTTAAGCGCGAGGGCAAAATCCCGGTCACGGCGGGCGAAGTCGCGCACAAAGTCGGCGAGTGCTTCGGGCGTCGCATTGTCAAGAGCGGTCTGAACGGTAAATCGAGTAAGTTCAGTGGACGGTTTTTGCTCGGCTTTGATGCGGCGGGTTTCTTCACGTTGTTCGTAAAACTGCCTGATTTTTATCAATGTAGCTGCTATGTGTGGACACATCAGCCGACGACCTTCTGTGAAACACTCGCAAGCATACGCTTTAATTTTGTGGGGAGTAATCATCACCTCCGACTCAAAATTGCCATCATCGGTCTCTACCAACGCCACCCAGAAATGGCGTTCTATTTCACGGAGGTTTTTCACTCGCCCTGCTTGAACCAGATCGTCGGCAGCATACCAGGTAGCGGGACTGATATTGTGTTCAAAATCTTTAAGCGAGAGTTTTTGTATCATTTTGAGGGAAGAGAACCTCAAATGTAGCCAAAATTTTGGATATCAGCGGGATTTTGAATCCTTAGCTATTGGCTTGGGAATGAGGGCGTCTCATAGGTGGTGGAATGGCCTTTAGGCCGTCGGGAAGTGCGCCGTTTACGGCGCAAACGCCCTTTCCCGACAGCCTAAAGGCCATTCCACCACTTATGAGACGCCCTCGTGATCATTTAAACGTTAATATAGGTGCGTAGCCCCAAAACAAATGTTCTACCGATGTTTTAGGGCTACGCACCTGTCTCGAAAAATTCGGGATGATTCATCTGTTGTTGACGGTCAAATCGTCCAAAGTTCTATTCTAACCCCAATTTCTTTTTCACGAGCACCGTCACATCGTCGGTATCAGTGGCGAAAAGCATGGCGCCTGTGCTGGTGTCGAAAATCATGGAGTAGCCGTTTTCCTTGGCGACGGCCTTGATGGCATCGTCTACCTTGGTAAGGATAGGCTTGAGGAGTTCTTCACGTTTGGCAGTAACCATTTGGTTGGCTTCTTGCTCAAATTTTTGCAGGAACTCCTGTTGTTTTTGCAATTCGGCTTGGCGTTGTTGCGCTTGCACCGGGGTCAAAATTCCGGAATCGTATTCTTTTTGAAGCGTTTCGGCACTGGCCTGAAGGGCACGGCCAAGCGAATCGTCTTTAGCGCCGAGTTTATCGGCAAAAACCTTCAGTCCCTCATTGGCAGTTTTGGTGTCAGGCAATAGTTCTAGGAGGATTCCGAGGTTCATGTGGCCGTATTTCGGCGCAGTTTGTGCGCTGAGGCTTACGCTCAACAACAGGAATAAGAAGAAAAATGGTGCTTTTTTGAACATTTATGAGTATGTTTTTGTACACATTGACGGTAAACGGCGCAAAGGTAATTGAATGATTCTGTTAAAAATCGGTTAAGCTGCACTTTACACATTGGACGAAACAACACAGTCAAACGTTTTGCTGCCGTACCTTTGACTCGCAACATGAAAAAACTATTCGCTCTCCTCTTTATTTGCTCGCTTTACGCACGCGGCGAAGCGCAAACTGAACCGCCCCTCATCCAGTTCTCCGGCCTCATCATGACGGAAGCGGATGGGCGCTTGGTTCCAGTGCCATACGCAACCATTTCAGTCCCTCAAAAACGTCGTGGCACCTACGCCGACTATCGTGGCTTCTTTACCATCGTGGTGGAGAAAGGCGAAAAGGTACGCTTCACTTGTATTGGTTTAGAACCAGTTACCATCACGATCCCCGACACACTTACACAAGATCGTTATGCCATCGTACAACTGATGAGCCAGGACACTATTCTCCTTCCCGAGGCAGTCATCTTTCCATGGCCATCCAAGGAGCACTTCAAAATTGAGTTCCTTAAGATGGATGTAACCCCCGAACTTCAGCGGCTGGCCACCGAAAACCTTGCCAACGAGTATCTTGCTGAAGCTCGTAAAAACCCAGACATTGTGCCGTATGGCGGCCGGGAGAGTGCCAATTTTTACCTCCGCAAACAAGCCCGCGAGTATTATTACATCGGTCAAACCCCGCCCATGAATATTTTTAGCCCCTTGGCCTGGGGACAATTTTTTAAAGCCTGGAAGGATGGGAAGTTTAAAAAGCAGAAAAAGGGATGAGTTTGCAGTAACAGTTAATAGGTGCCGTGGGAAGCAGCATTCGCAACGAAACAAGCTGGTAATAATTTGAAAAACACAACCTTGATGCGATATCTCCTTTTTTTGATTGCAATTGCTTGTTTTTCATGCGAGGCCCCCGCTCCGCCCGAATCGCGCGGAGATAAATTGGCTAAGTCGCTCTGTAGCTGCACAGATCAATTGTTATCGCTCAACAAACTGGCTCAAACGGCATCAGATAGCCTTTCCTTTCGAAATGTTGCTGATGAATTTGAAAAAGCGCGCAAATGCGTTTCCAATTTGGGTATTAAGCCCGAGGAACGTGCCACGCTTGAACTTGCACTAAATACCCATTGCCCTTTGCTGGCGGCACAGGAGAATTTGCTGTCTGAATTGTTGGGGCAATAGTATTTTGACCAATGTCCAATGACCAATGTCCAATGACCAATGACCAATGACCAATGACCAATGTCCAATGACCAATGTCCAATGTCCAACATCAATTAAGCTATGCAACCAAAAGTTAAAATTACCCTTTCCGTTTTCACCTTCGTGGCCATGGTGCTCACAGGGTTGGCGGCTGCAGAACAGGTTCCTACCACGCAGCCTAAAGGGGGCGAACCACTGATCTCCCCCAGCATTATCAGCTTGAGCCCGAAGCTGATGCGTAAGAAAAACCAATTTGAAAAAGACGACAAGATGATTCGGGAAATTGACTCCCTTGTTCTCAACCGGAAACCAGCGAAATGAATTTCGCGCTACACTCAAAATGTACTGCGAAACGAATTTCGCGCTACACTCAAAATGTACTGCGAAATGAATTTCGCGCTACACTCATCTGAACAATGTAAAAGATTATGGATATCGAAAATGCAAAAGCGCAGATGCGCAAGGGGGTGCTCGAACTATGCATCCTTGCCATCATCGAGGAGGACGAAGTGTATCCAGGTGACATCATTTCGAGGCTCAAAACCAACGACCTCATTGTGGTGGACGGTACGCTCTATCCGCTCCTCACCCGTCTGAAAAACGATGGCCTCTTGGACTACACATGGCGCGAAAGCAACGCTGGGCCACCGCGCAAATATTTCAAAATCACCGATGTAGGCAGACAATTCTTGGAAGCCCTCAGCAGCAGTTGGAATCAACTTGTGCATTCGGTTGCCCAGACAGTCGGCAAACCGCCAGAGGCGAAAAAGGGCCGTAAACAGGCTGAGGGTAATGAAAGCGAATCATCCGCCTCCGCCAAGGCTGAGGGTAATGAAAAGGAATCATCCGCCTCCGCCAAGGCTACGGCGGATAAACCAACAACTAACATAAAGCAATGAACAAGATTCTGAATATCAATCTGGGCGGTTACGCCCTCACCATAGACGACGATGCCTACGAGTACCTTTCGGGCTACTTGGATAGCATTCGCAGACGGTTCAGCGAAAGCGAGGGCCGTGATGAAATAATTGGCGATATCGAAGCACGACTTGGCGAACTCATTAGCCAAGAAATGGGGTCGCGCACCATCGTCATGTTGCCCGATGCAGAAGCAGCTGTGGCTATCATGGGGAAGCCGGAGGATTTTGGTGGAGAAGAAGCCAGTGGCGGTATTAGTGGCAGTAAAAAGAGCGGGAAGGCAGCTGTTCGTACCGGGAAACGCCTTTTCCGCGACGAAGACGATGCTGTGGTGGCAGGTGTGTGCTCTGGCCTTTCGGCCTACTTCGGCATTCAAGACCCTGTGTGGATGCGCTTGATTTTTGTACTGCTGGCCTTTGCATCTTTTGGTTTCTGGATGCCGGCCTACGTGCTCATCTGGATTCTGGTGGCACCTGCCAAAACTGCTGCAGACCGCCTCGCCATGCGCGGAGAACAGGTGAATATGGACAATATTGCGCGGGAGGTGGAAGACGGTTTTGACCGTTTGGGTAAAAAGGTCAACGAGTTCAGTGGTAATGCCGCCCGCAAAGGCAGCTCGGGTGCGCAAAACGCCATGAGTACAGGCGTGACAGCCATCGGACAAGCCTTCGGGCTTCTGCTGCGATTTGTCGCCAAATTCGCGGCCCTGATTGCCATACTTATCGGTATTGCGCTGCTCATTGCCTTGGCGGCAGGCTGGATCGGGAGCATTATGGGATTGTTGATCGGTGCGCCATATTTGGAGTATTTCAGTCCCTTTTCAGTGGGATGGACCTGGTTTGGCGTAATCACCCTGTTTTTCCTCTTGGGCATTCCTGCCATAGCGCTCGTGTTGTTTTTCTCGCGGATATTGTTCAAAACCCGCACGCCCGGATGGGTAAACGGCACTTTGACTGGCCTGTTTATCCTGAGCGTTATCACGGCGTTTTCGATGCTGCCTTTTGGGATAAAGGAATACAGCCAATCCGGTTCAATTTCTAAAAACATTGACCTCTCTGCCCTCCGGAATGACACTTTGAAGGTAGAAGCGGTAGCGGATTTACTGGGTGGCCGATACCACAACCAAAATGATTTCAATTTTGAAGAAGATGGGCTACGCATAGACGACAACGGACTGCAAATGCGCTGCCCGCTCGAAATCCGCGTCGTCCCAAGTCATGACGAAGCATACCATTGCACCCAAGTCATTAAATCCGAAGGTTCTTCCAGCCTTAAGGCGCAGGAAAACGCCGATCGGGTAGGCTATTCAGCAACTTTTTCGGGCAGCACGCTTCATGTACCTACCGCTTACTCCGTGGCGAAAGGCGAAAAATGGCGGGGGCAAAGGGTCCGCATCAACATAGAAGTGCCTGTGGGAAAGAACATCACCTTTGACGAGGCCATCCACGAGTACGCCGGGGCAGACCTGGACGAATACGACGATGAGAACGACAACAACTATATCTCGAACCGGGCTGGAAAGACATTCCGTATGGGCAGCAAAGGCCTGATTTGCGCCGATTGCCCGAACATGGGCGACAAGGGCTACCGCTCTGACCGCAACTACGAAAACTTTATCCTGGAAGGTGATTTTACTACCGAAATCCGCCAAGGCGACGATTTTCGGGTAGAAATTGAAGGCCCTGGCAGCGAAAAAGAAATGGTGCAAAAAATCCAGACGGGAGATAAGATCACGTTCACCACCAATGGAAAACAGACCAATGGAGCGGTGCGGATTTTTATACAGTCCCCCACCTTCACATCACTTCACGCCGATAACGCTGGCGAGATCACCATCCGTGGTTTCGACGAAGGCCAGGCCAGCATAACGGCCAGCGGCAACAGCAAGATCAAAGCGTACATAGACGTTTCGAATGAATTCAACATTGCACTTTCTGGCAAGGCATCGCTCGACCTGACGGGCAAAGGCGATTACTTGGATGTGAGCCTGAGCGACAACTCCGTGCTCGAATCCGCCAACTGGAACGCCGACCGTGTTGAAGTATCTTCTTCAGACAATGCAAAAGCACGGGTTTTTGCCAAAGATGAGGCCCTTGTTCTCTCTACCGGCCAAAGTGCTGTGCGGGTAGATGGGGGGGCGAGGGTGAGGAATAGGAGGGAGGAGGAATGAGAATTTACGAATTACGATTTGGGATTTACGATTTTGAGGCCCGCCCCTGCGATTTTGAGTCGCGGGGGCGGGTTGATTTATAGGGGTTCAAAACACGGAAATTTGACAATTTTTGCCAAATTTGGTTAGTTCACACTACTTTTGTAGCAAAACATATTGTCATAATTTATGCAACAGACCTCACTGCTTCGTCGAATCACGATTGACCCCACCATTTGTCATGGCAAGCCCACCGTTAGGGGGCTACGCTATCCCGTGGAAAGCATTTTGGAATATTTGGCCGCGGGAGACACCATTGAGGATATCCTGGCAGAATTTTCTGATCTTGAGTCAGATGATATTCTTGCTTGTCTGGCTTATGCCGCGCTAGTTGTCAAAGATAAAAGTGTCTATGTCTATCCGATCGCCGCATGATATTCATTATTGACGCGCACCTACCCAAATCACTTTGTAAATACTTTAGGGCGCTCGGCCATACAGCATTTCATACAACGGATTTTCCTTTGGGCAATGCCACGAGCGATGGTTGGCTATCCGAAGAGGCTGCAAAAAAGAGTGCGGTTGTGATTTCAAAAGACACTGATTTCTTTCACTCCTTCCTTTTGAATCGAAAGCCACCGAAACTTATTATTGTCAAAGTGGGGAACCTAAAATTACGCGGCATGAAGCAACTTTTTGAATCGCAGGCTGAAAGCCTCGCACTCCTGCTGGAAAATCACGACTTGATAGAGTTGCACTTGGATAAGGCCATTGTATTGGAATGATAGATTTGTTACCCTCGAATTCTACCCGCCCTTTCACAATCGTACACATAATATTCAAAACTCTATTTCACACCAAGGCATATCCTTTCGTAGTTGCGCGATGTAGTCGGAGGAAAAAGGATTTCCGCCCAAATACAGTCGTTGCAATGACTTCATTTGCTGTATTCCAGTGGGGGAGAGTAGTCAATTGATTATTGCTTAGGATAAGGAACGGTGTCAAAATAACTTCCCAATTTGATGCCATTCTTTTGCCGCCATCCATCCTATCTTTTTCGTT
>ENA-ORBV01001858-ORBV01001858.1-microbial-mat-metagenome-genome-assembly--contig:-NODE-1858-length-45837-cov-16.942920_pt1 | contig 45837 bp, 63 predicted proteins | sample MGYA00237777_ERZ505514 | MGnify/ENA primary metagenome ERZ505514 (study PRJEB26160, sample SAMN06269048) | microbial mat metagenome | isolation source: Oligotrophic lake microbial mat | place... | reverse complement strand
TGATACGGCGACCACCGAGATCTACACCTCTCTATTCGTCGGCAGCGTCAGATGTGTATAAGAGACAGAAATAAGGCCAACTAGAGCCATCGTGGGGTATCGCAACACAGCGAAGCGACAACACGCAATCGAAGCGAGGTCAAGCGAGATATAAGACTACCAAAAACAAACGAAGTCAATAGAGATTATATTTATTATTATAACAGGACACAGAAATTTTGTAATGTCAAAACATATTGTGCGACACTAAATCAGTCTCCTAAATAGAGAGAAGAATCACTATAAAGAAATATATATATATATTATTATTATATTTATATATAAGATAAGGGACAAAGTGAAAAAAGTGTGGTGTAATAAAAAATAAAAAAAACTTTTTTTTTTTTTCTATATTCCTCACCCCCTTAAACCAACACAAGCCACAATTACCTATATTCTTAGCCACGCAAAAAATCAAACGTCCATTTTTTTTTGAAAAATAAAAAATAAAATTTTTCTTTTACCTACAAGCAACCTACAAGCAACATACAAGCAACCTACAAGCAACCTACACAATCTACACAATCTATGTATATAATAGATACATGAACACTCATTTCAACCTGAACGAAAAGACCACAAACCGCTTAAAAGAGATACAAGAGAAACTAGGGACAGCCTCACTGGCCGAGACTATAAGAGCCTGTATTGATCTTACTTATAACAAACGAATCACCATTCCGGAGTACGCAAAAAAGGCCGTAAAGGTACAAAAACTAACCAGGGAGGAGGAAAGAAAAGCACATAATCAAAAACTAGCCGACAACCTTGTCGAGCTCGCAAATGGGACAATAGATAAATCTGGGACACTTATATCATGGTGGAGTCATCAAATAGGAAGCTCGTACAAACGCTCTATATCAATTGCTTTTTTAGATGATAGCTATATAAATTTGATATATCAACCGAACGAGGAAACAGTAAGAAAAACAAACCCTAATTTTTCAACGGGAGTTTTTGTCCCCCCTACTCAATAGCTATCCACAGTCTATATATTGACGTTGTATGTCCATGACGTGTATACTACTTATATGAAAAAATTTATCGGCGGAATCATTATCGGATCAATAACTGGGGCAATCATTACTAATATAATCATGGCGAATATTTTTATTTATGGAATGTAGTACTTGCGACAAAAATTTTCTGTTCGCTGGTCGTCTTTTACGCAGACTTATTTAGGGTCAACTTTAGATTATGTCGTGCTTAATTCATAAAAAAATTGCCATGATAGAAAAAATACCCTGTCTAATATGTGGCAAACTTTTTACTCGTCCAGTTTCGCATGTTTGGCAAGTGCATAAACTATCTGCAAGAGAATACAAACAGAAGCACGGGCTAGATACAAAGCGAGGGATAGCAACTAAAGAATATAAAGAAAAAATGCGGGATCATGTTTTTGCTAACGGCACAGTGAACAATTTAAAGGCGGGCAAAAAGTTTCATTTTAAAAAAGGACACAAACACAATTACAAGCGGAGTAACCAAACAATGGCACGCTTAAAAATTCACTGGTCAAAAGTAGCAAGCCATAAGGGCAGGCTACTCGTTCAAAAAATAAAAATTGTCTGCCATATCTGCAAAAAAGAAAAACGCTACAAACTCGAAAAAAACTATTGCGGGATATTATGCCGTAATCGAGGAATCAATCGATAATCACAATCACTAGACAAAATTTTTGTCTAGTGATTGTGGCGGTCGATATTATTATGAAAATAAATAAATAAATAAAATGTTAAAACTAACAGATAGACAATTGGAGTTACTATCACCAGAGGCTAGACTTTTGGTAACGGCGGAATTTATAAATATTGGAGAGGGAACATTAACAGAAGCCGGACGGGGGGTTATGTGGTTAATCCTAACGCAAAAATACCAGAAGGAATTTTTGGCCGTAGCCTTGCGAGTTATCGAGGAGGAGGAAAAGAAAAATAAATAGTCACATATGACTACAAGAATCCAAACATGGAAAAAGCAAGGAAGCTATAAAAGTTTCAATACTGGTAAGCCGATGATCCTCGTGATGAACAGTAAAGGTCAAACAGTCTTAGACCCATTACACACTAAAAAAATAACCATGAAATACCAAGTACTAAAACAACTCAAAACAAAAAATAAAAGAATCGCACTACATGACACGCTTGGCGAAGCTAAAAAAACGCTCGCCGATATTAACGCAACTTTTAGAGAACTCTCCTATGTCGGACAATTCCCAGTCTACACAGACGGCAAGTATACCTATTCAATTCAAGGACTGCATACTCAATTTGACATCGTACTATCATTGTCAAAAGAGGAACTAGCGACATATTCGAAGTAAACGACACGCCACAATCGCACAGGAGGCACTTAGAAACTAACAACAAAAAAATTCATCGGCGGACTCATTATCGGACTCCTTGCCGGTGCAATCATTATGGCTCGTATAATATTATGAAAAGTGAAAAACAAAAATAAATTATAAAACTAATTAAAAATAATATGGGTGTGTCATTAAACTACAAACTAGGGCAAAAACTTAACTGCGTAAAAAGCACGCTGGATCACGCACAAGCCATCGCACAAGCCTACAAAACCGAGCAAGCCGATAAGCTCGGAATCTCAGTTACTATCCGGAGAGAAAACGCCAACAGTTTACTGATAGACATCGGAAACTGCGAGACACTATCATTCTGTTTCAGAACAGTGAGAGAGATTAACGAAGCCAGTAAGCTCGGCTGGGATTATGCACATGCCACACTTACAGACTATGGCAGAACACAACTTGACGAGGGCTATGAAATAGGAAAATATCCGCAAAATGAAACGGCATACACCGCCGGCTTTTGCAAAACGCAATTTGCTCATTCACTTGCCGAACATAAATGGGTAGCGGAAATTATCAGAGCAGTAGCGTCGCGGTGCTTTATGGCACATGTAAACGATGAAGGCGATTATTACCACTCTGGCGACATAAACGAAGCCGGCGAGGCGATCCACGAAAACGGGCAACTTATCGGACTTATAGGGAAACAACTTGCCGGACTCGGATATAAAGAATCAGACATGATAAAAGGCGAGACAGTTATCAAACCACTAAAAAAATAACCATGACTAATATGACAACAGAACAAAAAGAATATTTAGACACCCTACGAGATAGCGGAATAACAAACATGTGGGGATCACCGGCTTTTATCGAACAAAGATATGGAATCAGCTGGCAAGAAGCAAGCGACATCGTATCCGAGTGGATGAAAAGTTTCAAATAATAACATGAGAAAAAGGGTGAGGACTGGGGGGCATATACAAGGCGAGTTACAAGTTTTGTAACCGAACTCTAACATGCTGATGTACTGCAAGACTAGCTCGGAAAGAGCTAGCAAGGGGCAAGGGGGCAATAAATTCGTGTCAGTCGAGATAACAGCCGATGAGGGCAACACAGCCATGCTACAAGCGACCATGGAGTGTGAGGAGACCCCCACAGAAACAATCTACCGGCTTTTTAACGGAGATATACAGGTGGACACACTAAGAGTCGCAAAAGGTAAACAGGAAACAGGCGAAACAACGTGCAAGCAACAGAACTGCAAAAATAAAGCCAACATCGGTGATTACGGAGTGCGGTTTTTTGTTGTCCATGAATACTTTAGGGATATTAGGAACACGGCAAAGTCATATATGAATCAACGACATACCCCAAATGGGGATAGCATCACTATACATTTAATACTACCCAATATATAATCAATAATTATTAGTAAATATAAAAAAATGTCGGATAAATTTAAACGAAAAAGTATCACGCTACCGGTTCAAGCACTAAAACAGTTGGAGGAGATCAAGAAGCTCACCAGTATTCAAAACAATTCAAGCGCAATAGCAATAAGTATTTTTAATTATCATAAATTTTTAATCTCTCAAAAATAACATGGAACTAATTTACGTAGTGGTAGGAGGCATAATGTTTTACTCATGGATTCACTCAATCGTAATCATCTCAAGAAAGGTATCAGGAACTACCCGATATGAAAAAGTAGTGTTATGGGCTGGATTGGTTTGGTCTATCTTGTTTTTGTTCGGAACATTAGTGGAATAAGGGTATATGACCACAAAATTAAATAAATAATAACCATGAAAATAATCACAAAGAGCGAATACGAAAAATTAAGTTTCAAATCACGGGGTAAAGTATCAGCCAATCCGATAGTTGTTGCAATCAAAGAACTGAAAGTTGGCGAATTTTTAGTAGTTGATATCGCAGAGTGGAAGTCAAAAAGACCACTACCGCAATACATGGGAACCCTCTACAAAATAGGTAAAAAATTTTCCATAAGAACCTTAGCAGATAATAAGGGGTGGGCTGTAAATAGAATTAGCTAACACGAGGAAGATAATCAATATAAAAACAATCTATGAAAAAACTATACGCACATGGAGATATAAATATCGAAGTTTACGAAGGGGAAGTTAAGGGGGAAAAGGTCAACCATGCGGGTAAATTTGTCCTAGCAGAAGGTGAAACATCGGGCCACAAGCATGTCATCACTACTCCAAGTATAGACGATATGGATGTAATAAAATCAGCGGACGGAGGTATGTTTCTCGTTTTAAGAGTTGACGGAATAGTTACCCACGAGGAACACGCACCGATGGCTATTCCAAAAGGCACTTACAGAATCGACAGAGAACGTGAGGTTGACCACTTTTCAAAGACAACAAGGAAGGTACTAGACTAACATGAAAAAAATAACAGCACTCACGCCTGAACAAGAAGCGATGCTCCCAGTGTGGAGGGACAAGTGGATTGAAATTGGGTTAAAAACAGGGAACACAGATTGGGAAACTTTTGATAAGTATATGCCCGTGTGCTACCAAAAAGCAGGACTAGTATACCCCAAAAAAGTAATCAGGGTCAGTTCTCCTATGGTTGGTGCATTTGCCAGCAGCATCGCTAATAAGATTCTAAAAGAAAGAGGAAGCCATGTGGTTGATGATTCGGTTCGTGCGGTTAATGGTGCGGTTGAGGGTGTGGTTCAGGGTGTGGTTCAGGGTGCGGTTCATGATGCGGTTGCTGATGCGTTTGATGTTGCGGTACGTGGTTCGGTTCATGATGTGGTTGGTGGTGTGGTTAGTGGTGCGGTTGGTGATGCGGTACGTGGTTCGGTTCATGATGTGGTTGATGATGCGGTACGCGGTGCGGTTCGTGATGCAAAAATTAGTTGGCACTACTGGTTGGGGGGACAGTTTTGGGTTGGAGGGTGGTGGGGTTCGCCTTCCTTCGTATCTTTCTTCACAGATGTTTGTAAACTTGAATTGAGCAAAGATATACAAGAACGAGCAACTGCGTACAGAAAGGTTTGTGAGTCTGTAAATTATATATGGGCAAACTCTGACTTTGTAATGGTATGCGCAAGGCCAAGCAAAATCTCAAAAAACACAGAAGGTAGACTACATTCAGATACAGATATGGCAATCAAATACCCAGACGGCTGGGGTCTGTATCTACTGAACGGTATACGCTTCGATGAGAAACTGTGGAAACGTATTGTGTCTTTCAAAGACAGCAAAGACATGCCGTTTGATGAAATCCTAAAGATTGCCGACGTTGATCAGCGTGTTCAGGCCATGAAGTACGGCAATGTTAGTGAATTTATCAAACACGCAAACGCAACTAAGGTTGACCAATACACAAAATATCGCCTTGAAGACAATGCACCGATTAACTATTATCTATACGAATTCCCCTCAGGCGATATATTTACCGAGACAGTACACTACCTTATTTATGACGACACTGTTTTGCTAGATAAAAAGATACACATGCAAGGTGTCCCGCCATTTAAGACGGTGCCAGAAGCAGGAGCATGGAAAAGGTCAAATGATGTGTTCACAATTACCCCAGAGGATTGGGAAAACATGATTATCGGCGTTCACCAGAATTAAAAACAATCTATGCCAATAATACTCATCTTAATTTTACTGATATGGCTCGGAATCATCTTTCCGTGGCTATTCATTATATATGTGATCTTGGTTCTTGCTTCGTTAATTGAATAATATATATGACCCTACAAGATTGTTTAGAATACTGCCAAAAACAAAACGGATTAGACTATTGTAAAAACTGTGGACTTACTGCAACTATTATCCACCAAAACCTAGCAGAAGATAGGGCGAGGGTGAGGGGGGTGATAGAATTTGTAAAAACCAATATTGCTTGGCATAGAACACAAGGAATTGAGGCTGATAGTGGAGATGATGCAAGACAAATTGGTTGGGATGGTGCTTGTGATTTAATCCTCTCCTCCTTAGACAAACCATTAAAAGATAACAAATAAAGATATGGAAACAATAATTGGAGTACTAACATTAGTCGTTTTATTTGCAGGAGTATGCATGTTGGCAGGAAAACCTAAAAATGAAAGTGGTTGGTTAGATAAATAAAGATATATGAAAATAATACAATTCAAAAATCCAAAATATAAAATAGGCGAAGTGGTTTGTGTTAAATACAAGGTGGAAGATGAAGTTCAGACTGTTTTACAGGGCATTATATTTTCTGCTCAATTTAGGTCTGAATGGTTTTATAGTATTGAACTCAAAAACCCAATGAACCCACTTGATGAGCCAGAGATGTTTTATTCTTATGAGGAAGATACTGGTGATGCAAAAACAAAAATTATAGCCCTCGCTTCATTAGACAAAACTAAAGAATAAACAAAAAATATATGAACAACATAAAAAAAATTAACGTGATTTGCTCTTTATGTGGAAAATCTAAATCTGCACCAGAAAAATTTTGCCCGTGTGAAGTAAAACCAAAACACACAGATAAAATGTTAGAGGAGTTTGATGAGATGTTTCATTGGACTGATTTTGACGGCGGCATAGGAACGTACATATTGTCAAAAAAAACATCACGTTACGGAACAGAAGAAACAGAACGAAATGAGCTTAGAGCCTTCCTCACCTCCAAAATCTACCAAGCCATAGCAGAGGAGAGGGAGAGGGTGGCAGATAAAATACTAGACATTATTCAAAACATAGACTGGATTGAAAAACCTAGGTCTGCTTTTGGTAGCTTAAACGACCTCCTTGCTTCTTTAGACAAAACTATTGATAAACCCAAAAGCGTGTGGGGTGATTCTGGTGGCGGTTACATGATGGGCCCAGGGTCTATATTAGACCTGTCTGGCGGTGGCTCTGGCTACGGCACGTGTGGTAATTGCGGAGGGGTTGTCGATGACGGTTATGCACCTCAAGGTAAACGTAAGTGCCGATATGGTGCTTCGAACTGTAGAGATTAATTAACAGATAAATAATAAAGATAGATGATCAACACAGATAAAATATTAGAAGAGTTTGATAAGAAGTTTGAGGATTGGAACTTTCACCATAAAGACTTGGGATGTTTCCACGACTCCGTAACGGAACACTTAATTAAAGTTTTTTTTATTGAATCAATCGCACAAGCCCTAGTAGAAGATAGGGCGAGGGTGAGGGGGGTGATAGAGAAATTACAAAATGATGGATTAGAGGTAATTATTGAAGGTGATTACTATGTAAACTTTAGAGATGTAGAAAATATCCTCTCCTCCCTAGACAAACCTAAAGATATATGAAAAAGAAAACAGTAACACATAGACCTATTCCAAACTGGCAGGGATTAACACCATGGTTTAAATTAAAGACCCCATTAACAACAATCTGCTGTGATTGCGGTTTAGCTCACGACTTTCGATTCAAAGTGGTCAAAGGTAGTGTCTATTGGCGAGCAAAGAGAAACAAGTTAGTAACTAAACTTTATAAGCATAAACCATTAACAAAATAAAAATATATGAAAAAACAAGAAATAGCCATGTTAGAACTTAGAGGAGATAGGCTTATTTTAATTCAAAAGTTTGGAAATATGAACGCTAGTCAGGTCGAGGTTGATGTGACTGGAGTTTGGCACTTTTTCAAAGACTATCAAGAATATTTGAGTACCCCCTCCACACTATGCACCACGGAAAAAGTAGAGCCAGACACAAACGACGCAAGCCAATTTCCTGCTGATGGTAACGATATCTTTATTATAAATAAAGATATATGAACCAAAGAGAAATAAAATTTCGAGCGTGGGATAAAATAAGAAACTTAATGATTACATCGAAGCATTGGTCGGTTGGATTTGGTGGAGAAATAAGACCACAAGGAAGAGAGGAATATAACCACAATGAGTTTATTCTTATGCAATTCACAGGTCTTAAAGACAAAAATGGTAAAGAGATTTATGAGGGGGATATTGTAAATATAAAACACCCACACGATATTGGGGGAGACTTTGGAGATACGAATGGTGCTGTTTACTGGTCTACCGCCTTTAACGGGTGGTTGCACGGCAACTCAAATGGAAGACCGGGCAAAAGCATGTGGGAATATTGTGAAATCATAGGCAACATCTACGAGAACCCTGACCTCCTCGCATCCTTAGACAAACCTTTAGACAAAGACGAAATATATTACTTAAAGAAAGCTGGTTTTACCGAAGCAACAGAGGAAGAAATTAGCAGGCCTACAAACTACAAACTAACAGGTAAATAAAGATAGATGAAACAAGAAACCATTACAAGAATTGAATCAGAATTGAGGTCTGCTTTGTATCAAGCAAAACATTGGGGTTTTGCTAACCACGAATCACGAAAACAAAATATAGAAGAAATTAAATCAGCTATGGAAGATTTTGCTAATTTTACTAACCTCACTTAAAAATATATGATCAACACAGATAAAATGTTAGAGGAGTTTGATAAGATGTTTCCTAACCTTGGAGCAACTGACCCTAAGGAAGGTTGGTATGATGCCAAACCCGAAGTAAAAGCCTTCCTCACCTCCAAAATCTACCAAGTAGTATCAGAAGAACAGGTGAGGGTGAGGGGGGTTATAAGAAATATGCCAGCAATTACAAGAAGTGAAGCTGAAAATGAGAACTGTGTCAATATGGACGACCTGCTCGAATCCCTAGACAAACCATTAACATAAACAAAACTAGCAACTTTGTATCCATTCAAGAAAAGATGTATGAACCAAGTTATACACGGAGATTGCCTACAGGTAATGAAAACACTAGAAGATAATTCTATTGACCTTACTGTTACTTCACCTCCTTATGACAATTTAAGAACATACAACGGCTATACTTTTGACTTTGAGGGAATTGCTAAAGAATTGTTTAGAGTAACGAAGCAAGGTGGAGTAGTGGTGTGGGTTGTAGGTGACGCAACTATCAAAGGAAGTGAAACAGGTACGTCATTCAAGCAAGCACTTTACTTTAAAGAGATAGGATTTAATTTGCACGATACGATGATATATCAGAAGGATAATCCTCCCCCCGTTGGTGGAGTTACACGGTATTTCCAACACTTTGAATTTATGTTTGTGTTCAGTAAGGATGTTCCGAAAAAGTTTAACCCAATATGTGCAGACAGGCGAAATAAGTGGGAAGATAAAAGAGAGTTCAGATATAAGGCGTTCGTTAGAGGAAAGGACGGGTCTTTTAAGAAAAAGCTAGTAAGACTTACAGGTAAAGTAAAGATTGGTAACATTTGGAAATATGTAGTTGGTGGTGGAAATTCCTACCCATACAGTTTGGGTTCAACGAGCTTAGGACACCCTGCTATCTTCCCAGAAAAACTAGCAGAAGACCACATCCTTTCTTGGAGTAATGAGGGCGACACAGTCCTAGACCCAATGGCAGGTAGTGGTACGACACTTAAAATGGCAAAGAAAAACAATAGAAACTACATAGGGATTGAAATCAGTGAGGAATACATAGACATTATCAATAAACGCCTCTCCTCCCTAGACAAATTAACAGATAAATAAAGATATATGAACTACATAGATAAACAAATAGAAGAAATCATAAACAAAGTTAGGATAGTAGAGTTTCTTCACGGAGTCCCTGTTTCCTTACCAAGTGAAACTGTGAAATTGTTACGAAGTGGTATTCGTGGAGCAATCGCACAAGCAGGGCAAGAGGGATATAAGAGAGGTGTAAAAGCTGTTGAATTGCCAACATACGACCACTTAAAATGCCCCATAAGAGAAACTTGTATTGGCTATCAAAACGCAGGGAGTGATTTGCAGAATGTAAAAGATGTCCTCCTTGCTTCCTTAGACACAACAGATAAAAATAAGTGTCCCAAATGTGATGGCTGGCTTAAAAAATGGTTTGATAGACAAATTTTTACTGGAATGCATTGTGGTAATTGCGGATATTTCTCCTCCTTAGACAAAACTAAAGAATAAATGAAGACATGGCCTTTGCCATTCGTGCTTCTCCTATAGCACAGTATTCTTTATCGAGTTCTATTCCTATAAAATCAAAGCCCTCATAAACACAGGCTTTCCCTGTAGAGAAACTGCCAGCAAAAGGGTCTAGTACCGTCCCCCCTTTTGGTGTTACAAGTCTTACTAGATATTGCATGAGGGATGTGGGTTTTATAGTTGGATGGAAATTTGCTCTTGCTGTAGGTGATGACTTTGGTGTTTCTCTCCCTGGATTATTTTTGAATTCACCCATCAAAGGCTTGGTAATTTCCTCAAACCCCTCCAGCCCCTCATTCCTATCTTTTTTTGAAGCCTTCGCACAGTAGAAGAAGCGTGAGGCAGAGCCAGAGTCAGCAGGTCTTTCTTTAGTTAATCCTCCACCTAGATTTATTGGTTGGTTTGCTCCGTTGTCTACTTTATTCTTTACAGCTCCTGTCTTCGTCTCAGGAAACAACCCTACCACCTCATCACTTCCGTCATGGATAAAGTTTGCGGGGAAGCGACCTTGAGTGTTATCTATCTTTAATCCATTTTTCAATCCTGTAGTCTTGTCGTTCCATACCATATCGTTATCTCTTTTTATTTTGACAAATCTACCGGGGTCACCCTCTTTACTTGTCCCCACCCGAGATTTTTCTATATTTATCCCACCAGTTCCCCACTTGAGTACATTGAGTGCCACAGTCTTTTCAGATAGTGGCTTGCGTGCCATACAAATAGGTTCGTGAGCAGGTTTTAGAGCAGTACCCCAGCCTTCGTAGGGTGATGTGCCTTTGGTGATAATAGCTTCTGTGCCAAAATTGTAACCACCTTGCTCGCCACCGACAGAACCGCCTCCAGTAACGCTACCGACTCTGTTACCATGATTGTCTTTTTTAACAAGCTCCCTCTCATTCCCCTGCAACTTATCTACTGCCTTGCCGATGTTCAGCCCTTTTGCGAAGCCTTGCCCATATACCCACATAATCTGGTCTCGTATCTCAAACCCAGCGTCTTCAATGTTTACTGCCATTCGGTGATAGGTTCTACTGCCTGCAAAAGATAGTAAGTGTCCACCCGGTTTTAATACCCTGATAACTTCTTTCCATAGCTCAACTGTTGGTACATCGTAGTCCCATTTCTTGCCCATAAAAGATAAACCATAAGGAGGGTCGCAAACTACTGAATCCACCGAGTTCTCCGTCAGTTCTTTTAGCTCAATAAAACTATCACCGTTTATTATTTTATACATTTCTTTTATTTATTTAAATAAAAACCCGCCCACAGTACAACCTTGGTACTATGAACGGGGAGAGGTGTCATGCTGTGTCGTCATCGAAGAACTTGGCTTGCCCCAACTGTTCAGGGCAACGGTCATCAAGAGCGTCAACAAGGCTTACACAAGGGTCTTGTAAAGTCGCCTGCTTGATTTCGGCTTGCCTCCGAGCGAGTATTCGCCTTCTGGTCTGAATGCAGGTGAGTGCGAAGTCCTGCACGAACTCTGGCGCCCTTCCTGTTGCGAGGAACTCTGTGTACATGTTGGTTGCGGTCTCAACGATGTGAGAACAGTCAAGACCTCGCCTCGAGATGAGAGCTTTGACAAACACTGAGTGTTCGCTGACCCGCATAGACAACGCCGCGTCTTTGACCAACCTTGCATGTGACACATTAAGCCTCCTGTTAAAGAACTCCCCTTGGTTATTATATACCTAAAAGTATAACACTACTTGCATCAAAGCAAAAAATCGCCCCACACTCAATGTAAAGCGACCTTTGCAAACAACTATAACGACAAAAAATGGGTCTAACCACAAACCCTAATCATTATATCACTTCGTATCTACAAAGGAAAATAGCCCCGATAAGAGCTATTTTCACCGCCTAGTAGTCAGACTACTTTTCGGTACTTTTATTATATACCTAAAAACAAAAAACCACCCCGTAGAGTGATTCTTTGCTTATGAAACAGAGCGAAAAGTTGCTCTGCATTCATAGTATATACTACTTTTTCAAGATAAGTGCATAAACGGTAGAAGCAGAAGTCAAGATCATAATCATCGTAGTCCAGTACACAGTACTCCTCAAGAAGGCGTAAACACCGCCGACCAGAATAGATAAACCAATAACTATGAATTTAGTTTTTGTTGAACCTTCACCGAACATGCCTTTTGTAAATTCAACCACTCCTGATAACAAAGCACCGACAACTGTAATAGCTAAAAAATCTTCCATGTTGTTTAGTATTTATTTTATAATCAACCTCCACTTCGACCTTTTTTGTGAACGATTTTTACAATACTTCCATTTGGAAGTATTGCGACTGTCCCCGTTTTTTGGTCTACTAACTGAATAGTATTTCTATCAATCAATTTGTTTTAGAGAATATTAAGTAAGGATTTTCAGTATAGGATGCTGTCCCCAATTGTTGTGCTTCTGTTTCTTTTTCCTTTAGAGTCTCCTTAGCTAGGACGATATCTGCAGGGAACACCCACTTTCTTCGTTTGCCAATACTAAATTTACCAATGCCATTAAATTCGACCTCTTCATTGTCCCCCATGTCCAAGATTATTTGGGGTTGGAGTTCAACAATTTCATCTTCAAGTTTAGATATCTCTGCCTTTACTATAGCATAGCGTTCTAGAAGAGATTTATTCATATAATTATTTTCTTAATATCCTTTTCTAATTTGAACTTGTCATTGGTCCACCATTTGTGAAAACTCGCAAGACTTTTAAATGACATGTAGGCAGCATAAGGTTTAGTTAATTTGTAGACCGTAGGTTTGTCCATTTCTTTTGAAAAATGGACAAGTTTAACTTGTTTAATTTTAAGATCAGTCATGTAATTAAAGAAATATGTGTATGCACCAATCTGCATAAGAAAGTCTTTACCCGTTACACTATTTGATGTCTTAAAATCTACTAGGGTTAATTTATTGTCCCACATGCAGAGAAAATCAAGTGTCCCCGCACTGTATTTCTGATGACCCACAAGAATTTCAGAAGCTAGGGGAATGATTTGGTGTTCCATAGTCAATTTCTCAAACCCTCTAGCAGCTGCAATAGCCTTATTATCAGTTCCATTAGGAGCAAACCAATTCATGTTCTCTGGTTTATTACCTGTTTTAAGCCACTCTTTAATGTAATCCTCGCACATTTGATGAGCTTGTGTCCCAATTGACCCTGCACTATCTCTAAACTCTGTATGAGCAATCTGTGCACCAGTTATATACTCATCTCGGTATGCAGGGTCTTTGAGTCGTGTCCATCGATCATCAACTTCAAGCCATTCGATTCCTTTTTTCACTGCCCAATTAAGAAGATGGGGTTTTGCTAAAACCTCTTTTAATATTGTCGTAACTGAGGGGACAATCCTACCTGTGTCCTCAAACCGATAGAAATGACCTTCTTCGGTGTGTTGAGGAGTGATTTTACCAAGGACTCTCTCATCGATTACGGATTTAATATCCTGTAGACTCAAATTCATCATCTTTTTGCTCTTTAATCCATTCGGCATCCATCACTGGTTTGCCAGCCTCATCGGTTGCAGGAAAGATTTTTTTGATCTTGGCATCGTTGCCTTTGTCTGTTGGTTTGAGCTCAGTTAATTTGATCATAAACTTCTGACCAATTTGCACTTTTTTCATAATTCCGACAGATATACCTGTAAGAAACATTGTGTATTCTTCCCCATCTTTAACGATGGTCGCTTCTTTATCAAGAGTAGATTTACCTGTTTTTTCGTTCTTGGTTGAACCTAAAAATTTACCCTCTTTCGCTTTGATTGTGTAGATTGTTGAAAGTTTTCCGTATTGATCTACTTTGGTCATCTTATCGACCCCAGTTAAGGTGCCCTTGATAAAATCACCTACTTCATTGAATTTTACTGTTTGGGATTTTGCTTCGTTGTAGTTTTCGGATGTCATTTTTGGTGTTTGTTATTTTTTTAATTATGCTGATGTTGCTTCGTCTTGAACTGTCTCGCTAGGTTCTACCTGTTCAGGAACTTCTTGAACCGGAAGGGTGGGTACTACTTCATTTTCCATGTTTTTTAATTTTATTGATTGGTAATTTCGACCTCGAATCTTTAATTATTCGATATACATTTTGACGGGTCATGCTGTAAATATCCCCTATTTCAGCTAAGGTCATGCGGTGTTCGATAAGCAAGGGGAAAGTTATGCTATAAAATTCTTTAAGAATTTTGTCCCTTACCTTATTTTCTGATATATTTTTCATACCTGTGTACAATAATATTGCGTACTTTTATTTTTGTAAAGTATACTATGGGGATTGTTACGTTTGTAAATTTATGAATAAATTCGTCCATTTAAAAACCTTTGATTATCTTATCTCGGAAGACAAATTAAAGGATATTGTCATTGCCGACATCGAGGAGACAATAAAAATGTATGATGAAATTATCAATAAGGATAAACTTGAACTCCGTCTGCTCATGAGAGATCGATATGACAAGGGTCAGGTAAAAATGGACATTGTTTACCTTGAGGAACGGGATAAAATCTACATCGAACAAGTGGATAAGCTGAAAAGAAAATTAAAATTCATCACCAAAAACTCTTCGCCATCGAACATCGCCTTTGAACAGAAACTTTTAATAGCAAGAGCCGTGCCTATCTCAACATTGATGGAATTTAATCGAGGTGACTTTGCCTGCTGTCCTTTTCAAAAAGAAAAAACACCAAGTTTTAAATACTATCCTGAGAATAATAAATTTAAATGCTTTGGTTGTGGTGTGTCTGGAGATAGCATAGATTTGGTACAGCAATTAAAAGGATTAGAATTTATGGAAGCACTTGAAACCCTAATTTAATGACAGAACAGGTCGCACAAAAAAACCCCACTACCTTTGAGGAGGTTGAGAGAGAGATTAACGCTCTCTATTTAATCAAGGACAAAGGAGTTATTCGAATTATTCTAGCAGCGGTTATTGCAAATATCCTCGGCATTAGTGCTAAACCAGTTTGGCTTTTGCTGTTGGCTGGTTCATCCGGAGGAAAAACTGTCCTTCTGCAATTACTCGATGGTTTGAAAGAGTACATCATGCCAATCGATGAGCTCACTGTAAATACAATGGCCTCGGGTTATAAAGGTAGCCGTGAAGAGGTGTCGTTGTTGCATAAAGCCAATGGGCTGATTCTTGTATTCAAGGATTTTACAACACTCCTTTCCATGAACAAGGAGAATCTCCGAACAGTTATGGGGCAATTCCGTGCTATCTATGATGGATCATACGAAAAGAAAACAGGTAACGCTGGGGATGTTTCGTGGGCAGGTAAAATTGGCATTATTGCCGGCGGGACAACTTCAGTCCAACGACTCATGAGGCAGTATACAGACCAAGGGGAAAGGTTTATAAATTACCTTATCGAGCAACCAGACCCGATTGAAATGACTACGAGAGCTATCTTCAATCGTAAAAATATCAAAGAAAAAGAGGAAAGTATAAAGAATAACGTTGCAGATTGGGTTCGTGGAACCCTAGCCTCGGCTTCTCGAGAGAATTTTGACATTCCAGAAGATATTCAAAAGGAAATGATTCTAATTGCCAATTTCTCTACCCTTGCTCGTTCCCCTGTAAAAATGAACTTCAAGGATGAAGAAGTAGAATTTGTCCCAGAGCGTGAAATGCCTGCTCGTATGGCGACCATGCTGACAAATTTAGCCCTGACCTTTATTATTATGAACCCAGAGGGAGTCCTTGCCCCTGCAGATGCCACCATTCTCTATAAATGTGCACTAGACAGCATCCCATCAGATAGACGACTCATACTTCGTCTTTTAACACAATACAAGACTGGAAGCACTAAGTCACTCGCTGTGGCATTGAATTATCCTACTAACCCTGTCCGCAATTGGTGTTCACAACTAACCGCTTTAGGTATGCTTGTTCGAAGAGCCAAGGGTGAGGGAAGTTCCGATACTTGGACACTCCTAGATGAGTGGCGAGAAATAATGCACAAGTACGAGGGCATTGAAATGAAAGAAGTCGCTCTCACAGTAACCGAAGAGGAGGAGTTGAAAATGGACAATCTTTCTGCTGAAAGAGATCAGGAGCTCATGAAGAAGATTTTAGAGAATGATAAAGCTGATACTATTTTTGATAGTCTATGAAACTTCTCCCGCACCAAGTAAAATTCGCCAAGGGCTATAAAGACAAAGCCTTTGTTGCACATGAAGGTGGCACGGGGAAGACAATATGTGCGTGCTCGTGGCTTAGAGACGGACGGGACTCTGATGCCTTGGCCATCGTATCTAAGAGAACTCTAAAGAAATGGAGAAAAGAATTAAAGGATTGGGGGACGAAAGCTACTGTTGTTTCTATGGATTCTGAATTTAAGAAACTGCCTATAAAAAAATGGTCAGCGATAGTGGTGGATGAGGCAGATGAGTTTGGAAGTCCCCTTTTCGTAAAAGGTCGCTCTAAACGTTCCGAATGTTTGTATAATTTGATTAAAGCGTACCCAGATGTTCCTACGTTTCTCGCAACAGCTACGCCCATACGATCAAAATCATGGAATTTACACACTCTTTTATGCTTTCTAGGAATTTATATAGACTGGAAAAAATGGCGAGAGGAATTTTATTCTTTAGAACGAAGACCTTTTCTACTCAGACCTGCATGGCTACCGAAAGATGATTGGCGTGAGAAGATACGCCCCATTCTTGAAAAATACGCTGACATCGTGCTTTTAAAAGATTGCGTGGGGTATTTGCCACCCTTTACCGAAGAGGTCGTTGAAACGTCACACAGCCCCTTTGAGCCTATTGGAATTGAGCTTACTAAGTTATTTTCAGCAGAGCATCAGCACGAACAGAAAGGGAAGATTAAAAAGATATTGGAAATTGGGCGAGAGTATCGAAAGGTATTAGTGGTCGCTTATTTTGTTGAACAAGTGAAAGATTTAGCAGAACAACTTGGCAAAGATAGAGAGACATTTATGGTGCATGGTGGGGTTAAAAGTCAAGAAGAAATACTCAAGAAAGCAAATGAGGTCGATGATTGTTTTTTGGTTATTCAGGCTTCTCTTGGTGTAGGATTTGATGCTGACACTTTCTCTTGTGTGATATTTGCCTCAATGTCATACAAGGTACGAGACTTTGTTCAAACGAAATATCGCGTGCGCCGGGTTCACAACCTTCACCCTGTAAAATACTATTACTTGCACGGAGGTCGTAGAGATAAACAAATTTATAAAGTAATACAGCTCGGGCGTAATTTTATTCCGAGTGAATGGGAACATGTTGCCTAACCTCCCAAAACAACACAGTAAACAAGAAGCCGATTTCGGTTTGAAATTCCGTGAGTGGTGGTCTAAAAACAGACAACAAGGGACTTTTGAATTAAAAGACAGTCGTGGCAAGAGCAGTATTCCATTCAGTTGCTTTGAACCAGAACAAGAGACCATGGCAAATATGGCAAGGAATCCAAAAGGTGTACTTGTGCGTGTGTCAGTAGGAACACCAGGAACGGCTGACTATATTGGTCTTGTGAATTATCCAACATGGATAGTGATTCGATTTCCAAAGGCATTTTACATAATTTCGACAGGTAATTTTCTGTTTGAAAAAGAACAGAGTAAGAGAAAGTCACTCACAGAATTCCGAGCTAAAGAGATAGGCAAGAGGTGTACATTAGTTTAAACGCAAAAATCCCCGCACTCAGTTGTAAGGGGGGATTTTTGCTTTTTATGAAAGAACTCTGTTGGTAGTATACACTATTATTCTTCATCTTTATCCAATTTTTTTTGTCGGTTAATCTCTTCTCGAGTAAGAAAAGCCTTTGCCCATTCAGGGTCAATACGATTCACATAGACACCAGTGAGCATACTCACCATAATATCCGGCCAGTAATTTTTTAGAATCTCATCGGTAGTTGTCCGTTGAAATCCTTCTTCAGATTTACCTTCAATTGCACCCTCAATCGGAATCCGAAGAAATTTCTGTTCCCCACGAAGTTTCACTCGTAAGGATTCATTATCAGTCCACACAGGAATAAGTGAAGTAAATGTTTGACCAAAGGTTCTTGGTTTTCTCTGGTATGGATCAAGCATTTTTGCAAAGTCTGTTATAACTCGGCCAAGGGGTACGAATGACGCTGCCGTTTGACCAATAATAATTGGTGTGGGAGTGAATGTTTGATATTTATTTTTGTAACCAATAAGAGTCAAACCTACAACTGCCAATGGACCAACACTTCCTAACATATCAGTCGCTATATTGGTTGCGGATTCAAAATTACCATCTACAAGTTGCAAACCAGTCTCAGAAAGATTAATGAATGGGTATTTAGCTGTTCGAGTAAAGATTTCTTTACCTTCACTGTCAGTCTTAAGGAAGAAACGACCTCGAGGAGAAACTTGGGCGGGAGATTCAGCACCACCTTCAGGTGTTAGTTGTTTCTTCTTTCGAAGTTCTCGAATAGCGGCATACATAAACATTATGGTTGAGAGAGCCATTATTTTAGAAACGCGCTCTTCCCACGGAAGATTCTGGTCAAAAGCCGAATTAACCATCGAAGTAATTTGCTTTGCATACTTGTAAGGGTATGTTATGAAAGGTTTAACCAATCCTCCAAGTGGACTTTTCTGCCAGCTTTCCATCCATAAAGGCACGTTATCGTAGTCGTAAGCATACATATCAACTTCACTATTAATCTGTGCGATAAGGTCATTTTCTTCTTCTGTTGGTTCAATGAGCCCTTCTTTAGTCATTTTGTCCAATTTTGCCAATTCACCACCATTTTCAGCGGTGATAATAACCTTTTTCCAATATCGTTCGTATATGCTGAATAGTTTTAAAACTTTGTCTCCATAGATATCAAGTTTTTTACCTGTTTTAAATTTCTGTTCGCTAAACTGACCATAAAAATTACTCAAATCACTCCCGTAAATCCAATCCGGAGCATTTGCCCATCCCTTTGGAGTGAGAGTTGTGATCATCGCACTGATATTTTTCTTGGTCTGAGGCATAGTAAGGTTGCCTGAAAGTGCCTCCTTGTAGAAATCAGAAAGAACTTTTGATGAGTATTGTATTGAGCCAGAGATAACGTTTGTTGTAGCAGTTCCTGGATGAGCCAAGATGTTAATTCTCCAGTATCGATTCACATTGTTAACTATTCGCAAAGCAAGGGTGGCTTCCTGAACGCCTTCGGTAATTAATTTATACCGACTGTATATGGCTTGAGGCATTTGATAGCGTGTTTGTTTTGCAATAAGTCCCTTATCATCTTTAATGATAACTGTTCTCTTTTCAACACCACGACCAATACCAGTTTTTAATTTTCCAACCACCTCAACCCAACCCTGTTCTGGTTCTGCTCCCTCAGCAATGGGTTTTGTTACCCTAGCAAATTGCTTTTCAATAAAATCATTCCAACTCTTTTCGGTTTGTAAATCAACAAGAGCCCTAGTCATAGATTTTTTAAGATCCTGAACATAGCCTTCTTCACCACTTCGAAATTTCTTAGAACTTGCTGTTTTAAATCGAAATTTCTGTCCTTTACCTGTATTCTCCGGAAGATATGAGTCCTCCCAATATCGATGTGCCCAGCCTTCGATGTTGGAATTAATTTCATTAATGTCCTTGATAAGTTCGCGATTAAAAAAGTCTTTTGCTTCATCTCGAGACGCAGTAAAATCTTTAACAAGTTGTTGTCCTTCAGGACTCAGAGAGTCGAAAATCTGTTTTGCTTGTTCTGGTGTATACCGAGCTTTAGCAAATTGTTTAACAGCTTTTCCATCAACAATTTCAATTTTACCTGTAGCCACCCAACCTGCAGAAGCCAACTTTACGGACTCTGCTTCACTCTTTGCGTATTCAAAATCCCTAGTACCAAATTCAGGTTCTCCGTCTTTTGTAACCTTGATTGATTCAACCGCAGCAAAAATTGTTCCTGCATCGTCTTTGATGTTTTTAAATTTCTCTTTGACCGATTTCTCAATAACTATCTTTGCTCGTTCTCTCATTGCCCTCCAAGCGGTTTCACGTCCATAAGCCATGCTTCCTGCTCGGTACCCGAGGTACTTTTGCATAATTTGTTTTCGGTCAGCAAACCAATTAGGGGTTTTAATACCAGTTGGTTTATCAATTGATCCAGAGGCAGCTTCAATAAAGTCAGAAATTAATGGGTTATTGACTGATTGTTTTTCTATGTGTTCTAATGCCGTTGGAGCTAATTCATTCAAATTACCTGGACTTTCAAACATCTTTTGGAAGAATCGTGCGAGAAGTTCCGTTGGTCGATGATAGTAACTTGCACCATCCCTTGCTTTTTCTTGACCAACAAGGTCATGGGTAACAGCTTTAAGTTCAGCAAGGATAGTCTTTTTGGTTTCAGCAGAGAGATCCTTACCAAAAACATCAAGAGTATTTTTATTGTTACTTCCAAGTAAATTAAATTCAATGGCATGACCAAGTTCGTGACTCATGACGATCATGTAATCTCGCGGACTTTTGACGATATGATCACGAAGTTTTACAAGACCTGTCTTTGGAATGACTAGAAATTCTCCTTTAAAACCTTGGAATTGGCCAGCAGCCTTTTTATTCGAAATTCCACCAGTCCTTGCAGTAATAGCATGAAGACTGCGAAATTTATTAAGCTGGTCAATACGAAATTGAAACTCAGAAGGTGTTGCTGCTGGGCGAATCTTATCAAGGAATGTGGAAGTTTCTGCATTCGGTATTATAAACAATTCATTAGCAACTTCTCCTGCTTTTTGAGCAACACTAAAACGAGACTCTGGATCAGGGTTTTCTACTTCTTTTTTCACAACTGGATCAAGAGCTGGAGATACTTTGGCTACTGCTTGTTGTGCTGGAGAAAACTTGGATGTTCGAGACTCTGCAGAGAGTTTGGAGTCAGTTTCAACCTTCTTAGGTTCTGGAGCTTTTTCAACCTCAAACTTTATATCCTTTGGTAAATCATTAAGAGGCATAAGGAGTCCAACAACCTTTCCTTTTTCTCTAAAGACAACAGGTTTTCTTTCACCATGAATTTCCATCTCAGCATTTGGCAAGTGCTTAACCATGAACGCTAATTTGTCAGCATCTACGGCAACCTGTGTGTCTCCTGCCTGAAGAATTGCCATGACAATTTTATCCTTTGAACGGGTGACGTACCCTTTAATAGAAGCCTTTTGACCTTTGCCTGTTGGCATGATTCTTTTCCAGTCAGGGAAAGTACCTGAGGCTTTAACACCTGGATTCTTTTTAGAGAAATCTGCATAAAGTCTACCAGCAATTGTTTTGTTATTTATTAAAATATAAGTGTCAGTAATGACCCCTTCTTTTTTACCTTGAAGAAGTTCTGGTTTCTGACGGAAATTATTTGAAAGAAATCCCTTGCTCTGATTTCCAACCTTCTGCAAGAGTTTGCCCTCTGGATCAGAAACATTACTATCCTTGGATAGAAGCATCTTCCTTGCTTCAGTTGGTTTCATCAAGGACAATTGTTGTTCAATTGAAAGATCTACACTAATAGGTCTAGGTAAACGAGCTTCTACAGCACTTTGAAGCCTGTCGATATAATTATTGATATTCTGTACAAGTTGTGGGTACTGTTGACCACCTTCAAGACCTGAAACAAGAGCGGCTGGTTCACTGATTCGCTTTGAGAGATTCTCCCTGATGTTCTCAAGATGTTGAACCATTGTGTCTAGCTCAGAGGGTTTTGCACTAGCAATCTCAGCCTCTGTAGGAAGTTCGGAATTTATCATTTGGATATTTCGAATAACCTCAGGGTGAGTATCTTCGACATTCAGAGTTTGACCGGCGATTTCGATCGTTTCCTTGTCTCCTAGATTACTGGTGTCCTCGGCAATGACTGGAGAGGTTTTTGCCAAAAACTCAGTAACCATCTTGTTACCGACATCAAGAACCTTTTTGGAAGTTAAATTATTAACATCGACCTCGAGTGCTTTCGCAATTTGGATACCAAGTTCAGGTTGTCCTTGAAGCTCAAAAGAACCCTTTAAATCAGAAATAATGTGCTTTGCAATATCGGGTTGATATATCTTGTTTTTTATATCTTTATAAACAACTGTAGCGTCACCACCATCAGCAATCATGGTGTCATAGGTTTTCATTGTTAGAAAAGAATTGCCACCAGGTTCAAATTGCTGTAAAGGGTGTGATGTTTGTGGGGATTGACCTATTACTTGAATTTTAGAATTTGATGGTGGTGTTTGATTTTGTTCAGTCCCCGTTTGTTGGGCTGGATTTGGTTGAGAACCAGCTATAGCTGCACCGATGATAGTACCGAAGGCTGCTGATTTTAAAACTCCTTCATAGAAAGGTTTGCCAGTTGAAACATTTGAAATCCCCTGCTGAATCCCTTCTTGAATACCTTCAAGTGGACCCGACATTAGGGTTTTTCGTAAAATAGAAGAACCTTCTTTTAAAATACCATAATGGTTTGTTAGACCAAGAACAAGGGCGTTCACGGTGAGAGCTCTGTCTGCAATTTTATTGGCTTCTTCAGTTGATTTACCCTGAGCCTTTAGTTGTTTGTAAATTTCACCAGCTTCATGGGAGGCTTCAAGCAATGTCATTGTGCCGTTCGCAACAAGTTTCAAAATCTTCGGAGACTTAATTACCGCATGGGAAGCAGAGGAAAGACCGACACCTGGGACATAGTACGCTGCAGCAGAGCCTGCTGCTTTCATAAATTGCTGAACAATATTTGGATCATCAGCATCATAGTTATAAACTGGGCCAAGATCACGTTCGATTATTTGTGATGTTTTATTAAACCATTTGGCAATTGGATTTTCAGATTCATCTTGAGGTCCACCAAAAATTTTACTTTCTGCTCTTTTAAAAAGTCGATCAATACCACCAATGGCTCCACCAGCAGCTTCAGCAAAACCAGATGAAATTGGAACAAGAGCATTACGACCAATGACTTCTATCATTGATTCAGGGAAGTATTTTAAATTAGACATAGAGAATAACCCAGGACTCTTTGGTGCTGGTTCTGGTTCCCTTGGTCTTAAAAATTTCTGTTGAACCTCGGGATTCTGTTCAATAGGAATATAACCAATCCCTCGCCTTGGTTGAAATTCCTCATCGTTTGGATCAATTGGTCTATACATGTTTATTCATCATCATAAGGATCTGTAGCTGTTGCTCGGTATTGTGACCTTGAACCAGATTGGCCACCAGTAACTAATGTTTGCAAGAACCTTTCGATTGCAGCGTAATTTCTTGCAAGATTCTCGTCTGTTCGAGACTGGAGTTTAAGATTTCTTAATGTAAATTTAAGACCATATCTATTTAAATCACGTTCAAGAAGTTGAATTTCATTCTGACCAGATTCATTCTCTGTTGAGAATCCAAGATTTAAAAGTTGTCCAGTGCCAGCATTACCAATCTTGAAACCACCACTACCACCTGACCCTGAACTACCCGACCCATCTCCCGCAGAAGGCTTACCGATTCTGCCAAGGTTTTTTGTGGTTTGAGAACCAGTCAATTTATTTGTTCGAACCATCACAACGTTTCCGTGTCTATCAGTATGTTCACTAATATTCCAATCTCCCGAAGAACCAACTGCTGTAATAAAACTACCATCAGGCATAGGAATCTTTGAGCCAGCTGGATATGAACTAGAAAGATCAGCAATTAATTTAAGATTTTCAAGTTTAGCCTTATAACCCTTTGCATTAGCTGAAGCCTTTGTCGCCTCGAGTAACTTATTGACTCCCTCAGTTGTTGTACCGAAGGCTTTGGCTGCTCTTCGCATATCCCTAGAATTAACTGGGGCTGCACCCAAAGCCCACTGTTCAAGAGAATTTGTAGCCCATTCCTGTTCAAACTTTGACTGGTTACGAGCTTCGGTAGACATCGCAATCTTCCGACTTGCGAACCTATCTTTGGCATCAGTAATGGCTGATTCCATTTGCCTTGCAAGGGTTGTTTTTTCTCTGGATAATTGAAAATCCTTTTCAAGATAGGCGTTGCGAGCAGATTCAATAGCGGAATCTCGTTTCTGATATAAGGCTAAAGTATCCCCTTCATGTTCGGCAGTAAGGTTCTGCAAAACTCCTTCTTGACTTTGAGTAGCACCAAGGAAACCACCACCTGAAGTGACGAGACCTGTTGCTCGACCAGCAAATTGTTTTTCTTGTCGCCCCTCGAGCTCATCACCAGCCGCTTCGTAATCAGTTGATATTCTCGCCCTGTCTGTATCACTACGCTCTCGATAAAAAGTCCTTTGATTTTCTATCTCACCAATTTCAGCACCGTATGAACGGCGGATACTTCGGTCATTAAAACGCTCTGGTCTTTCACCACGAGGATCACCCGAACCACGTCTCATATTTCTTCTTCTTCTTCTTGTTCTTTCTGACATTTTATTTTATTCTTCGTCATCCATAAACATATCATTAATACCTTCGACCTCGGATGTTCGTTTTTCCTCCAATGTTGCCATTTCATACTCACGTTTCATTTGTTCTGTACGCATTTTCTCCATCAGCACATCTTCTTTGGTTGGTGCCGAACGACCTCGAACCATTGACTTTTCGAAGCGTGTTATCTCTTTATCGAGTGCACCAAGCTCTGCTCGATATGAAGTTGAAGTTGAAATGATTTTATTAGACATATTAAAAATAAGTTATTACGATTACTTCACCTCTACCACCTGCTCCACCTGCTCCTCCAGTAGAAGTTCCTGCGCCACCACCTCCACCTCCACCACCTGGTGCTCCACCTGCTCCACCTGCACCACCCGTGTTGTCATTTGTTCCACCACCACCAGAGCCACCATCGCCACAGTTTCCTGTTGCTGAACGAGATGTTCCAGCACTTCCCGCTGTTCTTACTGCTCCTCCTGCTTGTCCACCACCTTGTACATAAGATAAAGATACGCCTGCATCTCCACCTACATACTCTATTCCAGGGGTGTCATTAGAAAGACCACCACCAGCTCCTCCAGCTCCGCCACCAAATAATGAACTACCACCCCCTTGACCTGATGCAGTATCTCTACCACCACCACCAGAAGCACCACCGTAAGCAGCCGATAGTCCAACGGCACCTGCAGGTCCTGACCCTGCTCCTTCAAGACTTGTGCCTGCTACACTTCCGCCTGCTCGTCCAACTAATCCTGCACCGGCACCACCAGCGACATAAGCATTAATCCCATTATTCCCAGCACCTCCACCTATTGAAGTTATAAAACTTCCAAAAACTGAACTTGCCCCTGCACTTGCTCCAACTGTAACCGTTTCTGTTGCCCCTAGTGCCCCAGCAGGAAATATTTTTCTAATTGGTGTTGCTCCTCCACCACCTCCACCTCCACCTCTATTTGTTCCAGCAGATGCCCCATACCCATTTCCCCCTTTTCCACCAGCTCCAATAACTATAACCTCTACCGCTTTTGGAGTTCCTGATGGTTTTGTCCAAGTACCTGAAGATGTAAATGTTTGAACATCAGTTAAAAAAACGGGCGAAAACATTTGAAAATTAGTCCCATCATAAACTACCTCTATCAACTGATTCGCTTTAATGTCGCCATCCGCTAAATCAATATTAAAATCTTTCTTAATAGTCTTCGCTCCTAAACTATTCACGTTCAAAGTACATACACCCGTATTAATCGTGTTCGCTTTGAAAACAAAGACCTGACCTGTGGCATAGGCTGTTATTGCAGGAACGACAGTGATGGCATAAGCGTCAGTCGAACCGGCATCAACAGCATAGTTGTGATACTGCGAGACACGGATTTTATCGAGTGGTGCAAAGAGTTTATAAGGCACACCAACAATAGTCTTGGTGACAGTTCGAGCATCCACTTCCGCTTGTGAGGCTTCGACTACTATGCCTGCGGCTGATGTTGAGGCAGGGACTGAACCTGCTATTGCGGCGGCATCGATATACTCTTTGAGATATTGAAAGATTTGCGGAATATCGGAGCCCAACATCACAATACTGTTTGCACTCCAATCCAGTTTCAGAGCAGTAGTTTCAGTGGTGCGGTTGCCATAAAAGGAAAGACCTCTACGGAGAATGGTTATAGGACCCGCAGAAATTGTTGCGGGATCTATTTCCATCAATTCCAAAATTGTTCCCGTGTCATTTCTAAATGCACAATAGTGTTGTGTACCTAAATCAGCCACCGCAACATCAGTCAAGCCATCAAAAGAAAGAATATTATTGACATGAAAAGTCGTGCTCGCACTGGTTATTGCGAAGGCTAGACGTTTCGGAGGTATCGATGAAAAGTGGACTGACATTTTATTTAAAATTTAAGAACCATTATAACTACACTATTAAGACTGATACCTCCATCAACAGTGATATTTTGAGTGCCAGCTCCAGGAGTTTCTGTGTACATTAAAGAAAAAGGAACATGCTGTGTTGTGCCCGATGAATTACCTAGACTTACAGAGTCCTTTGTTACACTATTATATTTTAAATTCACCACAACTTGTCCTGAAGTTTTTATATCATAACCCTTTGCCCACACCATAACTCGTTGACCTGCAACGGTTGTCAGTGCATGTGTCACCCCAGCAGTAGTTTCAATCGTTGGGACATCTTTTAAACCAAGAAGACTTACAATTCCAGCCTTTAATTTTGCTGGAGTCACGATTAGTTTTGAACCAGTAGCACCCGTTGCAGTTTCCGCTGCAATCTCTACAGGAGTCGCTTCTTCAACGAGACCAGCTACTGTTTCTGAAGCTGGTACACCACCTGAAAAAGCGGCGGCATCAATATATTCTTTAAGATACTGAAAGAGTTGGGGAACATCGGTTCCAAGCTGGCAAACTGATCCAGCACTCCAATCTAATTTGTAAGCCGTAGTTTCTGTGAGTAAGTCTCCATTAAATTCGAGACCACGTTTGAGAATAGTGATATTGGTAGACGCAATTGTCGCTGGGTCAAATTCAAAAATCTCGATAATTGTACCTGTGTCATTTCGGAAACAGCCAAAGGCCTGAGTTCCAAAATCAGAAGCCGCAAGGTTAATAGTTACACCAAGAGTATTTCGTTTCCAACTTTTGATATTACCAAGTCTGAAAGTTGTCGAAGTAGAGGTTATACTCTGTGATAATTTTTTAGGCGGTATGCTGAGGAAAAAAATTGACATTTTTTTATACTGTTTTAATTCTTGGAACTACTGTAGAAACATCTTCTTTCAAACCGAGCGAAAGGCGAACGATCTCCCAATCTTGACCTTTCCCTTCCGACTGAATCCCAGTGGAAAAAGTTTGTCCGTAAATGTATGGGAAATAAATTATGAATTGAAATCTCCTTCGCCCATCTGAGCTTGCTGCCGAGACAGTTCCTAGTGGCTCAATCGCATTAGCTGTACTTCCCATAAACCGTGTGAAGTTATCACCCAATGTCAAGGCATCTTCGGTACCACTAAAGGTAAATGATAACACAGCCTCATCAGAAAAATCTTTGTAAAGATTGAAAGTAAAAGAAGTGTTGCTAGTAATAAACCCCTCCAAGGCAATCGAATTAATTCCTTGAATATTACTTTTCTGTGGCAGAACGTTGAAAAAGTTCGACCTCCAATCACAAGTAATTGGATACTTGATTGTTGAACTCTGAACATCCGACTTTCCAGTGAGCATTTTCCAAACATTCGCCCCGCTTGATTCTGAATAATAAAGCTCTTTCTTATACTCAAAAAAGAACCCAGCTGGCAGTGCCCAGATACCCTCAAAGGCTCTAACTGTTTTGTTATAAACCAAAATTACATTGTTGAAAGTCTCATCACTAGAAGTCCGGTGACATGAGTAAATGCGATCCCGAAATTCGATGCCGTTAAAATCAGCGTGGTCATAACTATCAAGCAACCGCTTAATCGGCAAACCAATATTTTCTGTTTGTGGTGTAATATCTTTTGCTTTTACACGGCCGAGAGAGGTATACGATTTATCAATGGTCATAAAATATTGATCATCAGCTCCTCTAATGACCTTGCTAACGCTACCTCTGCCAGTTTTAAGAGGCTCACGAACTGCAAAATCATCAGCATCCTGAGTGTACCGAACCGATTCGATATACCCCTGTTTGTAGCAATAAGCAACATTTTCCTGACCCTTGATATCTGTCACCTCACCACCGCCATACGGCATATTAATAATGTCACCATCACCGGCAACTCTAGCAGCTGCAAAAGTAAAAACTGATGGGTTTAAAAGTTTTGAAACAAAAACCGAACCAGCTTGGTCAGATCCCTGCAATGCCCCAGCACTGTCTCTCGAAACAGCTGATTTTACATTCCCAACAAAGACACGACCAAGAAGAGCCTCTAAGCGATTACCCCTTGGAGCGCCGACAAAAATATCAGGGACAATAGTCACCGCAGCATTGTCCGAACCAGCGTGAGCTGAAACAACAGTAAAGGTCGTAGCTAAATCAATATTATAATATTTAATAACCGTATTGGCATAAATAATTCCTTGAGTTGCTTTGTAACTCAAACCCGAAGCAGTTGTCGAAAAACCAACAGTTGAAGTCATGACAGTATCAGAGGTAATTGTGGCAATAGTTCGAATGGTTTCACCTGAAACTAAAATCGGATCATTCACAGCATAATTAGTTAAAAAGGTAGTACCTGTACCTGTAAGAGTCGTAGTCCCATTGGTCGCCACAGTCCCCACGCCATGAACAGGAAAGGCAACTTGGCGGATTTCAAAGGCGACATTACCAGGTCCAGCTCCTAAAGTTTCAAAGGTTAAAACATTAACAGTATTGCTATTGATTCTGCGAATTTTACCTGTACCTACAATATGAACAAAAAAGTTCTTCCACATATCAGTCGCCCAAACCGCAGTTGAGACAGTCAAGGTTGTAGCCGAATTTGCTGTTGCCGTAGCAGAATAATAAACATTAGTTTTCAAAACCGAATCAACTGTAATAGCTGTTTCAGCTCCGGCTAGAGTTCCATTAAGCAATGTTACTGAACCTCTCCACCTTTGATATTCCTCAAAACGATTACAGAAATAAGTAAAATCATCGTTATCCACGTTGACAAGAGAAGTCACAAAACCAAATTCTTGAGCATCAGTAAATCCTCCTTTCAAACGATTCCAACCAGCAACAGGGTCATAATATTCTAAAAAAGTAGAGTAGGCTTTTAATAAATATTCAGCCGAACCCTGAGATTTTTTAAAATTAAAAAAGCCTTTAATCCCACTGGTTGAAGTATTGAGTGCTCCTAAAAGTTCAGTACCAGGGCGGGAAGCAATACCACCACGATCGGATATGGTGACATTGAGTGCTTTGCGTGATGAACCGAAATCTGCCTTTGTATCATCAAGAAGTAATTGGAGCCCTCGTTTGAATTCTGTTTGTGAAATTGTAAGTGTCTTTGCCATTATATTACAACCGCAGTTATCGTTTCAGCACTCAATAAATTAAGATTTGTTAAAGTCGTTTTGACATCAGAATCACTTGATACAGCGATAATAATATTTGCAATTCTTGCTTCCACCAAAATATAATGCTCAGTTGTTAAAACAGGTGTTTCTGATTTAACTTCATCAAGAAGTAGGGTTCTAAGATTTTTTAATTGTTGATAAGTAAAAGCCATTACATTTTTATGAAATCTGCATACGTTTCGATAATAAGCAAAGCCTCGCTCGGATTAGCCATTTCGTACTTCCTTTTATTTATGGCATACCTTCGTGCGGCCCTATCTGAGGCATCAAATTCATCGACCTCTGGACCAGCCAACTCAACGCCCTTATCGACCATTAAATTAAACTCTGTCGAGTCCACGTTTAAAAGATCAGAATCTACAGTGCTATTTTCAATATAACTTCCGGCTGATGTCTGCCAAGGAAATTTTGAATAGTAGAAAAGATTATGAATCTCACCTTTTTTCAAAAGTAAATTATCAAAACGATAATCTGTTTCACTCACTTTCCCCGCCGTTTTTGTCATATAGATAGCGACAAAAACCCCAGCCGTATTAGTAGGAGAACCAACTGTAGTCAGACTCGTCAGATCAAATCGAAGTAAATTCCAACCAACGACAAAGGCTGTACCATCCGCTTGAGTCGTAGTAGTTTTTTGATAGTAAGCTCCCGAAGAACTACCAAGGCGGATAATAAAATTTGTTAAACCTGTCGTTGAGGTGATGTAAGTCCAAACAAAAGCTGAACCATTGCCACCTAGATAATCGGTTAAATCAAAAGTTGAAAGACCAGAATTTTGAATACCAGCAGTAGTTCCTGCGGCCGCTGAAATATCCCAGTTTATACTCCCCGACCCCCTGACATAATTATCAGCATCAGCAGTCAAATTCGTACCATCACCAAACAGAGCCCAAGTTCCACCACCGGCAGTAAGTGAATCCATCGTTGAAATTGTCGCCACTTTATCACTCACCGCAAAATCAGCATTTACCAAAACTGTTCGAATAAAATTAGCATCAGAAATAGCAATGGTATTCGCATCACGTCTACGACCGAATTCTTCAAATGGCACCAAAGTATAGGCAACTCTTTTCCGATCAGTCTGAGGTTCGACATTAATAATTTTATAGTCCTTTAAATCGGTGGGACAAACATACTCAAAAATATCCATGAACAAAGGTGGGCTCAACTGAGATTTTCTACGAGTCGAACGCAAATCAATATCCGAAACAACCTCACGAGAGGCTTGATTAATCAGATCTCGGTCACTAATCAAAACGCCAATTTTTCCCTTGATCTGAGCGTTGATCCTCGTTTTTAAATTAGAATAAGTATATATAGGAGTCATATTATTTTTTAAGCATTGAATATTTCATATCAGCCATAGTCAACAGTGCCCCCTTGATTAATTTCTTATTTTCTGTACCCATATTAAGTTTATCAGAAAGTAACATTAATCGCTCGACTGTACTGTGAAGATCTTCCATTGCATCAGCAAGCTCTCCGGCCGCAGAAAGGTCAAGATTGGTTTCACTTAATTCACCACTTAAATTCTCGACCTTACCAGTTAAATTAGCGATAGGTTCATCGAAACCACTCAAACATTCTTTAACCTTTGGAACAACAGCCTGAATATCAGTACCGATTTTATCAATACTATCTTTAAGACTTTGTGGAATCTGAACAGTAATTGTAGGGTCAGTCCTCTTTGACATAACCGCAATTACCTTAGTGATATTTGATGAGAGCAAAGAAATTTCTTTAATCACAGGCTTAAAATCAATAGGTTCTTTCTTTTGTTCAGGGAAATTACCAACAATAACTTCATCAACCAAACTATTAAATTGAGACCTAGAAAGTAAGACTTCTGAAGCTGTTTTATCACCTTCAAGAATAACTTTCCAAACCATTTTTGCGAGCTCATCTGCAACGGCTTTCGTGATTCCCTGTCCTCCTCCACCTAAAGCTGTGCCATGAGAAGCCCTGATTTCCGAGGCAAGACTACCAACAACTTGGTGATCCGAAATCTTTGCATCCCAAATATCATCAACGTAACTTTCATTTCCAGCATAGGTATAGCGTTCAGAATTACCTAAGGTAACGCCTCCATCACATCGGATAGAATAATCGTCATCCTCATCATAGGTAGTAAAATCAAAACTATAAAAACCATCACCAATTTCGGTCATAGCTGATCCGTTTATTTCAACAGTAACAAGAGTAAGATTTCTAATCTTAATAGTTGCCGATAAACCTGTTGCAGGTGCTCCGCTATTTGTAAAAAATGTAAGGATTTTTTTGGTCATTTGATTAAAGAAGCAAGTTTCTTTTTAAGATAAACTATCATAGCTTTTAGTCTAGTTGTTTCTGGGGTGTCGAAAATTGAATCAGGGACAATACCTTTCTGAAACTGCTCTAAAGTGTAGCCAAGCGTGTATGAAAAATGTGGTTTGTCTATAAATTTCCAACGACCACCCCATTCTAACCCAAGACTCTCGCCGATCTTCCCGATAGTCAGCCAGTCGCCATTCCAGTCTGGAACTCCGTTTTTAAGACCCACTACATCAAACGCTACTCCCCAGTTGTGGTAGCTGAAACCAGCAGTGGCATTAGTTACCACCTTACCCGCTGTCGTGCGACCTTGGGCATACAGTGCATCCTGCTCGGCATGTGTGCGTAGAGTTGAAGTCACAATAAGCGTTATACCTACCTTCCGACACTCCTTAATCAAGGTTTCAGCCTTTAGTTGCACTACGGGTTTTAGTAATGAAAGTTTGTTCATTTTATTTTTTATTCTGTACCACCATACCCTCAAGACCACTTAGAAAGACTTTGATTTCTTCGAGAACCGCTATCAATTGCGGGTTGCGATTCTCCACCAACCTTGTCAGGCTTGCAATGTGGTTATCTTTTTCGACAATAGTTGTTTCTAGTTTGGTCAGTTGTAGCGCCATGTCGGTCATTCTATCCCCAAGTAATTTGATTTTATCTTCTAGCTGTTCGTTACGTTCTTTGTAGTCCTGAAAAATCTCTTTGCGGATTGCGTAGCCTCCGAGTTGAATGCGTTGGTAGCCTAGATATAGGTTTACTAGCATAGACACACCGAGACCTATTTGCACGAAGTTTTGTTGTAAAAAATTAAACATGTTATTCAAAGTGATTAAGGTGTGGGAAACCGTAGAATATTGTCATTCTTATGTGGTCTATATTTGCAGTTGTGAAGTTTGAACGGGCGTTATAAATTTTGTGCTTTTCTACATCGACCTGTATCCCTCTAATTACCGCACTTGTAGGAATGCTGAAAGCAAAATTAGAAGCGTAAACACGAGTCGACCCGCTTGCGGAAACTATACAAGCGACACCGACACCGAAGTTCGTAGCGTTTACAATAGCTGGAGTGAGTGTAGCGTTCCATTTATCGCTTTCGCCGCCATAGGTAATGTAAGACTCGGTAGTACTCCATGCGGTACTTGTGTCGGCTTTATTATTACCGATAAAAGTATCATCACCAGTTTGCAAATAAACTTCAGTGTCTAAGATGGTCTGGTTGCCGCTAACTGTCGGAGTGGTGGTAGCGTATCCATTGTTTGAAGTAAAACAATTCCCCGGGTTTAACCAAGTCAAAGGTAGTGACGTAAAAAACGGGTCTACTTTGGCAGTTGCTGGGTTTTTTAGGAGTGTAATCATTGTTTCCAATAGTTAATATACCCACCATCTGTTAAGTAAGGCGAAAACTTGTCTTTCCATTGTTCTCGGCTATCTCCGACAAATATACTGGGCTCACGATATACCGCGTCCTCTTCTGCAGAAGTCCAATCGTCTAACCAAATAGTGTCGTATTGTTTAGTAGGAATATAGGTGTGAATATCGCCCTGAATTACTGTGACTTTATTATTGAAATTAGACTGTGGAACAATTAAATCTATGATTCTCTGATGTTTTTCTATGACTGTGATCGAGGTAATGTTTGCGTTATCCTCTATCGCCTTGATTATAAGTCCGATACCTAATCCACCGATCAGAACATCACCGAAAGCATTGTCTAAAAAGACTTGATTGGTAGTCCTTTCATATTCATTGTCTATCATCATTGGTTGTGATAAATCCTGTCTATCCCAAAGGGTACTGGGAGCTTCTGTACAAAAGCGTCCCTCGTCATCTGTGCTTTGTAAAAATATATCTTTATACATTGGCGTTTTCTGCTAGAACTATCCACAGAGAAATAAGTGAGGAATATCTTGCTACGACTGATAGAACTTTCGCTGATGTGATTACTGGTAGTGAAGCCACATAGGACGAAAACACAAAAGCATCAGCTCCTGTGGTTAGCGTGATCGTTCTGTTCGCACCGGAGGCGAGTATATTTATTATTATCCGCTGTCCGTCTGTCGGATTGCTCGGGGCGAGGATTGTTCTGTTACCACTAGCAGTTAAATTAAATACATTGCCTAGTGCGGCATCTAGGGCTACTGTAGCCCCGTCTGTGAGGGTGACGACCTTTTCTAAGACAGCGCCACCAGTGGCAGTAAGTCCACCAGCAGAAAGCATGTCTGTTGTCTTGTTATATGTAAGCCCCGCGTCACCTGCAAGCACCCCACTGTCATTAAACTGGACTTGTGTGTTAGAGCCACCCGGAGTGGTTGTTGATATTCCTGGTCTTGGTACGATGACTCCAGCCATTTTATTTTTATTCTTGCTCTATTAGAAGAAATACACTAGCGTTGCCATCTGTCGCCACAGCACCAGTGATCTCAATCCAATTAAATTTAAACGCCTCATCAAAAAAGAGAAAGGCATCACCATCTCCTGACAAAACTTTTGATGAAACACGAGTAAGAGTTTGAGCATTTGTGTTAGTCACATTGTCTATCAACATATTATAAGCAGTCATTACTGGAGTGACAGTACCAGGTGACTCCATACCTATTTTAACCGAAAAGGTTGATGTGCCTGACGTGTGAGCTGCACGTCTAACATGAAGAGATAACCGAGTAGAATCTCCAACATAAATTTTACCGGAGGCGGTACTTGCGGCAGTAACAGCATTTAAAACAGTAATTATTTTTGTGGTTCGCATTTAATTTATTATAAACCTTATTGTTAATTTCTGCACCTATCTCAACTCCCAAAGGAGCTGAGGAGAAGAAGAAACTAAGCTGGATTGTCTGCTGCTGGGAACAGTGTACCCGAAGCATCTACCGCACCAGATACATAGTTCTCTTGGAAAGAGATTTTTGTACCTGCTGTTGCGAGTAAAGCTGTAGTCGTGTCCAGAGAGTTCACGAGGTTGAATGCACAAATACCAGAACTTGAAGTTCCAGAACCTGTAAACAGAATACCAACGGTGGTACCAGCGGCACCTGTAACAGTGAGGATGTTTCTCAAAATTCTTACACCACCAACAATTTTGGTAGAAAGAGTTATGAGTTGACCCGCATTATTGGTTGCAGCTTTATCTACAATGTTATCAGAAACATTCAAGCGAAGTTCATTCGCAAGAATTGAGACCACTGCACCAGCAGTAGTCGGAAGTGAATAAACATAGTTACCTATGAAAGATAAACTATCTGACTGATTGTCTGTTGCACTTGTTGTAACACAGACCAAGAAATCAAGAATAGAAGAAGTGTCAAGAAAATCATTTCCTTTACAAGTAAAACCTACGGCTGTGGTCAGCGTGAAAGCCGAGGCCACATCAGCAAAATTAGAGATAAACCGACAATTTTCCCAGACACCATTAGCTGCTGAAACTGTAATAGTCGCAGCCGCCGCACCAAATGTAAATGTTGGTCGAGCATCTCCAAATCCCAAACCTACAACCTTTACTCCAGCCACATCATGAGCAATACTTGTTGCTGTTACTGTTTCCGTGTGTCCAGGAAGAACATAAATTGTGTCTCCTGCGTTTGATGCACACGCACCAATTGCGGCATCAACTGTCGAGAAAAATAAAACTGTTCCATCAGGATCAACACCAAACAATTCGGCATAGGTTTGGCGATTTGCCAAACCATTTTTTCCGACAACAAGAACCTTACCAGCAAGACCCATGGAAAGCCTTTTAGATAAAAGATTTCCAAAACCACTATTTAAATTAAAAGGCATTATTTTTTGATTTAAGTTTTACGGTCCGCCACCACCTCAGGAGACTCGTTCTCCCTACCCGCAAACTTGTTAATTTTTAATTAAGCCGTTCCGTTTTCCTTTATTTTACTTGGTGGATTATAGCCAAGTATTTTAACTTTTATAATTATACACTTAGAACCGAAGGTGTCAGTTTTATGGTGACAGGAACGACACAATGTCTGACCATTATTTACATCCCATAATTCTTTACAGGCTTTTGCCTGTGCCACCGTTTTAATTTTATTCTCTTCTAAAATTAAAGACAGGGATCTTAAATGATGAGCGTGTAAATAACCTCCCCTTTGACCACAACCCTGACAAACAAAACTATCTCTTGAAAAAATCTGTGACCTCCACTCTCGATACACATATAATTCTTTCAAACTGTTTCTTAATTTTGTTTTACCACCTTTCCAATTCCAGTGTTTTTCCCCCCTAGGTAAACTCAACCTCGCTAAAGATAAGTCATTAAGAGCAAGTTGTTTTTCCTGTGCATTTAATACCTTACCTTTATTCCAAACTTGACCCCCAGACTCATAATACCTTTTAAGAGCATCATTAGTCTGGATTCCACTACCTTTGTTCCAAGGAATGGAATCTTTGTGAAAATTTCCAGAATTTTTATATCCTGCATGCCCTGGTTGAAATCCAACTTTATTGTTTTTTAACCATGCCGCACGGCACTGCATTCCACAAAGTTTACGAGCATTCCATAAGTGGTTCCCAGTGCCATGCGGCCGAGCGAATACTCGACCACACAAGATACAGGTTTTTTCTTTTTCCATGGGTAATTTGACATTATATAGATTTATTTTATAAACCTACACTTGCTTATAACCCATTGATTGTAAAAGAACTTTCAAAGTCTGTCAAACTTTATTTTGGGTACAACCCCAAAATATGGATTATCTAAGGCGTTCCGTCACCAAGAGAAACCGCTACCCAACGAGCACCTGGAGTGATGATAAAATACCCCGCTCTAGCGGCGAATGTCCAATCATCAGTCTCTCTACTCTCGCCATTGTTGCCTCCAGCTGGATCCTGCATAAGATGAGCTTCCTCATTAATCGCAAGATATGACTGACAATTCATCGTAGAAGCCAAGCCCCACAATTTTCGCTTTGTAGCATCGACAGCACCAAGATTTGTTGTTGCAACAAGAGGAAGAACAACGTGTCGATATTTAGACTGGTAAACGTTGATGACTCCAGCGTTGTTTGCATCTGGAGCAGCTGTTGATTTCAAATATTCGCGAACAGTGTTCACAGTATTTGGATCATCAGTTGACCATATAACATCGTATTCAATAACAACCTTTTCCCCGAATTGGTTGATACTGTTTTCGATAACCAAGAGCTCCATACCTTCAAGAGAACCCTTTGAAAAAACAGGGTTATTTGCAAGTCGATTTCTGAACGTTGCTGAAGCACCTCTGACAGTGTGAGCTGTTGAGAAAAGAGCAAGCGTATCACCTACGGCAATATTTACGACATCCCCATCCATATCGGTGTAAGTTGTTGCAGTACCGAAAGTTAGTCGGTGCTGAAGATCCAATTCCATTCTCTGAGAAACCGTTCGACCAAGATTGGTCAAACGAGAAACAACTTCAGAATATTTGTTGTAATGTCTCATTTCATAACTGATACCTATATTGAAAGCAATACGCTTCAACGAACCAGTTTTGCTATACCCCTGTTGAACACGAGCACGAGCAGCTGAATCATTTTCAGATTTCTTTCGAGCATATTGTTCAAGATCGATTTCGGTATATTCACGACTATTTCCAGTGTTATCTGGGATGGAATCTATTTTCCACATACCAGACATTCGAGCTGCTGATTTATAACTATCTAAACCTTTCAAGAAGAGCACCTGCCCCAACTTTACAAAGTCTGATAAATTTACTGTATTAAGTTCCATTTTTTATCTAGTTAAACTTTTAATAATGTGATATGACCTAGTAAGACCCATTCAACTTTAGGTACCCTCGAATCTTTGTGGCACTAAGAAATTCTGTCATCAAGAACGTATCCGCTGTAGTTTCTGTTCGATCAACAACATCACCAGGTACTGTACCAGAAGCTGTAATACCATACTCAACACCAATATCGGTTGCTACAAATGAACCACCTGTATCACCTTCCCAAACACAATGCTTTTCAAGAGGCACAATAACTGCCACCTTACGAGCGACTGCATAATCTGCATCAGTTGCGGCGATTGTTTGGACCAAAACACCACGAATATCAGCTGCCGCCTCATCTGTATCGGCTGCTGCGATTAAGCCAGAGGTAGCCTCAACCAAATTTCCACCAAGAAGAGCTGTGGAAGTTGTGACAGGCAACCATTCAAACTTAAAACGTCCCTTATACGGTTTAAAAGCCATTTTTGTATTTATTTATTTTAATAATCTGCACATCGACTTTGTATTTAACACCTTTTCATGGTGGGGCCTTCGGGAATAGGCAATCGATAATTTTATTTAAACAGGCATTTATTTCGCCTGATTTTGGTTCCCACACAGTTGGACAATTCAAGGTCGCCTTGGATTGTCCAACTGTGTGGAAAACAAAAAAACAGCAATGATACTAACTATAATTAGAATCATCGCTGTTTTTCAGTAGATGAACGCTATTGAACTGTAAAAGAACTTATACTCTAATTTTAGAGTATAAAACTACTATTTGTCAAATAGTATCTGGGGATAGAGATTCATATATAACAGTTTTGCCAATTCGTTTAGGCAAACCATCTCTTATCTCAATAAGGATTTCTCCCCAACGGTATTTATCCCTTATTTTCTGGATCAGCAACGCCTCCAGTGGGTGCAGTTCCATTTGTACTTTCTTCTCGAGCATTTTCTTCTTTAAAATTCTTCATTAAGATTTGATTAACCATGAGCAAGTTCCTCAATTTCGGATGTTCAACACCCCACAGAATATTGGTTGCCTTATCGGAACAATCATTTACTAGGCGGACAACCTCATCAAGGACAGGATCGAGTTCTGAAAGTGAGAGACCGAATTCATTAAGATAACTAAACAAACCACCACCGATTTTCCTTACAAGAATTTCACGAACAGTTGTTGAATCTGACTTATTTGGTGTCATCACAAGATCATATAGAAGTTGTGAAACAAACTCGCTCTTACCATCAATATAGGTAACCAAATAAACAGGAGCCAACATCGGGGTTTTTAAATCCGAAGTTACAACTGTCTTAATTTCTCGATCCCCAATGAATTTTATATCCATATTATTTGAAGTATTCAGCAGGAACATCATAAGTACACCCGTCATCACACAGAGAACTGAAAAACTTATTTACTCCAACTGTTTTTTCCGCCCCCTTTGTCACTACTTTGTGACCCTCCCAAAAAATAACTTCTTCAAGACTAGGTTCGCTTGTACCTACAACTTCATTATCTTCCATATTTTTTTTAATTAATTAATAAACATTTCACCAACTTGAAGTTTTTTTCCATCAGGGAAAAGTACCTCCAAAATATTTGTTTCTTCACCTTTGTCATTTGCTGTTGCTTTTCGACTAAGAATTTCAACTATAACAGGTATTTTGTGTCTATAAAAATCAAGTAGCGAAACACCTTCTTCCATTGAACCATCCTCAAATACAAGAGAAGAAGCCTGCTCCTCATACCACTTACCCTGAACAATCTCAGAAACATTTTTTGTAAGTTTCCAAACAACTATGATTTTCCCATTTCTCCACTGCCAAATTTTACAAGTATGAATTAATTTAGCACTCGAATCAGACTGTCTTACTGAAGCAAGGCGAGATTTATCTGTTGCCTTGTAAAGAACCTCGATGTCTTTACTCTGCCGAGAAATAGTATCCATCAACCGATTGAGATCTGACTTTTTTACTTGAACCGACTCATCACCATTATTTTCTTTATCCATAATTATTTTAATTTAGGACCATATTTTTTAATGTCCTCATCAGTAATTCCTAGCTTTTTGCCAAGATCTTTCTGAGCATTACTCAACTCGACCGATTGAATAATTGACCCTCCACCATGATTACCAAAAGTACCACCATTGAAATTGGCTTGGTTAACAATATCAGCCTTTGCATCATCCATAGAAAGCCGTGCTGCACTCTCCATTTTCTTTGTAATTTCCTCCTTTGACTCAGCTTTCACTCCCGACAAGGTGACATCATAGTGATGTGAAATTTTCTTCGCTAGTTCCACATTAACACCAGAAAATCTACTAAGGACATCGGACTTCAAATCATTAGTCCTTAAATCCATAATCTTCTGATTACCCTCCCGAAGAGATTTAATGTCTTCATCTTTCTTCGAAAGAGCATCCTTCAAAGCGGCGAAGTTCTTATTGTCCCCACCACTTGCCGCCATTTGTGTTTCGAGTGTCGCCTTATCTTCCATCGCTTTATCTAAAACTAATTTATTTTCAGAAATTTTCTGTTCATATTCTGTTTGAAGAATCTCTTTTTCAGACTGAATCCTTGCATCCATTTCATCTTGAGAAAACACCTCAATTTCTACGTTATCGGCTCCCATAATCTTCATACGTTATATTTTTCTTTAATGTTACTAATAATATTTTGATCGGAATCACTGTGCCTTCGAGCTTCTTCAATATTTCCTCGATATTCAGCAATCATACGATCACCCCACTCAATGAGTAAGTACAAACAATTAATATTTGACCGAAGAACAGTGGTTGCTTCCAACCCCATATCTAACCGAGCAAGTTCTTTTTGTTGCTCATAAATCATTGACTGAAGATGTGGTCTTAAATCAACAGGAAACCAGCCTGATACTTTTGCAACATAATTTTTCCGATCGGTTTCACCCATCGATTCAAGAAAATTAATATAACTAGAGACAACAAAATTACGAGCCACTCCAACAAGTCGCGCGTTTTCTAACTGTTTCTCGAGTTCTAAAATTTTGTTGCGACCAAACATATTTTATCCTGCCAGAACTGGCGCACCACCAGATGAAGCGTTTAATATATTGCCCATAGCTTGAGTGTCGACTCCACTCTCTTCATCTGGTAATCCTATCCCTGGAGGTGGTGCCTCCTGAAATAAACGATCTTTCCTCTTGCCCCACACCAAAGCATATTCATCCTCAAGCTCAGTGATATTCGGTCGTGAACCCAATGTCATCAAGGCTTGGATGTCTCTTAACTGTTCCCTAAACGCAAACTTCGCATTGATGCCAGTATTCTTCTCCCTTGACTCTACCTCGATAAAGAACATCAAACGCGCCAATTGCAACTCCTTAGGATTCAAATGAATTATCTGAATTGGTGAAAGTTGCAACTCCCCTCGAGTTTTCCTACGGAAACGACCTGTTCCCTCTGGCGTATTTTGATACTCCTCCTGATTAAAAACCTCCTCCGAATCAGGCAATTCATCATCTGTCGGAATAATTTTCCGAATCCCTTGCCCTCGACCTTCAATTGCCGTATTTCTAGTAACTGTTCGATATTTATTTTTCAAAGTTTTTCGCAGATCATCAACCTCCTGACTTTGTGGTTTAAACTCATTCGCCAAAAGATTCCACAATCGCAAGTACCCAATCTTTCGTTCAAACATCGATGCCGCAAAAATAGTGAGTGACAAAACTTTCTGGGCTTGCTGTGTAAGAGTATTTACTTCTGTTGCAGTCGTTCCAGATTTACCTTGTTGTCCCTGAAACTGAGGGCTGACTGTTACATTATCAACGTTATCCTGCAATGTTCTAAACATATTGAACTCAGCCGCAGTCGCTCCTTGACCTTCCTCACCAATTTTTACAAGAGCTCCAGGGTCAATACCCATCGTAATACGTCCAGGCATAAGAGACTTTGAAGAAATAACCCGACCCGAAATGTTTGCGTAAGGTGGATGCACTGACTTCCTTGTCTTCAAAATAAGGAGCCTCAGCATCTCATCTAGAAGGTCAGAGAGGTTTGCGGTCTTTGCTACAAAAGATTTTCCAAGAGCGAAAAAAGGATTGATAACTTGGTACACTTGTTTCTCGATATTGTATTCACCAGAAGGAGAAATCACCGTTAAAGGAAACCCTTGTGGCAACATCGGAATACCATTCAAGAAAATTTGATACTCATTTTTAAATTTATCTTGATAATGAATTTCTTCAACTTGATCACTTTGCAAATCAACAATAGAAAATCCACCGGATAAATTAAGGGTGTTCGCCGAGCTCTCATTTGCGATTTGGACTATTTTTTTCGGAACACTTTCCCATCGTTCCCAAAGTAATTTCCCATCTTTATCCTTGCCCCCAAACCGAGATTCGGCCTCAGAATATGAAGTAATTTTATGTGTAAAAATAAATGGTTGGAGTTTCATTGTAAACTCCTTTACATTTCCTAGATACACACCAGGCCCGAAAAGAATCTGCCTGCGTGCACCTTCGTAACTTTTTTCATTTGTTGATTTCCAAACAACATCTTTTATTTTTCCAATAAAAGGGGAATTGAGTTCTTTTTTAGTTTTGTACTCAACGACCCAATTTTCCTGAATAAAAACAGTACCTTGTTTTAAAAGTTCAACTTGGCGAATAAGTTTATTTTCTTCATCATCTTCACGTTCCTCACTGTCCGTAATCACATCAGTGAGAGCCATACCCAGCTCAATAAGTTCATTATTATCTTTATCAAAAGCACGAACTTCTGGCCCAAGATTTAAACTATTTAGTTCCGCGACCACTGCAAACAATTTCTGCTCAACTGTTCCTGAAGAAACAACAATATCAGTGTCTGCCGTTCTTTTTTCGACAACTGTATTTGCAATCCTTTCATTTTCAGAATGATACTGATACCGAGTTTTTCCGTTTAATTCTGATCGCGGCCGATTGTTTTCTTCAATCGCTTGCCATAGACGATTCATTATAATCCCGACAGAAGATTCTTCGCCTTCTTCAAATTTTACTGGCTTAATTGTATCCATTGGTTTTTATTATACCACAATAATTTAAAAAAAATCTTGATACTCCACCTTCGGCCCCATACCCCCGACTCCGATATGGTGCTGTGTCCAGCCCCTAGCTAAAGCCCGAAGTGGGTCGACCAGATGGCTCGACTTATCATGCAAAGGGTTATTCTTAAACTGCCCAATTTTATCATTCCATTCTTTTTTATAAGAATTACACGCATCAATTAAATCCGCACATTTTTCCTCATCAAAATAAAACCTTGAAAACAATTTTCTCACCCCTTCAATGTCATCATTTATATTCTTCGTTCGCTCAATCGTCTGGATATTTATAAGTCCAAGATCCGTAAGTGTTTGCCTGCGAGACTTTCCTTCTGCATCGAGATTCCGTACCTCAACGTCATGAGGAAAGACATGCTTCTCATAGTGATATGGTTTTGATTTTACTACATTTACATAATGGGCGAGACCCTCCCCAGAACTATGGTAACAATCAATAAAACGAATTTCATTTCCGTTTGCTTGGGTGAATAGAATAACGTTAAAATCATTCATCCCTAAATCCCAAAAAGTTATCACAGGCAAACGAGAATCCCATGGCACCAAGCGAACTCTTTTATCTTCGTACATCTTCGCCATTTGCTGTGAGTAATACGCCCCTTCAACCGATGCGATAAACGCCTCATCACTCGTTGATGGATATTCTCTCATCATCTTTTCTCCGTTGATTTTGTGTTTCGCCGCGTACCAGTTTTTCTGTTCAAGGGTCAAATTAATTTCCTCAACTTGTTCGAGCTTTTTAAAATACTCATTCAGTTCTCTTGGAATTATTAAGGGGGTTACCGACTTATATGTGGGCTCCTTCCACCAAGGAAAAAAGAAATATTTGAATTCCAGTGGCGACAGTTTTTTCCCCAATTTCATCAAACGTTCCGCTTCCCGACAGAAGTCGTGGAAGTAGCCTGCTGCCCCTTCAGCAGTAGACTCTATCGTCACAAAGTTTCCCTGTTCCACCGCATTTATCGAGCCCGTAACGATTTCTAATGCGCGTGCCGGAAAGCGTGCACAGATTTTTCCAAATTCCGAAACATGCAAAAACTGGGGAGAACCACCTCGTGTCGACATCGTTACAAAAATACGCGAGCCGTTAGGAAACGAGAGTTCGCGAGCAGAGTCTGAAGTCGGCGGTCCCAAATGTTCCTTCAACCATTCAGGCAAATTGTCCCATGCAAATTTTACCTTGTCGTTAAAAAAATCCTTCACGTCTTTTTCTGTGTGAGCAATAATACCAGCGGTTTTGTTAGAGGAAAAAAGAATTTGGTCGAGATAGAGAATACAAAAAAAAGTAGTAATACCTATCTGTCGTGCCTTAAGAATAATTGAGAAAAACCAAAGGTCTTTGACAAGGATTTCCTGTGCCCAATTTAATTTAAACTGAACCTTTTGCCCGTGCTTATTTTTTACAAAATAAAGATTATTAATTCTCCACCGCCAATCCTTGAGAAGGTCAAATACTTCTTTTTCTTTAGGTGTGAGTTTATCCATTTAAAATGTCGATAGGTGTAACAGGTGTGTCGAGAGATTTCGAGGTAAGACCGAGTTTCTCACCAGGAACACCTGATTGCACAAAATTAGCAAGACCGTAATTCTCCTGAATGTTTTTAACAAACTGAGCGACAAGATTTATAGCGGGGGGTTGAATAGCCATTTTAGGTGGACCAAATTCAGAGGGTCGTAATTTTTCAAGGAGCCATTGTGAATTCTTTTCAGAGGGGCTTATGGTCATCTGTCTTAAGTGCTTATGCTTAAACTCAATAACCTTTTTATCAAAAAGATCAACGATAGAGGGTTTCTCAACCTTCCAATAGCGCATATCTGCCACAGGATAGCCCGTAAGAATGCAAGCCTCATCTAGAGTCAAACCATCCAGTAAATAGCCTGAAATGGCATCGAGGTGAGTTTGGGAGGGTGATGGACCTGGTTTGTACTTCTTCATATAAAATTTTTTGCACGGCGGTAAGATTCCTCAAGGTGATTATCCGAAACATGAAGATACCTTTCCGTTGTGACAATACTCGAATGACCAAGCATTCGCTTCACATCATGAATCTGTGTGCCTTTTTCAAGCATGGTTGTGGCAAATAGGTGTCGCAAGACGTGGGGGGTTATAAGCACTGGAAGAGAAAGAGATTTTGAACGAGCGACAACAAACTTTTGCAGGGAACGAATTGTGAGCCTTTGTCCATCAAGATTTACAAGAAGAGCAGGATCTGGAGAAATTCTTGTAATGAGGTAATCATGCCATAAAGCGAGTGTTTTTTCCGTAATGAAAACTTGGCGTTGCTTGTTTCCTTTTCCGACAATCAGAAAATGGGGGGAAGGAGTTATGTTGTTGAGAGAATGAAGTTCCGCAATGCGAAGACCTGAATCGAAAAGCATGTTCACAATAAAATCTTCTCTTGGATTGTTTTTGTGATTTAGAAATAAGACGAGAGATTCTGGGGAGGGCAAATTAAAATGATTCTTGTTTTTTGGTTTAGGAAAAAGTTCTACTTCATCAAAAGGGAAACACTTAATTCTTTTTCTGATAAATAAAAATTTTAAAAACGAGCGAAGGACAACGAGATACAAATTTTTTGACATTGGGTCTAAATTTTTTTCTGTAAGTTTATTTCTAATCGCTTCAACTTTTTTAAAATTAATATCAGAAATTTTTTCAATATTATTTTCCAAAAAAAGTCGATTCAAAAATCGGTCATACAATTTTATTGTTAAGGACGAACAATCTCGAACCTCTTTTAAATAATTTAAAAATTCCTCAATGTATTTTTTCATAACTTCATAATAATATAATTTAATGGTTGTTAATGCAAATTAAAAAAAAATCGGGATCGAGAAAATTTTTGACGATTTCAAAAAAATCGGGATCGAGAAAATTTTTGACGATTTCAAAAAAATCTTGGCCTGTGGCGGGGGCGGGGCATTTTTTCAAAAAAAGAGAGTGTATGCACAAGTCGATACAATCTAACAGGAAAAAGGGGTGGCTCTCGAAGTCGGGGGG
>ENA-ORBV01001854-ORBV01001854.1-microbial-mat-metagenome-genome-assembly--contig:-NODE-1854-length-45922-cov-14.149962_pt1 | contig 45922 bp, 36 predicted proteins | sample MGYA00237777_ERZ505514 | MGnify/ENA primary metagenome ERZ505514 (study PRJEB26160, sample SAMN06269048) | microbial mat metagenome | isolation source: Oligotrophic lake microbial mat | place... | reverse complement strand
ATCCGTTCGCTGCCGTCGCAGTGCCCAAACTCACCGGCACACTGTTCCTCGAAGAGAGCAACTGATTCGTCAGATGTTCGCTTTCCAAGTGAGAACCGCAACACAACCGCACCATCATCAAGCCCATGAAACCGATGTTTCATGGGCTTGTTTTTTTTACCAAGCGAAGATTGATTGCTGGGTGAATCAGTATTGCCAAGCGCTGCAACATCGCGACCTGCACGATTGAGCGCTCCCGCGCGTTCTCTTCATAGAGATGTACGATTTTTCGTCATATTATTCATGGATCGCCGCATTCCCCTGCAACGAGTGCGCGAACGCAGCTCTGTTTGGTAGCATCAACCGCACGGTTCCAATCAACATGTTTGCGAGGTCTCTCAAGTGAACAATCAACGTGGTACACAGGCGTTTGTCAACGGCAAGAAGCTCATGATTCTCACGGCCATCGCGTTGCTCTTGTGCCTGATGCCAGTGACAGCCGCACGCGCTCAGCAGAAAGCGCCCAACATTATTTTGATTCTCGCGGATGATCTGGGCTATGGCGATTTGGGTTGCTTCGGGCAGAAGATGCTCAAGACGCCGCGCCTCGATGCGATGGCCAGCGAAGGCATGCGGTTCATTCAGTTCTATGCGGGGTGCACCGTCTGTGCGCCGTCGCGCAGCGTTCTGCTCACCGGTAAACATGGCGGACGCACCGTCGTGCGCGGCAACTCCGCATCGCCTGTCATCATTCAACCCGGCCAGCCCACCATCGCCTCCATCCTCAAAGAAGCAGGCTACGCCACCGCTTGCATCGGCAAGTGGGGCGTCGGTACGCCTGACAATCTCACCAATCCCAATGATGTGGGCTTCGATCATTTCTTCGGCTACGTCAACATGTGGCATGCCCACAATTTCTACCCCGAGTTTCTCATTCGTAACGGCAAAGTCGTGCCTCTGAAAAATGAAGTCGCAGACAAATGGAAAGAGTGGCAAGACCCCAAACTGCCCAATGCGGGGCGCGGCGTCGCGGTGAAGAAAGTGGAATATGCGCCCGATCTTTTCATCGAGGATTCATTGCGGTTCATTCGGCAGAGTCAACAGAAAAAGGAGCAGCCGTTCTTTCTTTATCTCGCGCTGAACGTGCCTCATGCGAATAACGAAGCGGGCAAGGACGGCATGGAAGTACCCGACCTGGGCGAATTCGCTGATAAAGATTGGCCTGCGCCTGAGAAGGGCTTTGCAGCGATGATTCGCAACATCGATCGCGATGCAGGCCGCATCATCGATCTGCTCAAAGAATTGAAAATCGAAAAGGACACACTGGTCATCTTCACCAGTGACAACGGCCCGCACGAAGAAGGCGGACACAGTGCTGAGTTCTTCGATTCCAACGGCAAGCTGCGCGGCACCAAGCGCGACCTCCTCGAAGGCGGCATCCGCGTGCCCACGATTGCCTGGTGGCCTGGCACCATCAAGCCCGGCGGCGAGGACGATTGCCATTGGTACTTTGGCGACATGATGGCCACCTTCGCAGATCTGGCAGGCGCGAAGACACCCGCCGGCCTCGACAGCGACAGCTTTGCAGGACCGCTGCAAGGCACGCCTCGCGCCAAACAGTGGGACCGCAAAGCGGCGATGTACTGGGAGTTTTACGAAAGAGGCGGCGCTCAGGCGGTGCGCTTTGGCAAGTGGAAGGCGATCCGCTCACCCATGTTCACCGGCGAGATCGAACTCTACGACATGTCCAACGACGCCAGTGAGAAGCGAGATTACTCCAAGCGCCGACCCGACCTGACCAATCACGCGAAGAACTTGCTCAACAAGATGCACGAGCCTGACCCGAACTGGAAAGTGACCGGCGATGCGAAGGCCCCGACCAGCGAATCAAACACGCCCAAGAACCCTTGAGCCTCACCCGCTGATCATCCACCGCTCGAGCGCTTCTTCCTTCGCGCCTTGATCCATTCGCGAATCGAATCACGCTTCGTCGGCCAACTGCTGCTCATGCGCTCGTCAAGAAACGTGAGGTACAAGCCATCAATCACTGCTGACAATCGCAGCGTCGATTGCAAGCGCATATCAGTGATCTCGCGCGGCGAAGTTGCTTCTTCGACTTTCGGAAGTGCAGCGCCAGAGACCAGCCACTTGTCGCCTTGCAGCGATAATTCCCACTGCGTTTCATCATCCGCATCGGCGAGAATCAAGCCGAGTTTGCGAGGCCACTTGCCTGCCGCCAGCGCTTCACCTGCTTCGGGAAGATGCGTGGGCTTTGGGCCGCGCAGCGATTGCTTGCCCGTCGCATCCCAGGCGCAGTCCATATCGAGCGATCGATCGATCACCACCGCCAGGCGAATTTTCTTGCCAGTTTTCTTGCCATCTGCAAGAGCGGGGATGTTGATGATGTTCTCGCCGGACTCGAGCATGGACCAAAGCCAGATGAAAAGCTCGTTGCCCAGAAAATCGCGCGTGCTCACCGAAGCATGCACCCATGGCGTCACCGGCACCGAAATATCCTGAGGCAATTCGCCCTCGTCTTCTTCACCCGCTTCGCGTGCATCCTTGGGCGGAGCGGTGAACTGCGAAGGCGAAAGGTCTTCAAAATCACGCTTGTTTCCAGCGAAAACATCCTCTGCAAAAGTGCCTGCGGTCATCAAGCGCAAATCGACTGCGAAGGCGAAACTCATCAGCTTGGAGATCTGTTCGATGGCGACGTTGGAGGTCGCGCCAAGGTAAAGCTGTTTCGCGGCAAGGTCCCACATGACGGGAATCGATTTGCTCTTGCGGTATCTACCTTGCGAAATTTCTTCGTGCAGCTTGCGCTCGACCACATCCATCGCATCGCGCTTTTGAGCGCGCGAGGCGAAGCCGGAGGGATTCTCTTTGGCGACGGCTTGTTCCTCGATGGCGCGGTAAGCCTGCTTTACTTCGCCGGGCACCTGATGCGTGTCGAGTCGCAAAGCGAAGAGGAGGAGGCTGCCGGGCGGGTTGCCGTAGGCATTGGTTTCGTAGGTGAACTGAGTGTCGTAAAGATGAGCACCGGTGATGAAGCCTGCTTCGACCTGATCGGGCGAGCCGATCTCACTGGCGGCAAACGCGTGATCCTTGAGCGTGGCCAGCGCGGTCTCATCGACTGAGAGCGGGGCGTCGCCGACCACCATGAAACGACAATACGAAACTCGACCTGAATGAAAAGACATCGCGACTCCTGATCGATCATTGGCAAAGGGGCAAGCGCAGCATTGTAGTAGAAAGTAAACACCCGTTCGCCTTGACGAACGGAGTCTGTGCTGCGCTGGCATAAAAGCGTTATGCTTGATGTACGAGATTTGTCCATGAAAGATGTGCTTGCAGAAATCGTGAAACACAAACGGCTGGAAGTGGCCTTGGCGATGGAGCTTCGTCCGCTGGAGCAATTGAAGGAAGCAGCGCTGGCGTCGGCGGAGCCTCGCAATTTCTTCCGGGCGCTGACGCATCCCAAGGATGAACTGCGCGTCATTGCCGAGGTGAAGAAAGCCAGCCCTTCCGCAGGTCTGATTCGTGCCGATTTTGATCCTGTCGCCATTGCGAAAACGTATGAAGCCAATGGTGCCGCGGCAATTTCGTGCCTCACTGATGAAAAGTTTTTTCAAGGCTCACTCGCCTATCTCACGCAGATCAAAGCCGCTGTGAGCATCCCGGTACTGCGCAAGGATTTCATCATCGACACCTATCAGGTGTATGAAGCCCGCGCTGCCGGGGCCGATGCGATCCTGCTCATTGCCGAGTGTCTGGGTGAAGCGGAACTTCTCGACCTGCTCATCCTCGCGACGGAACTTAGGCTGACCACACTGGTGGAAGTACACGATGTTGAGAGCCTTTTGTCGATTCGACATCACATCGGTTTCCCGCATCCCAGTTACACACTGCTTGGCATCAACAATCGCGATCTGCGATCGATGACGACGGACATCAGCCACACGCTGCGCATGCTCGACATGATTGAGAATCTGGACATCGTCGTCAGCGAGTCAGGCATTCGCACCAGCGCTGAGGTGCATCGTCTGCGCGATGCGGGTGTGCATCGGATTCTGGTGGGCGAGCATCTGATGCGTCAGCCGGATATTGGGGCGGCACTGCGCGAGCTGATGAAATAAGTTTGAGCTTGAGGTTCCACTGTTTGCCACTGTTTTGTCCCTTATTTTCCCCGGAGGTTTCCATGCGATTGATCGCGCTTATTTTCACGCTTCTTGTTGCGACGGGGTGCATGACACCTGCTCCTTCTGCAAAGTCCGATGGCCCGACGCGCATCGTCGATACGCACATTCACATTTATGACACGAGCCGTCCCGATGGTGTGCCCTGGCCCGGGAAGGATGACAAGGCGATTTACAGTCCGCATCTGCCCGCTGACTTTGCCGTGGTTGCCAAGCGGAATCATGTGGATGCGGTGGTCATCGTCGAGGCCAGTCATCTGATCGAAGACAATCAGTGGATTCTCGATGTGACGAAAGATAATCCGCTCTTCGTCGCAGTCGTGGGCAACCTGACGCCCGGCGATCCTGACTTCGAAAAGAATCTGGAGCGGTTCGCCAAGAACAAACGCTTCGTCGGCATTCGGCCGCGCGGCGAAGCGAATGTGAAACTCACGGAAAACAACCGCATTGCTGATCTGCGCAAGCTCGCAGACAAAGGTCTCGCGCTGGATTTGCTCACCTTCCGCGCTTCACTCTCAGATATCAACATCATCGCGCAGAAGGTGCCGAATCTGAAGATCGTGATCAATCACCTGGCCGGCGCACGCGTTGATGGCAACACGCCTGATGCGAAGTGGGCACAGGAGCTTGCCGCGCTGTCGAAATACAAAAATGTTTACTGCAAGATTTCCGGGTTGTCGCAGCAATCGGTCACTAAGCCCGCGCCGATGGATTTGAGTTTCTATGCGCCGACGCTGGACCTGATCTGGAATGCGTTTGGCGAGGATCGACTGATCTTCGCCAGCAACTGGCCGGTCACCAAAAACGGCGGCGATTACGATGGCGAGCTGCGCATGACCAAGGAATATTTCAAAGCCAAGGGCTTCGCAGCGACGGAGAAAGTGTTCTGGAAAAACGCGAACATCGCCTATGGCCTGGGACTCAAGTGATTGAGTGCTTTGTAGTTTTTGCGATTTATCGCTTCGCTCCGACCGCCATCTCGCCCAAGAGCGCTGCGTGAGTCTTGCAACCCAGCGCGAAGTTGGCCAGATCAAACTTTTCATTGGGCGAGTGAATGCGATCATCGTTGCGACCGAAGCCGATGAGCAGACTATCGACGCCGAGGATGCGCTTGAAATCTGCGACGACCGGAATCGTCGCCCCTTCGCGCACCAGCACTGGTTCGCGTCCGCAGCTTGTGACGATGGCGCGTTTGGCGGCAGCGATGAAAGGCGAATCGGTAGCGACGGCGACCGGCGCAGCTGAGCCGTGCGGCGTGATCTGCCATCGCAATCCATGCACCGGCTGATGATGGAGCCAGCGCATGAAAGCCTCGGCAATTTTCTTTGGATCCTGATTGGCCGCCAGACGAAAACTCACTTTTGCACCGGCGAAAGTGGGGATGACGGTCTTGGCGCCTTCCTTCATGTAGCCGCCGTAGATGCCGTTGATATCACACGCCGGGCGCGACCAGCGGCGCTCGAGCGTCGAATATCCATCTTCACCATATGCGTGCTGCACCCCGACGCCGCCCAGAAAATCAGACGCATCAAAATCGAGTTTCGACCACTGCTTGAGTTCCGTCTCCGTCGGCGACACGACATCATCGTAATAGCCCGGCACAACCACACGGTGCTTTTCATCAAACAGATTTCCCAGCACACGCGTGAGTATCGTGCAGGGATTGGCGAGCGTGCCGCCGTAGACGCCTGAGTGCAGATCGCGCGATGGGCCGTGGAGCTGAATGTCGAAGTAAAGCAGGCCGCGCAAGCCGTAGGTAATCGCGGGCACCGGGCCTGATTTGCTTTCCCACATCGTCGTGTCGCTGATGAGCACGACATCGCACTTAAGCAGCTCGCGATGTTTCTCAATGAACGGCTGAAGGTGCACGGAGCCGCACTCCTCCTCGCCTTCAATCAGCACCGTGATCGGCACTGGAAATTTGCGCTCATCTGATCCCTTATACCAGGCGCGCAGTGCTTCGATGAAACACATCACTTGCCCTTTGTCATCACTCGCTCCGCGCGCCACAATCGCACCATCGCGAATCACCGGCTCAAACGGCGGCGAGTCCCACTTCTCCAGCGGGTCAGGCGGCTGCACATCGTAATGACCATAAAACATCACCCGCGGCGCAGCGGGATTTGTCACATCTTCATCACGCGTGCGACCGACGACGGCTGGATGTCCACCGGTGTCATGAATCTCAACTTCCAAACCCACTTCCTGAAGCTGATCGGCGATCCACTGCGCGCCGCGAACGACATCCTCTTTGTAGTGATGATCGGTGGAGACGCTGGGAATCGAAAGCAGTTCGGTCAATCGGGCGATGGCGCTATCCGCATCTTTTTCGAGATAAGAAAGTGGTGTGTTCATATTGAATCAATCATTTCGTTTAGCCGCGGAGCAAAGGCTCTGCGACGCTCCGCGTGAGCATGGCCGGTGCGACACATCACCGCGATCAATCCGCCAGCGGCAGATTCACTTCAACGTTTCCATCTTCAATGCGAATGGGAAACAGGATGAGCGATGCGTCATACGGATCATCGAAGTTCTTGCCGGTGGTCATGTCGTAGGTGTACCCGTGGTACGGACAGGTGAGCAGCGTGCCGGCCATATCTCCATCACCCAGCGGCAGACCCGCGTGAGGACAGATGTTGGCGGCGGCGTGGAGCTTGCCTTTAATATTGCAGATGATCAGCGCGAAACCGCTCAGGTCCATGCAGGTTTTGCTTTCCTGTGGAAATTCATTGGCCTGTCCTGCTTCAATCCATTTGCCCATGATGATCGCCAAAACTCTAAGATGGTGTACATGCCTGCGAAAGATGAACAGTTTAGCCGATACCACGCGATGCTGTCGCCGCTGGCGAGCCGCGCACTTGCAGATGCGGATGCGCCTGGCGCTGCCAATCACATGGCCATCGCGCTGCCTGCGGCACGTCTGCTGCTGAGCGATGATCCTTCGCAGTACGAACCGCTGGTCACGGCCATGCGCACCCTCGCATCAGCGCGATCGCTCACCGATTGGGCGGGGCATCATCGTCCTTGCTATCACCCGTTTGCGGTTCATCTGTGCCTTGCCGCGTTTCATCGGCACTACGAAAACATTCCGCCTTCGGTATGGAGCCGATGCGAGGAAATCATTCCCGCGCTGGTGGAGCCGTTGCGTGGATCGGAGCATTTCGCTGATGCTGCGCCGCCTGATGAATTTGTGCCGCTGGTGCTTTGGCAGGCGCTGGGACTGGCGGAGCAGGCGACACTGCTTAGCCGAGATGTTGATCTGGAGATGACAGATTCGCTAGTCGCGGTGATCGTTGCGAATCCTGCACTCAACGGCGCATTGCATGGAACATCGCCGGAGGAATCGCTCGACAGTTGGACGTACAGCGAGTTGGTAGGCCTGCATGCGCTGGCGCGGCTGGCGCTACTGCGGCGGCATAAGACGTGGGCCAAGCGCGTGGAAGAAATTGCAATGTATCACTTGGAAAACACGCAGCCGGACAATGCGACCAATCAGCCTTGGGGGCTGTTCGCATTTCTCTGGTCAGCGAAGACGCGCAGCTTCGCTGAGCAGCAGATGCACGATGCAACAGCGCACAGCGGCGGGGCAGTGTCACCGCTGGCGGCGATGCTCTTGGCTGATGCGGCGGATTGCCTGGCGGAGTTTGGGTGAGTGGTAAAGCTGGGAACTCAAGCCCGGTAGCGAGGTCCGCCCAGCCGTCGGAGTATTGAAGTGAAACTCGAGGCATCCCCTAGCGCTTCGTTGCAGCTAGTAAATACCAACATCCGATCTACTTGCTATTTGATCAAGGAGGATCGCGTGTGTATTTCGAGGATAAGCTGGTGGCTCGTGGCCTTTCCGTGCCACACGGATGCGCCCTTTCAAGTCAATGATCAATAGCTCTAAAACAACTCCCGGATCACCGCGCCATCATCGGCGATGGCGACGGGGCGGCCGGCGTGATTGAGAAAACTCTGGTGCGGATCGACGCCCAGCACGTGGTAGATGGTGTGGTGGATGTCGGTGGGTTTGAGCGGGCGATCGAGAGGTGTTTCGCCTAAGCGATCGGTGGAGCCGACGATTTGGCCGCCCTTGACGCCGCCGCCGCCCATGAGGCAGAACATGGCGTTGCCCCAGTGATCGCGGCCGGGTGTGCCCATGCTGCCTGGCGCGCCGCCGTTGCCGCCGTCGTTCATGCGCGGCGTTCTGCCGAACTCGCCGCAGACGACGACGAGCGTCTTGTCGTAGATGCCCCGGCGAACGAGATCATTGAAGAGGCCACTCAAGGCGAGATCGAGTTTGGGCAGGTAGTTGTCGTAGCCTTTTTTGAGATCCCAGTGATGATCCCAGCCGCCCATGTGAACAGTGATGAATGTCGCGCCAGCTTGGGCAAGGCGTGATGCGAGCAGGCAGCTCTGGCCCCAGCCGTTGCGGCCGAAGGACTCGCGCACTTCATTGGACTCGCTGCCGATGTCGAAGGCTTGTCGCGCAGTTTCGCTGGTGACCAGATCGAAAGCGCGCTGTTCGAATTGATCCATGCTCGCCATCATGCCGGTGGTGTCAGCTTCCCTGCGAGCGCGATCGAGCTGTTTCATAATGGCCCGGCGATCATCGAGCCTTTGAATCGACATGTTTGAACTGAGCGAAAGATTCTGCACTTTGAAATTGGATGCGTTGGGGTCGCCGTTGGTTTCAAAGGGGTCGCCTTCCCTGCCGATGTAGTGGCCCGAGAAATAGCCAGGCCGCAAACCCACCGTGCTTGAATAAGGCACCGCGATATGGGCGGGCATGCCAGGCGTGCGTGATCCGGCGAGTTTGGAAGCGATGGCGCTGATGCCTGGCGATTTTTGTGAGGTGTCAGCGCCGCTGGCGCCGCCGCGGCCGGTGAGGAAAAGATGGGCGGCGGCAAAGTGGTCGCCGTTGTCGTGATGCAGCGAGCGGATGATGGAAAATTTGTCCGCGATCTTCGCCTGAAGCGGAAACAGCTCGGTGATCGCCATGCCTTTGACATTGGTCTTGATCGGCGACCAAAGCCCGCGATACTCCGGCGGAGCATTGGGCTTCATGTCGTACATATCCATGTGCCCCGGCCCGCCATCGAGCCAGACGAGAATCACGGAAGTATCCTTGTTTGACAGCCCTTTGGCAGCCGATGCCGCCTGAGCCTTCATCACGCCTGACAAGCCGACCGACGCCATGCCCGCCACGCCAAGTTGCAAGAATGATCGCCTGGAAAGGCCATCGCAGTAGCCACGCGAAGTCGAACTGGTTTCGATACGGAACATGCAAGGATTCCTGCGGGATGCAAAGCACGCACGGCGACCATGCGGCCTGCCTCAAAAGTATTGTCGGCTCATGCTTGAAAGATACAACAGAGAAGTTGAGCCTTGTGAGTCGAGCTCTTGGGGTTCTATCAAGATCACATGTCGATTGACGGCTCACTCACTCACGTCTGGCGGCTGAGTGTGTGTACGGGTTGATCCGGTTGACAATCCTCGGCTTCTATTGAGCGTTCACAATTGGCTAGACTTTAATTGGCAAGCTGATCACCCAACGATATAATCGGCGGAGCAAAGGATGGTCGTTTGCGGGGAGATGAATAAACGATGGCGCTGGCCATCGCGGGGGCTGTTTCGAAAGGCGAATTCTCGCCTGAATTTCGTACCGGGACATCAGGGATCTGTACCAGACACTTCAATTCCCGATCAGGAGGTCTGCATGAAGACCGGCGTATTGCAGTCAGACGTCTCAATGTCGCTGTTATTGCGTCGCGGTTTTACTGTTCCGGAAATTCTGGCCGTCGTCGCCATCATCACGATCATCCTCTCCATCCTGTTGCCAAGTCTAGGGCAAAGCAGAGATGTCACCTTCAGCGCCATTTGTCGCAGCCAGCTCCATCAGCACATGGTGGCTGCCAAGACTTATTCAATTGACAACAGTCGCATGTTGCCACTGATGCGAGGCAATCAAAAGATCAAAGGCGTCACCAAGACGTACAACTACTCTGATCGTCTGGTGCTCTTTAACTACCTCGAAGCGTATGAGATTTTTTACTGCCCTGCTCAGGATGTGAACAAGTATTACAAGCGCAGCGCTCCCAGCGTTTCGCCCTTCTTCGATGGCGGCATTCGACTCGACTACGGCATCAATCACTATGGCCGAGGCGACGGCCGTACTGATCTCTATTTCGACACTCTGGGCCAGCACTACGACAACACCAACAGCCCCTGGGCCAGCGGCACGCTGCGGTCCAACGACGTCGCCAATCAGGATGCCATCTGCTATTCCGATGCCGATGGCGACTCAAGCCCTTGGGACATCGGCGGTGCCAAGCGTGGCCAGAAGGTCTGGCCCATGCAGGTCAGCTTCGAAGTTCACGCTTATAAGCGACATCTCAACGGCTACAACGCGGTGAGCCTCGATACCTCCGCGAAGTGGCGGCCCGCAGACAAACCCAGCTACCAAGACTGGTACCTCAAGCGAGGTGCCAGCAATCCGCATCGCCCTTGATCATTTCACCTCTCTGCGAATCAAGTCATGCCCTATTACCTTTTTCTGCTCCTGGGCTGCGGCGCGATGTTCACTGGTCTGGTCCTCTCTCGCAGAGGCGATCCGCGCGGCACTCCCATCGCGGTCATCGCCGCCATCCTCTGCGTGACCGTCGGCGCCTTGCGTATCCTGTGGCCTCCCACTGATGAGGTGCAGCATCCCGTTAAAGTGAAGGAGGCGCATTTTGCCGCCATCGCTGTGGAGCGATTGGGCATGCATCTGGCGGAGCATCATGCGGGTGCGGATGCGATTGTCATTTTGCCTTTTGAGTGGCGCACGAGTGAATCGCATCGCACAGCGATGAAGGAAGCGATCACGCGCGGGCTTGCGGGTCATATCAATGTGGTGGCGACGATCGATCCGCCGCTGCCGCTGAGCGTGCGCGCTGCTTATGAGAGTCGATACAACTCAGCGGATCAGGAGCAGGTGGAGATTCCGGATTATTCCACGTGGTTTACTGCTGCATACTTTGATGGGCTTGTGGCCGATGCATACGCCAAAGCATCCGCCGCCAATTCGACCATCATCATCAGTCTCGCCGGTCTGCCCGAGGACAGCGCGAAGATGAAACTGCTGCGAGGTCAGCGAAGGCCCAAGTTTGCTGCGGTCTTTGGTCCGGTCTATGCCTTGCAGCCGCTGATTGCGCGAGGTGATATCCTGGCGGCAACCGATCATCACCCTGCGCCCAATCACGAAGCGCTGCCGCCCAATGAAGCAATCGCTGCCGCCTTCAATCGAAGGTATTTGCTGATCACACCGGAAAACCTAGCGGAGCTGCGCGAGAAGTATCAGTTGTTTCAGTGAGAAGACAGGGGACAGGGGACAGGGGACAGAAATCGGAAATCGGAGAAGACTCGCCATCGGACTTGAAACTCTTCACACACCTGTGATCCGCTGTCCCCTGTTTCTTGCCTCTTGCCTCCTGTCCCCTGCCTCCTGCCTCCTGTCTCCTTCCCCTTTCCCCTCACCCCTGCATCCATTGCCACTGTTTCCTGATGCCTTCGATCAGGCTGGTCTTAGGCGCGTATCCCAGTTCCGCTTTGCTGCGGGTCAGGTCAGCATAAGTGCGCTCGACATCGCCCATCTGCATCGGCTTGCGATCGATGGTGATGCGCTGGCCGGTGACCTGGCCGATGATGTCGATCATTTCTGAAAGGCTCACCGGGTGGTTGCCGCCGATGTTGTAGATGCGGTAGGGAGGCAGCGCTGCAGTCCCGCATTTTTCCAGAGCAGCGCAGTAACCCGCGACAATGTCATCCACAAACGTGTAATCGCGACTGGTCGAGCCATCGCCAAACATCGGGATCGGCTTGCCTTCCTTCGCCAATCTCAAAAACTTTCCAATCGCCAAATCAGGACGCTGACGCGGGCCAAACACCGTGAAGAGCCTCAAACAGAAAATCGGCAGCTTGTGAATATGGTGATAGCTGTGGCAGAGCAGTTCGCCCGACTTCTTCGTGGCGGCATAAGGACTGATCGGGTGATCGACGATATCGCTCTCGCCAAAAGGCACCTTCTCGTTGTTGCCATAGACACTGGAACTGGAGGTAAAAAGAAATCGCTCCACGCCCGCGCTGACCGCACCATCGAGCAGGTTGACGGTGCCATCGACATTGACAGCGGTGTAATACGCGGGCCTCTCGATGGATGGCCGAACCCCCGCCATCGCTGCAAGGTGAATCACCGAAGCAGGGGTGTACTTTGCGAAAAGTGATAGCACTGCATCGCGATCGCGCAGGTCAGCTTCGATGAGTTCAAAACCATCGTGCGCCATCGCAGCAGCAAGATTTTTTCGTTTGATTTCTTCGCTGTAGAAATCGCAGAAGTTATCCAGACCCACAACACGATGACCCTCTGCGAGCAGACGGTCGGTGAGCGTGGAGCCGATAAAACCAGCGCAGCCGGTGATGAGAATCGGACGATCAGGCATGAAGGAAATCTCGATACAGCCTCTGGTCACCGCCGCAGCTTGCTGCGGTGACAGGTGGCCTTCATCGTATCGGTCAAAGCGAGGCGAAGCTTGCCCGAATCAACTGATCGCCGTATGACTCAAGGGCCATCGCATCTGGCGCGTACTCCCCTCCGTTCCAGGTCTCCATAGGCGACTCGCAAAGGCGAGGAGGGGCGGGGGAGGGTTGGATTTCCGATGAAAGAAAGCGCTACGTTTCATGTAGGTTTCATCGAGCGATTGACCCTCTCCTAACCCCTCCCTAAGAGGGAGGGGAATAAGAAAAAGTCAGATGCATTTGCGAAGTGCATCAAGGGATCGTCAGATCACTTGCTCGCCGGATCCTTCGCAATGCCGATGACGCCCTGGGCGATGCGACCGCCAGCGTTGCCGGTGGGCTGGCCGCCGTCGTCTTCCTTGGCATGAACGATAATCGCGCGGCCGACGATGGGGTTCTTCTCGCCTGCAATCGTGATGTTGTCGAATGTCAGATTCACCGTCGCTTTGCCATCGGCATCGGCGGTGAGGTTTCCAAGATCACCCGCGTGGCGTTTGCCTTCTTTGTCAGGCAGGCCGTGGTCGTGGCCTTCGGGATTGTAGTGGCCACCGGTGGCGGTGCCGTTGGCAGCAGAGATGTCGCCGAATTCGTGGATGTGCCAGGCGTGTTTCTGATTGGCGGTGAGGCCAGTGACTTCACCGGTGATGGTGACCTTGCCATCTTTCTCCACAAAGCGAATCACACCTGCGACGCTGTTGCCTTCAGCCGCGCTGAGTACAACGATGGCGTGGCTGATGCCTTTGAAGGGATTGGCGTGTGCGTGATCATGAGTATCTTTCTTCGCTTCCTTGGCGTTTGTCTTGGTGGAATTGTCGCAGCCACCCCAGACCAGCGCGAGGGGAATGGCCAGCAGAGCCGCATAGAGAAAAGTGCGAGGCATGATGTTCCTTTCAATGGATCGGTGAAACAGAGTGATAACGATCACGCCATGGTGAAGGGAAAGCGCGCTCGCGTCAAGGCGTTGGCACTGATGCACTGACAGGGCCGGGGCATTTGGCTCGTATTCCCCTCCCTTTCAGGTCTCCATAGGCGACTCGCAAAGGCGAGAAGGGGTTGGGGGAGGGTTGAATCTTCGATACACAATGGTGCTGCGTTTCTCGCATGTTTTCTGAGCGCTCGACCCTCCCCTAAGCCCTTCTCGCCTTTGCGAGTCGCCTATGGAGACCTAGGAGGGAGGAGAATAAGAAAAAATCATATGCGTTTGCCCTGCGAGTCGCTTCACTTCACCTTCGCGCCCAGGCCTTCAATCACCGTCGTCACAAACTCGCGTGCGCGCTTTGCCAGCGCATCGACTTGCTCCGCCTTGGTCGGGCGTGGCAGAAGCGGAGCGAAAATATTCTCGAAACAGAGCGGCAGCGTCAGCCCGGTGTTCGCCACGGCGTGCAGCAGTTTGTAGTGATCGATCTCGCCAAAGCCCGGGCCGCAGTCTTCATCCTTGGGAAAGTTGCGGTGATCCTTGATGCAGAAGCTGCGAATATCCGCTGCACATTTTTGAATGTCACGAATCGGATCGACGTTCAGATAATCCATCACGTTGCCCGCATCGTAGTTGACCTTCACGCAAGGGTGATTGATTTCGCGCGTGATCTTGGCGCAGGCTTCGCCGGTGCCTGTTTCGCCGCCGTGTTGTTTGATGACGATGAGCACATTGTGGTCGGCTGCAATGGGGGCGAGCTGTTTGAAACGCTCGATCCAGAGTGCGTGGTTGCCGCCTTTGGTGTGGCCGAAGGTCAGAAGCTGCGCGATGCCGGCTGCTTGAGCCTGCTTGATGCGATGCGTGAAAACTTTCAGCGCATCCTCGTGTTCCGGATAGATGCCCGAGAACATCATCACCGGCTCAAGGCCCAAGTCGCGGCAGCGCTGCCCCAGTGCCTTCGCCTTTTCCAGCGGCGCATCCTGTGCCATCACCGGCACCCCTTTGAGCTGCCCCTCTTCGCGATGCGCCGTGCCCCATGCGACATGCTTGTAGCCCGCCTGCTTGATGCCTTGTAGCGCACGCTCCAGCGGAAACTGCGAATAAGGCAGCGTCATGCACGCAAGTTGAAATATTGTCGGCGGCGGCAGCGGCGGCGATGCGGGCTGATCAGCCAAGGCCACGGGCGCTAGCGATGCGATCGGAATCGCGGCAAGAGTCCGCCCAATAAACGCACGGCGAGTGTGGGTCTGCATGACCTTGAGTATATCTCTTCGCGATCGCTTTCCGTCCCATTACAATTCGTTGTGTGCCTTCATTACTGCTCGTGTTGCCAAGGCTCCGCAGGCTTACGCCTAGCGGCTCGGATGAAGGAAACGCAGCTTTCGACAACCCGAATCTCCATAGGAAATTTCATGACCACCACTCGCCGCACCTTTCTTCAGTCCTCTACCGTCCTCGCTGCGGCGATGCCGTTGGCTCGCGCTGCTCATGCCGCCGGTGGCGATCAGATCAAGGTCGGCCTTATCGGTTGCGGCGGGCGTGGGACAGGAGCAGCGGGGCAGGCACTACAAGCTGACTCGAATGTGAAGCTCGTTGCGATGGGTGATGCGTTTGCGGATCGCATGGAAATTTGCATGAAGGCGCTACAGGAGAAGCCGGAGCTTGCGGGCAAGATTGATGTGCCTGCGGAGCGAAAGTTCACCGGGTTTGATGCGTTTAAGAAGGTGACAGATTTGTGCGATGTGGTGCTGCTTGCGACGCCGCCGCATTTTCGGCCGATGCATCTCAAGTACGCCATCGAGCAGAATAAGCACGTTTTCTGCGAGAAACCGATCGCAGTCGATGGCCCGGGCGTGCGCGATGTGATGGCCACCTGCGAACTTGCGAAGAAGAAAAATCTCTCCATCGTCTCGGGCCTTTGCCTTCGCTACTACAACGTGTTTCAGGAAACCATGAAGCACATCCACAGCGGAGACATCGGCGAACTCCGCACGCTCCAGGCCAATGACTACCGCGGTCAGATCTGGGTCAAGCCTCGCACGCCGCAGCAGACCGACATGGAATACCAGATGCGCAACTGGTACTACTTCACCTGGCTCAGCGGCGACTTCAATGTCGAACAGCACATTCACAACCTCGATCTCTGTGCCTGGGCGATGAAGGATCAATATCCCGTCAAGGCCGTGGGCATGGGCGGCCGCATCGTGCGCAACGGCCCCGAGTTCGGCAACATCTACGATCACTTCTCGGTGACGTACGAATACGCCAACGGCACCAAGCTCTTCAGCAACACCCGCCAGATACGCGGCTGCGCCAACGATATCTCCGTGAGCGTCGTCGGTACCAAAGGCGGCGGCGTCATGAGCGAAAACATCGGCAAACACAAATTCGATTTTGGTGGTCAGCCTTGGCGCTACGAGGGCAAAGGCAACGACTTCTACCAGACCGAACACGATGAACTGTTCGCCTCGATTCGCGCAGGCAAACCAATCAATAACGGAGATTACATGTGCAAAAGCACGATGCTCGCGATCATGGGACGCATGGCTGCATACACCGGGCAACAGGTGACATGGGAGCAGGCCTGGAACTCGAAGGAGGATCTCTCGCCGCCCAGTTACGATTGGAAGCAACCGCTGGCTGAGCCGAAGGTCGCGCAGCCGGGCATTACGAAATTGGTGTGAGCGCTTCGGCAACGAGCATCTACTCCCCCGTCGTGCGCTTGAGCTGAATCACCCACTCAGGCGTCTCGTCGCAGTAGGCTTGCAGGTGCTTGTGCCTTGAAAAATAGTAGAGCGCGTTGCCGCCTTGGTAGAGAATGCCCAGACCGATGAGCATGATGTAGAACCAGTACATCATGTTGGCGTACATGGCCAGGATCGGCTCAAGTATCGGCCCAAGCTCGGGCGTCTCTTTGATTTCCTTCTCGTAGGCATTAGCGCCTGATTTGTACGTCGCCAGTTTCCATATCGCGTAGATCACAATCAGCACCATCAGCGCCACCTGATTCCAACCCAGCACGCGTGGCCCTCGCAGGTCAAAAGCTCGCAGCAATTTCAACCCACGAAATTCGTTGAAAGCCAGCGCACCAATCAGTGCAGCCAGCACGATCGACTTCACATCAAACAGCCCCATCAGCAGCGTCAGTGCAGCACCAATCGCCAGACCCCAGCCATTGAAGGAAGCGATGCGCATCGCCCGGGCCAGACTGCCCGCTCGTTTTTCAGCGCGGGCCAGTTCCGCAAAATGCTCAGGCGTCAGCGGGCTGGCTTGATCGGCACGAGCAGCCCGAAGGTCAGGCGGAAGAGAGGATGAAGGGACGATGGGCATGTCTTTATCTTCGGAACAAGTTCGCATCTTCGATCACACGCTAACGCCAATGTCTATCACAACAAACGCCAATCGCTTTTCCTTCCACCACCCGCCGCTCCTGCCACACCTTTGAGAGGCTCATTTCCAACCCAGGTTTGTCTACCTTGAGCATTTTTCAATTGTGTCCACCATTGTAATCCTTTGTTAATGCAAAGGTTAACTCGTGTCTAGTGGGAAACTCCTAGACGTCTACCCGGAAACCCTATCTGGCAAACCACGTGAAATCGGCGAGCGAGATAGGGAAGCCCCGAGACAGTAAAACAACAAACATGACCAAGCCCCCGAAAGAAAGGAGAGGATCGCGACAGTCATAGTTTAGCAGATAATGAACAAAAAATCAAGAGTTAAAATAAAAAGAGAACCCGCCCCGGGCGAACACCACTCGTAAAGACATTCGTGCTGGCGTTGCCTTATCCGAGCCGGACTTTGTAAGTCCGGTCAGTCACACGAGGCCCGTCCTCGGGTCGAGTGTGACTGTCGATCGCGCGGCGGATGCAAATGAAACATTTCGCGTCCCCCGCGCAAAGCGTCTTACTCGGCTTCGAGCCTCGTAAGACGACCGGGTTTGCAAAACCCGGCTCTGATAAGGCAGTGTGACTGTCGATCGCGCAGCGGATGCAAATGAAACATTTCACGTCCCCCGTGCAAAGCGTCTTACTCGGCTTCGAGCCTCGTAAGACGACCGGGTTTGCAAAACCCGGCTCTGATAAGGCAGTGTGGAGCCGGAAAAGGGGACAGGTTCATTCGATTTCGACTGCTCTCAATGATAGCCTTGCGGCATGCCCCGACAAGCACGATTTGCTCCTGGTCAGATGTGCCATCTGTGTTTATCTGTGTTTATCTGTGTTTATCGGTGGTCATCGGTGGTCATCGGTGGTTGATTATCTGCCTTATAAATAGCCCCGGCTTTAGCCGGGGGAACGGTACGACTTCGCGGCGTTCCCCCGGCCAAGGCCGGGGCTCTATGAAACAGGTCCACCATCATCAGTTGTTCTTGTTCTTCACATCAAAGCAAAACAGCAACTCCTGATCGCGCAGATAAAGCTTGCCATCGGCTATCACCGGGTGCGTCCAGATGCGGCCCGAAGGTTTGCGTTTGGTGGTCTGTGGCTTGAGTGTGAACTTGCTCACTTCCTTGTAGCCCTTGGGTGATGCTTCGATCAGCGCGACGTTGCCGTTGGATTCATCGAGCAGGTAGAGCATGCCATCTGCATAGGTGATGGCGCCTTTGCCCATACCGCCCTTCTCGTTCCAGACCATCTCGCCGGTCTTAAAATCCTGGCAGACCCAGCCTTTGCCATCGGAGTAGCCATAGAGATGTTCGCCCACGAGGACAACGCCGCCGTGGTGGTTGGTCATGTTCTTGTTGGAGTAGATCTCCTCCACCTTGTTGCCTGCAGCGATCTTCACCATCTTGCAGCCTGCGCCGTAGCCCGCCGACACATAGACGTGTCCATCATGAAAGATCGGCGTAGGAATCACAGCCGTCCTGCCGGGGAAATCAGTTTTCCAAAGCAGCTTGCCGTTCTTGGAATCGATGCCGACGATGGACTCAGCAGTTCGCTGGATGTATTGCCTGGCTCCGTTGTGCTCAGCGACGATGATCGAAGCATAGTGCGCCCCATCGGTGAACTCTTTGCTCTGCCAGACGAGCTTGCCGGTTTTTTTATCGAGTGCTGCGAGAGCACCTTGTTTGCCGCCGGGGGTGCAGATGACGTTGTCACCATCGACCAGGACGGATTCGCAGTAGCCCCAGCCGGGCGTGTTGCCGCCGAGTTTTTTCATGCTGGTTTCCCAGACGACCTTGCCGGTCTTGGCGTCAGCGCAGATGAGATTGCCCTGACCGCCCATGGCATAGACATGGTCGCCATCAACGGTGGGCGTGCCGCGTGGACCATCGCCCCAGTTGTTGCCGTAGCTTGGGCCGATGTCCGCTTTCCATTTTTCTTTGCCATCTTTGACGCTGATGGCGATGAGTTGTTCCTCACCACGCGCGCCCATGGTGTAGAGCGTGTCGCCGACGATGGCGTAACCCGCATAGCCCAGGCCCGCATCCTTATTCATCCAGACGACCTTGGGCCCGCCCTGTGGCCAGGTCTTGAGCAGCCCGGTCTCGCTGGAATTATCCGTGCGATCAGGCCCGCGAAACTGCGGCCAGTCGGCAGCGATCACGAGCGAACTCGAAACAAGCAGGAGTGAGAAAGGCAAAATCAAATGTCGCTTCATGGTGAGGTTCCTTATGCCAGAGACTTTTAACAACGAAAGGCGATGTCATTCTATAGTTGTCTCGCCGCCAACGAGAGTAACTGAGCAGCGCGGGAATGTATTGCAATTTTGGTGCAGTCGACACCATAAAGCCCGTTGATCTGATGAATGCCAGATTTTTCAATGCGACTCGTGGGATGACTTGAGTTACACCGTCACGCGCGCCAGTTCCTTGCGGCGGAAGATGAGCCAGCCCACCAGCAAACAGAAACCGCTGGCGATGAAGCCGACGAAGAAGATGGACTCGGTCACCAGTTCCACCGGGACCATGCGGCCATCGGCGATGAGCGGTGTCGAGTTGTAATAGCCAAACGATGGCACGATGAGCAACGTGATATCGCCGATGAGTTTCGCGACGAGTTTGAGAAGCGCGACGAAGTCGCCGCTGGCAATCGAATCCCAGATGCCTTGCAGCACTGCCATGAACACATCCCACTTGCTCTTGCCTTTAAGGTCGAGCGAGGTGTAGTTGGCCAGTGACTCGGCTGCGAAGGAATTGAACACCGCGACGGAGTAAACAAAAATGCTCGTGAGGCAGGCCATCGGGAACCCGAGCACGGTGCCTGCGGTGATCGAGAGCATGGCGAGAAAGCCAAGGCGAACCCAGTGCACGATCATGCCGCGCACGATGTTGCCTTCGAAGGTGCCTGCGGAGTAAAGCATTTCGATGTCTTCATAGGGATCGAAGACGATGTTGGATTTGTGAGTGGCTTCGCGATTGGCGACATTGGCATTGGCGATCATGACTTCAAGGCGGCCGTTTTGATCGATGGCTGCCAGCGGAATGGGGATTTCGCGGACGGTGTCGTTCTGCATCGGGTCCAGTTGCATGACCTGCCCGCTGATGCGCAGGACCATGTGAAGCATACCGTCGCCAGAGTTGTTGGAATATTTCGGTTTGAGGCGCAGCTTCAGAGCTTGGGAGGGCGGCGGAATCTGCTCGGCCTGCCTGCGAACAGCGAGCGCTTCATCGTTCCTTCGCTCGGCGATCAGTTGATCGTATTGCGCCTTAAGCTCGCGCTGCCTGGCGATCCAGTTGGCATACGCATCGGCCAGCGGCTTGAAGCCGTCGAAGTAATAAGCGCGCGAACCCAGCGGCGCGATGGTGTGCCAGGTGGCGATGGCCTTGCCGCGCAGTTCATTGAGGCGTGCTTCGTCGAGGTCTTCGATCTTGTCGGGGTACATGCCGGGGAACTCAGCTTTGAGACGATCAAACTCGGACTTGATCATGCTGCCAAGCTGGGCCACATCAGCGGGAACGGGGTAAGCGGTGACGCGGGCGGCAAGGACATCGTTGTGGGTGATGACGTAATTATTCACCGCTTCCTGAGTGATGGGCCTAGGCGGCGGCTCTTGGGAAAGTAAACGCGCGCCCAGCCAGACGCCGACGCCGACAATCGTGCAGAGCACAATATTGAGCAGCATCAGACCCAGCCATTTGCCAAAGAGATATTGAAATCGCCCCACGGGTTTAGAAGCGAGCATGAACATCTGCCGGCCCGTCAGATCGGAGCAGATGGTGTAGCAGCCCAGCACTGCGGTCATGATGCTGAGCATGAATGTCGCCAGTCGCATTGACCAGACGAGATAGAAACTCACGCGGTAGTTGAGGCGTTCTGCGGGATCTAGACTGCCGGGCAGGAGAATGAGCATGAGCACGACGGCTGCGATGACGAACCAGACGACATACAACCGGGTCGCCTGAAGGATGACCGTGCGTGCGACGCCAGCAATGGGATGGCCAATGGCCACTACCACTTGAATAAGCCAGACGCCGAAGATGCCGATGGCCACCAGCGACCAGATGCCCATGACGTTGACAGCCCAGGTGATTCGGTCGCTGACATAGAAGATGTAGGCCAGTACCCAGACGACATTACTGACGGCGAGGTAGCTGCGCTGTGTATTTGCCCAGAGGCGATCACGGCGAAGGTACAAGCCGTAGTAGCACCAGATCGAAACGAGCGCGACCGTGGCGATGTCCACCACCCGCGCGATGCCTGCGAGATCGCGCCACGCCAGCACCACGCGCAGGGCTACACCGATGACGATGAGCACCAGCAGAACGAGCAGCCACTTTATCCAGGGATATTTTTGCACGATTACATTGCACGATCAGCGTGCGCTAAACGTATGTTGGTTATGACAAAATAAAGCGACCCGTTCTTTCGATGATTCTGCGGCCCCATGTCTCACCACCTTACAACTTCTCATCTTCCTGATCCGCATCTTCCAGTGCCTTGAGAAAACCGGCATCAGGCTTCTCACCACTCGTGCTCTCACGCGGAGGAGCCTTGGGCGGATCAATTGGCGGCAGATCGAATTCCTCATCGTCCGCTGAAAGCCCGCTAAGCAGACCTAGCCCGCTCTCACCTGATTCCTTGGAAACCTGAGGCTTGGGCGGCGGCTGCGCTGGCTCGGCTTCCTGCTCTATATGCAAGTTGTCATCGTCTGTAGCTTCGACCACCCCACTCGCTTGCGCCTTCGCCTGCTGCAAAGGTTCCACATTGGGCGTACTCACTGACGGTGATGCATCCTGTTCTTCTTCAACAGGCGCTGTGCTCTTCGCTGGGCCCGTCGCATTGCCCGTCGCATTGCCCTTCGCATTGCCCTTCGCAAAATCATTTGACGATGTCTTAGGCGGCAGTGGCTTGTCTGATTTTTTCTTCGGCGAAACTTCGGACGGTGAAGGTGCGACAAGCCCCGCGAGGACCGACAGATCAGCCTCGGGTTCAGTTGACGCATTTGTCTCTACTTCACGAGATGAAACGTCTGCTTTGCTCCTGGGCTTTTCGCCCGCCAGTTCGCTCAGCAGTGAATCATCCACTGCAGGCTCGCTCGGTCTTTCAGCGGTGGATTGCGATTGCTTGGTTGCCTCTGCCGGAGTTTGCGTCTTCGTTGGCTCTGTCCGCGTCAGTTCATCGATGACTGCCGCCGCTTCACTTTCAACACTACCCTGCGCGGGGCGACCATCTTCATCCAGCAGAAATCCTGCGATCTGGCCGCCCGATTTGGCACCGCTGGTGAGCGAGCCTTTGGTGCGCTCGCGCTCCACGAGGTCGAGAAATTTTTGTTCGAGGGTCTGCCTCGGATGGCTGACGCGCTCGATGTGTTTGCCGCGCTTGGCGAGCAATTGTTCGATCTGCTGGATCGTGTCATCATCCATTTTGGCGGCTTCGATCGATGTCAGATCGCGCTGCACGAGAAGCTCATCGATGGTGCCTTCTTCAACGACGCGACCGCCGAACATGATGGTGACGCGTTCGCAGACATCTTCGACATCAGCGAGCAGATGCGAGCAAAGCAGGATGGTGATGCCGCGCTCTTTGAGGCGAATGATCAGGTCCTTCATCTGGCGTGTGCCGATGGGGTCCATACCGGCCGTGGGCTCATCGAGAATCAGAAGCTGCGGCTGATTGATCAGCGCCTGCGCCAGCCCGATGCGCCTTTGCATACCTTTGGAATACTCGCCCACCGGCCGATGCTGTGCTGCATCGAGGCCGACCATTTCCAGCAGCATATCGATGCGTTTCTGGCGGGTATGCCGGGGCAGATGAAAGAGGCGGCCGTAGTAGTCGAGCGTTTCACGGGCATTGAGAAAGCGGTAGAGATACGACTCTTCGGGGAGGTAGCCGATGAGCTCTTTCGTCGCCACATCTTCGGGACGTTTGCCAAAGACCGCGATGCGACCGGAGGTGGGATGAAGCAGCCCGAGAATGAGTTTGATGGTGGTGGACTTGCCCGAACCATTGGGGCCAAGCAGGCCGAACACTTCGCCACGGCGAACTTCAAGATTGACATCGACCACTGCCTTGACGCGCGGCCGCATCCAGAAGTCGCTGAAGGTCTTGTTGACCCCAGCGCACTTGATCACCACATTCGCGCTGCTGCTGCTGCTGCGGGTGACGGCGGCGGGTGTCGGGCTGACGTTGGGCGTGAGCGTCATGCGTGTTCTCGCGTAAATCCTATTGTGTCACTGGCAAGTTGGCGGCGGACACACCAATGCCATTCACTACCTCGTGCCGTTTTGACGATTCTGCAATTCCTGTTGCCGCTTCAATTCGCGCTCCTTCACCAGCTTCGGATCACGGCTGAGGTGCAGACGCATCTGGCTGGGCGGCAACACGAAGGTTTCAAATTCAGGATTGCTGAAGATGCGCTCGCGAATGTTTTCCCAGTGGCGATTCAGGAAGATGCGCGGGTTCGCATCGTAATCGGTCTTGAGCTTCGCAAACGTCGCCGCCTCTCGCCGGGCACTGGTGGCGATCTGATTCTGGAACGCTTCCGCTTCGCTGATGGCGCTGGCGACATCGCCGCTGATGTTCACTTCGCGCCCGCCCTCCAGCTTCATCTTCTTCATCACAAACGCTGATTCAAATTCCGCTTCCAGTGCCGCAATCTCGTCGCGCTTGTTGGCTTCCACCGCAATCTCGTAGCGCTTGACCAGTTCCCACAGGGCTTCATGCGCCTCGCCTGCAGTACCGCCCAGAATTTCTGCACGCATCTTATTGGCCTGGGCAATGATGCCAGCGCTTTCGTTTTCCGCACTGATCACAGCCTGATACGCCGTCCGCACCGAGAGCGGCATGGCGGTTTCGCGGGCAGTGAAGGAGATGATCTGGATGCCGCTCTTAAGATGATCCAGCGTCTCTTGAAGGTGCGTCTGAGCATCGATCTGCACCTGCGAAGTCTGGCTGCGAATCATCGCATCAGCGGAGACACGGGCCACAGCAAACACGACGCCTTCTTCTGCCGCTGCACGGATGATCAGCTCAGCCTGCTTCATCATTTTCTGTGAATCGGTGAGCTGCGCATTGGCGAGACTGCGGGCAAAGAGCACCGGACTTTTCACGTGATACTTGATGACCCAGCGGGCATGCACGATGTTCGCATCGCCGGTGACGAGTGAGCCTTGCCTCTCAGGATCCAGTGGCCCGGCGCTCATGGCAGCTTCGTCATCGGTCTGTGTCGCATTGGCTTTGGTGAACCAGAACTCGTCATTGAGTTCGAACTGACGTTCATTGGTTGGAATGCGGATGATCTGATCGATGGGGTAAGGCAGCGCGAAGTGGAGCTTGCCGGTTTCCTTGACCTGATCGCTGGCAGCGCTCCCGACGATGGCGCCAAAGCGAAGGACGATGGCGACTTCGCCGTTCTTCACGAAGAAGATGCCGCTGCACAGATAGACGATGACCATCGCGAGCATGATCAGCTTGAGGATGAAGAAGCTCACCTTCAGCGAATCATTGAGCGAGCGCTGACCGGGATCGAGCAGATCATCATGGGCGTGGTCATGATCGTGATCGCTGTGATCGTGATGGTGGTGATGTTCAAATGGATTAAAGGGCTTGGCCATGGGTAGGTTCGGTTGGGATCAATTCGCGTGTGATTGATGCTTGGCGTTGTCGTGACTTCTTGAGCATTTGCAGTTCAGTAGCCGACCCTCCCCCGGCCCCTCCCTAAGAGGGAGGGGAGTAAGGCCACATCACGGCCGCAGCGGCGGCTTCGCTGATGCGCCCGGCTCATTCACCAGCAAACGGAACGGGCTGTATTCATCCACCTTGTTCGCATCGATGACGAACGTCGTGTTGATCTTCAGAATTTTTTCCAGTGCTTCCATCTGACGCAGATAAATCGCGAACTGTTCATCCGCAGCGAAGACCTTGTATTCCTCCGCAGCCTGCGTCAGACCACGCGTCTTGATTTCTTCTGCATGTTTGTTGGCGAAGGAAAGAATGGACTTGCGAATCGAGCGGGCATCGCTGACGATCGCGCTGGCCTGAGCGGTGCCGCGGGTTCGCACGGAAGCGGCGCGGTTTTCACGGTCGCTCTTCATACGCTCGAACACCTTGCCCGTCACCGCCTGTGGCAGCACGATACGGCGAATGCCCGCATGTTCCGCGGTGATGCCGTAGTCCAGCTTGGCCAGATCAGCGACGAGCCTGTCGAGCAGATCCTTTTCCACCTGGGCCAGCTTCACCTTCGATGGATCGGTGTTGACCAGATCAGTGAACTTCACAGTGCCGATCTGACTGGACAAGCTGCCCAGCAGGCTGGTGAGTTTTTCCGTGGCGGCAGATTCTTCGCGCAGCGTCTTGTAAAACTTGAGCGGGTCTTCAATGCGCCACGCCAGATAGGTGCGGATGATGATGCTCGAACCATCCTCGGTGAGGATCTGGTTGGAAGCAGTCTCCACCAACTGCGTGCGCGTGGAGTAGTGATAAATCTGCTGGAAGGGCCAGGGCAGACGGAACTTGAATCCCGCCTCCTTGATCACGCTCGAATCATCGGCACTGCCGAAGCTGGCGCGAACCGCCACCTGATCGAAGCGAACGACGAAGACGAGCATGTAGCTCAGCAGCACACAGGCGACGCCGATACCGACAAGGAGAAATAGTTTGTTCTTCATGACTGCTCCATACGCGATGGCGGAAACTTGAATTCAGGTGAATCGTTGATGTTTGTTGCGAGTGACGTTGGTTGACAGCGAAACTTAAATCAGAGTGAAATCCCGAGGCTACCTGTCCTGACCACCCAGAATGCCTGAGAGGACATCGTTCTCATCCGAAAGATCGATCTCAATCATCAGCGGTGCGCTCTGCTGTGCGGTGATGACATACTTACGGCGCTCGCTGATACCGGTGACGAGCACATCCAGATAAAGCTTGGTGGCGTAATATTTCTTGGCGTTCTGATAGGCGGCAAGCTCGGCGAGGAATTTGAGTGTCTTGCCGCGCTCAGAGTTCACACGCTCCCAGCGATCAGCGCGGGCTGCATAAATCTGTTCCGCTGCTTCGCCCGGTGAGTCGGCGATGGCGGCGATGATTTCGATTTCCTTTTCCGCTCGCTTCTTAGTCAGCTCAGCCAGACGCTGGGGCGTCACCGCAGCATCCCGGCGAAGCGTTTCGATCTGCCCGTTGAGCGCGTTGGCTTCGCTGATGAGGCCGCCGATGATCAGCGCCTTTTCCGGCGAGCCTGCGACGCTCGCATAAGTCTCGGTCGCTTCCTGCTTGGCCTTTTCGATCAGGCTTTCGCTCTCTTGCAGCGCGCCGATCTGTTCGAGGAATTTGTCGGCCACTTCCTCTTCCTGCGGCGGATGAATGCTCTTGAGCCCGACGTGGGCGATGGTCACGCCCAGCTTGTATTTATCCGCCTCCGCCTGAATGCGCTGCTCGAGCTGCGCTGCCGCAACGACGCGGCCACGGGAGATGAGCATGTCCAGATCGTGAGTGACGAAATATAGATTGATCTCGCGCTCAATCAGTGTTGCCAACAAACCGGTCGGATCACTGGCGGACTGAAAATAATTCAAAAGCGAAGTGACGCGGTACTGCACGATGATCTCGGCGCCTGCCAGTTCCACACCTCGGTTGTCGTCACTGCCGCCGCTGCTGCCTGCCGGTGCAGGGCTGGGCGCGGTGATGAGCCATTCTTCTTTTTCAGGGCCGTGCGGTGTAGTCCAAAGCAGCGACTCGTTGGCCTTGAGTTTCGTCTTGATCGAACCGACTGACAGCTCCTGAATGCGCCCAGTGGGGTAGCTGTATTTCGTACTAAAAGGCCAAGGCAATTTGAGATAAAGCCCCGGGCCTTTTACAGCCGCATCGCCTTGCCCGACGATCTGCCCGAAGCGGGTGATGATCGCCTGCTCCTCTGGCTGCACAATCACGATGCAACTCATCAAGAGCAGCGTGCCCACACCAAACACCACCATCCAAGTTACCGAGCGCGAAAGCAACTGATAAAACCAGCTTCGCGAAACCTCGAAACCGAACTGGTAATTGATCGTCTCGCTGACGATCTTGCCCAGCGATTCCGGACTGATCAGCCAACCCAGAAGACGCGAATCAAAGGGTGTGCGGATGGCTTCGCCGGGCTTGCGTGGCCGGTAGAAACCGAGCATGAAGGAAACGATGATCTCGATGCCTAGCAGCACCATCAGTGCGGGGATGACCACCGACATGGCGGCGAACATGGAGAGGCTGCCCAAGTGAGCGAACACGGAGGCGATCAGGAGCAAAATGGCAATGAGCGCGCTGCCCATGAGATGGCCAGCGCCGCCGCGCAGAAGCTGCCATTCTTTGACTTTGGTCATGCCCGCCAGATAGCGAGCGACGGTGAAGGCGATGAACGCGACCGCAGCGGTGAGCACCATGAGAATCGCGGTGCTGACGTTTTCAGGCATCGGCTTGACGCCATCGGATTGCAGGCGGCCGTAGGCTTTGAGCGTGAGGATGGTACCGACGATGATGAGAAAACCGGAGACGATCGCCGCCAGAACAGGCACGCCCCACTTGAAAACATTCGCAAGCCTTCGGCGGGCCAGCGCCAGGTCATCGGCATGGTCATCAAAAATCTTGGCGGCTGAGGCATCGGATTTGGAAAGGGCCTGCGCTTCGAGGGTTTCGATGCGTTCGCGGCGCTGTTCGTTGAAGGTGATCAGCAGGATCACCCAGATGGGCAGCGCCGCGAACAGGTACCACGTGAGTGCGTAAAGAGAGACGGTGCCTTGGGCCCAGCCGGTGTTGTCCATCCAGAAGCTGGCCAGCAGCAAGGCGATGGCCAACACCAGTTGAATGGAGAAGCCGAGGATGCAGGCTGCGGCGCCGCGGCGATAAGTTTGCTGATCATGTGCCATGGAAACACTCTATATAGAAGCACGATAGAAACACGCTATCTGAAATCACTCGTTGTCATCGAGGCAACAGTCGAATAAGCTGCGAAGCAACTAAGTTCTGAGTTCAAAGTTCTGAGTTCTGAGTTTCGTGCATTGGAGCATCCGAACTCTGACCTGCGACTTTCATAACTTGGAACTTTGAACTCGAAACTCGGAACCGCTTTTTTATGCTGACCCAATTCCTCGCGATCCTTCGCAATGCCTTTGTCGAGAGTGTGCGGCAGCCCATCATGGTGGTGCTCATTCTCGCGGTCGCATTGCTGCTGGTCCTCTCCACCGCAGGGGCGGCCAACACGCTCGACGATGATACGCTCATGTTCATTCAGATCGGGCTGAGCACCCTGCTGCTCGCTGGCTTGTTCATGGCGGGCTTCACGGCGACGGGCGTGCTCACGCTGGAAATCGAGAATAAAACGGTACTCACCGTTGTCAGTAAGCCAGTGCCTCGGCCGCTGGTGATTCTGGGGAAATATGTCGGCGCTGCCGGCGCGATGACGCTGGCCATCTGGCCGATGGTGATGATCCTGCTTCTGTGTCTGCGGCATGGCGTGATGCAGACCGCGTCGCATGAGTTCGATGGCCCCGTGCTGGTGTTCGGCACCGCCGCGTTCACTGTCGCCCTCTTTGGCTCGCTGCTGGTGAATTACCTCTACCGCTGGCCCTTTGTTTCCACCTTCGTCTATTCGCTGGCTGCCCTGATGAGCGGCGCTGTCCTCTTGGTGATGGTGGTCAGTAAGCACTGGGAACTGCAACCGATTCATAGCGAATTTGTCGCTGAAAAAAGCCTGTTCGCGCCGGTGCTCATGGGTGTACTGCTGCTTTATGAAGCGCTTCTGATTTACTGCGCGATGGCGATTCTCTTTTCGACGAGGCTCGGGCAGGTTATGACGATTCTCTTCACGCTGGTGGGCGGCGTGCTCATGTCGCAGATCGGCGCGTGGCGCGCAGCAGTGAGCGGGCCTGCCGATGGCATCCTTGAGCGCGGGTTCCAGTTGCTGATCAATCTGATTTATCACATTACGCCCGACTTGAACTTCCTGTGGGTCGCCGATGATCTGTCCAGCGGTCTGACCGTTTCCAGCACGTATGTTCTTTCCGTTTCCCTCTACAGCCTGCTCTTCATCGTCGCCCTCTTGAGCCTGGCCGTCGCCCTGTTCCAGACCCGCGAAGTGGGGTGATCGCAAGGCGAAAATCTCAGATTCTCAAATATTAATTTCAAATTTGAGATTTGTGATTTGATATTTTCCTCACTACGCCGTCGCCACCGCGCCCTTGGGTGCGTCTTCATGTTGACTCACAGGCTTGGCCGTCGCCTTCACTTTTTCCAGTGCTGCGGCCTCGGCGATTTCGATGTCTTCGCCGGTACGGACGAGCCTTGCTGAATTGAAGATCACGACCAGGCCGCTGGCCACGTGCAGCACCGCTGCAAAGATGGCGTTGATGTAATCCATCGCTGCTGCGGTCATGCCGATGATGATGAAGCCGACGCCGATGGTCAGGTTCTGGCGAATCACGCGACTGGTCGCCTTCGATAGACGAATGAGAAACGGAATGCGGTTGAGGTTGTTATTCATCAGCGCAATCGATGCGGAATGAATCGCCACATCAGAACCCGCTGCGCCCATGGCGATGGAAATATCACCCGCCGCCAGCGCGGGAGCATCGTTGACACCGTCGCCGATGACCGCCACGCGATGGCCCTGGGCTTTGAGTTCATCCACCATCTCGAGCTTCTGATGCGGCAGCACTTCCGCTTTGTAATCAGTGTGCATCTGCGCTGCGACGCGCTTGGCCACCGACTCGCGGTCGCCGGTGACGATGATCAGTCGCTTGATGCCTTCTTCGCGAAGCTGATCGATGGATGAAGCAGCTTCGGGGCGGGTGTTGTCAGCGAGGCCGATCCAGCCGAGCACTTTGCCTTCGCGGACGACAAAGAGCAGACTCAGGCCTTCTGCTTCGGCGCTGGCCTGCGCGGTGTTGACGTAATCGATGGCATCAGCTTCGAGCAATGTCGTGGCAGGATCGGTGACCCAATTACCTCTGCCGACATGCACGCGCCGCTGATCGACACCGCCGCTGACGCCGCGACCGGCGACCTCTTCAAAGCCCTTGCATTCAGGGAGATTCACTCGCGCCTTGCGGGCAACTTCGGTGATAGCGCGGGCCACGGGATGGCGACTATTTTGCTCGACGATCGCGGCATTTCGCAGTAGCTCGACTGCTTCTATTCCTGGCGCGGGACTGAGGCGGGTGACTTCGAGTTGACCGGTGGTGAGCGTGCCGGTTTTATCGAAGACCATCGCGGTGAGATTGCGGGCTGCTTCCAGATCGACCACGCTTTTCACCAGTACGCCCAGCCGCGCTGCTGATGAAAGGCCCGCCACCATCGCCGTCGGCGTCGCCAGCACGAGAGCACAAGGACAAGCCACGACGAGCATGGCGATGGCGCGTTCCCAGGGATTAGCCCCTTCGCCGCCGAGCGTGAAAAAGAGCACGATGCCCACGAGCATGAGCACGGTTGGCGTGTACCACGTGGCATAACGATCGATCATGCGCATGATCGGAATGCGCGTGCGCTCCGCCTGCATGATCAAATCCTTCACACGGCCAAGCGTCGTGTCTTTGCCCGCCGTCGTCACCTGAATATCCATGGCACCGGTGATGTTGATCGTGCCGCCGAAGACTTCATCGCCCAGATTTTTGTCTGCGGGCAGTGATTCGCCGGTGATGTTCGCTTGATTGACGGTCGATTCGCCGCGCACGACTTTGCCATCAGCGGGAATGTTGTCGCCAGGACGCACGCGCACAATGTCGCCGGGCTTAAGCTGCGAGGCATCGACTTCCAACTCACCATCTTTGGTAATCAGCTGCGCACGCGTGGGTGTGATGCGAATGAGCGATTCGATACTGGCCTGTGCGCCCAGAGCGGTGCGCGATTCGATCAGTACCGAAATGATCATGAGGAAGGCGATCAGCGCTGCCTCTTGATAGTCATTAAAGAACGCGTCGTTGTGCCCACCCGCGCCTTTGGCGAAGGCGGCCAGCACTGCGAGGGCAACCAACTCGTTCATGTGCGCGTGGCCGTTGGCCAGATCTTTGAGTGCGACCCAGACGAGCGGCGCGCCCAAGAGAATTGCGGAGATCATGGCGAGAAAGGTGGCGTAAAACTCGTCGGCAAAGACCAGCCGGGCCAGGATAGAACAGACCAGCAGCACACCGCCCAGCAGCGTGGCAATGATCTGAATGCTGATGCGACCGGTTTCGCTCTCGAGCTGAAGGTCCTGCTTCACGTAATTGTGGGCCATACACACATTCCTCAAACCAGCCCCGGCTGAAACTCAAAATGAGTAGAAGGTTCACAACGACTTTCATACGGCCAGACCGATGCAACGGTTCAACCGTACGAGCCTAGCACTATCCTCGCCAGCATCACTTTTGGCAAGCGGTGCAGCCCCATCCTTTCCGCTACAATGCTCAGGCTCGCTCAAACCTCCGGGCTGGTGAGGGATGCTCCACGTGGCTCAGGCGAAATCCTCTGTGAGATCCGTGCAATCGGCTGCGACCCCCGCAGCCGCCAGGCGATCCGCTGCCAAAGATTCAGCCGGTGCCAGCGATGTCACATCTGAGCCTACCACCACCGGCGATCTGGCCAAGGTCATTGAAGAACTGAAGCGGCGCATCGCCAAGGTCGAAAACAAGCAAGACCCGGGTGCCAACCTTAAACGCAAGCGCCTAACGAGTGACGATGCTTCATCGGATAGCCCGGACACGCCTGTCGATGCCACCCCCATCCAAGCGAGGCTGCGCGATCTATGTCAGCTTGAGCAGGCCCTTCATCTGGAAGAAGTGACGATCCACACCCGTGCCAAAGCAGCCGCACAGGAAGAGTTTTTCCTGATTCAGGAAAGCCAGACGTTGCAATTAAAGTTGCGATCCTTCCGCTCTGCCACGCACCACCTTCGTCAACAGGAAACCGAACTCGAGCAGAACACCGCGGCCTTCCATCGCGACAAACAGAATCTCGATCAGGAGCGACAGACACTCGAACAACTGCGGCAGGAACTCGATGCTGCTCGCGCACAACTCGAAGCTGACCGCGCTTCGATGGAAGAACAAGCCAAGGCCATCACCGCCCCGCTGGCAGCGCTCAATGATGCCCCGAAGAATCATTCGATCACCACGCGCCATTACGCCAGTCACATGGTTCTCATGCGCACGGCTGCGCTGGCTGGCTTGGCACTCGTCGCCATGATGGGCCTGAGCATCGCGATGGCGTGGCTTTCGTTTACGCCGACGTACCGCGCCAGCGCTACCGTCGCGGGTTTGAATGTGGATGCTGCCGCGCTTTCACCTGCGACGGCTGACGCCACCGCGTGGATCAGTGATGCAACGCTGAGCCAGAGCATGACCACACTCGAACAGCGCGGCATTCGCCTCTTCTCCACGCCCGCCGACATGAGGCAGACCTTGCGCGATGAGATGCACGCCACCGCCGCAGCCGACGGTGTCATCGAACTAACCTTCGACTCGCCCCACCGCGATGAAGGCGTGCTGGTGCTCGATGCGATTATTCGTTCGCTTACTGCTGTGCGAGATACAGGCGATGCACAAGCAAATCCTGTGCGCATCATTCGCGCCGCAGCCGCTGGACTCGATCCGATTCGTGATGGCCGATTCAGCAGTGCGGTGCACTACTTCTTAATGATGTGCGTGACTATCGCGCTGATCGTCGCCGCGATGCGGAAGTTCAGACGAGCGTAGAATATTTTCTACGTTGAATCGACCGTTCTGTGTGACACTGGCAGGCCGTCGCTCTGAGCGGTTTGCCAATGCCACACAATCCAGCGAAAGTTCAGAACATATTCAGTTCTTCATATCCTTCAAAAACGGCAGCTTCGCCCGGTAGCTGCGCAGCGCCTCCAAATTCAGTTCCGCCTGAACCACGCCTTCGCTGTCACCCGCATCAGCGACGATCTCGCCATCTTGATCGACGATCACCGTACGCCCTGCATAGTGAAAACAAGGATCATCGCCGCAGCGATTGACGCCGATGACAAACGCCTGATTCTCAATGGCGCGGGCTTGCAGCAAGCGCACCATATGATGCGTGCGCGTGGCGGGCCAGCTCGAAATCACACAGATCACTTCCGCGCCCAGTTTCACGGCCATTCGCATCACTTCCGGAAAACGCAGGTCATAACAGACAAACGGCACCACCGTCACCCCTTGCCACACAAACGAAATCACCTCATCGCCCGCTTGGTAATACTGGCCTTCCTTCCCCAACATGAACGGCTGAATCTTCTGATACCGCGCCATCACGCCTTCTGGCCCAATCGCCACCGCTTCATTAAATCCCTTGCCATCTGGCGCATCACTCACCACGCCCGCCACGAAAGCGATCTGCATTTCCTGCGCGAGCTTCGCCAGATATTTTTCAGTTGCGCGCTCCTTGCCTTCACTGGTCACCGCCACGTTCATGCTGAACCCGGTGGCGAACATCTCCGGCAGCACCACCAGATCGCCCGTCTGTACACCCGCCTCCAGCAGCAGCTCTTTGACCCGCTCGCAGTTGGCGACTTTGTTCTCCCACTGAATATTCAATTGCACCGCTAACACACGCATGTTCATTTTCCTCTGGATTAGGCTTTGAATCTCAGGCACATCCTAGCGTCACCCATTGATCCAAGATCACATCCCCCGTTTAGCCGCTGGCCAATGGCTTTGCGACGGCCAGCGCGAAGCGACGCCCCGGAATCGGCCCGTTGCTCCGCCGCTAAGCTGTGGAGCAATCCTGCTCACATAAATACCGCATTCCCCGCTAGAATAGCCCGCCCCATTGATCCCAACCGCGAGGCGAACATGAAAAGATTGGCTGTCCTTTGTCTGTCTGCACTGCTCACTATTTCTTTCGCGCTCGCTGCGCATGCGGATGATGGCGCTGCAACAGAATCGCGCTGGATGCGTTATCCCGCCATCTCACCCGATGGCAAGACGATTGCATTCTCCTATCAGGGTGACCTGTGGCGGGTGCCGGTGACCGGTGGCCGCGCGGTGCAGATCACCACGCATGCTGACCACGAGCGCAGCCCGGTCTGGTCGCCTGATTCCAAGTCGATCGCCTTCGCGTCCGATCGGCATGGCGACTTCGATGTGTTTCTAATGTCAGCCGAGGGCGGCAGCGCACAGCGACTGACTTATCACTCCGCTTCCGATGAGCCCACCGGTTTCTCGCCCGATGGTCAGCGCATTCTCTTCACCTCCAATCGTCTTGATGCGCCGCAGGCGACCGTGGGCAATGCACGACTTGGCGAACTCTATTCCATCGCCATTAGTGGAGGCCCGCCGCGCCAGGAATTGACCACGCCCGCCGAGGCTGCCAGGTACAACCACGATGGCAGCGTCATCGCCTACTACGATCACAAAGGCTTCGAGAACGAATGGCGTAAGCATCACCAGTCACCGATCACACGCGACCTCTGGCTCTACGACACCAAGACCAAACAGCACACACAGCTCACTACTTTCGCCGGTGAAGATCGCGATCCTGTCTGGGCACCGGACAGCAAAAACAATCCTTCGCTTTTCTACCTAAGCGAGAAATCTGGCAGCTTCAACATCTGGGCTCTCGATCTAAAATTTCCGCAGAATCCCACGCAGATCACCAGCCACGACACGCATCCCGTTCGCTTCCTCACCATCGCCAATGACGCCACTCTCTGCTACGGCTACCACGGCGAAATCTACATCAAGCCCGCCGGCGCCAAGCCTTCACGCGTGAGCATCACCCTCATCAGCGATGAGCGCACCAATGCCGCCGAGATGAAAACCTATAAGGAAGGCGCCACGGAAATTGCGATCTCGCCCAAGGAAGATGAAGTGGCCTTTGTGATGCGTGGCGACATCTTCGTGACCAGTGTGGATCACAGCACGACGAGGCGAATTACGGAGACGCCGCATCAGGAGCGGTCGATCAGTTTCTCGCCCGATGGCCGCTCGATTTATTACGCATCGGAGCGCGATGGCTCTTGGGGGATTTATTGCACGGAGCTTTCGCGCAAGGATGAAGATCGCTTTTTCAACTCGACGATTGCTCAAGAGAAGCCGGTGCTGGTGGGTGAAGGTGAAATGTTTCAGCCGGTGCTTTCGCCTGATGGAAAACAGATTGCGTTTCTCTACAACCGCGATGAGATTCGCGTGCTGACACTGGCGACGAAGGAAGTGAAGACGATCGTGCCCGCAGCGCGGAATTACTCGTATCGCGATGGGGATATCAGTTTTGACTGGTCGCCTGACAGCGCCTGGTTGTCGTTCAATTACTACGCCCAGCGCCGGTGGATCAATGAAATCGGCGTGGCTGAAATCGCCACCGGCAAGATCGTGAACATGAGTGAAAGCGGCTACATCGAGGCCAGTCCCAAGTTCAGCCGTGACGGCAAATCGCTGCTCTATTACTCCAACCGCTTCGGCCAAAAGAGCCATGGCGGGTGGGGCAGCGATGGCGATGTCTTCATTCAATATCTGAATCGCGAAGCCTACGACCGCGCCATGCTCAGCCCCGAAGATTTCGACCGCCTCAAGAAAAAAGAAGACGAAAAGAAACGCATCGAAGCCGGCAAAACCAAAAAGGAACCGGAGCAGGACAAGGATAAGCAAGAGGACGATGGCGAAGACAAGAAAGATATTGATGAGAAGGATGACAAGAAAGAAGAGGACAAGAAAGTTGACGACGCTGACGCGAAGAAACCCGTGCCGGTGATCAAGGTGGAAATCGAGTTTGAAGATCGCGAATATCGCCTTCGCCGAGGCACGCTCAGTTCCTCAGGCATCGGCGACTACGTGATGTCTGTCGATGGCGAAGCAATCGTTTATTTCGCCAAGGTTGAGCGCAAATGGGACTTGTGGGTCAATCGGCCACGCGATGGCGAGACGCGAAAACTCATCTCGTACGGCGACGATTCCGCCGGCGACATCATTCTCTCCAAGACCGGCAAGTATCTCTTCATTCGCCGAGGCAACGGCCGCATCGAGCGCATCGATCTGGGCACCACACTCAATCGCGCCAAGGACCGCTCCTCCAGTGCGCCCAAAATCGACGCCATCACTTACTCCGCGCAGCTACTCGTCAGTTCACCCGAGGAACGCGCCTATATCTTCGAACACATGTGGCGCCAGGCGCAGCAGAAGTTCTACGATCCCAAACTGCACAGTGTTGATTGGCTTGCCTACAAAAAAGCCTACGCCCCGATGCTTTCCACGATCAACAACAATTACGACTTCGCGGAAATGATGAGCGAACTGCTGGGCGAACTCAATGCTTCCCACACCGGTTGCTACTACCGCCCTTCTGGGCGCGATGGCGATTCGACCGCTGCGCTGGGCCTGATGTATGACATGAATCACACCGGCCCGGGCCTGCTCATCGCCGAGATCATTGCCCGAGGTCCTGCCGACAAAGCCGATTCCAAACTCGCAGCAGGCGTGCTCATCACGCACATCGATGGCAACGAACTCACCGCTGCCACCAACCCCTGGCCGCTGCTCAACCGCAAGACCGACGTCGCAGTTCGGCTGACCCTCAAAGATGCCGCCGGCAAATCGTGGGAAGAAATCATCAAGCCGATCTCACTGGGCACCGAGTCCGGCTTGCTCTATGAACGATGGATCAAACAGCGCCGTGCTTTCGTTGAAAAAATTTCCGATGGCCGCGTCGGGTACGTGCACGTGCGCAGCATGAGCGATTCCAGTTTCCGCAGAACCTTCGAAGACACCATCGGACTCAACAGCGACAAAGAAGCCCTCGTCGTCGATACCCGTTACAACGGCGGCGGCTGGCTCCATGATGATCTCGTCGGTTTTCTGGGCGGCCGCGACTACGTCTGGTTCATGCCGCGCGGAAAGAACAAAGGCGATCTGGGCGCTGAGCCGCAGCATCGCTGGTCACGTCCCGTCGTCGTCGTGCAAAGTGAAAGCAACTATTCTGATGCCCACTTTTTCCCCTTCGCTTTCAAGACGCTGGGCTTGGGTAAACTCGTGGGCGCACCTGTCGCCGGCACAGCAACCGCTGTATGGTGGGAAACGCAGATCGATCCCTCGCTCAACTTCGGCATCCCCCAAGTGGGCATCGTGACTGCTGATGGAAAGTACCTCGAAAACATGACGCTCGATCCCGATGTGCTCGTCTATAACGACCCCAACAACATGAGCAAAGGCGAAGACGCACAGCTTCGCAAATCAGTTGAGGTGTTGCTGGAACAAATCAAAACCAAGAAGTGAATCACACAGGAACACAAAAATGAAACACACCCCAGGCTTCCTCAAGATCGTCACAGATGCACGCTCTCGCATCAAGGAATTGACCCTTGCCGATGTGCAGCCACGCGTGATGAAACAGGAAAAATTCCTGCTCATTGATGTGCGCGAAGAAAGCGAATTTGCTGCGGGCCACATTCCCGGCGCCATACATCTGGGCAAAGGCATCATCGAGCGCGACATCGAAGGCAAGGTGCCTGACACCAGTGCCGAGATGATTCTTTACTGCGGCGGCGGCTACCGCTCGGCCCTCGCCGCGGACAATCTTCAGAAGATGGGCTACACCAATGTCTGGTCGATGGATGGCGGCTACCGTGCCTGGAAGGAAGCGGGACTGCCCGCCGAAAAGCCCTGATCTGCCGCCATTTTCACGCGCCTGCCCAGTCGCCAGCGATAAGCCAGCGGCGCGATGCGCGTGGCCAGTTCCAGATGCACATCGTGCTGCTTCATGTGATTGAAAAAGGCCAGCGATGCCTCTTCGATCTGCATGCTCTCTTCGCTCCATGCGTTTTCATCGCGAAACACTTCCGCGAGTTTGAGCCAGCTTCCACTTCTGGAAACGGACAAACCCAATGGCTGATACTTGAGCATCGCTCGCGCTTCTTCGAGAGTCGCAAAACAGGAGCCCGGCAGCAGCGCAGGCTCACCGCGCCGAGCGCGCACCACACCATCAGCTTCGTGATCGCGCGTGCTTGTGATGTTCGCAGCAAACTCATCCGTGGTGTCGCTGATGCGGATGTCTCCGCCGTGGAATTTGAAATCACTCATGAGGTTGCCGCCGCGCGAAATGAGGCAGTGATCCGCATCACTTCGCACAAAGTACAACCCGCGCAGTCGGCCATGCGTCTGCGTCGCCGCCTTCACATACAACCGGTAAGCGACGTGGCGATAGCTGATGCCGCACAAGCCGGGCGTATCTACCGACGCCACCGTCGGCCGCATCTTTTCGACGTCGCAAACCACCACATTCCAGAACGCCCAAGGCCCGTGCGTGATCAGTTCCAAACCCTGGGGCAGAAGGTCACGCACCGACGCAGCCGGTGTGCGATATGCCAAGAGCAGACACTTGGACAACTGTCCTTGCATGTTCAGTTTCATAGCAGAAACCCTCCATAAACAAGCAGCCCTGAAAGCGCCGCCGCGAAGATGCCGTTGAGCGCGACCACCCAGAGCATCACTGCTTTACTCGTTGGTAAGCCCAGCCGCGCCGAAAGTCGAACGAAGATGCAGCCCATGACAACATCCGTGAAAACGAGCAGCGCAAGTTGCATTGGTGCGATCAGCGCCAGCTCCACGCGATCACCCATCAGCGCGCTGGCGATGACGTTGCCGCCTACGCCGATGAACTTGATCGCCATGCCGATGGACATGGAAACCAGGCACACATCGGCCCAGTGCCAGACCGACACTGTCGCAAATCGGCGTGGTTGCATTTGCGCCACCGTCAGCAGCAGAAAGCCAAATCCCACCCACGCAATGGCTGCCGCGATACCGATGGCGGCGGCGATGGAGGTGAGATCGCTGGCACTGACGATGAGCCGATAGCTGCCCGCATAGACTGCCGAACCTGCGAAGGCGACTGCGATCAAAAGCGCACGCGCCAAGCGCGTCAGTTCGATTCTTCTTACTTGGCGCTGCGCGGATCGCGTGAGCGCAGCGTCATCGCGCGATGTCATATCCGTCATTGGACTATTCATGGTACGTGTGAGCATGTTGATCTCCTGGCCATTCAATTTCCGAACACATTTTTGCGAAACCTGTCAACTGAACCAACGCTTCTGTTTAGCCGCAGAGCAAAGGCCGCCGTCGCTCCGCGCGAGCCTACGTTCCCAACTGCCCCGCCAGCGCCCAACCATAAACCCCTGTGAAATACGCCCACACACCTGTAAACGTCACATGGATGAACGTGTTGAAACGGTGACCACGCCACAGCGATGCGTCGTAGTAAAAGAGCTGCGCGATCAGCCGCGTGGCCCAGAAGATGACCAGAAACACGAGCACGATCATCGCCAGTTCTGATCGCTCCACCAGCGTCTGCGGAAAGAAGAGCGACATCGCACCAAACGCGGCGACGCTGAGCATGATGTAGAAACTGTGCACGACAAAAACCTGCCGTGTGAGCACGGTCAGCTTCTGAATCTCCTGCTTCCATTGGTACTTTTTCCATACCGCGAAATTCAGAAGCACGATGCCGAACATGATGAAGCCGACGATGCGAAGATGAATGATGAGGTTCATGGCTGCTGCCTTTCAGTTGCAATGATGCTTCTCAACGGGCGATTCGCTAATCGTGTATTTTCAGCTCGTTTTCAGCGTGTTCTCTGACCAGCCTCGTTCACAGTGCTCGCCGTTGATACACACCGGTCGGCCAAGCCGCACATCCTTCACACCCGTCGAATAGTTCGCGCCAATCAAACGCGACTGACGAAACCACTCTCCAGTTTGATCGATGAGCGCATCCTCATTGACCACCACTTCCACGCGCTGCTGCGGCCAGGGTTCATGCCAGACGCGAAAGCGCCTTCGCACTCCGTGACGTTCTGTGTACGCCGTGTAGCGCTCAAGGAGAAACTCATCGAGCGAATCTGTCTCGCAAGGAACGAAGCTCGCTTCACCATCGACTTGTGCGTGATAGCGAAGCTGATCGTTTCCCTGCGCCCCTTTCGCCGTCACGCTGCCTTGCAGGGTGCCGCGCTCGTGATGATGTTCGTACTCCAGTTGGCCCAGCCGATAAGGCAAACCAAACGTGCGCGGCCCGATGAAAACACTCAGTGCATTGGGCAGCCACTCCGCCAGAAAAAAGATGCCTGTTTCGCCGCGATGTTTCACATAAGTACGCACATTCAAAAAGCCATGATTCGCCACCGGCCTGCTCAGCCAGGCGCTGATTCTGCCCCCCAGATGCGGGCGAAGATTGTGCATCGCAAACGCAACGAGACTCACATAAGCCTTGCCTTCGCGCAGATCCAATTCAAACGGCACCACCTTCTGAAGAACCGCCGGCTCAACTTCGTAGTGCACAAAAAGCGAGCGCATCCAGTCGCTATAAAGCAGCGGCGTCTTCTCACGCGCCAGCATGCGAACGCGAGCTTCCACACTGAGCGTCGTGGGTTGTGTTTGCCATTGTTGTACTTTCGTAGCCAGCATGACAACCTCCCTGTTGACTCAGTTCAGACTAGGGCCATCTGCACGCGTGGAGTCACGTCATCGCAAAGCCGCATATCCGAAAACACCAGTGAAATAAGCGAAAAGCAGCGTGAGACTGTGGTAGCCCAGTTTCAAATATGCCTTGGTCAGATAGGCCCGCGCATCAAGCCAGGTGTATTGCAGCATGAGCCTGCTCCCCCAGAAGATGGCCACGAAGCCGCTCACCGCGCGGGCCAGCGCATCGCCACTGGCGAGTGCTGCGCTTTGCGTGATGCCCAGCAAACCGAAGCCGATGATGACGAGCACGATGAAGATGCCATGCGTCCAGACGAGCTGACGCGTCAGCGGGCTGACGCGCTGAAGGTCGCTGCGCCAATCCAGAACCTGTGGCACCAAAGCGCTGGCGATGAGAATGCCAAAGTGAAGGCAGCCGGCGATGAAGATGAGTGTTTGAAGCGTGATCATGATCGAACCTTTCTCAGCTCTAGCGCCTGTGCCATGAGCTGATGTGAATTTTCACCAGGCACCTAAGGCCTGAGCGAACGGGAGAATCACTTCATGAACAAAAGGCAGATGAAAGAGGAGCAGGATCGGAGCTGTAGTGATGAGCAGTGTGAACGACCAGCCGATTGCGCCTTGGCCTAGTCCGCATCGTTTGCCCAGACTAGTTCCTTCGAACCACAAGCCTGCGAACTGAATCATGAAATAGAGCGTGGGTAAGCCGTACCCACCGCGTGCAGGCAGCGATATCACCAGATCATGCACGAGGCCCGAGAAGAGAAACACAAGCGCCGCAGCGGCGCGGCCGCCAATCTTGCGAACGATCGGCTGAAACAGAACCTCGTGCGATAGCACACGGAAATCGCGATTCCATCGCCTGCCCCAGAACTCGCCAATGCTCTGCGAAGCGATCGGATTGTTCATCATCATCGGCGCATCGATTCCGCGGGCACGCCACAGGAGCGTGATGAGATGGAAGAGTCCAAAGTGAAGGATGAAGATCAAGCCGACCATCGCGACCCAGCCTGCAAGGAGCGGAAGCTGTGGCGGGATCAGACGCACGATGGCGAAGAAGAGCGCTGCGCCGAAGAATGTTTTGCTCAGTGCCAGTGCGAACTCGGGCAGGCGCGGAGGAGCGGCTGGCTTTAGAGTGACATCGAGCACTGCTTTGGCATCGAGACCGGGCCAGAGCAGGAGGAAGGCGACCATGCGAGGCAGTGTGGTGCGCAGCCCGGTGCGAGGACTCGCGCGCAGAGCGCGACGAAACATCAGCCACTTGAATCCTGCGAAGATCGCAACCGCGAGCACCCACATGAAGAGCCACGCTGGCTCGCGCGGCATCGCGAAAATGACCGCGAGAACCATGGCGACCAGCGGCAGCCAGTCGAAGAAGTGATCGCGTGGCGCAGCGCTGCTGCGAGGCTTGCGAACACTGTGCGAAGGCAAAGTGCATTGACCGCCCAGACAGTGGCGGTGCGCTGCGATCCAGTTGTAGCCCACATGCACAAGGCTGCGAATCCCCGGGAAGCCCGCGATGAAGGCTAGCGGCTTGGCCCAGCCGACGCGATGGCCGATTTCGATGACGGCGTCAGCCCCGCCCAACTTGCGACCATCAGGCAGAAAGAGCCAGATGCGATCGGTAACCTGCCCTTGGGCAAGGCCTAATCGAGCGCGAACCCAAGGCGTGGCCAGTGGCAGCAGTACGATGCCACGCGCTTCAACCATCAATCTCACCCGCTCCACCCAGCGCACACAGAAGGCGCAATCAGCGTCGTAAGCCAGATAGCTGCGAAGCAGCACGCTTCCTGTATTGTTCGTTGTTTCTGTATGAACAGAACGGCCATTCCAAATAAAAAGCTCGACCGGTTTGTCGGGATCCGCATCAAGATTTCGAGTGAGGCGTGTCATGGGAGGACCAGAGGTCAGAGGTCAGGATTCAGATTGCTGATGGCTGAAAGCTGATGGCTGATGGCTGATAGCTTCTTCTCACGCACTTAGGCCGAGGAATTTTTTTACCTTGCTGCCGAGCTTGACGAACTTGAGCATTGCTTGCGTGGGGAGCTTTCGCATCTGGTCGTACCAGTCGCTCATCGTTTCGAAAAAGCCCAGAAGCTCGCCGAGCCTTTGTTTCGTGTGAGCTTCGGAGGCACCCGCTTTTTCCGCCTCGATGACGCAGTCACGAAGCACCGCCAGTGTGGGGTCAATCTCGCGTCGCTTGCGTTCGGTGAGTACCACCTCAAACATTTCCCACACATCCTTCATCGATTCAAAGTGATCACGGCGATCACCCATCACATGCACCACCCGCACGATGCCCCAGCTTTGCAATTCCTTGAGGCTCGTCGAAACATTGGAACGCGCCACCGACAGCGTCATCGACATCTCTTCCGCATCCAGCGGCTTGGCTGCGATGAACAGCAGCGCGTGAATCTGTGCCACCGTGCGGTTGATCCCCCAGCGCGTGCCCATCTCGCCCCAGTGAAGCACAAACTTTTCCTGAACCGGTGTGAGTTGCATGAGAATCTCCGATCTGGCGGTGTTGACCTGGCGTTGCTGATCCGGCGTGGTTGATCCGAGCGAAAAGCGTCTTGAAATCCAATCTCGCCCTTCACTTGTTTCTGTCTATACAGAAATGATCGACTATCACGACCAGTTTGTCAAGCCTATTTTGGCAAGAATCTGAATAATTCTCCACATGCTTCTGGTTATAGTGGCTGCGTGTTCATCTACGCAGGCATTGATGAGGCGGGATATGGCCCGCTGTTTGGTCCGCTGGTCATCGGCCGGGCTGTCTTTGGCATTGCATCGGGACACACCGGCGATGGCGCGCCAGGCGCAGACGAACAAGCGACCGCAATCGCTCCCGATCTGTGGAAGACGCTCACCCGCGCGGTCTGCAAAACGCTCAACGACAAGCGCGGCCGCATTGCGGTCAACGACTCCAAGAAGCTCAAGACTCCCGCTGCGGGCCTTCGCCATATGGAACTGGGCGTGCTCGCCTTCGCCGCTCAGCGCCAAGGCATTGCTCATCCCGCAACCATCTGCGATTGGCTCAATTCCGTGGGCGAAGTGACGCATCGTGACCTCACGCAACTGCCTTGGTATCACGCTGACGATCAGCGCCCCTGGAACGCCCTGCCCCTCGAAACCACCACCGGCGAACTGGCCATCGCGCGCAACATGCTCGCCCAGCACGCCAAGGCTGCGGGCGTCGAGATACTCGACATGGGCGCTGCGGTGGTGTTTGAAGATCGCTTCAACCGCATGGTCGCTGCCACGCGATCCAAAGCGTCAGCGAGTTTCACCTTCGTCGCTTCGCATCTGAATCACATCTGGCAACACTACGGCCAGCACAGCCCTGTTGTTGCCGTCGATCGGCAGTCCGGTCGCACGCGCTATCGGGAACTCCTCGCCCAGTGCTTTCCCTCCGCCAGCATCACCGTGCTCGATGAGACGAATAAGATCAGCGCTTATCGTCTTCGTGATGCCACAGGCTCCGTGCCGCGTGTCATGACCGTGCAGTTCGAGGTCAACGGTGACGGCTTACACCTGCCCATCGCCCTTGCCAGCATGATCAGCAAGTACACCCGCGAAATGCTCATGCACCGCTTCAAAGCCTGGTTCACCGAGAAGCTCCCCGCCATCGCCCCGACCGCAGGCTATGGTTCTGATGCCAAGCGTTTCTGGAGCGAAGTCGAACCCCATCTGCCAGCGCTTGGTATCACCCGCGATCAACTTCGCCGAATGGCGTGAGCGAATGGCGCAGCGCCAAGCATAAACTTCGGTCTTCCATTTGACGGCCTGCCTCGCCTTGCCCTATTCTTTCCCGCTTGTCCTGGCCCAATGCCCCCATCGTCTAGAGGCCTAGGACACCAGGTTCTCATCCTGGTAACACGGGTTCAAATCCCGTTGGGGGTATTGAAAAAAGTTCCCACGCACAGGTGTGCGTGGGCTTTTTTTTACTTATCCGTCTTCGCCTTCGCCGCCGGCTTCACTGCCGGCTTCACCGCAGGCTTCGCGCCGCCTTTGCGATCGAAGTGGCGGTTCAGCAGCGTCTGATCAAACTCCGCGCTCGCGCCCTCCTTGGGTATCGCAACTTTCGCGGACCACAGAATTCCGTTGACGGTGAACTTGCGTAGGCCCTCAAGTTCCCACGCCTCATGCCCATCGATGCCCGTGTAGGTGAACGATCTGCCACCATCGGCTCGCTCATACGCCCAGGCAATACACGCATCGAGCGAAGGCTTGGCCACCTTCGATTTCGCATCCGTGAACAGCAACGGCGTCACGCGCTTGACATCCTCTGTCCATTTCATCTTCACCAGAAATCCATCGTTCAGCTCGAACGGCTTCACCCCGCGCGTGATCTCGTGCTCCGGGAAATTATCAAACGTCGAATCCCAGTGCCCCCTCGCCGACACCTTCGGCTGATACGCCCCGCCCATCCACGCAATCGCCATCTCACCAGGCCCAATCGGATAATCAATCACCTGATGCAGATGCACGATGCCCACGCCTTGCTTCACGAGCGCGGTGATCTTGTCACCCTTGGCTTTATCAAGAACGAACGGCTGCTTCCCGCCTCCATCCATATAAAACACAATCGCCTTGGCCCCCTCAAAAATCTTCTCATCCTTAGGCCAGCCGCCCAGCACCATCACCGGATGCACGCCTTCGGTTTTCTTGAGCATGTCAGCCAGCAGCGCACAGCCCGCAAAGTATTCATGCTTGCGAGGCTTGGACCCGACGCTCATCGCCCCCGCCACGAGGATGATCTTCGTCGCCTTCGCATCGGTCGTGTCCACCTCGAGCGGCACATCCGATTGATCAAACGGATCAACCTCCGCAGCGCGAACATTCGCAGTGAACAGCCCCGCGAAAAAGGCGACGCCAACAACCACGGTAAAAGTCAGACGAGTGAACATGATGATGTTCCGTAAAGAGGACAGGAAAGTGGACTTCAGAACAGCATAACAACCAGACCCAAAGCCCACGCATTCCCGTGCGTGGGAATCATGTCCAGCATGAAAAACGCAAAGAGAATGAGCCCCATCCCTTTGGTCATTTGCCCCAATTTGTTTCGCAATAATCATGTCTACCTCAACGATTTTTCTGTTTTCTGTTTTCACGCAAACCATTGAAAACACTGTCTTTAATCGATGTCTACGTGTAAACTCCTAGACGTCTACCCCTCGCTATTTATCTGAAATTGAGGCTAAAAATGTCCATGCACACACCTCCGGACAGCCCCCGGATACCCCCCACATAGCCCCCGGCTTGCCGGGGGTCACGCACGCCATGCAACCCCATCCAAACCCGCACCCCCACCCCGGCCAAGGCCGGGGCTATATGAAAGCACCGCGCCACAACACGCAAGCCACGCCCGCCAAAAGCGGAATAAAACGTCTGAAAAACCATGATGAAAAGCCCGCAGAAAGAGATGGGAGAACGACGAGCATATTATAGCCTGTCTCTTATACACATCTGACGCTGCCGACGAATAGAGAGGTGTAGATCTCGGTGGTC
>ENA-ORBV01001847-ORBV01001847.1-microbial-mat-metagenome-genome-assembly--contig:-NODE-1847-length-46021-cov-12.931395_pt1 | contig 46021 bp, 37 predicted proteins | sample MGYA00237777_ERZ505514 | MGnify/ENA primary metagenome ERZ505514 (study PRJEB26160, sample SAMN06269048) | microbial mat metagenome | isolation source: Oligotrophic lake microbial mat | place... | reverse complement strand
TTTTCAAGCAGAAGACGGCATACGAGATTCGCCTTAGTCTCGTGGGCTCGGAGATGTGTATAAGAGACAGAACCATTATATTGTAAAGGATGGATACAACCGGCCAACACAATTGTATTTTTTGTTTCTGATATTTGTGAAGCACAAAATAAATCAGGCAAAGGTAAACCTGACCCATTTGACGATGTATATCTATTGACAAAGTATTCTGCTGAATATGACATGCCTGAAAATCCTTCATTCGTTAAGAAAGTAATTTTTCGAGCTACAGTTTTTGTAGGACAACTTTTAGGAAAATACAAACATTTAAAAGACGCACCGGCTCCTCTGAAATAAGGCGATATCGCTTTGTGGATGCGTTTTTCAGACTCAGACTTGCTCGCCTTATTGCAAGAACAACCCTGTTAAAACAGTGGTTTGGTTTCGTTTAAGACGAGATAGGTTCAGGTCTCCGCAGACACATTTGACGTTACCTAAACCCAAAATCCGCGTTAAAAATTCTGATTCGATTAAGAAACGGTAATTCAATTTTATGCAGAAATTCAAATTATTTCTAAATCGGGATTAAGCCCGATTTTTAAAATTCCGACATAGTAATCAAATAGTTTTTGCAAAAAAATAAATTGAATACATGAACGGTGTAAATCAAGTAGATAGGTTTTGCAAACCTCCGATTGATTAATTCTTTCTTACTTCATTATACGCCGTTGATAATGAAATAGTTCTTGCTTTCTATTTTGTCATTTTAATAATCGGCTTTACCGTTGGCTTGGACATAAGTTAGCTAAAAAGTTTCTATTTTACTGAAATCTTCAAATTCGGGTTAGACATTGGTTCTCCGCATCAATCCCGTACGTACGGGATGGTAAAAATCGCCAACTTCTTGTAGCTGCAAACCGTGTGTGTCTTGAATCAATGACTTTGTCGAGTCATTGAATGCTTTTCAAAAGATGGAAGCCAAATGAGTAAAGGACAAGTAAAGCAGTAGAGCTCAAGCGAAGCGAGTGGCTATGACACCAGAACGAATTTGAAAGGACTTCCAAAGACGGCAGTCAAGTGCGGTCTTTAAACCAACTAATGCTGCAAGAGGCGGAAACTCTTTTTGTGGTGAACGATTAGGTAAAAACGGGAACAAGTATTCCTGTAGGTGAGTGTATAGGAGCTGAATAAATTGAACTGCCTATATGAGCCTCGTAAGCGCAATAGAAAGAGTCGAAAACAAGTAGCTACGTTTGTATTTGTGATAAGAGTGTAATGGATGACTTGATTACTGATTACATGGCTCTCGGGGTAATGGCAGCAGGAACTATACATAGGCTTTTGAAAGGAACAAGAGAAGTCAATATCGCGCTGTTAAATTGTAAAAGGAAACAGCCATTTAGGGATTAAATGAGATGTTGGCGGCAGACCAGCTCGCAGTAGTGATGAAGTTGCTGAAAGGCAAAGGAGCGAAGGGGCTGGCTAGTTTAACTTTTTATAATTTACAACCGAAAGGGATGATTGATTATTATGAGGTAAAATCACAGCCAATTACAATTGGTAAATCCAGGATGTTTAAATACATTCGTGATGAAACTAGAAGAGCCGTGTGAAGGGAGACTTTCAAGCACGGTTCCGTGGGAACGTAGGGGTGAAAATCCCTTGCGTGACCCGATTATACGCAAGCTTAAAAAACCACAATCCACGAAATATATCCAATCTTCGGGAATATGTTTACAAAGTCCTTGCACATTACAATGACCTTTGCGTCTCACAAAATAATAAAAAAAAATGAGCAAGACAATTTTAATTACCGGAGCATCTTCGGGTTTCGGAAAAGGAACAGCCATAGGATTGGCAAAAAAAGGACACCGTGTGATAGCAGGCGTTCAGGTAGAACCTTTAAAAACAATTTTGCTTGAAGAGGCAAAAAAGGAAGGCGTTGAATTGGAGGTTATCGTTTTAGACGTTACCAAAGAAAGCGACCGTCAGTGGGCATTCAACACCTATGAAATTGATGTATTGATGAGCAATGCAGGTATTATGGAAACGGGACCTGTGGCAGAAATTCCTATGGAAAATGTGCGTAGAAATTTTGAAGTAAATGTTTTTGCACCTATTCAATTGGTTCAAGGATTTTTACCCCAAATGGTAAAACGTGGTTCGGGTAAAATAATATTCACGTCTTCAATGGGGGGCTTGATAAGCGTTCCTTTTGCATCAATTTACACGTCTACTAAGCACGCTTTGGAAGGTATAGCCGAAGGTTTAAAAGAAGAATTAACAGGAACAGGAGTTGAAATTTGTACGGTAAATCCAGGCGTATTTGGCACAGGATTTAACGACCGTGGTGCAGAAACATTGATGAAATGGTGGAATCCAGCAAATTCGCTTTCAAAAATGGAAATCATTCAAGCATTTGCAGACCCAAAAGGTTTAGAAAATCAACTCGACCCACAATTGATGATTGATGCCATGATTAAAGTTGCAGAAGAAGACAATTCACAATTTAGAAATGTAATTCCAGAAGCAATAATCCCGTGGATAAAAGCAACGCAAGCACAGGCATGGGTAGCTACAAAAAATGATTTTTTAACCGTTAACCCAACCAGTTTATAATGGCGAACCCATCTAACGTAAAGGCAAGTATCATAATAAATGCCAAAGCCGAACAGGTTTGGAAAGCCTTAACCGATTTTGATAACCTGAAAAGTTGGAGTTCTTCTTTTCAAGGATTGCAAGGTAAATTTGAAAAAAATGGCGACATCGAAATTGTTTTTAAATCGCCTTTTGGTGGTCAAAATAAAATGGAAAAAAAACTATTTCATTTTGAAAATGGAAAATCATTTGGATGGACGGGTGTTTTTTTAATGGGTATGAGCGATTATCATACCCATACGCTAAACGAACTTTCGGACGGCAGAACTGAATTTATTCAAACAGATGGCCTTAAAGGTGGAGCAAGTTTTTTGCTTGGCAGACTTATAGAAAAACAAATGCAAAAAGGTTACGAAGTTTTTAATAAAGAATTAAAGACCTTTGTAGAAAGTAAAAATAATTAACCCTGATGAATACTATACATCACGTAAAATCCATTTCTGAAATACACCAACTTTTTCAGTTGGCAAAACCCAAACATCCACTTGTTTCGGTTTTCCGCCATTCTGATTTGGTTGTCCCGGACGGGTTTACGTCTCAATCATTTTCCACCGATTTATATATGATTGGTTTAAAAGAAAAGCAAGAAGCCGTGTTAAATTATGGAAGGGAAACTTACGATTTTCAAGAAGGAACAATTATTTTTCTTTCGCCCAACCAAGTTTTTTCTTTTAATTCAGCCGATTTTTCGAAATGCGAAGATGAATGGACGCTTGTATTTCATCCAGATTTTATTTCAAAAAACAACCTTGGAAACGAGATAGAAAATTACCATTTTTTTGACTACGAAACCAATGAAGCTTTGCACGTATCAGAAGATGAAAAATTGGCTTTGAACGATTTAATAAGTAAAATAGAAAAAGAATATTATCAACAAATAGATAAGCACACTCAAGAAATTATTTGCATAAATATTGAAGCTTTATTGAAGTATTGCCAACGTTTTTATGCTCGTCAGTTTATTACTCGAAAAATGAGTAATAATAGATATTTAGCAAAGTTTGAAAGTTATCTCAAAAATCATTTTATGCAAAATTATTTAGATAAAGGCATTCCTACTGTAAAGCAATGTGGCGAAGCTTTGCATTTGTCTGCTCATTATTTAAGCGATTTGCTAAAAGAAGAAACGGGTAAAAACGCCAAAGAACACATTGATTTATTTATCATTAAAAAGGCAAAAATTCAACTTCAAAATCAAGAACTAAGCATTAGCCAAGTAGCTTATGATTTAGGCTTTGAATATCCCAACCATTTTAGCAAATTTTTTAAATCTAAAACAGGATTAAGTCCATCAGAGTATCGCAATGTAAATTAAAAAGCCAGCGGCTAACAGCACCTACCCAAAAGGCGGGGTTTCGTGCTTCGCAGACACATTTGTGCAAGCCGAAAGTTCAGTTCTCCGAATGAAGTTTAGTGCTAAAAGTCCCGCCCTTCTTGTAGCTGCAAACCGTTATGGACAAGGCTACCACGACATAAACGAATTCATGAATTAATCTGACAAATGATAAATAAAAATACTCTTAAATTTTTAAAAGACCTCAAACTTAACAACTCAAAAGAGTGGCTTGACGAAAATAAAAAAGTTTATGAAAATGCTAAAAACGATATTTTGACTTTGGCTATTGAATTGATAACTTCTATTTCGGACTTAGACAAGACTTTTTTAAACGCTTATCTCGACCCAAAAAAGTGCATAACAAGACTGAATAGAGATTTACGTTTTGCAAAGGACAAAACACCCTACAAGACAGACTATTATATTGTTTTGAACAAGAATGGTAAAAATAGTCCATCAGCATTCTACTATCTACATATTGAACCTAACAATTGTTTCGTAGGCGGTGGCGTTTATAATCCTCAACCAGCCCAATTAAAAAAAATTAGACAAGAAATAGATTATGCATTTGACGAGTGGACAGCAATAATTAATGATAAAACATTTAAAAAAACTTTTCCTAGTGGTATAAACAATTCAGGCGTTTTAACTAGGACACCAAAAGAGTTTGACAAAGCAAATCAAGCAAGAGACTTTCTGCGAATGAAAGGCTTTTACACAATGGAAAAACTAACAGACAAAGAAATAGTATCATTAGACACATTCGAAAAAATCAATTCCTATTTCAAAACAACAAAACCATTGGTGGACTTTTTAAACCGAGCAATTGAAAATGATTGAACGAATAAGCCCAGCCGCTAAACGTTAGCTGCAACTCTGACAGACCCAGCGAACATTAAACAAACGGACAATGAAATTAAACATACTTCTATTTTAAGCGGATTAACTGTCTTGACTTCGTGTAACGGACAGAATACCTCACAAGTAGCTAACGGAACTGTAAATGACAAACACTTAACTATTGCTTTCGGGGACACTGTAAAAGAACTCGGAAAAAACAGACATTTTATATCACAGAAAAAGGAATAGGCAGTTTAGATGGCAAGATGAATGGGGATTTGAATGAGTATTTATCTATAGCAAAAGACAACAATAATGAATTATGGATAGCTACCTATAATGCTGGTGTTTGGCGATATAATGGACAAAACATTACTCATTACAATGTTCAAGATGGTTCTAAAGAAATAACCTTATTTTCTATTTACAAAGACAACAAAGGTGATTTATGGCTTGGCACACATGAATCGGGAGCCTATAAATTCACCGGGCAAACATTTGAAAAATTTAAACCTTGATGGAAGAAAAAAGAGCAGCTGCTAACATTTACGACACGCTCCTAAAAGAATAAAAAAAAACTTCCCTCCCCGTGTCACATTTCCTCCTCTTTTGCTATTATTGAATAAGAATCCCAATGAGCACTGCCCATTTGTAGTGTTTTAAAAACCAAAACTTAGAGAACATGGTTATCAAACTCCGGAAAACCTGATCCAACCGGATCGGGAAACACAAGGTGAACCCGTTGCGGTATTACCTTGCTCACCTGAAAAGAGCCGTAAAAGATGCAGAAAGGGTCGGCGTGCGCCTTCGGGCGGTCGGTTCAGGCCATTCTTTCAACGACGTCGCCTGCTCCAATGGTTATCTCGTTGACATTGGCCAATTGAACAAACCGCTGGAATTGCCCGCCTACCTGAAACCGGAACACCGCGAACGTTGCACCAGGGCGCAGAATTTATCAAAACCAAAGCCTACGACACCGAAATGGCTTTTGATATAAACAGCGATTTTCCGGCAGTGCTGGATCAGATTCTGTTGAAGTCGGCCAAAATGCGCGAGCACGGCCACTAACAGACCTCGCCGATCGGTCTGCGTTTTGTGGGAGCTGAATGAATAAAGGTCACTTTCGATAGGTAAATAATTTTGCTGCTAACCGAAGCCTGTCCCAAACTTGTTCAGGAGCGAAGGTTCCCGTCTTTAACCTGCGTTAAGGGAGGCGGTTCCCCAACGAAGGGTAGGAGGAAAAGGCCTCCTGGAAAAGTGACCCTTATTCGTTCAGCGACCTTTAAATGAAATTTAAAAACCTTTTAGCGATATTGTTGTTCCTTACTTTTCTTTAGTTAAGCAATGAATTTTAAAGAAAACTTGATTGTTCATACTCCCTTTAGTAATCATGAATAAAAGTATTGTAATAATAGGTTCAGGAATTGCCGGTTTGGCAACGGCGATTCGCTTACAACAGGCGGGCAACCAAGTTCATGTTTTTGAAGCGAACGATTATTTTGGTGGAAAACTCTCCGAATTCAAATTGGGCGATTTCAGATTTGATGCAGGTCCGTCCTTGTTTACAATGCCTCATTTCATAGAAGAGCTTTTCGATTTGTGTGGAGAACCAATTGATCAATATTTTAGATACAATAGAAAAGACATCATTTGTAAATATTATTACGACGATGGAACTCGTTTTGTAGCCTATTCTGATCAAGAAAAATACATCAAAGAAGCGTCTTTAATTTTCAATGAAAAGGCTGATTCAATTCGCGATTATCTGTCATTAAGCAAGCAAAAATATGACTTGACTCGAAATTTATTTTTGACAAAGTCGCTTCATAAATTCAAGACATATTTATGCCTGGACACATTAAAAGGAATTGCATCGTTATCAATGTTGGGAATTCACCGGAGTTTAAATCAAGAGAACAAAAAATTCTTTAAAAATCCATTATTGATTCAATTATTTAATCGATACGCAACATATAATGGCTCATCTCCATTCTTAACACCAGGTATAATGAGCCTTATTCCTCATCTTGAGAATCATTATGGAACATTTATACCTGAAGGCGGTATGATTTCAATCACAAATGCATTGGTTTCATTATCTAATAAAATTGGTGTTCAATTTCATTTAAATTCCAAAGTTGAAAAAATTCTAATTAACGATTCCAACCGTGCTGAGGGAGTAATAGTTAACGACAAAAAAATATTTGCCGACATAGTGGTTAGCAATATGGATATTGTTCCAACTTACAGGAAGCTATTGCAGGACTTTCCTGCACCCGAGATAGTGCTACGACAAGAAAGATCTAGTTCAGCATTGATATTCTATTGGGGAATAAAACGAAAATTCCAAGAACTCGACTTACACAATATATTTTTTGCAAAAGATTATGTTAGTGAATTCAAAAATATTTTTGACTACCATACTATTGCCAATGATATTACTGTATACATAAATATTACCTCTAAAGATGTGCTACAAGATGCTCCAGCTGGTAATGAAAATTGGTTTGTAATGGTGAATGCCCCAGGTAATACTAATCAAGATTGGGATGAAATCATACAAAGAACTCGCAACAATATTATCAATAAGTTATCAAAACAACTTGGAGTAGATATTGCCCCTTTGATCGTTACCGAATCCATCCTTGACCCACGAAGCATTGAAAGTCGAACTCAAAGTTATCAAGGTAGTTTGTATGGTGCGGCAAGTAACAATAAATTTTCTGCTTTCTTACGTCATCCTAATTTTTCTAATAAGATTCAGAATTTGTACTTCTGTGGTGGAAGTGTTCATCCAGGTGGAGGTATCCCACTTTGTTTATTATCAGCTAAAATCACGTCTGAATTGATTCTAAAATAATACTAATTTGAAGTATACATCACTCTATATTGCAATTTTTTTAATTTGGTTGTTCCATATTTCTGGAATGATAGGAATTTTAATGGGGCATGAGCAATTATTTATTGCGCTTACTCCTATCAATTTATTGGTATGCTTAGGCGCAATATTATGGATTGAAAAGTGGCAGACTAAAAAATTGTTGCTATTGTTGATACCATTCAGCATTGGTATGTTTGCTGAAATACTTGGGGTAAATTATGGTTATTTTTTTGGAGAATATGCTTATGGAAAAAACCTGGGACTTAAATTTTTAGGTGTTCCTTGGTTCATAGGAGTGAATTGGGCAATCTTAACTTATTGCAGTGCGACTATTTCAAGAAGAATTTCCAATAACTTGTTTTTATCATCATTAATAGGTGCTGCATTAATGGTAGGTTTGGATTTTGTGATTGAAATTTCAGCTCCCAGATTCGATTTTTGGGAGTTTAAAAATGGAATAATCCCATTACAAAATTATTTAGCATGGTTTGGTTTTGGTTTTGTGGCAAATTTTCTTTTTCAAAAATTTAGCCCTCCCGAAAACACTATTCTTGCTTATAATATTATGATAGCTTTTTCTTTTTTCTTTTTCATTTTCGTTTTCTTTTAGGCGCGTGTCGTGAATAAGTTACGTGAATTGGGCGAGGGGATTTTTTCATCAGGCAAGGCGCGAGAAGGGAGCACAGCCTGATGGAAAAAGCCACCGCGCAAACCGATAAGTTATTTACGACACGCTCCTTAATATCATTTTATGAGCCAAACAACTGTTGTATCATTTTTTAAGTACCGTAAAACATGGGATAAATGGAAGGCATTCACCAGAATGGGATTTCCTCCATTGATGTTCTCGAAGGTGGAAGGTCTTCAGTTTTGGCGGGCAATGGGTGTAGGTGGCAAAAATGGTTTTTCTATCCAGCCGGATTTATCAACTTATGCATTAGTAACCGTATTTGAAACAGAACAAGATGCTGTAAAGTTCTACGAAGGGATTATCATGAAAAAATATACTAAAAATTGCGTTGAACGCAGGTCTTATTTCATGTATTGTATCCACACTCATGGCAATTGGAATGGTGCAAACCCAATGGTGGTATGCGAAAACCCTGATTTGACTAAAAAAATAGCCATCATTACCAGAGCAACAATTAAACCTTTGTTGGCTGTAAAGTTCTGGAAGTTTGTACCAGAAGTTTCCAAGACACTTGAAAATTATAAAGGGTTGAGTTATTCAAAAGGTTTTGGAGAGTGGCCAATTATGATGCAAGCAACATTTTCAGTTTGGGATAGTTTAGAGCATATGGAAGCTTATGCTTACAAAAATCAAAGTCATGCTGCTATGGTAAAAAAAACCAGAGAACTAAATTGGTACAAAGAAGAAATGTTTTCGAGGTTTGTTGTTTGGGATGAAAAAATACAAATTGATTCAAGTCAATCGTAATATGGTTTGATGTGCTTCAAAGAATCCAAAGTCAATGTCCTATTTTTGTGCTTGCGTTATTGAAAGCCCACCAGGAAAAATGAATTACAATCAAATTCTTGCCGACAGGTATCTATTTTTCAATACCCAGCCTTTCATGCAGTAATTTTTCGTCATTGGTTTCAAATAGAGGGTTGTGAAATTCATACAATTTAGAGAGCATATTTAATAGTATTATTTTTTCCCGCCCGCTAAGATCACCTGTTACAAGGGAACCCATTTTTTGTATCTGGCTCCGAATAGCATTTATTTCATTCAAACCATCAGGCGTAATCTCAAGTAACTTACTCCGTTTATCACTGGGGTTACTGGACTCCTTAATTAGTTTCTGGCGAAGCAATCGCTTTAACACCTCATTGCCTGAAGATTTTTCGGTTATATTTTTTCGAATAACATCGGCTTTCTTTAATTTTTTGTCAGGTAATAATATTGCCAATACACCTAAATCATCTAACGAATAAATTAGGGAATTTTTAAAAATTTTCCTAGAATAAAACAATGCATATCTATACATGAAGACAATAAACATAGCGATGGCTGATTCAGTACTTTCAGGTAAATCGGTATCTGTCTTATTGGTGGCATTCACTTCAAAAGTTAGCCAGTTGGCAAACATTTTATCATCCCATTGCTCGCCATCCGAAAGCTGATTTTCAAATTTTTCTGCCCAGTTAATTAACCTTTTCAGGTCGGAAAATTTTTTTCCGTTTTTTTTGTGTTTTATAAAACAAAATTAGTAGTTCTTGGTTTAGCATGATCATAATTGCCCTTGTTTTGCATTGATGTAGTATTACATCAACCTAAAATTCAATATAAATGTTCAAAATCAACTCAGCGCAGCAATGCCATTTTTTTAAAACTTTCATGCTTTCTGTTGCCATGTGCTTAATGGTTGGCGCTGTTTATGCCCAAAAAACGGGCAGTATCAGTGGAACTATCCTTGAAAAAAACACCCAGCAACCCCTGCCCGGAGCAAATATTTTCCTGATGGGCACTGATTTAGGAACTTCTGCTGATTCAAATGGAATGTTCAGAATTTTGAATATCCCTGTTAAAACATACAATCTTGAAATTAGCTTCTTAGGGTTTAAAACATTTACGCTCTATAATGTTGTTGTAAACAGTGGTAACGAAAATGTTTTCACTATTGAGCTTGAAGAGGAGGTAGCAGCGTTGGGAGAAGTAGTTGTCACGGTCAACAAACGAAGTGCTATTGCAGCCTCCTTAGAAACGCCTCTTAGTGTTCAAAAATTGACTTTTGAAGAAATAAGAAGTAACCCCGGTGGTAATTTCGACATTAGCAGAGTAATTCAAACATTGCCCGGGGTAGGCGGCGGGCAACAAGGTGGTTCATTTCGTAATGACATCATCATTCGTGGTGGCGCTTCCAACGAAAATGTATTTTATATGGATGGCATTGAAATTCCAGTGATTAATCACTTTCAAACACAAGGTGGTAGTGGTGGTCTTCAAGGAATTTTAAATACATTTTTTATTGAGGATGTAAAACTAAGTTCTTCGGCTTTTGATGCCCGATATGACAATGCACTAAGCAGTGTATTTCAGTTTAAGCAAAAAGTGGGTAATGCAAACAAATTCCAAGGTAATATCCGTGCAAGTATAAGCGAATCATTAATGTGTTCTTAGATGTTACCAACTGGTATGTATCAAAAAATCCGGCTATACCGGAATATACCTGGGAAAGAACAGCCGACAACAGGACGTTTAAAACAACTGACGGCCTGCCGATTAAAGCAGATGGAAGTAATGCCATACCAACCAGCGTAAAAAATGATGAGCCACAGGTAATTCCTACGCTTGGTGTAATTGTTGAATTTTAATAAACCCTGCTAATAGACATTTTCAAGAATCAGAGGAATACGAATTAACGTTTACTAAACTTTCAAAGTTTGTCACTTTTTCTGATTTTTTTAGGTGTCACCTGCTTCGTGCCTTGGCAGATGACACCTAAAATGCCGAAGTTAGCGCTTCACTAAAAACGTGCCCACTGCAAAGCCATCGGCGGTTTTCAGGCGCGCCACATAAACGCCGGCGGGCAACGTGGAGATATCTACTGGCGAATCCAATGCATTGGCAGCTTGCAGTTGCAGGATTAAGCGACCAAATTGGTCAAAAACTTCCAGTTGGTCGCCAGGCAAAATATTGGTTTGGCTTTGGATAAAAATTTCATTCCCGGCAGGGTTCGGGGAAAAATCCAGCCGGTCATTGACCTGGTTGGTTGGATCCATCAATACCGCACGCACCGGTGAATAAGCAAACTGGCCATCGAAATCTACTTGTTTGAGGCGGTAGTAGTTCCAATCCGGCAAGGGCTTTTCGTCGGTGAAGGCATAATGAAGCGTTTCGTAGCTGGTTCCTGCGCCTTCTACCTCGCCGATGGTTTCGAAGCTGCGGCCATCTGCGCTGCGTTCAATTTGGAAAAGGGCGTTGTTCAGTTCGGTGGCGGTAGACCAGGTGAGGTATGAAAAATTTGATTTGAGGTTTACATCAAACTTAGTCAATTCGATAGGCAACAGAGCACTCAGTGTATTTGAATAAATAAAGTCATCCAAAAAAATATGAGCGGCATTTGAAGTAGAACTTTCTCCGTAAAACATCCAACTATCAATGGAAGTCCCGTTAGGAAGCTCTCCCTTTAACAAATCATCCCCAAACTTGGTACCGTTAATCCAAAGATCAAATCTATATGCAGCTAAGCTTTGGCTGCCACCATTGTACGTCTGAGTCATGGCACTATTGTTTCCATATATCTCAATACTATAGACAACACCTTGTTCCAAATTGGATGCAAAAAGCCCGGTAGTAACCCAACTACTTCCACTTCTATAATTTAAAGTAATGCCTGTCATGGAATATTGAAATCGAAGTCCGGCAAACACTTGAGCGCTAGTAAAATTATTGTTATCACTGTATGAAGCCCCTGCCCCTTGAAAAAAACTCCAATCCCCGGAAGTTACCATCGTCGAGCCGTTGCCATTTCCAAATAAAACATTGAAACTGATTGAAAAAACTGAGCTTGGCGTATAACCTGAAATTGAAAACTTGTTCACTGATGCCGAAGTAGGAGCCGAAATTTTCAATTCTGTACCACTTCCCAAAGATGCTAAACCTGGATTTTGGAGAATAAAACTTCCTCCTCCTCCACCCACACGAACCCTGTCACTGCCAGCCGGGGCATCAGGAAGGAAATTAGTACTACTGCCAGATGAATGACTTGCTGCGGCCGCAGATCCAAAAGCATAGTTCCAAGGTTGAGTGCTTGCTGCTGTGTAAGTGCAAGTTAACAGAAAAAAAAGTAGTTTCTTTGACATAAAGTATAGATTTAACTGCAAGAAATCAACCCCATCCGTGCGGTACGTGCAAATAGCCCATTGTGAAGCCATCCAAAGTACGTAGTAAAGAATTTAGCCAGCACTTCGGGTCTTCAAAAGCCCGGCGCAGGTTTAAAAAATCGGTGGGAACATTCTTTGTGCGAAGATACCAGCCTCCAGCGTGGTGACCCGTATGCAGGAGGTTAAGTTTGTGTAAAATGTTCAGCCCCCTACCCTCCCGAAGGAGGAATTAGAGCTTGTTGGGGGCTGATGGTTCACTCAATCGTGGGTTACGTTTATTTCCGCAGGTATTTACGCGGACTAAGGAGCGTGTCGTAAATAAGTTACGTGAATCGGGGCGAGGGGATTTTTTCATCAGGCAAGGCGCGAGAAGGGAGCATAGCCTAAGCTACGCGACCGACGATCAACGCAGCCTGATGGAAGTTATTTACGACACGCTCCTTAACTTTTCAAAAACCACCCCTCCTACCCAAGCGGCGAAAACCCGTTTTCCATCCATTTCTAATGCTTCTTGTTTCCAGGATTTTGTGCTGCTATGATCAAAAATGAGGAGGAAACCTTCCTGAAGATTTTGGGCATCCGAGTAGGCAGACAATTGCGCCAGGCCGCGCTCGTGGGCAGCTCCACCACGCCAGACTTTAAGTTCCACAACAGTTCGGTATTGATAAAAGGTGATGACCACGTCCAAGCGGCGCTCTTCGGAAATGTGTGGCTCCTTAAAACTATAGCCGTGTCCGTTGAGGATCGGTTTGAGAAAAGCAAGGAACACCAAGCGACCATTGCGTTCGAGGAAATCCCGGTCGTGTTTGCAGTATTCTTCCTTGATAAAAGTTTGAAAGTTGGCGAGTACTTCGCGAAAGTCCAAACGCCGGTCGGGGCTGGTGTCCCACTAATTCCAGATCAACTGTTCCGGCATCCCTGCGATGATGGCAAAGGTGTCGCCTTTGTGGGTCATGGCTTGGCGCCATAGGCTGTCGGGGTGGGTTTTGAACAGGTAATTGGCATCCATGTCGGCGATGAGCCAGGAGCCGTAGGTCATTTCGTCGGTCAACTGGCCTTCCGACCACCCGGAATAGCCGACAAAAAAGCGGATGTTTTCGGGTTGAATGAGCTGGGCGTGGATCAGAAGTTTGAGTTTTTCAAAATCACCGCCCCAATAGACGCCGTCTGCAATGCGGCGGCTGCCTTCCAGCAGTTCGCCGGCGTTGTGGAGGTAATGGATGGTGTCGGCTTCCACGGGTCCGCCATACAAAACCGTGGATTCAAATTCCGGAAATCCTTCGATCAGTTCGTCCACACGCACATCCAACGGTTTGTTCATGATGAACCCAGTGCTGCTTTCGCTGGTGTGCTCACACAGCAAAATCGCTGAACGCCGGAAGTTCGGATCCATCATGAACGGCTCTGCGAGCAATACTTTTCCGCTTTTTATTTCTGATTTAACCATTCTGTTTGTTGCGTAAATGAAGACTTGGAAAAAATTAGTTCGCATCCTCAAAGCGCGTAAATATCCGTTCAAAAAATTAGAAAATCAACTTTTCCAAACAGTTTAAGTGTCTTTCCATTTAGTCGGTGTCGTTATTACACGAAAGCTACTCATTTTTTTCACACCAACACTCCCAAAACTTGGAGTTAACAATTATTTACATTTACTTTGCAATTCAAAGTACTTTCAATGAAACACTTCGTAGATCAACACTCCGTAGTGCGGCAGATTTGGGGAAAAGGCGATACCATCCTTTTCATATTTGCGGGTGCCGCCGCAGAGTTTGCGCTCAACAAGGCAGTAGACTGGCTCTACTTCACAGGTCGCCTTCCTGCCGATCCGTTGGGACGGCTTTTCTCCACGGTTGCCTACGCCCGGTCAATTGTCTTTTCTGAAAACCAAGCTGCCCTACGCGCCATTGACGCCATGGCGGCGATCCATGCCGACGTGGAAGCGAAGCGCGGCGCAAGCATTCCAGACTGGGCTTACCGGGATGTGCTCTTCATGCTCATTGATTATTCCATCCGATCCTTTGAAGTGCTGGAACGCGCGCTGACCAAAGCCGAAAAAGAGGAAGTATTCGACGTCTTTTACAGGGTGGGCAACCGGATGGGCGTGAAGGGGTTGCCCGAAACCTTCGGCGCTTGGGGAAAGATGCGGCAAGCGCACCTGCTCCAGAATCTACAGCGCAGCCATTACACGGATGACCTGTTCAGCCAGTTTCGCAAACACCTCGGCGCGGCACGCTACAGGATCCTGCTGGAGTCGCAGACCTTAGTGGCACCACAGCGGGTGCGCGAACTGCTTGGCTTCCGGAGCATCTCCCTGTTGAAGCCTTTGATTGGGTTGTATAAACTGAGCAGAAACATGAAGGTGGATTGGCTGTTGAAAGCGCTAATCTTGCCGGCTAAGTACAAAAATGAAATCAGGGCGCTGAATAGAGGGCCTGTATAAGCATCATTCTGCTCGTGAGGTGCTTTTGCGGAAACAGGAGCACCTCACGGACAGGATAATCAAGCAGGGCGCGTTTTTTTCAACACCCTTCTGGGGCAACCACCGCATAAATCACCTTGCCAGAAACGGCGAAAGTGAACACCTTTTCGTCCTTGGAAGAGAGCACAGGTTCCCACGATTTGCCTTTGTCTGCGGAGCGAAAAACACCCGTGTCAAAGCTACAGAAGAGGAATTCACCGACCTGGACGATGTCGTAAAGGTCCAGGGCTTCTGAAAGGCGCTCCTCCAGGTCGTATGTGTTCGCCAACGGCAAAAGAGCGCGTTCCATGCGCTCCCAGGTCTTGCCCCCGTCGGTGGAAATGCGCAACCTGCTGGTGATGCCATCCGGATTGACCTTTGTGGGGTCTGTTGTGCCGAGGATGGTAACAAAATCGTCTTTGAGGCGTCCTGTTTTTTTGGCTAAGATGTTTTCGTCCAGCACACTTTCCCAATGCTCGCCACCATCGGTCGAACGCAACACGCCTTCGGATCCTCCGCTAATCAATACGCCATCTGCCGCGACGATATTCAGGACTAAGCCCTTATCAAAAACCTGTTTCCAGGTTCGGCCATGGTTAGTGGATTTGAAAATGCCGTTGTCGCAGCCGACGAAAATGGCACCGTCAGGCGTTTCCAAAACCGTGCGGACGCTCTTGTCTTTCAAGGTTGTGTACACTGGCTTCCACATGCCTGTGCCGGGTATGACTTCCTGAAGAAACTCCTTCTCATAGCTGCATACATACGGTCCGGCTCGGCCAGGGAAAATTTCTGTGATTCTTTCGTCTAAAAGCTGCTCTTTTCGCCATCTCGGAGCAGCGGAGCGCGTACTGCTGCGATACAGGCCGTTTGCAGCACCCAATAAAAGTTCGTCGCCGTTTGCAAAAACGCTCCTAATCTCTAACTTTGCGGGCAGTCCCGCGCTGATATCCTGCCATGTTTGCCCGCCATCGGTGGATTGAAAAATGAGGTTAGTTGCTAATGGATCGGTTGTTTCCGAGTCCTGTTGTCCGCCCGGGATGGATGGGAAACCGATGCTGGCGGTCATCGGCAATGTATTTTCCTCAACCCGCTGGCAGGCCATGAAGGATTGAAGCAAGAGCAAAAAAGCGAGAATAGGAATACGCATGATGCTGTCCTGTTTGGTGAAAACAATGCGACAAAGGTGCAGGTTTGGCGGAAGCAGCCTGCTTTTTCGTTGTAAAACGATGTAAAGGATTTGTAAAAGGTGTTTATTTACCAAATAAGCTCTAAAAAACTCACTGCATCAAGCTCACCCCGCCCCGCTCCTGCCGAAACGATCCCGGCGGATCTGTCGCCAACTGATACGTCGCCACCCAGACGTAGAATCCTGGTGGCAAAAACTGGTTGCCGGAGCGCCCATCCCAGCCTTGTTCGGGGTCAGTTGTTTCAAAGACCAATCCGCCCCAGCGAGAAAAAACCTGCATTCGGAAGCTCGTGATCGGGCACCGGAAAGGTTCCAGCCGGAATACATCATTGACGCCATCCAGATTGGGCGAAAAGACAGTGGGCGTGTAAATGCGGCAACAGTGTACGGTAGGCCAGGTCACTTCGGCAGTTGCTTCCCCGCACGCATTGGTCGCTGTGACGCGGAAATCGCCGCCCTGCAAAATTGAAATACTGGCGGTCGTGTCGCCGGTTGACCACCGGAAATGGGCTGCATTGTCGGACGCTGCGGTCATGGTCAAAGGCAGCGCGGCACAAAACTCCGTTACCTGCGCGTATGCAATTCGGGCAGCAGGCGCTGTGCCGGAGCGAACCAAGATGGTTTCCACCCCGTGAAAGCAGCCATTGGTCACGCTCACGCGGTACTCGCCCGCTTCCGCCACCTCAATGCTACGCGTCGTGGCACCGGTTGACCATTCGTAAGCCGTGCCGAGACCTTCAGACTCCAGCCGGAGGGGTATTCCGGGGCACAGCAATTGTTCTGAAGTATCCGTTTCCAGCATCAACTGCAGGTCGTTGAACCAAAAATCGGCCAGGTTATTCAGGGCATTAAACACTTCCCAGCCGCTGTTCACCGGAAATGAAAAAGCGCCGCGTTCTACGGTCGGTTCGGGGCTATCGGGACAATGTACGATGGAGACGTCCACAAACAGGTTAGAAAACAGGTATTCCGGGAAATAGAGGCTGCCATCGGGGCCGATCTGCATTTGACGGATGAGCGCATCCCCCAACTCAGCAATCGTATCTGAGCTGCTGGCGATGTCTGATGCCAGCACATCGTACCGCACCAGAAAGTGGGGAATCGCATTGCTTACCGTGTATAAATAACGGCTTTCCGGCGAAAAAGAGAAGCTGTAATTGGAAACGCCGGGCAAAAGCGCTGCCGGGGTGATGGCTGAAGTAGCGGCATCAAACCGATACAAAACCTGGCCGTCAAAGAGAAACCGGCTGTCGGGAGAAGTTTTGAGGATGATTGGAAAATGGTTCAACTGGCGCGCATGGCGGATGGGGTCGAGTACGCCCTGATCGGTGACCGGCACGGCCAGCAGGTCATTGCTGCTGAAGTCTATGGTCAGTATCCAGTAATCCCGGCCATTGCTGTGGCGGGCTGCCGTGAGGCATTCTACTGCGGGTGCGAACACGGGCGTCTCCTCGCTGATCACCTGCCCAAGGCCGCCATTGGCATTCATATCTATGACAAAGTAGGACAGATCGCGGCTGAGCGAAAACAAAGAGGCGGTATACTGACCGATGGTAAAAAGGTAGTATTGGTGCGGATTAGCCGGCGAAGGCAATGCCATTACGCCTTGTGCCGCGCTCAGTCCGCCACCGGAAGTGATGCCAAAATCGTACATGATGCCCCGATTGCGGTTCCAGATGCGCCCCAGTTCCAAATCGTTGTACATAAAGCCAGCGGTGCCGCCGCCATTGGAGTAAAAAAGCACTTCGCCCTGTTCGTTGCAAAGGGTGGTTACGCCCTCGATGCTGTTCACCCGGGGGTTAGGGATTTTTACGGGCCGCCCGTGACTGAAGTCGAGGCCGTTGTTCCACCCAAAATACCAGATATTGCCCCGGCGTTGTGGCTGCGCGGTGGTTGCGGTTTGGCTAAAGCCAAAAACCAGCAGCAGGAACAGGCATTTCCAGGCAAACGCGGGAAGTGGCGGCGTCTCAGGTAAAGTTTTTTTCATACTAATCCGCTTTGGATACCTTCTTTACTGCCGGGATCAAATGTTCACGCTGATAAAAGTCATTATTCGTTGGGTGGGAATTCGCTTGTTCAAACGCTGACCATTTTGAAACCTAAATATAGCCTGTTTTTTTTCAAAATGCTACCCCTTAGAGCTTGTCCGGTATTTCATACTTCGCTCCAGTACGTTTTTTGAATCAATAACCTGCGGAATGTTACTTTTTTTACCACATTCCGCAGATTATAGGTTGGATAATCTGCGGAATGTAGGTGTATTTACCCGCATTCCGCAACATATCCATGAATTATGGTAGGCCGACAAACAGAAATCGAAATCCTCAAAAAGGGTTTTGAGTCTTCAAAACCTGAGCTGATCGTCGTTTTGGGCAGAAGGCGGGTAGGAAAAACTTACCTCGTCAGGACGGTTTTTGAGGAAAAAATTGACTTTGAAATCGTGGGACTGAAAGACGGTTCCAAAGAACAGCAATTGAGAAATTTTGGGTACAGCCTCAAATCTGCAAAAAAATCAGACTCTTTAACCGTAGCAATTGATTGGTTGGAGGCATTTTACCAGTTGACTGAATACCTTGAATCATTAGGTGAACCGGATCGAAAAAAAGTAGTATTCATTGATGAACTCCCATGGATTGCCACTGCCAAATCAGATTTCCTAACAGGTTTCGGCTATTTCTGGAACAGCTATGTTTCCAAAAAAAATATTCTGGTGATCATTTGCGGTTCCGCAACAGCATGGATGATCAACAAAATTATCAATAACAAAGGCAGTCTTCATAACCGCATGACCAGAAGGATACACTTGTTTCCATTTACACTGACTGAAACGGAGGCATATTTCCAATCCAGAAACATCACTTTTGACCGTTATCAGCTCCTGCTTTTGTACCTGGCAATGGGCGGCATCCCTCATTATTTGGATATGGTGGAGCGTGGCAAAAGTGCGGTGCAAAACATAGACGACATTTGCTTTCATCCGCAGGGGCTGTTGCGAACGGAGTTTGACAATTTATAACGTCATGTTGAAAAAAAAAGTCCAGTAGTATGGATCAAAACACAACAGGCGACCAGAATTCTCCTCTGGCCGCCTGCGTAGTCGGATGATTAGACGTCTTTTGGCTTATTGCTCCAGCGCAGATGCCGGTTTAGTGCAGGGTTGTGTACACATTTTTTTAGTGGTTGCGCCTTCGGCAGTATTGGAAACCGTAGTTGCTTTTGCGGTCGTTGTCAACGCAGCGCTTTTGCCCGATTTGGAGCAGCAGGCAGCCGAAGGAGTAGAAGTTTTGCAAGCCTCAAGTTGTGCGGGCGTGCAGGCAGCGACGAGGGCAGCTACGTCCGTTGTTTTGTTGTTTACCGCAGCGCTTTTGCCGTCAGGCGTGCAAGCTTTTACGCAGCCCGGAGGGCAGTTGGGCGAAGGCTGGCAGCTTTGTGCTGAAAGTTGGATCATCGCAACGCTAAAGAAGAAGAACAAAGTCATTCCTACGTTTTTCATGTCAGTGAAAATTTAATGGTTAGTAAAAGTAAAATCAACGCCACAAAGGTAGGGCCTCCCAACCTGGCATGCTGTCACCCAGGTGTTAGGCACTTGTTAAGCACTTGTTATTAAAGCAGCAAGTCGGCTATTTTATGCTTTATTTTGTAGCATGATACCGTTGAACAGAATACCCATTTTACTCATCGCATCCACCTTGGCTGTCATCGGACTGGTCTATTTCCAGGCGGAATGGATGCGCTATTCCCGGCAGTTGTCGGAAGAAATCTTCAACCGCCAGGTTTCCATGGCGCTTTGTTCGGCAGTGGAAGCCAGCGGCGGGCAGCTTTGCAGCGGAACAGCGGTCTCGTGCGAGCAAGCCTGTCCCGATACCGGCATTCCGGCGCTATCCGGCACGCTGGCGCTCGATACGGCCTTTCAGGCAAACCTGCATCGCGCATTAAAAGAACAAGGGATAGACCTCGATTTTTATATCCCCGTACCGGATGCCGCCGTTTCGCAGCTCCTCCTCAACCAGGGAGCTTTGCAGCCGCCCCAGTGCGCCATGATGGTCACGGCGTCGGATTCAACGGACACCTCGGCTTTCACTTACTTAAACTTTCCGGAAAAAGAAACCTTCATGATGGGCAAAATGCGATTCATGATCATCGCTTTCGTGCTGATTTTGCTGTTTACCGCCGTGGTGCTTTGGTACGCCAACTGGTCGCTGATGAAGCAAAAACGCCTGCTCGAAACCAATGTGGACTTTTTCAACAACATGGCGCATGAATTCCGTACCCCGCTCACGAATGTCAGTTTGGCCACCAACCTGCTGGTAAAAAAGCACAAAGAACTGAAAGGCAACCAAATCGTAGACATCATTCGGCGCGAAAACAGTAAACTGCTGGCGCAGGTTGAGCGCGTGCTGCATTTGGCTCGCATGGAAAACGGCGATTACAGCCTGCAAAAAGAACAAGTGAACCTGAAAGCTTTGGTGCAATCGGTTTGTGAAGAAATGGATATGCAAATCGAAGAACGCGGCGCTACTGTTCAGGTAGACAGCATTCCAGACACCTTCGAAGTTTTTGGCGACCGCCTGCACCTCGGCAACGTCTTCCGGAACCTGGTCGACAACGCCCTGAAATATTCCTGCGGAAACCCTGAAATCCGGATTTCGGCTCAGGAACAAGCCGAGGGGGTATTGATCTGGGTGCAGGACAACGGCACCGGTATCCCCGACAACCAGTGCGGGCACATTTTTGAAAAATTTCAGCGCGCCAACCAGGGCAACCTGCACGAACAAAAAGGGTTCGGCCTCGGCTTAGCTTATGTTAAAAGTATGGTGGAACTGCACAAAGGGTTCATCCGCGTGAGTAGCGAACTCAACAAGGGCAGCCGCTTTGAAGTATTTCTGCCAGCATGATGGTTTCACACAAAGATCGTTCCGATTCAACCACGGTTTTCCCGGATATGAAAAACAACGCACGCATCCTGCTTGTCGAAGACGACCTCAGCCTTGGTTTCCTGCTCACCGAATTTTTAGAGAGCGAAGGCCTCGAAGTTAAATTGTGCCGCGATGGAGAATCCGGCCTGGCCACTTTCCGCCGGGGGAGTTTCGACCTGTGCATTTTGGACGTCATGATGCCCAAAATGGACGGCTTCACCCTGGCGCGCCTGCTGCGGAAGGAAGACCCGGAAATTCCATTTCTCTTCCTCACGGCGCGTTCCCTGAAGAACGACAAACTAAGAGGCTTTGAATTGGGCGCGGAAGACTATGTCACCAAACCTTTCGACGAAGAAGAATTGCTGTGCCGCATCCGGGTGATGCTGCGCCGCCACGCCGAAACGGCTGCCGCAAAACAAACGCCAGCGCAGGAACGCTTTACCATCGGCGATTATGCATTCGATTATTCCCGACAGGAACTGAGCTGGGGTACTGAAACCTGGCGCATGACGGAAAAAGAAAATGAAGTGCTCCGACTGCTTTGCCTATACCAAAACCAGATCCTGCGCCGCGATGAAGCGGTGGAAAAAATCTACGGCAAACGCGATTATTTCCTCGGGCGCAGCTTCGATGTGTTCATTTCCCGCTTGCGCAAATTGCTGCAAAATGACCCACGAATCAGCATTGATAATGTGTTTCGGGTCGGGTTTATTTTGAATGTGCGGGAGTGACGAATGGGTCAAAATAAAAAAAAGTCCTACCTTTAACAAACCTTTAAGCCACTTTGAAGGTCATATTGGGACAACATCTGCGTTATGCACCAAAAATATCTTGATTTATCCATGAAGTACTTATTGACTGCATGCCTATTGCTCTCGTTCGCCGCTACGGCGCTCCAGGCTCAGGAAACGGAAAGACAACTTTTGCAATTCAGCGGCATGGTGTTGGACGGTGGCGATGAACAGCTTTATCCGGTTCCTTACACCAATATTTTAGTAAAAGACAAAGGCCGGGGTACCTACTCCGACTTTAAAGGGTTTTTCTCCATCGTGGTAGAAAAAGGGGATGTGATTGTGTTCTCGGCCATTGGCTATAAAACCGTGGAGTTTAAAATTTCGGAAAAATTGACAGAAGACCGCTACTCCATTGTGCAGCTGATGACGCAGGATGTCATCAACCTGCCGGAAACCGTGGTATTTCCGTGGCCCAGCCGCGACTATTTTAAACTGGAATTCTTAGCCATGGACGTGACGCCTGAATTGCAGGAAAGAGCCATGCAAAACCTCGCCAACGAAACCCTGAGCCGCATGCGCAACGAAGTGATCACAGACGGCAAAGAAAACGCGAGCTATTACATGCGCCAGCAGTCGCGCCAATACTACTACATCGGCCAGCAACCACCCATGAACATCTTCAATCCGGTGGCGTGGAAGAAGTTTTTCGATGCCTGGAAAAACGGGGATTTCAAAAAGAAAAATTGACGCCTTTCGGCAAAAATCAACAAATAAGAGAGACCGCAAAGCGACGTGATGTGCTTTGCGGTCTCTCTTGTTTTACCGGGAAAATGCGCGTAATAAAATGCTGCTTGCCCGGATTATGATGATCGCAGGCGGAGTGTGCAATAAGCTTACTTCGCGCCCTTCTCGTCAGAAACCGTCAATTTGTGGCGGCCATTTGCGCGGCGATGCGCAAGTACTTTGCGGCCATTTTTGGTAGCCATGCGCGTGCGGAAGCCATGCTTATTAACCCGCTTTCTCTTCGATGGTTGGTACGTCCTTTTCATTGCTTTTATCTTTTAACCTTAACCAGGCCTTTCAAAATGGATCGCAAAGGTAAATTTTATATTTTAAAACCTCAAAACAAAATTCCGCGAATCTTCGGTCTTTTTTAAACAAGCCTGTAAATGGTGTCTACCCATTTGGTCGAGTGTCTGTTCTTTAGAGTTCGAGAGCAAAGCATACGAAGACCCAAAAATCGGAGTTTACTCGTGTAAATGACGCTTTTTGGGTCGAGTATAACGCAGCTATCGGACTCTAAAAACAGACACTAAATGGTCATGATTTCCTTGTCTTTCGCTTCCACAACAACGTCCACCTTTTTGATGTAGTTGTCCGTCAGGGTCTGTATTTCCGCTTCTTTGCGTTTGCCCAAGTCTTCCGGATAGCCGTCTTTAATCGCTTTTTTGATTTCTTCCATGGCGTCGCGGCGAGCGCTGCGGATGCCTACCTTGGTGTCTTCGCCCATGGTTTTCGTCTTTTTGACCATCTCTTTGCGGCGTTCTTCCGTCAACGGCGGAATGCTGAGCCGGATCATTTCGCCGTCATTTTGTGGGGAAACGCCGAGGTTGGCTTCAAAAATTGCTTTTTCAATGTGCTGGATCATGGATTTTTCCCAAGGCTGAATCACGACCGTGCGCGAATCGGAGACGCTGACGTTGGCCACCTGGTTAAGCGGCGTCGGATTTCCATAATAAGAAACCATCAACCCATTTAAGATGGCAGGAGAAGCCTTTCCTGTGCGGACTTTGGTCAATTCGCGCTCTAAGTGTTCGAGCGCTTGATTCATCGCTTCATGTGCGTGGTCAAGGGCAAAATTGACCGCTTCTTCAAATTGCATAAGACTCTTGTTTTGATTTTTGACTAATTTCGGTTCGACGCACCCAAATAGCGCATCACCAGATAAAGCAGCATCACCAGCGACGACAAAGCCGCTGAAACATACGTCATGGCCGCCCACCAGAGCGCATCTTTGGCACCTTCGTATTCCTGCCCCTGGGTTACGTTGCTTTGGCTCAGCCAGGCTAAGGCGCGTTTGCTGGCGTCGAATTCAACCGGCAGTGTAATAAAACTAAAGATGGTCGTCACCCCAAAAGCGAAAATGGTGATCAGCATCAGCTGAGGCATGGTGGAAAGCGTCAGGAAAGCAATGATGAGCAGAAACTGCTGAGCCATCGCTGAAATATTGACAATGGGCACTAAGGTCGAGCGCAATTGCAACATGCTGTAAGCCTGTGCGTGCTGAACAGCGTGTCCGCATTCGTGCGCGGCCACTGCCGCCGAGGCGATGTTTCGTCCCTGATAGACATCGGGGCTAAGGCTGACGGTTTTGCTCAACGGGTTGTAGTGATCGCTCAGGAAACCATGGCCTTCCACTATTTTTACATCGCGAATGCCGTAGTGGCGCAACATGGCCTCGGCCACTTGCTGGCCACTCAGCCCGGTACGTATGGGCATTTGACTGTAGCGTGCAAATTTGCTTTTGAGCCGTTGGCTGAAAAACATACCTACCAGCGACAAAATGCCGCCTACAATCAGATAACCTAAATAACCATCCGGTATCATCATCTCTTATCTGGTTTTGTTAAACAATCTGGCACCCGATCAGGAAATGCGGTCAAATCCGGTGTAAGGGCGCAAAGCCGATGGTATAACAATGCCTTCCGGCGTTTGGTTGTTTTCCATGAGTGCCGCCACAATGCGCGCCAACGCAAGTGCAGAGCCATTCAGCGTATGCGCTAAGCGGTTGTTTTTTCCATCGCGGAAGCGCAGTTTCATCCGATTGCTCTGGAAGGTTTCAAAGTTGGAAACCGAACTGACTTCCAGCCAGCGTTTTTGCGCAGCCGACCACACCTCGAAGTCGAATGTGAGCGCCGAGGTGAAGCCCATGTCGCCGCCGCAAAGGCGCAGGATGCGGTACGGAAGTTCCAATTTGTGCAACAGACTTTCTACGTGTGCCAGCATGCCCATCAGGGCGTCATACGACCGGTCAGGGTGCTCGATGCGTACGATTTCTACCTTGTCAAACTGGTGTACGCGGTTCAGACCGCGCACATGAGCACCATAAGAGCCCGCTTCCCTGCGGAAACAGGGGGTATAGCCCGCCATACAAATCGGGAAATCCGATTCGTTCAGTATGACGTCACGATAGATATTGGTCACGGGCACTTCTGCCGTAGGAATCAGGTAGAGGTCATCTTCTGTGATATAATACATCTGGCCTTCCTTGTCGGGAAGCTGCCCCGTGGCAGTGGCGCTGGCTTCATTGACCATCAGCGGCGGCTGAATTTCTTCGTAGCCGGCTTCCCCAGCAGCATCTAAGAAAAAACCGATGAGTGCCCGTTGCAGGCGCGCACCTTTACCGCGGTAAACCGGAAAACCGGCGCCGGTGAGTTTAACGCCCAACTCCAGGTCGAACAGGTTGTATTTTTTTGCCAGTTCCCAGTGTGGCTGCGCGCTATCACCCAACTCGGGCAGCGGCTGGAGCCAATCCTTATATATATCGTTGTCTTCGGCAGAAACGCCGAAGGGAACAGATTCGTGCGGTATATTCGGTACCTTGTACAGGAGCGTGGTTAATTGCGCTGTGCTATCCGCCAATTGCACCTCCAACTGGTCGGAAGCCCCTTTGAGTTCGTTCACCCGGTTACGGGCGGACGTGGCTTCGTCGGCTTTGCCTGCTTTCATCAATTCCCCGATGGCTTTCGACATCTGGTTGCGCTCGGCAAGCGCATTGTCCAATTCGGTTTGCAGGCTGCGGCGCCGATCGTCCAAAGCGATCAGGTCGTGCACAATCTTCAGGTCTTCCTCCTTATAATTTCTCCGCTTTAACCCTTCGATCACACGGTCTTTACTTTCCCTGATAAAGCTGATTTGTAGCATAATGGGCGTAGAAGTTAAAAAATACTTAAGATGCTTTCAAAATATAAACTTTAAGCGCCGGATGCGGTTAAATTTTTTGCAAAGATAATACTTGCATTTAAAAAATAAGTGTATTTTTGCTCACGTAAAGATAGTCAACACGCCACCGCGAGCTATAGCCATCTTGAAAACATCCTGTTCTCAATTCCTGATTCATATTCCTCTACATCTTTTTTTCACTAAGGCAAAAAGAAAGAGCAGTCGAAGGCCTATGCAGGCATTGGGCGCGAAAATGCGAAAGCGAAAGCAATTCAATTCAAATCAAATTACAGTACACTTCACACCCCGGCAGGCTTTTGTCTGGGAAATTTTCAACACACAGTTCTTTTGTATAGATGAATGATCATGACGGAGCGGAGCACATTTGGCAGAACGTACAGCATTGTACAACCTGCCCAGACTTATTCCTTCGTATAAAAAACACAGCAAACAAAGGCTAATCAGTGCCGACAGACTGCCCGGCAACCCCGGGAGCAGTCGGCTGCACAGCCGCTAAAATCATAACACACCACAATCATTATGTTGGATATTCTGCAATTAAACGACATGCTCGTGCCCGAACTCAGGGACCTTGCCGAGCAATTAGGCATCAGTGGCCAAAAGAAGTTGAACAAACAGGAGTTGATTCACCACATCCTTGACCACCAGGCTACTTCCCAAGCCGCTGCTGCTCCTGCTCCCGTTGGGGAAAATGGCGCCGGTGATGACGACAAAAAAACGCGAACGAAACGCCCGCGGGTAGAGTTGGAAACCAAAGAGGTAAAACCAAAAAAACTTTTCAAGCCCCTGTCCAAAGTCCGGGAAGATATTCGCAAAGCGGATCCCTTCATGAGCCAGGCTACAGAAGAAGATGAAGAGGAAACGTTTTTTCCGCAACCCGCAGTGGAAGAAGAAGTGGTGGAGGCGGCTCAGGTTGATCCCAATAAAGCTGACCCCATTTATGCACCACCCTCTGATCAGCAACCCGACGAAGTCCGGGAAGAACCCGAGCGCCCCCGCCAGAACCGCCGCGATGGCGACGATCGGGGCGACCGCAGGGAACCGAGGGAGGGCGATGATCGCGACCAACGTGATGTTCGCGAGCCTCGTGAAACCCGCGAAGACTATGCACGCAGGAGAAATGAAGATCCCCACCAGGAAGGCTACAGCGGAGGCCGCCAACGGCAGGAGCCGGAAGGCGAACCGGAACCTCGCTTCGACATCGAACTCGACGGCATCATCGAGGGCGAAGGCATTCTGGAAATGATGCCCGACGGCTATGGCTTCCTGCGCTCAGCTGATTACAATTACCTGACTTCGCCCGACGATATTTATGTATCGCCCTCCCAGATCAAGTTGTTTGGTCTGCGCACCGGCGATACGGTTCGGGGTGCCATCCGCCCGCCGAAAGAAGGTGAAAAATATTTCGCGCTGCTGCGCGTCTCTAAAATAAACGGCCTCAATTCGCAAGACATCCGCGACCGCGTGCCGTTCGATTACCTGACGCCGCTGTTTCCGACGGAAAAATTCAAACTCACAACGTCTTCTACGGGTCGCGATTTTGGCACCCGCATGATAGATTTGTTCACGCCGATTGGCAAAGGCCAACGCGGTCTGATCGTGGCGCAGCCGAAAACCGGTAAAACCTTTTTGCTCAAAGACGTCGCCAACGCCATCGCCCGCAATCACCCCGATTGCTACCTGATCGTGTTGCTGATTGACGAACGCCCGGAGGAAGTTACCGACATGAAGCGCAGTGTGAACGCAGAAGTGATTGCTTCCACGTTCGACGAACCCGCCGACAACCACGTTCGGGTGGCGACCATCTGTCTGGAAAAAGCCAAGCGAATGGTAGAAAGCGGTCACGATGTCATCATCCTGCTCGATTCCATCACGCGCCTTGCCCGCGCCCACAACACGGTTGCCCCAGCCAGCGGAAAAGTCCTCTCCGGTGGTGTGGAAGCCAACGCGTTGCACAAACCGAAAAAATTCTTTGGCGCTGCCCGAAACATCGAAGGCGGCGGTTCGCTCACCATCCTTGCAACGGCCCTGATTGACACGGGCTCGAAAATGGATCAGGTGATCTTTGAAGAGTTCAAAGGAACTGGCAACATGGAATTGCAGCTCGACCGCACATTGGCCAACAAGCGCCTCTACCCGGCCATTGACCTGACTAAGTCGAGCACACGCCGCGACGACCTGCTTCTGGATCGCGACACGCTCCAGCGCATGTTCATCCTGCGCAACCACTTAGCCGATATGAAACCGGACGAAGCCATGGAATTCCTGCGCAAGCACATGATCAATACGACCAGCAACGAAGAGTTTATTGCTTCGATGAACGGGTAAGGTGCTGTACCGCCGAACGCTGTTCGGCGCTGCGTGCTAATCCCTGTTCAGCAGTAAATAAAAAGAAAGCATAAAAAAGATGAGCCATTCCAATTCGGGATGGCTCATCTCTTTTTTAGGTCAACACGAACTCAGGGGATTTTTTATTTGCGGCCTAAAGTTACTGCTTAATCACTTTTTCTATTCCCGTGTAAAGCCCATCCCGGTAGCTATACAGCAAATAAATGCCTGCCGGAAACGCGGACATCTCCACGAATCCCGAGTACTCAAAAATGCCTTGTTTTAGGATTTTTCCGGTCATACTGCGGAGTTCGTACCTCGTTATCCCGGTATTGCTGCTGGCTATGGTAAGTTTTTCCGAAACCGGATTTGGAAACAAATGAATGGGCGCGAGCCGTGATGGCGCATTGGTAGCAACCATTTAGAATGCAATCAGGTACTCCTGATCCATTTTATTTCAATAAAACAAATTTGAGGCGCATTGTTTCCTGACCATCCTGGCGGAGTATGGCTGTAAAAACACCGAAACCGATTGTAGCCGAATCCAATACCAGTGTTTCATTATCCGGAACAAGGTCGAGTACCCGTGTGCCCGCTATGTTATGAACTTCCAGGCGAGGGGGGAGTATCAGTTGCTAAAAATGGGAATTTCACAGTAACTTCTCCTTGCCCTGGATTCGGGTAGATTTGAAAAATCCTGTACTCCCGCGCAGATGGAGGTAACCCCTAAGCGTTTATGGCTTAAAAATTAGGGTTTGAAAGGCAATCAGGAAGAATACAAGCGTTAGTAATTTTCGATGTACTTGTGACCATTTTAGAATTAAATAACGGCTGTAAGGGGGGGCAAAACAATCTATTGCCTTGGTTCATTAGAAAGGCTGTCTGTTGAAATTTAAAACGGGTCATAATTTTGATATTTATTAAGGTTATTAAATCGTGTGGAGTGGCGTATAAATGACTGTGAGTAAAAATTTTAGTGACGGTAAATTTATAAAAATAATTTTCATTTTTCAAACAAGGAGTAATTAAGATTTGACAAACAGATTACAAAGAATCTGAATTTCTTCAGACCTTAATTTTTCAAAAAAATGATAATCATATTTGTTAAAGCGAGTATTTTAAACCCGCGAATAGGGGTGCGCCCCCCTACCCTGCATCCTGTTCTATGAATACAAACTTTATCAACCGACAAAATCAGTATCATGAAGCAATCACTACTCTTTGCCCTGGTTTTTCTGATGGGTATTACTGTTCAGGCTCAACAAGAGACCTTGTTCGACGATTTGGACATTGTAGGCGCTTTTGGCGGCCCCATTGTGGAGATTGGAAATCTCGTGGGTGAAACCACCGGGATGGTCGGCGGCGGCGGCGCGCTCATCCTCAACAATGCATTTCTCGGCGGCTACGGTATTGGCACCAGTTCGCCTGATTATGCCGTCGGTGGCGACAATTACAACCTTCGCTTTCGTCACGGCGGTTTTTGGCTGGGCTACACCTACAAATCGCATAAACTGATCCACCTCTACACCAGCGCACGAATCGGCTGGGGTAAAATTCGTCTGAGCGACGACGACGATACGGTGTATTCCGACCGCATTTTTGCACTGACGCCGGAAGTTGGTGTCGAGCTGAACCTGACGCGTTGGTTCCGGTTGGGGCTCACCGGCGGCTACCGCTGGGTGAATGGCGTGAACCGCATTCCCGGAGCCGAAAACGCAGATTTCAGCAGCCCCGTTGGGGTTCTTACGTTTAGTTTTGGCGGGTTTGGCGATTGGGATCGCAGCGATTGGTAGGGGGTCAGTTGAGGGGATCACGTGTCGGACACTTTCGAAAGTGTCCGACACGTGATCCCCTATTTCGTTCCCGGTGATGTATATTTCAAAGCAAATCGGGTGTCCTGTGTTGTTCCGGATGCGCAGGTCTTTGTACCCATAAACGACCGTAGCATCCGCGCCGAGCGGCGTAAACCTTTCCACTTCCGTGTATATATCTAAAGAATGGCTGTGCCGTTCCAGGATGTCAAGCCCGGCCATCAGGGCAAGGTGATAAAGGATACCGGCTACCTGGCATATCCCGCCACCGTAGGTGAACTGGATTTTTCCATTGACTAAATTGCGGCTCAAGCCATGATGAATGCCTGTGTTTTCTAATTAAACTCGTCCTAACTTATACTGATTTATTGTACTTTGCTATGCGCAAAACCTCGCAGGTCGAGGTATAACTTTGAGAAATTTAGGAGGTAACTTGAAGTTACCGCCTAAATTAACCAACCTCCTTAAGTTGGTAAAAATGTCCAGTAGTATGGGCGAGGATACACTTAGTTCGCAATCTGCCCCGATTTTGTCACGCACTCAAATCATTTTATAGATACAACGAACTGAGAACACGGGCAAGCGATGCGCTAACCCGTCAGGCGCTAATTTCCAGCAATTATAATTTATTGGAAATAGCTATCAAATCTGCTACACTCAAAGAGCGTGTGAAAGCTTTTGACTATGCCGAGTTTGGTAAAGCCAGCCTTTTGTTGGCTACCTTCATTGAACAGCGAGCCATACGTGTGGCGGGGGTACCGCAAGAAGTACTCGAAAAAGAATCACAGCTAAAGATTCAATTAAGTTTTTTTGAAAAACAAATTGCAACCAAAGTTGACAACATTGATTTTTCCAATATAACGGAGACTAAGTATCTCCTTGATTCCTTGAAATCTAAATTGGCCGAATTCAAATTAAGTATAGAATATAGCCCTTACTATCGCCTCAAGTACGACCTCTCCACCGCTAGCCTCCCTTACGTACAAGACACCCTGCTCCAGCCCAACCAAACCCTCCTCGAATACTTCGTCGGCGACAGCAGCATCTTCATTTTTACGGTGGCTAAAGGGAAATACGATGTGATGGAAGTCAAAAAAGACTTTCCGTTGGAAGACTGGGTGAAGCAGTTGCAGCATGGATTGTACGGCTACTACGGTTTGAAAAAATCGGAGAGAACGGACAAAGTCTATGAGCAAACCGTGCTGGAATATGCTGACATCGCCCCCAAGCTCTACGAAAAGCTCATTGCGCCGGTGAAGGATAAGCTAACCGGCGAACTCATCATCATACCCGATGGCGTGCTGGGTTATGTGCCGTTCGAGGCATTGCTGCTCACTGCGCCTCCAGGTCAGGTTACGAATTTCGCTACTTATCCTTTCCTCGTCAAAGACCACCGCGTCAGCTATTGCTATTCTGCCACGCTGTTGCGGGAAATGAAGGATAAAAAGCACAAACAACCGCCGACAAAATCGCTGGTTGCTTTTGCGCCATTTTACGAAGGCAGCTACGCCACAGCGGACAGCAGCGTTTCCATTGAGTTCGACACCCTCGACAACGGGCAGGATACCGTGCTCATAACCGACGTGGTAACCCGAAAGGAATATACAAAACTTGAGGCCAGCGGCGAGGAGACGGCTACGGCGGCCAAGCTTTGGAAAGGCGACTATTACCTCAATGCCGACGCTACCGAACAGCGCTTCAACGAAGTAGCAGGTGACTACCGCATCGTCCACCTCAGCACGCACGGCATCGCTGACGCGCGGGTGGGCGACTATTCCTACCTCGCTTTTGCGGAAGTGAAGGACAGCATCGAAAACGAATTACTTTATGTCCGCGACCTCTACAATCTGCAACTCAACGCCGATCTCGTCGTGCTTTCCGCCTGCGAGACTGCACAGGGGGAATTGCAACGCGGCGAGGGCATCATCAGTCTGGCCCGCGCTTTTGCTTATGCCGGAGCGAAAAGCATTGTGACTACCCTCTGGGTCGTGGACGATGCCGCTTCCAAAGATTTGATGAAGGAATTTTACCTGCAATTGCGCAAAGGGAAGGCGAAAAAAAACACCAAGGACGCGGCCTTGCAGGCAGCCAAGTTGAAATTGGTGGATGGTAAAGACGCCGTGCGGAAGCACCCGTTTTTTTGGGCGGGTTTCATCGCTGTGGGCGACATGAGCGCCATTAAATAGGATCTATCTTTAGATCCCGATGGCTGTGTTATGCTCAACCCCAAAATCAGTCATTTACGCGAGTGAACTCCCGTTTTTTGGGTCTTCGCCTGTCTTGCTCTCGAATTCTAAAGAACAGCTTCTTGACTAAATGGACAGACACTAAAAAGACCGTTGCTATTTTATTTCAACTGGTTGAATTGCTCCAACAGCTTGGCAGCTTCTGCTTGACGTGCATGTTGATTTTGCGCATCGGCAATCTCTTCCGCCATTTTAAGGAAATTGGTACGCTCCGCAGGCGCTTGGGCTAGGTAAGCCAGCATAAGGTACCACTTCGCATCCTGGTTGTTAGGGGCAAACCCGTTCGCTGCTACCAGTTCGAATTCAGTTGCTGCTTTTTGGTATTTTTTTAGCTTGAAATAGGCATGCCCGCGCAGGTAGCGTACCTGGCTTTCGTTGCCTGCTTCCGGTTTAGAAAGCAATTCAATAGTTTTTGTATACTGTCTTGCATTAAATGCAATCTCGGCTTCCTCGACAACTGATTTTTCGGTGTCACTGCCACGTTGGCCGCTGTCAAAAGATGGCGTTTCGTACTCGTTGACAGCCAGCGCAAGGTAAGCGCTTTCCTTTTGAGAGGTTGGTTCTTTCGAATTGGGAGGTTTTTGGGGGGCTGTCGGTTTAGCGACCGGTTGTTCCTCCTTTGTTGGCTCATTGGAAACGACCGGGTTTTGCTCCTTCATCGGGTCAAAAGGAGCATTGGCAGGTGCCGTGGGACTTACAGGCGTATTGTCCTCTGACCACAGGAAAAAATAAACGCCTCCCAATACAAAAACAGCAGCCCCCAGCAATGGCAGCCACCGTTTCCAACTGCCTGTACTTGGTTGGGGTATTGGCAGTGGCGCGGGAGGTTCGGAAAAAGGATTGGGCGGCGGATTGTCCTTCCACTTTGCCATTTTGGATTTCAAATCCTTTTCCAAAATCAGCTCCATCGCATCGTGTTCCAATCGCTGCATCTCTACCTCGATGGCAAGGTCTTCGTCCTGCGCCAACGCCTGCTCGAAGGAGCGAGACTCCTCAGGGGGCATCCGCCCTGTGAGAAATGCTTCTATCTTGTCGGTATGTGGGCGGCTACTCATTTTTTGTCCTGATATTTAATGCTTTGAGCAAATGGGGATTCCGATCGAACACCTCCTTAAGCCGCTCCGGCAACGGTACGCTTGTTTCTTTGCCATTTCCGGGCTGCTGAATCCCAATAACTCCTTGATTTCTTTCATCGAATAGTCAAGTTTGTAGTATTGCAGCAATTCCTGGCATCGGGTGTCAAGTTCGGCAATAGCTTTTTCCAGAATTTCCCGTTTTTCGCTTTCGAAAACCTGGGCATCTACACTCTCTACTTCGCCATCGTAATGCTCCGGTTTCAGCTCGGAGACGGAGCCTTTTTTACGGCGATAGGTGACCCAGTGCCATTTGGATATTGCCAAAAAGTAGGTACGGAGGGTGCTTTTTCCATCAAATCGCCCCTGCCGGATATTCCGGTCGAAGATCACCGCAGTCTCCTGGAAAACGTCCTCGCCATCCTCGACGTTGCCGCCGTGGTTCTCAACATAGTGGAGTACCCAGCCCCGCAAGGAATCTTCACTGCAAAACTGGTACAGAGCCCAATCCCGTTGCCGTGGATCTCCGTTGCTTATGGCTTCTATTAGTTGCTGGTCAGAATACTTCATTGGGTTAGTGCAGGTATCGGGCAATTGGTGCCCATTTGGGGATCAAAATTAATAAAAAAACTCACCCCACCGCCTTCACCCGTTCCTTCAGCGCAAACAACTCATCCCGAAACTGCGCCGCCGTCATAAAATCCAAATCTTTGGCGGCTTGCTTCATTTTCTTTTCCGTGTCGGCCATCATTTTTTCCAATTGATCGCGAGTGAGGTAGGCGATGATCGGATCGGCGGCCAAGCTCGCGTGTTCCGGCTCGATGTAGGCCTGCGATTTTTTGCCCCGGATGTCGAGGATCGAGCTTTGGTTCAGGATTTCTTCCCGGGTTTTGCCCACCGTTCGCGGCGTGATGCCGTTTTCTTCATTGTAGGTCGTCTGGATGATGCGGCGGCGATTCGTTTCGTCAATGGTGCGTTGCATGGAATCAGTGACCTTATCCGCATAAAAAATAACTAAACCATTGACATTACGGGCTGCGCGGCCTGCTGTTTGGGTCAGCGAGCGGGCGTTGCGCAGGAAACCTTCCTTGTCCGCGTCGAGAATGGCGACCAAAGAAACTTCCGGCAAATCGAGCCCTTCCCGCAGCAGGTTCACCCCGATGAGTACGTCGAATTCGCCGAGACGCAGGTCGCGCAGGATTTCCACGCGCTCCATCGTTTCCACCTCCGAGTGGATGTAGCGCACTTTTACGTTCAGTTTTGCAAAATATTTGGCCAATTCTTCCGCCATGCGTTTGGTCAGGGTGGTCACCAGCACGCGTTCGTTGCGTATGACGCGCTGTTGCACTTCGTCTAACAGGTCGTCAATCTGGTTAAGGCTGGGGCGCACTTCGATGGGTGGATCGAGCAGGCCGGTGGGGCGAATCAGTTGTTCCACAAATACGCCGCCGGTTTGTTCTAATTCATAATCGCTGGGCGTTGCACTCACGAAAATGATCTGGCTGGTCATGCTTTCGAACTCCGTAAAACTCAGCGGGCGGTTGTCCATCGCCGAAGGCAGGCGGAATCCAAAATTCACTAAGTTCAGCTTGCGCGCCCGGTCGCCGCCGTGCATACCCCGAACCTGCGGAATGGTGACGTGGCTTTCGTCAATCACCATCAGGTAGTCGTCGGGGAAGTAGTCAAGCAGACAGAAAGGGCGCGTGCCAGGTCTGCGGCCATCAAAAAAGCGCGAGTAGTTTTCCACGCCGCTGCAATAACCCAATTCTTTGATCATTTCCAGGTCGAAGGCCGTACGCTCCCGGATGCGGCGCGCTTCCATGTGTTTGCCTTCGCGTTCGAAGTATTTTTCCTGACCATGAAGTTCGTCTTCTATTTCACGGATGATCTGGTGCATGCGTTCTTTGGGTGCCACGTAGAGGTTGGCGGGAAAAATGGCCGCCGTGTCCATAGATTCGATGCGTTTGCCCGTTTCGATTTCGATGCGTTCGATGTTTTCGATTTCATCGCCGAAAAACGTAATGCGGTAGCCGTAATCCACATACGGCAGGTTGATGTCCACCGTATCGCCGCGCACGCGGAAAGTGGCGCGTTTAAACTCTATTTCCGTGCGGGAGTAGAGGATGTTGACCAAACTGTGCAAGAAACCGTTTCGCGAAATTTTTAAGCCTTTTTGGATGCGGATGATCCCGGTTTTATAATCCTCCGGGTTCCCCATGCCGTAGATGCAGGACACCGACGCCACGATGATGATGTCGCGCCTGCCTGACAAGAGCGAAGACGTTGCCCGAAGCCGCAATTTGTCTACCTGCTCGTTGATTTGCAGGTCTTTTTCGATGTAGGTATCTGTAACAAATAAATAAGCCTCTGGCTGGTAGTAGTCGTAATACGACACGAAATACTCGATGGCATTGTCGGGAAAAAATTCGCAAAACTCGCCGTAGAGCTGGGCAGTCAGGGTTTTGTTGTGGGTCAAAACCAGCGTGGGGCGGTCCAATTGGGCAATCACATTGGCCATCGTGAACGTTTTACCCGAGCCGGTGACGCCCAGCAATACCTGGGTTTGCTCGCCCGCTTCGATGCCTTTGACCAATTTTTCAATCGCCTGCGGCTGGTCGCCGGTCGGTTTAAATGGAGAAACCAGTTTGAAACTCACAGTAGCCTTGTTTGTTGTGGTGGAAGAAAATGAGAACGCGAAAGGAAAGCGTAAAGTTCAGTTTTTCGGATGAGCGTGGTGAATATAAACCTCCACAAAATCTGTACAAATAAAAGCCCAACATGCTCTAAACGGAAAGGGCTTTGAAAAGAGCGCTTTAACCCCTGTTTTTGTAAAAAAGTACACGTCATGACCGCTACGTCTCAAAAATTAGTATTGACAATACCCGCTTCTGAAATGGCCGCCTTTCTGGAAGTTTTGAAATCGTATGATTTTGTCAAAGTTGATCAATTTGATGATATCATCGCGCGGTTTATGAAGAATGCTCCCAAAAATGCGCCTGTTTCAGAAGAAGAGGTTGCAGATATTCTCATGGAAATGCGCTATGAAAAATCACCGACTTCAACCAAATGAAAGTCGTTTTTGACAATTGACATTGAAAAAAGAACAGCCAATTTCAAAGATGCAAAAGACAATTACTTGCTTGATCTGTGCAATACAATAGAAGCGGATTATTTGGTAACTGGCGATAAACTCTTGCTCGCCTTAGGGTCGCTGAAATAATAACTGTCCACTTTTCCAGGAGGTCTTTTGTGAGGTGCTGGGGTTTATTGATTCTTGACTATACTCATTCTGTTAAAACAGTCCCCATCAATCCCATTATTCCCACCGTCATCGCATTCACCCCCGTCCTGATCGTCGTAGGCGGGTGCGTCAAAAATCTGGGCGAATGCAAAGAAGGCAGCACTTCCTTTGGCTTGCCGTCCGCGTCAAATTTAGCAGGATCCACCGAACCCAGCCAGAGAAAAGAAAGTGGAATCCGGCCCCCGTCGGCGTAGTGCGCAAAATCTTCAGCGAAGGTATACGCCGGTTCTTTCCGAACCCTGTTTTGGCCTAAATAGTCTACAAAAATCTCCTCCACTTTCGTGGTTAGTTCCGGATCGTTGTAAACCGATTCGGTGAAAAAAGAGAACGGCATTACCTTGGGAAACAGCGCTTCCGGAAGCCCCGTAGCAATGGCCTCTCCGCGGCAGATGCGTTCGATGGCCTCAAGGATTTGCAGGTACACGGCGTAAGAAAAACAGCGAACGGTCAGTTTCAACAACACCTCGCTGGGGATGACCGTGCCTTTTTGGGAATTAGTGACAAAAGAACCCACCGTGACGACAGCCGGTTCGAGTGGGTTCACTTCCCGGCTCACGATCGTTTGCAACCGCATCACAATCGAAGCGGCCAACACCACCGGGTCTTTGGTTTCGCTGGGGAACCCGCCGTGCCCGCCGACGCCCCTGACCAAAATATCCAAATGCGCCGCGCAAGCCATCGTCGGCCCTTTCCGGATGCCCACCGTGCCACCGGGAAGCGTAGGGCTGCAATGCCAGGCTAAGGCCAGATCGGGGCGTGGAAACCGCTCGTACAAGCCGTCATTCAACATTTTCCGGGCACCGTCGCCGCTTTCTTCGCCCAATTGACTTACAATGACCGCCGTGCCCGACCAATGATCTTTCAACGAAACGAGGTTGCGTACCACGCCCACCGAAATGGCTGGCACCATGCTGTGACCGCAAAGGTGACCAACATTGGGCATCGTGCTGCGGTATGGAATGTCGTTTTCCTCCTGGATCGGCAGGGCATCGTGGTCGTTCCGGTACAAGATCGTGGGGCCGGAGCCGTTTTCGATGAGCGCAACCACCCCCGTTCCGGCCAGCAGGGCAACCTGGTCGCAACCGGCTTTTCGGTATTCTTCCGCTTGTCGGGCAGCGGTATTGAACTCAAACAAAGTTAGTTCCGGGTTGGCGTGGTAGTGTTTGTGAAGCTCGAAAAGGTAGTCATAATTGGCTTCCGTAAAGGTTTCAATTTTTTGGATCAGCATATTATTCAGCGGCATGATGGTCAAAATTATGATCGTTCCAGCGCTTTACAGCGAATTAAAAGAGGCGTTAGCCTAACACATTGGTTTTTTTTTCACCTTTTTGCAATGCAGGCAGCGCAACACCCCCTTCTTTGTATCTTCGTCACAAAGACCTTTCCTAAAGTCATTTTCACACAAGATACAAGATTTCATTCCGTAACTTGGGTAACGCATTGCGAATGCCTTAATTTGCATTCGAAAAAATTCTCAAAAACAGTTTAACATGAATCCAGCAGTACTCCCTACTTATTTTTCAAAAACATTGATTTGGCGATTGAACCGAATATTCCCGAATAGCATGGGGAGCAAACCTCGCATCATATTATTGGCGGCGATTTTGTCTTTGTCTTTTTTGGGACACCCAAATTTCGCTTTAGCACAACCCACTCAATTTGAGATATTAGGCCCTTCGGAAATCTGTCTTGGATCATGCTATACCTACACAGCCAATGTGATCAGCAATCCAAATTTCCCTGTTTTATGGACTATTCTGTCCCCGGACGGCACCACCTCGACGAGTAATGTCAGCCCTTTAGTTTTCTGTCCGGAAATACCCGGACCGCATTTCTTTGAACTGTATGGTTATATGAACGCCGGGGGACAAGTACCGGTGCTACTCGACACCCTTCAGGTGACGGTCTTTCCATTTGCCAATTACCAGATATTGTCCAACGTAGCGGAAATTTGCCCTGCGGCAAACCACCAGGGTGAGCCTGATCTCAATGACTGCGAAAAAGTTTGCGCCGGCAGCACCGTCAGTTATTTTTTATCGGGCACCCCCGGCGGCACCAGCAGTTTTGTTGTCTGGACGGTTTCCGGCGCGGAAAGTTATGTGATTGATCCCTCTTTGCAGCGGATCACCGTCACCTGGGGAGCGGCAGGCAGCGGCAGCATCAATGCATTCACCCAGGACAACGTCTGTCCGGGCGAAGGTTCCCTTTGTGTGGAAATCCTCCCCGACCCGGTCGCTTCGTTTACAACGGTTCCGCCGGCTTCGGGCGATACGCTCCAGGTTTGCCGGGGACAGGAAGTTCAGTTTCAGAATACGAGCCAGAATGCCACCAGTTACCGCTGGAAATTGGGTGCCGCCACAGCAGAAACAACTAATGTAGCTTATACCTTCAGTACGCCCGGGGTATACGAAGTGACGCTTTTTGCTTACAATGCCTGCCTTTGCAGCGATACGACTTCTTTGTTCATTGAAGTGTTGGATGCAGAAAATCCAGGATTGGACTGCATCGGCACGGTTTGCGAAGGCGAAACGGTTACGTATACGTCGGATGCAAGTTGCAGCAGCTTTATCTGGAATGTCAGCGCCAACGGAGACGTGCTCGGCGGCGGCGGCGCAGGCGATAATTTCGTCACCATCAATTGGCCAACGGGGCCTGTGGGAACCGTAGAATTGCAGGTGAGCAACTGCGGCAACCCCAATGTTTGCCTGGAACCGACCCTTGCGACCATCCCTGTTCTTTCAGACAATGCCGAAATTGCAGGGCCTGATCGAGTTTGCAAAGGCGAAACCAGCATTTATTCTCTGCCGGAATACGAAGGCACGACTTTCGTGTGGACGGTTTCTAATTTTGGAACCATCGTCGCCGGCAGCGGAACCCACGAAATTACTGTGGAGTGGTTTGGCGGCTTCCTGCCCAATCAACCCCAACTGGTCACCGTCGAATACGACAATTGCTACCTCGGTTGTGGGGGTTCTGACTCGTTGATTGTGAATTTCCGGCCCGAATACCTTGCAAGCGGCGCAATCGAAGTTTGTGCCGGCGAAACGGCCACTTACACCTCAACCGATCTGCAAACGAATGCGACTTTTCCTGCCAACTGGATTGCCCGTGCATCGGATGGAACGGAGGTATGGAATTCCACCGGAACAACCGCAGTTATTAATTGGCCGGCAACTCCCGGTATTTACACCTTGTCTGTTACCGCAGCCGTTCCTGCCAATTATTGCACTGATCGCTATGACATTCGGGTTACGGTTTTGCCTCCCCCAGGTGCATTGAGCGCCATCGTTGGAGAAGCGGCGATCTGCCCCGGACTTGCCTACACATACGAAGCGGAAGGCGTCAGTCCAGCCCACAGCGTGCGCTGGGAGGTCAACAACGGCGGCACCATCACAACCTTTTACGGCAACCCGCTAAACGTGCTCTGGGGCAATACCGGCCCTTATGAAATTTCGGTCATTCAAATCAACAACAACGGGCCGGGCTGTGCCTCAGCGCCAATCAGTTTTACGGCGCAGGCCATCGCCCCTTTTACCCTGACGGGCGATCCGGATGTTTGCGAAGATCAAACAAGTGTGTTTAGCGCGCCGGCTTATGGACGGGTCGCGTACGATTGGGTGATCCTTCCCGCAGGCACCGGAACCATCACCGGCAATCCCGATTCAAATGTGGTGGAAATCCTGTGGCATCGGCCAGGCTCTGCGAGCATTCAACTGACGCTTTGCACCCAAACCGCGAGTTTCAACCTGGAGGTGCGGCCCACCCCCCGACCGGTAGTGCTTCACCCCGCAGAACTTTGCCCCAATCAAACGGCAACGGTTCAAACCACAACGACGTTCGACAGTTATGTTTGGGAGAACGAAAATGGAGCCATCATTTCCAGTGCCAATACGGCTGATGTCTTCCCCGGCTATTATTTGGTTACTGTCGAAAATCAATATGGTTGCATCGGCGATACGACTTTTTACGTAGATGGATTTCCGGAATCCCAGGTTTTTATTTCTACCCCAAGCGATCCTGGATTTTGCCCTAATGGCCCATTGGTTACCCTCTATGCCACAAGCAATACAGCGGGCTATTCCTACCAATGGTTTCACGATAACGCACCGGTGGGTACGGATGCGCCAACCTATGATACCAACGAGTTTGGCGCTTATGTGGTGCGGATTACAGATGCAAATGGCTGCCAGTACAATTCCAATATCCAATTGTTTTACGAATGCTGCACGGCTACGGGCGTTTGTAGTGGCGGTGGTGGTGGCGGCAGCCCGGGCGGTGGCGGTGGTTCTACCTGCCTACCGGGCACTGAAGTGCAAATGACCATCAACCCGACATCGGAATGCAATACCAGTGATTTTTTGGCCAATATTCCCAATCTGGTTCCCGGCACCATCGAATGGAATTTCGCCGATGCCTTGAGCGGTGCCAATAACTTTTCCAACCTCCTCAACCCCAGCCATACCTATTCACGGGCTGGCTTTTACCGGGTTTGGGTGCGTGCGCAAACACAGGTTGGTGCCAATCCAATGCAATTGTGCTGGGATTTAAAAGTAGATACTGCAGAATTAGCCACCAATTTTGAATGGGATGGCGCCTGCCCCAACGCGCCCATAGAATTTTCTGATTTATCCACCTTCCTTCCCATTACCAGCATCGCTTCGTGGTCCTGGGATTTTGGCGACCCGACCAGCGGGGTTGACAATACCTCAACAGCAACGAATCCAACGCATATTTTTGCAACATCGGGTATTTATACCGTAACCCTGACGGTCACCAGTTCGAGCGGTTGTACCTCAACGCTTTCGCAGCAATTAGAAGTCTTTGCTCCGCCAACGGTGAGTTTTGACGACCCGCCAATCGCCTGCGAAAAAATAGCCATTCCTTTTGTTGCGTTGATTGCTCCCAATGCCACTTACGTGGAATGGGACTTCGGCGATGCTGCCAGCGGAGACGCTAACCGATCGGAAGCTGTGGAAAGTTTTCACTTGTTCGACAATGCCGGAACCTACGCAGTGACGCTGTTCGCACAAAATATCTACGGCTGCCAAAACAGCTATTCGGCCAACGTGGCCATCGAACCAAACCCGCTCAGCGGCAACATAAGCCTTTCTGCGCCTTCTCCGATTTGTGAAGGCGACGAAACCACCCTGACCTCGCCTGCCGGGGGCGTTGTCTGGGCGTGGTCGGACAGTACCGCACTGAATGCAATTACGGTTGGCGCAACCGGCGTTTACGATGTAACCCTTACGAATGCAGACGGCTGCACCTACTCGCCGCCAGCTGAACGGGTGGATGTCATTCCTGCGCCCGAATCGGCCATCCGCGCAGTGGAATACAACCGGTTTTTTCAGCCAATTGCCTATTTCTATGAAAATTACGCCGCTTGCGAAGGCACGGACGTTTTCCTGCAAACCATCGGCGGTGCACAATATAGCTATCAGTGGTCAACCGGAGAAACGACAACGGATATTGAATTTTCAGAAGACCGGGGCAACCAACTTTCGGCAGGGGTTCACGACATCTTCCTGACGGTGACCGACCTGGCCAATAATTGTACCAATGTAATGACGTTCAGCATCACCATCCATGCTTTGCCTGCGCCATTCCAGATCAGCGCTTCGCAGGCCGGGCAGATTTGCGAAGGCAACCCAACGACTTTTTCGGTCGTCAATCCGGTCGCTGCCAACACGTACGAATGGAGCAACGGCGCGATTGGAACCAGCACCGAATCTGGCGAGGCCGGGGAATATTTTGCAACGGCCATCAATGAATTTGGCTGTGAACAGGAAAGTAACCACCTGGAAATTATAGCAGGACCGAACATCAGCCTGATTCCCAGCGGTTGCCACACGCGTTGCCGCCCGGATACCCTTTGCTTTGCTCCGGTGCCGGGCGTGGTCAGCTACCAATGGTACTTTGAAGGCGCACCCATCGCAGGCGGCAATGTGCCAGATGTCATTGTAAACCAAAGCGGCAGCTATTACGTGGAAATGACCAATGCCCTTGGTTGTACCCTCACCTCCAATCCTTTGGTGCTGGATTTATTCGATGGATTCGGCACGCTGGAAGGCGCTGTTTATTTTGATGTGAACAACAATGGCATTATTGACGCCGCCGATACGACCGTAAGCAACGTAACCGTTCAGCTTTCGGATGCAACCGGTCCATTGGGTAGCGTTACTTCTAATGTTGCAGGCAGTTATGCTTTCGCAAATTTGCCGGCGCCGGATGATTATACCCTGAATATAGATACCCTCAATTTGCCGGGCAATTACGGCTATGCCTACGCGATTGTAGATACTTCGCTCGCCGGTTGCGATGTGGTAGAAGTAGTCAACTGGCTGCTGCGTTGCGCGACGAGTCTGTCTTCCGTGCAACTAAGCGCCTGCACAGGCAGCACGGTGACTTACAACAATACGACGCTGGCGCCGGGCGCGCAGCAGGATTTTACCTTTGCGGCAAGCAATGGTTGCGATTCGGTCGTGACGGTTTCGGTGCTGGAAATATTACCCGTGACCTCGTCGCTGCAACTAAGCGCCTGCACAGGCAGCACGGTGACTTACAACAATACGACGCTGGTGCCGGGCGCGCAGCAGGATTTTACCTTTGCGGCAAGCAATGGTTGCGATTCGGTGGTGACGGTTTCGGTGGTGGAAATTCTTCCGGTGACCTCGTCGCTGCAATTGAGCGCCTGCACAGGCAGCACAGTGACTTACAACAATACGACGCTGGTGCCGGGGGCGCAGCAGGATTTTACCTTTGCGGCAAGCAGCGGTTGCGATTCGGTGGTGATGGTTTCGGTGGCGGAAATTCTTCCGGTGACCTCGTCGCTGCAACTGAGCGCCTGCACGGGCGGCACGGTGACTTACAACAATACGGCGCTGGTGCCGGGTGCGCAACAGAGCTTCACCTTTGCGGCAAGCAATGGTTGCGATTCGGTTGTGATGGTGACGGTGGTGGCTCTGCCAGAAGTCAGTTTCGATCAGCTTTTGGCACCGGGTTGTCCGAATATTCCCGATGGTAAAATTACTTTCGTCAACGTAAACGGCGGCGGCTCTTATGCCTATTCCATTAACGATGAACCGGCGCAGCTTTCGCCCTTTTTTGTGAATATTGCTGCGGGCGACTACCTTCTGCAGATCACGGATGGAAATGGCTGCACGGCAGCAACCGAGGTGACGCTGACCGCCCTCGAACCGCTGGCCGCCACAACGGAAAATGCGGAATTGTCGTGCGATGCCACGCAGCCCGCAACGGTAAACGTCCAGGTGGTTTCGGGCGACGATTCGCCTTTGAGCTACCAGTGGCAGGGCGGATCGAGCGATCCCGTATTGACGGTAACCACACCGGGAACGTATGCCGTAACCGTCTCCAATGGCTGCGAATCCCTGACCTTATCGGCGACTGCGGCGTATGAAGCCATTGGCGACCGCGCTTTGTTCTACGTGCCCAATGCTTTTTCGCCCAATTCCGACGGCATCAACGACGAATTCCGGGCTTTTATCAACGACGAAGCTTTAGTAGAATCCTTTGAATTTTATGTTTTTGACCGCTGGGGCAATTTGCTGATGCGCAGTGAAAGCCCTGATGCCCGATGGAACGGCGATTTCCGCAACCGGCCAATGCTTCCGGGGGTGTATGCGTGGCGTTTCAGGGCGGTGGTGCAGTATTGCGGGCAGGTGCAGGAGGTGATTCAGCATGGGGATGTGACGTTGGTACGGTGATTTGTGTCTGTTTTTATAGTCCGATAGCTGCGTTATATTCGACCCCAAAAACGGTCATTTACGCAAGTAAACTCCCGTTTTTGGGGTCGAATATGCCTTGCTCTCGAACTCTAAAGAACAGACATGGGACTAAATGGACAGACACTAATTTGTGTCTGTTTTTATAGTCCGATAGCTGCGTTATATTCGCGCTACAATCCAAACTGCACATACTTAATTGTTTTCCGCTCCGACAAATGGATGCGCTCGTAAAAGGTTTTGGTTTCCAATTCGGGCAAAACTAACGGTTGGGCATAGATGTCGTCGTTGTGGTAGCGCAACTTGACGTTTGGCTCGGCCGTTAAGGTATCCAGGGTGAATTCGTACAACTCCGGCGAATCCGTTTTGAGGTGGATCAACCCGCCCGGCTTCAGGATTTTCCGGTATTCGGCCAAAAAATTGGGCGCAGTGAGGCGGCGGTTGATTTTGCTGTTTTCGAGAAAAGGATCGGGAAAGGTAATCCAGATTTCGTCAATCTCTTCGGGGGCAAAAAACAGGGCGATTTGTTCGATGCGGGTACGCAGGAAAGCGATGTGGTGGAGGTTTTCTCCGAGGGCAATTTTTGCGCCTTTCCAGATGCGGGCACCTTTGACGTCAACACCGATGAAGTTGCGGCTTGGGTAGCGTCGAGCCAGGTCGAGGGAATACTCCCCGCGCCCGCAGGCTAATTCGAGGGTAATAGGGTTTGTGTTTCCAAAATGCGCGGATGCCCAATGCCCTTTCATATCGGCTGGCTGGCCATTCAGTCCTGCCAACTCCGGGAGTTTCGGGTCAAAATTTTCGTACACATTGGGAAGGGTGAGCAGCTCGGCAAATTTCAGCAGCTTATTTCTCTTACTCATTTATTTACTCACCTGATAAGAAACATTAAAATCATCGAGCACCATATCCATAATCGGATCTTCGCCGGGTTTGTAACCATCCCGCAGGTGGTAGCCGTAAAAGCGCCCCATCGTACTCCAATAAGTCGCTGTGAAGCCGCCTTTTAGTTCCTTGATCAGGGTATAGGTTGGGATTTGAAGCTCCCGTTCAACCATTTTAATGAGGAGGAGGCCGCGCGTTTTGGAAAGGCTTTTCAACGGGTCTTCAAAGCGCTCTTTGAGGTCGTTTTGCAATTCTTTCATGTATTTTTTGCGCTCGCGCTTGCGCATGTCGTCCGTATAATATTCGATTTCGCGGAACACTTTGACGGCTTCCACGGCATAGGGATAGACCTCGGCGGCAAATTTTCGGTATTTGCGGTATTTTTTGTACTCGTCGTCGTTGGCAAATTGCCGGGGCGAAGAGATGGAAACATCTTCCAGGGTAGCGAGAATGACCGTATCGCCGCAACCATCTAACATAAACGGAAAAACCTGCCCGTCAATGATGGTGTGTCCGGCATTTTGAGCCTTCAGGCCTGCGGCGGTCAACAAGAGAGCAATTGCAATGAGGATGTTTTTCATGTCTTGAACGTTGTGATACTGGCTGCGAAGTTGAACACTATTTTTGTTAATGTCAAACAGAATTTGCTTTGTACAGATACAACGTTCAGACCGCTGTGCTGTTGCAAGGTAACGGGGATTAGGAAAAGATTAACGAAGGAAGTAGCCGGGCGTTACCTTAGATATGGAAGAAAAGAAGCAAAAGATTTTAAAACCACCTATTGTTTTACAAACTTTTCCGCGCCCAATACCGCGCCATCTTTTATACATTGCAACACATACAAACCCGCCGGC